>Ga0335073_10009059_pt1 | contig 13961 bp, 8 predicted proteins | sample Lox_Sample_22_FD_207093 | JGI IMG/M metagenome (GOLD analysis project Ga0335073, IMG submission 207093) | Soil microbial communities from Loxahatchee National Wildlife Refuge, Florida, United States - Lox_Sample_2.2 | ecosystem: Environmental > Terrestrial > Soil > Wetlands | place: USA: Florida... | reverse complement strand
CTCAGAGTCAGTTTTTGGATATGCGGGAGCCATCTCATATGCACTGCCCACCGTCGCCTTCGGAGATGCGGCCTTCAGCGATCGATATGCTTCGCCCTGGGCCAGTCCAAGCGTGTGCGCCGCTTTTAGAAAGTCGGGGAAACTCGTGCGGCAAGGCGGAAACGATCCTGCGGCATACCCCATAAACGCGATGTTCCATGGCATGTTAAATGGCGCCCAGACCGTAATGCGGTCGCCAAGGTGCCTGGCAAGAACTCCGGCGTAGTCTGCGAAGTAGCCGGCAAGGTCGCGATTCGGCCAGCCTCCCCGATCCTCCAGCGCCTGCGGAAGGTCCCAGTGATACATCGTGCACCACGGCCGGATACCGGCAGCAAGCAGCGTATCGGCCAGGCGGCTGTAGTGATCGATCCCCTTCATATTCGGCGAGCCAACACCAGTCGGTTGAATTCGCGGCCATGAGATGGAGAAACGATAGCTTTTCAGATTAAGGCGCCTGGCCAGCGCGATGTCCTGAGGATAAAGGTGATACTGATCGCAAGCGACGTCACCCGTGACGCCGCCGCGCACCTTGCCCGGAGTATGGGCAAACCGGTCCCAGATCGACTCGCCTTTGCCGTCTTCGTTCCAGGCGCCTTCGACCTGGTAAGAAGCGGTAGCGGCGCCCCAAAGAAATCCGTCCGGGAATCGCGCCTGTCTGATCGCCGCCTCCGATATCTCACCGGGAACGGCGGCGGGAAGCGGCTCCGCACCAGTCACAGCTCCAGCGTAAACATCCTCTCGCATAAGTGCAGCTCCTGCTGCCGCTGCCACAGAACCAGCCACAAACTGGCGACGATTCATGATATGTCCTTCACCTGTCACAGAACGATGATCGGAAGAAAGGAGCCGATATGTCCAATGAATTGAGAGGCGCCTTTTGATAACTTTTGATTATGGCATTGGACATAGCCGATCTGCGGTCGTTTCAAGTTCTTTCTGAGCAGCTTCACTTTCGGCGCGCGGCGGAGATTCTGCATATCTCGCAGCCCGCCTTGAGCAAACAGATCCGCCGTCTGGAAGATCGGCTCGGCGGCCAGTTGCTGACCCGGCGTTCTCGCGGACTGCATCTGACTCCAGCCGGTCTGGTGCTCCTGCAGCATGCGCGCCAGATCCTCGATGACTCCGAATCAGCCGAAAGAATTACCCGCCTCGCTCTCAAGGGCGAAGCCGGAACACTCCGCGTTGGGTTTGGAATTGCAGTGCTTGCCCGCGGCTTGCCGAATCTCATGCTGCGGTTTCGCAAGCGGTTTCCGAATATCGATTTGTCTGTGCGCAATATGTCCACTACCGATCAAACAGAGGCTCTGACCGACAGAAAAATCGATGTCGGCTTCGTGCGTCTGCCGATTCGTGCAGCAGACATTCAAACTATCCCCATTGTGAAAGAGCGGCTCATGATCGTGTCGAGCGAGCACTCGGCCTATGCGGTGAAGAAGGGATTGGCTGCGTTGAGCGAAGCGCCTTTCATCCTTCCGTGCCGCGCAGATTCCGCCAGCTTCTATGACCACGTCTTCCGCACCTGCCGTGCCGCAGGATTCATGCCCACCGTCATCCAGGAGACAGACGTGTTTTTCACTGCACTGAATCTGGTTCGTGCCGGTCTGGGAGTCAGCATTGCGCCTAGCGCCGTTCAACTGATGCGGGTGCCGCAGATCCGATTTACAGAGACCAGGATTCCCGAGGGGGAATGGGACATCGGCATCGGGTGGAACTGCAGGGGTCCGCGATCCTTGTTAGTTGCAAACTTCATACAAATGGCTCGCAGGCTCCTGTCGTCGACAATCAAATGACAGGATGTATTGTCCTGGTCCGGCCTGGTCAATGTCGTTGCCGTTCTACAGGCCGAAACAAATCTTCAGCTCAACGCAAACAGCTATTCTGAGAGCAGCTCGAACCGGTGCGGGCCCGGCTGGACCGCCTTGCGCTGTTCCTCAAGCAATGCGGAACCCTTCGCGTGAATCGCACTGAGTGCAGCGTCTTCCGGCGAAGACTTCGGATCGTCAATCGTGAGAATGAAGGTCGCCTCATCCAACTGCGCGCGCTTCAGCTCCATTCCGTCCACATCCTTCGACTGGTTCTCCATAGGGGTCGGGTAAAGAGCAAGGTTGACTCCTTCGGCGAGTTGCTCCCGCGAAAACGACGCTATGGCATGGCCGTCGATCGTCAACCTGTAGTGCGAAGCAACCAGTCCACGGACTCGCATGATTCGTTGATCCATGGCCGCGAGATTAGAGATGCTGAGGACGAACTGCATCATTCCGTCTTCTAACGGAAGGGGAAGAGGCAGGGCTTCGTCGATCTGAGTCCAGCGAAGCCCGTCGTCTTCTTTCTGAAGTGACAGGATCTGCGCGTTCTCTGCGCTCACGACTGTGGCCTGCGTTGCATCGAGTGAGACGCTGCTTACGAGGGGAGAGAATCCCCACGTCCTTGCTAATTCAGCAGCCATCACCCAGTGCGCGGCTTCGCCGGGGTGAATTCGATCCGGGATTAGAAGACCCGCCAATGCAGTATTCTTCGCAGCGCCAGATTTCGTCAGGTTCGTTATTGCCTCATAGAAATCGCTCTCCGGCAGATGCGACGTGGCGGCCAGATCCTTTACGAATGCGGCATGGCGGCTGACAACCTCGTTGTAGTGGGCGAACTCGGTTCCATGGGTCACTTCATCGTAGGGGGTCGGCGTAACAAGTGTGATGCGCACGCCAGGCAGGCGGCTCCGAATCGATGCGAGCGAAGCGCGATAGCCCTCTTTGTAAATATCCAGATATTTCTGCTCAAACGGAACATAGTACCCATCATTCATGCCCAGCATGACGGTGACTACGGTCGGCTGTGCGGGAAACACGTCGCGCTTCAGGCGTGTTGCCTGGTCGCCCGTATAGCCTCCGTAGACGGTGTCGCCGGGCACTCCGGCATTGATGAAGCGCACATGCATGCCGGGATAGCGCGTCAGCAGGAAGTCTTCAACGAAGCGCGTGTAGAGTCGTTGCGCAGTGATGCTATCGCCGTAGAAAAGTACGCGGTCACCTTCGTGCAGCGCCATCGGCTGGCCGAAAGCCAGGCAAGTCTGCAAAAAGAGAAGCACGACAAAAACTGAGATGCGATGGAAGATACGACTCATTGAACTCCTTCGCGCTGCTGCGTATCGGTCATCTGTGCGTAATGCGGCACGCCAAGCCGTGCACGCACCGCACCACCGAGAGTCGCCGCATCCTGGAAACCTGTCCATGCCTTGATCTCCTTGCCGTCAGACGAGAGCATGCGGATTGTGTCTCCCGGTTGCGCATTGTCATCGAAGCGAATGGGAGCCGCGTCGAGATCACGCAATGCATTCGCATACGCAATACGCTGCTCGCCCGTATTCGCACGCTTGCGAAGATGCACTGTCACCTGCAGAGCGCCGGGGCCATATTGCCGCGCGAGACTTCGAAGCACTACGAGTTGCGCACGCGCCTCTGGAACCAGTAACCCATCGGAGTCGAGAGCGAAGCCGATGGTCGCCTCAATGCGCAACGCGTGAGCCGCGGGCGAGTGCTCTCGTCCATCCACAACCTTCGACCCGGCCTCAAGGCCTGCAGATTGCAGGGCATCCAGGGAGACACTTGTTCGTGCACCCAGAGTGAAATGCAGAGGCTCAGCTGCGGTCGACCGATAGGTATTGCCTGACGGAGCAAACTGAGCACCAGTTCGGTAGATAAGAGGAGCTGTTGTCGCAATTTCATTTCCGGCAAAGCCAATCGAATGGCCATCCGTCGTTGCTGTCTCGACCAGGGCAGCCGCCGACGCAACCGGCGGGTTCCAGACGATCGTGTTGTTCTCAATTCGCAGGCCACGAATGACGCCACCGTTCCAGGTGGAGAGATATACCGCCCCCTGCAGGGCAGCGAGACGCGGACTCTGCGCATTGTCAACGCACAGGTTACCGCGGACGATACTGTCGCTCGTGACATAGCCGGCACCAAAGACCGCAAAACAGTAGCCCTGCGTGTCGTGCGCGAAGTTGCGCTGAACAACATTGCGGGTGTTAGCCCAGTCAATGTCGTAGGCGCCACCGTCGACTCCCGGGCTATCGGTCAGGAATGCCTCGTTGTCTTCAACACTGCAATCGGTACACGTCCACGTCCAGATTGCGTTGGGAGTGCCAATCGTCTGCGTCGGCTGCATGCCCGTTTCCCATGCCGAGTTCGTCTGGATCACGCTTTGGGCGTCGCGGAAAAGAACGATCCCATCGCCATACACGTCGTGAACAGTGGAATTGCGAATCATCACGTGCTGATTGATGTAGGCGCCGTCAGGAATGTAGAAGGGACCTCCACCAACCAGGATTCCGGCCCATTGGTTGGTGTGCGCAGCATCGACACCGTCAATGAGGACGTCGTCAAAATAGGCGCCGAGCTTGCTCGGACCGACCACAACGAGCCCATTGTCTTTGTTCTTCATCGCGCCGCCCTGCACGTCGTGAACCAACAGATTCTTCAGGTAAATGTGATGCAGCAAGCCGCGGTCGCCGGTCACATAAATCCCATACGTACTCGCACCTGAGAGGTCGAGAGAATCGACCTGCCAGTATTCCTGGTTTGATAGCAACAGCGCCTCGCGATCGGTCGGCGCAGCCTCAATGCGCGGCCGCGGCCCTTCGTCATAAGCGGTCAGGCGAATCGGCGACTCCTTCGTGCCCGAGCCGCGGGGCGAGAACGAGCCATGACATACGCTCCCGCGGCGAAGGGCAATCCGGTCACCGGCAGCAAATTCATGTTGCTGTGCAGCGCCCAGAGAGTTCCATGGATGCGCGACTGTGCCGTCGCCGGGTGCGGCAGCGCAGTCGATGAAGAAACTTCGTGAGTGCGTGGCTGGCGCATCGGCCGGAACACTCTGCCCAGCCTGAGACTGCGCCGCGGCAAGAAGCGCCGTGAGCACAAGACAGCACGCGCGCAATGCATGCATGCGGGAGTGCCGCGTTTCGCAGGTGCGAATAACAGGAAGATACAAGATGTCATCAACCCCAAATTGGATTGCCGGAGCTGCGATCGACCACCGTGTCGCAACTCCGGCGAATGAAACAGCGAATCGCTTGCGTCGCCCTAGAAGATGAACTTCGCAGCAAGCTGCGCACGGCGTTGGTCGCCCTGCGTGTAGTTGATTTGACCAAAGGTACCGGACGTGAAATCCCCGTCCGGGTTCGAATAATGCACTGAGTTCATTCCGTTGAATGCCTCTGCGCGGACCTGCAGCGTCCAGCGATTCTCGAGGGTAAAGTCCTTGGCGAGTGAAGCATCCACGTTGATAAAACCGGGCCCGGTGATGAGATTGCGCCCGGCAGTGCCGTATGCATATGCCTGACCCTCTGGAATGACGGGCTCGCTGAAGGCCGCGGTGTTGAAATACCTGAGAATGTTGCGTTTGCCGCGTGACAGGTTCGGATTGCCTTTGATGTCGGGTCGGACCCCGGCGAGTGCGGATTTGGGATCATCACCCATGATCACATTCACCGGCGTTCCTGTGTGCATGGTGACAATGGTCCCAAACCGCCAGCCGCCAAGCACCGCCTGCGGCCAGGTTCCCCAATGAGACCCAAAGGCCTGCCCACGGCCGAAGGGCAGTTTGTAGTCCCCCGTGAAGACAAGACTGTGGCGTACATCGGCATCTGACGTTGCATACTCAGCGGTCAGATTGTAGGGATTCTGGGGCCGATCATTGTTGTTGCCCAGATCAAAGGGCGCCGGTCCGTTATCGAGACTGTGCCCATACGTGTAGCTCAACAGGAAGCTGGTGTTGCCGGTCATCTGCCGCGTGAGCTTCACCTGGAGCGCATTGTAGTTGCTCATTCCGGGATCGCTGAGGTATTGAATCGGCCCTAGATATGAGGTGATGCGCGTATCGTAGTTGCCACCGCCGCTTCCATTGTTGGGATCCGCATTGATATCGCCGATCTGGTAAGACAGGTGACGTGAGAGTCCTCCGACATACGAGACATCGAGCGCAATATTGCGGCTCAACTGCCGTTCGACGGCGAGGTCGAAAGATCCCGCCGTCCCAGTCTTGAGATTCGGATTGATTGCAAAAGTGTTCTCAAGATTGCCGTTTACCAGGCTCTCCGGCTGGATCACACCGGATGACGGTACATTGATAGCCGCACTCCGCGGCGAACCTGGGTCCAGCTGATACGGCCAGACCTGCGGTGTTGTCGGCGGCACATCGAACTCCCAGTTTGAGAAGGAGTATTGCAGCGCAAACGGGTTGTTCTTGGTCAGGTAGTCTTCGCGGCCATCGTTTTCCGGAGAGAAGTAGATTCCCCCTCCGGCACGAATCACAGTCTTCGAGTCCGCCTGAAAGGCAATCCCCAGGCGCGGCGAGAAGTTGTCCTTGCGCGCCTTGATCAAGCTGCGCGAATTGCCGCCGCGTCCGGCAACCAGGATATTACCGCTCGCAAGATCGAAATTCGACATGTTATTACTGGCTTCGGTCCATGGATTCTCATATTCGAAACGCAGTCCATAGTTCAGCGTCAATCGAGGAGTGACTCGGTACGTGTCTTGGACGTAGTAGTCCATGTTCCAACTCTGCGTGTGCGGCTTCGTCAACTGAAGGCCCATATAGACGTCGAGCGGCAGTCCGAGCACGAGATCGGCGACGTCTGAACCGCCCAGCCAGTTCCAGCCGTTGTTGACGCACCAACTCGGATCGGCGCAGTAGTAGTAGCCCCACCACGCCTGCGCCGCGGTTTCGGCGTATCCATAGCTGCCGTAGTATTCAAAGCCGGTGGGAAACAGCGAGAAGTCCGGATGCGAGTTCAACAGCCGTATCTGTGCGCCCACTTTGATCTCGTGACCTGAAAGACCGGTCCAGGTAAACGAGTCATTGAACTCATAATTCTCATCAAGCGTGTGGAAAGGCTTCCAGGTCGAACCTCCTGCCAGATAGCCATCGGCCATCCAGATCTGTGGAAACCCGATCGTCGCCGGATATCCCGGAACAGCAACGTTGCCGAAGCCGTACTTCGAAGAGTAGTCGGTCCCGTTCAGCAGGCTGTACTGGTTCTGGTGATAGTGCAGATAGCCAAATCGGAAATCATTCAGAGCCTTGGGGCTAATGAATCGATCGTAGGTGACCGAAAGCGACTGTGCACCGGCATCCTCTTTTGTTCCCTGATCCGCGTCGCCCGCACCCGGCACAACATCCTGGCCGTAGAAGGCGTCGTGCGCCAGATAATTGAAATTCTGCCAGTGATAGACAACGTAGAGCCGGTCTTTCTGGGTGATGACCTGATCGAAGCGCGTGTCGACCTGATTACTGTTCTTATTCTCCGGTGGATGCGCCTGGAAGTTCCGAAACCATCCGTTGTGCGTACCTGGAAGGTTCGGCTTCGGGAAGAAGTATTTCATCGTATTCAGGCCGGCCGTGCTTACTCGGGATGCAGGAATCACGTTGCCCGGAAACTGGGTAGCCCACCAGCCATAGGCCGCCACTGCGGCATTCGGATCGAAGATGGGATCGACCGTACCCGCTGGCGGTCCGCTTGGATTGCCACTGCTGTCTGTGCACTGCTGACCCGAGCAGGGATCCACGAGAGTGGAGAAATCCACGTCGCCGTTCGAGTTGACGTTGAAGAGCTGATAAGGAATGGTCGACGTGATGTAGTTCCACGTGTCGTGCTGCTGCATGTGCTCGTAGGCGCCAAAGAAGAAAGAGCGATTCTTGATCACCGGACCGCCCAGCGTGCCGCCGTAGTTGTGCTGGCGCAAGGTGGCTTCGGGTTGCGGTGCGCTGACGCCTGGAATCGTCTGGCGGGCCGTCATCCAGGGCGGACGGAAGAATTCAAATGCGTCACCATGGAATGAGTTCGACCCGGCTTTGGTCTCGATCGCCACCACGCCGCCAGAAGCATTGCCGAATTCGGCATTGTACGCAGAAGTGACCACCTTGAACTCTTTGACAGAGTCCACGTTCGGTGTGACTGTAATATCCTGCGTCCGATTACCGGTCGACTCGATACCGTCAAGCTGCACTGAATTGGCGTACTCCCGTTGGCCGCTCACAGAGAGGTTGAAGGCATTCATGTTGCTTCCGTTCCCGACTGTCACGCCGGGTACCAGATTGGTCAGATCGTAGAAATTACGGCCAAACAGCGGTAGATCTGTAATAGCATCGCCGCCAATTACCGTGCCAACTTCGGCGCTCTGCGATTGCAGGACAGGTGGCGCCTCATTCACCTCAATGGATGCCGACACGGTACCGACTTTGAGCGCGAACTTCAGCGCGATGTGCTGATCGATTGCCAACACAACATGGTTGAACCGGGACTCACCAAAGCCAGGGGCCGTCGCTGTCACCGTGTAGATGCCCGGAGGAAGATTCAGCAGGTTGTAGTTCCCCAGGTCATCGGTGATCGCATTGAAGGTAACACCCTTGTCCTCATCGATCGCCGTGATCGTCGCGCCCCGGATTACGGCTCCCGTGGAATCTGCGGATGTTCCCAGGATTGATCCAGTTGTGGCCTGACCCCATGCGGTGCCGCAAGCCAAAACCAGAAAGCACACAACGAGCGATGGCACCCAGAGCGCCGGTCTCACTACATATCTCATAAAGCCTCCTCTAGCCCCTGAAAAATGGCCTTGTTGTTCCTCGGGTCCCACGCACATTGCCTCGTGCGTTTGTAGTTCAAGAAGCAGCCTGCAGGCAGTGATTCGGATCATATGTACAAGAAGCCCCACATCCTTGCCTGTCAGCCTGCGCCGCAGGCTTTTCTGTGCGCCCATCCAGACTCTCTCGCCGTCTACCTTCATTTCCCCTCACGCTGCGGTGCATCGCCCGCATGGCTCAACCGCACGTCGACCAGCCCTAAGGAGCCAGGCGTCACATTCACGCCGTATCCGTCCGCGTGCGCTCCCCTGATCTTTTCGTTTGCGGTGTAAAAGAGCGTAAAGTGGCCATTCCCCTCATCAACCAGGCCGAGCGGTGTCCTCACTTCTGTTGCCCACACGCGCTTACCGCTCTGCACCACGAGATGTTGCCCTGCATCCCAATGAATCCCATCCGCCGAAAGCGCGTACCCGATCTCATTGGGTTGGTGGTTGTCATACACCGCGATATAGCTCCCGTCAGGGAGTTGGGTCACAATCGGGTTCTCGATAAACCGAGGCTCTACCTTCAGCGGATTCAGATTCGTGCAGCGCTTCCAAGGACCGGCAAGCGCTGGGGCCTGCGCCAGGCCCACCTGCCAGAGTGATAGAGGAAGGTGCTCGGTCCGCGCGCTCCCATACAGGGCATACCAACCCTTGCCAACGCGATAGGGAAAGAACGAATCGGTACCTTGCAACCCTTCCCATGGGTCTGAGCCGGTCCCGCGCTGCATCACAATCCCTGCGTCCCTGTACGGACCGCCGATTCCGGCCATTCCAGACTCTTCCGAGACCGCGCGCCAGATGCGCCCCTCGTGGTTCGTCAACCATTCCCGGTCGGTGTCAGGTGCAGCCTGGTAGGCCACGTAAAACAGGTTCCAGCGGTTCTCAGCAGGATCGAATACCGGCATGGGCGACCAAAGGGCTGCCTTTTGATCCTTTCCGGTAAAGTCTCCGCTCGACTCGCGCACGGTCCCCACCCGGCGCCAATGCAACCGGTCGCGACTTGTCCAATGGGCGAGCTTCATCTTCACCCAGTGGGGATCGCCCACCATCTCTGAAGTGAAGAGATGATAGACACCCTCCATCTTCACCACCCGTCCACCTTCGAACCCGTACTTGTTCGCCTCGGCGCCCACCGAGCGAATGGTCAGCACGGGATGGTCAAGTTGCCGGATCACCTGAAGCCGGAGTGCGCCTGGGTCCTGCCCCATCCCGGGCGTTGTGAGCATGAGGAATGAGGAAAGCAGGCACGCGGCCAAACGAGCAAACATGAGAGCCCAATCCGTTCCGAGCCTCTTTATCTCTGCGGCCCGCGCAAGTAGGTCCCTTGCCGTGCACGCTTTGGAACTGAGGCCGGAAACCTCATCCCTTGTAGAACCGCGCATGAGGCCCCAACAAGGTAATCCCCGTTATGCCGATGGTTAATTTTGTTAGCGAGCGATCTCCAGAGCCGGATCGTCACCTACTTCGCCTGTCACTGGCCAAACACAGGGAAGGCTGGCTCAAAATCACACAGAGTCTGTGCCTCAGGGATTCAAGAACGCCTCAAAAACACCGGTGCTCTCGGCACCGAGCAGGCAAATCGCGGCTTCTCCCGAGCCCACTACCAACGAATTGACCGTGCGGATAACGACGAATAACCGGGCAGATAACCGTTAACGAACGTATGATGCCCCCGGGAGTGCCATCCCCAACCGTTCATTGACAGGGCCGTCCGACGGGAATTACGGTGATTGGCGACTGGTGGCGGGAATTCCGGCATGTGCGAAGCTGCGACACGTGCAGTACTGCGCCTGGGGTGAATCTTGACGGGGAAACACAGCCTGGAGGATGAGTTCTCGCTCTTTGAGAAGCGGGAGGAGCTTCGTCGCGTCCTTGAAAGCCACTACTTCTCCAGTTCGCCCAAGAAGATCCGTTTTTTGGAGTTTGTGGCGGAACAGACCTTCCGCGGCAATAGCGACAAGCTGAATGAGTACCTTATTGGGGCCGAGGTGTATGACCGGGGAGCCGACTTCGATCAGCAAAAGGACCCGATCGTCCGCGTCCAGGCACATGAAATTCGCCGTCTGTTGAAGAAGTACTACGACGAGGAAGGCCAGAACAACCTCATCCGGATCGAGCTACCCTCCGGCCGCTATGTCCCGGTCTTTCATCGGAACATGACCGTTGAAGCGGCGAATGCGGCACAAGAGCCTGAAGCTCCTTCCCACTCCCGCATGCCGGGCCGCCTCCATCTCGCTCTTACCGTCAGCCTCGCTGCTCTCTGCCTCGTCCTTGCGATTCTTCTGGCAGTCCGCACCAGGCAGTCTGCGGGCCCCACCTCCACCCAGACGCGGGCAGCCACCGTCGCCTTACCACCCGATCTCGACTGGTTTTGGCGGCCGTTTCTCCCTCCGGCCGACGCTCCACTGATCGTCATTCCCAATCATCCGATCCTGCGGGCTGCCCATGACGGTGACAGCGCGCAGACAATCGCAGCAGGCCATGAGATTCCGAAATCCAGCCTTCCCGAGTTCCGTGACACCATTCACTTTCGTGAGTTGAAGCGCTTCGTCTTTGTTCCTTCGCTCACCGACTTCACGGCAGTAGGCGAAACCCTCGGCATTGTCCGCCTGTGTGAAATGTTTTTCAAAGCAGGCGATCCGTGCAAGGTGCAACCTTCTCGGCTCGTCAACTTCGACGAAATTAAGAATGGCAACGCCATACTGCTTGGCGGCAGCCAGAGCTGGAGCGGTCGCGTCTTCCTGGATGAGCAGGGATTTCATCTGCAAAGCGGCATCATCCTCAATCGGAAACCGCAGCCCGGCGAAAAGCCCGTCTACCGCCCCGAGTTCGATCCGATCACAAATCAGTTGCGTCGCGACTATGCGCTTGTCCTGATGCTGCCCAACGAAAAGCCTGACCGCCGCGTTCTCCTGATCTATGGCATCTACACGCAGGGGTCGCAAGCCGCGATTGAGTTTCTGACCAACCCGGAACGCATGTCCGAACTTCATCAGGCTCTGCTCAATGCCTCTCCCGATCGAAAGACTGCGCCGCAATACTTCCAGGCCTTGCTGACCACAACGGTCGAAAACGCTGTTCCCGGAAACACCTCGATTGTCGCCGTGAGAGCGGTCAGCCCTTAGCCAGATCGAGCCTCACGCGCCGCGGCGCTCGGCAGGACAGAGCGCCGCAACGATCCTGCGAAAATCTCTTCAGCAACCCTCTTTCTTCTTTCGGGGTTGTGTTCCCGTGTTGGAAAGAGCGGGCAAGGCCGGCGCCACCACCTTGGGCAGAGCGGGCGTTGGCGTTGGCGTAGCCGCGACTGCAGTTGCAGACGCTGAACCTGCCACCTGCACACTGCCGCCAAAGAACTTCGCTACCTGCGCCTGCCGCTCAAAGGCTGCATCGCTGGCTCCCATCGGCTTGGTCGGGAACAGCACAAAGTCTTTCCACCCCTGCAGACCGCCGTTCAGCACATAGACTGACTTAAAACCCTGCGCTTCGAGCAGGAACCAGGCTTTCGCTGCTTCCAGGCTGTCGTCCGAGCAGAGGACAATGTTTTCGTTGTGCACTGCAAAGTCCGGAGTCAACGAGGCAAGCGGCAGGTCCTCCGCGCTGGGAATGTGATAGATGTTGTAGTCATTCGCCGCGCGCAGATCAACAAGGCGAAAATCATTCTTATCCTGGATGATCCAATCCGCCAGTTGCATTGGCTCGATCAAATCCACGCCTTTGCCCACACGAATCGCGAGGTCTTTGGTATCGATGGAGGTGTGGTTGCCACGGTAGGGATCGCCGGCAAAGGCCGCGCAAAGACCCACCGCAGCGAGCCCAAGAGCAAGGGCGCGTACCGGTGTGAGCCGGCGCGATGCTCCGATCAGCGCGCCTTCGGGATCCGGCTGCTTGCCGCCGAACTTCTTCTCGGCCCACTCACCGGCAGCAAAAGCACCGATGGCCATCAGCACAACGGCAAACACTAGAAGACCGTAGGGCAGGTTGAAGAGCTTCGGAAGGGTGATCTGTCCCATCGCCGTCGTGTTGGCGAAGTTAACAATAAAGGGATAGACCTCGGCGAAGCCCACTAGCCCGGCAAGCATGCCTGCCACATAGACCATACCGTCAATGCGCCCGGTCGCTGCAGAGACACAGGAAGTGCCCGGACAGTATCCGCCAATCACAAAACCGATGCCCAGTAGCAATCCACCCACAATCTGCGGAATCAGAAACGTGGGCACGAGGTAGACCAGGGACAGATCGAGCACGCCCAACCGAGCCAGCATGTAGACACCGGTCATCGCCGTGATGATCGCGGTGAACATCACCTTCAAAACGCTCAGGTCGCGAAGGTAGAACTGGGCGGCCAGTTTTCGTGCGCTTCCAAACCCCGCGCGTTCCAGGAAGAATCCAAAGCCGATGCCAATGAAGAACGCAATGATCAGGCTGGCCTCATCGCCGAAGAATCCAAATTTGTAAAAAGGAGCGTTCATGTCAGATCCACTGCTTTCTGAAGAAATAGGCCACGGCATAGGCGCCGCCAAAGACACACCACATAAAGGCCCAACTGCCAACGTTGAGCAACGCGCCACCGGTAAGTGCCTGTCCGCTGGTGCAGCCGAGAGCGATCTTTGCCCCGATGCCCATGAGGCCCCCGCCGATGAAGGCGAAGAGCAGCCGGCGCGGCGTGTTAATTCTTGGACCTTTCTCGACGGTGAATTTGAAGCGATTGGCCAGCACGCCAGAAAGGAATCCACCTACGAAGACTCCGAGCACTTCAAAAACCAGCCAGTCTTTCAGCGGGCTGCGAGATCCATCGCCGAGATACTCGGCATAGAAGGCATTGTGCTCGGCATGCGCGGGCGCCACCTGGTGTACCGCAGTCGCAACGGCCGTCGTAAACGCCCCAGAGGCGCCGAGCCCGCGACCCATGATCACGAAGGAAGCGAGCAGCACCAGGCCGAGGCCAAATCCTGCCCAGTAAGAGTTCCAATAAGGCTTGGGAGCGTGTTGTTCCGAGTTCATAGATTCTTCACCTGTCAATTCAATGCATGAAACCAGTGGCTTGCCTGTCCGGCGTACACAAGGATGAAGCGCAGTGCCACTCCGCCGAAGATCACGAGAACCGCAGGAGCCAGAGTGTGGCGAATGCGCTGTTGTAGTTCGAGCGTTTGCAGGATGAGTGGCAGAAGGATACCAAGAGAGATTACGAAGACCCAGAAAACCGCAGCAAAGGCTCCACTGAGCAGCAATCCGGCGGCATGTTGATGAACCGCAGTCGATGTGAGGTGGCCAATCAGCAGGAGAATCAGAAGACCAAGTTCG
>Ga0335073_10009058_pt1 | contig 13962 bp, 13 predicted proteins | sample Lox_Sample_22_FD_207093 | JGI IMG/M metagenome (GOLD analysis project Ga0335073, IMG submission 207093) | Soil microbial communities from Loxahatchee National Wildlife Refuge, Florida, United States - Lox_Sample_2.2 | ecosystem: Environmental > Terrestrial > Soil > Wetlands | place: USA... | reverse complement strand
CGCTCGCCTGCCACGGCCGCGGAACTGCACGACTACCTGGCCACGATCCGGCCCGTGCTCGCGCTGACCCCGGCGGCGGCCGAGTCGACCAGGTACCTGCTCGACCTGCCTGGACTCGACGACGACATGGGCGGCCTGTGGCGGGACATCGGCGACGCCGCCGTGGCCGCGCTGCCGGACTGGGCGGGTTACATGTACGGGCTCGTCCCCGCCGCCCCGGTCACGGAGCAGCGCCGCGAGGAGGTCAGGCAGGTGCTCGGCGTCCTCGACGCGCTGTACATCGGCGAGCCGGGCGTCCTCGAGGCACGCCAGCGCATCGAATTGCGAACGCGCCAGGCACGGCGCGGGTGAGCGGACGGCCCAAGCGGCTGCGGCTGAGCCGCGGCCTGGCGGCCGCGCGGCTGGCGGCCAGGGGCGGCGCCCGGTACGCGGCGAACGCGCCGCGCCTGTTCGCCACGGCCGGCGAGCAGCGCCAGCAGTTGCGCAACGACCTCGCGCTGCGGACCGCGGAAGACGTCGCCGCGACGCTCGGGACGATGAAAGGCGTCCTGATGAAGATCGGCCAGATGGCCAGCTACGTCGACGACGGCCTGGCGCCGCCGGTCCGCCGCACGCTGAGCCGGCTCCAGGACAGCGTGCCGCCGATGAGTCCCGAGCTCGCCGCGGGCGTCGTCGCCGAGGAGCTCGGCGCGCCCCCTGAGGAGGTCTTCAAGGCCTGGGACCCGGAGCCGATCGCCGCGGCCTCCATCGGCCAGGTGCACCGGGCGATCACCCGCGACGACCGCGCGGTGGCCGTCAAGGTGCAGTACCCGGGCATCGCCACGATGATCGCCGCCGACCTCGGCAACGTCGCGCTGCTGCGCAGCCTGCTGCGGGTCGCCGCGCCGAACCAGGATGTGAACGCCCTCATCGAGGAGCTGCGCGAGCGGATAACCGAGGAGCTCGACTACGAGCGCGAGGCGGCCAACCAGCGGACGTTCGCCGCCTTCTTCGACGGCCACCCGACGATCCACGTGCCGTGCATCGTGGACGAGCTGTCCACGGCGCGGGTGGTGACCAGCGAGCTGGCCACAGGGGCGCGCTTCGCGGAGCTGCTCAGCTGGCCGCAGGAAGAAAAGGACCTCGCGGCCGAGACGATCTACCGGTTCACGTTCCGCAGCCTGTACCAGGCGCACTCGTTCAACGGCGACCCGCATCCGGGCAACTACCTGTTCCGGGCCGGGGGGCAGGTCACGTTCCTCGACTTCGGCCTGGTCAAGCACTTCACCGCCGACGAGCTGCGGCCGCTGGTGCACATGGTGCGCTACCTGTGCGTGGACGAGGACCCCGAGGCGTTCCGCCGGGCGATGGAGGAGGCGGACTTCCTCATGCCAGGCGCTCCGCTGCCGACCGAGCAGATCGTCGAGCACATGGCGCTGTTCTACGACACCGTCCGGACGCCCGGGCCGCGGACGATGACCCCCGGGTACGCGTCAAGCGTGGCTCGCAGGTACTTCGACTTCCGCAACCCGCTGGCCGCCTATGCCCGGATTCCCCGGTCCTACGTGATCTTGCAGCGAATCAACCTGGGCATGTTCGCGTTGCTCGGCGACCTGGCCGCCACGGGCAACTGGCGCGCGATCGCGGAGGAGATCTGGCCGTTCGTGCAGGCGTCGCCGTCGACTCCGATGGGCGAGGCGGAAGCTGCCTGGCTGGCTCGCCGGCCAGCGCGAGCACAAGCATTATTCCGAACGGGACGCGCCGCCTGCCGTTCGGGATAACCGGGGCGTGGACGCGGGGCGGACCTGGGCCGGCGCTACGGCGGGGCGGCGCGGCGGTCGGCGCCTGACTCAGCCGGCGTTGCGGCGGCTCCTGTAGGCGGCGACGTTGACGCGGTTGGCGCAGGTCAGGCTGCAGAACCGGCGAGACCGGTTCTTGGACAGGTCGACGAGCACGTCGTCGCAGTCGTCGGCGGCGCAGACCCGCAGGCGTTCCAGCTCGTCGGAGCGGATCACGTCGGCGAAGGCCATCGCGGCGTCCACCGCCATCCGGTCGGCGAGCGGCGCGTCGGGAGACGTGGCGTGCATGTGATAGTCCCAGCCGTCGTGCTTGACGAGCCGCGGGAGCGCGTTCGCGTCCCGCAGCAGCGTGTTGACCAGGTCCGCCACCTCGTCCTTGGTCATGGACCAGACGCGTTCGAGGCGTCCGCGCAGGCGCCTGACGGCCGCTAGCTCGGCCTGGTCGTGCGCGCGGCCGCCGGTCCACCGCCAGTCGTCCACGAACATGTCGAGCGCGGCCACGTCGGGCAGTTCCTCGCCGCCGCGGCCGGTGTTGACCAGCGCCGCGGTCGCCTGGAGCGACACCTCGGTGTCATGGGCAAAAAGCATTTGACCCCTTTCGCCGCCCGAGAGTAGTGTCATGACTGTACTTCTTTTTACCACTTACTGCGCTTCCGGTGACTGAGGAGCGGGGCCATGACCAGTGTGCGGCCACTCGACGACGGGATCGTCCGCGGCACATCCGCCACTCCCGCCGCGACGTCCGCCCGGCGCGGCGGCGCCCGCGGGGTCGGCCTCGCTCTCGGGCTGCTGTCGGCGGTGTCCTTCGGCACGTCGGGGACGTTCGGCACGGCGCTGATCGGATCCGGCTGGTCGCCGGCCGCCGCGGTGCTCACCCGCGTCTCGATCGCGGCCCTCGCGCTCACCGGCCCGGCGCTCGTGCAGTTGCGCGGACGCTGGGGACTGCTGCGCGCGTGGGCGGGGCGGACGATCGCCTACGGGCTGATCGGGGTGGCGGCCTGCCAACTGGGCTACTTCAACGCGATCGCCCGGATGCCTGTGGGGATCGCGCTGCTTATCGAGTACATGGGCGTCGTGCTGATCGTCTTGTGGCTGTGGGCGCGGCACGGCCAGCGGCCCCGGCCGCTCACGATCGGCGGCGGCGCGGGCGCGCTCGCCGGGCTGGCGCTCATGCTGGACCTGACGGGATCGGGAGCGGGCCGCTGCGTCAGCCCGGTTGGGGTCGTCTGGGCACTCGCCGCCGCGGTCGCCATGGCGGTGTACTTCTTCCTTTCGGCCTCGGTGACCGGGGAACCGCTCCCGCCGGTGGTCATGACGTGGGGCGGGATGGTCGTCGGCGCGGTCGCCCTCGCCCTGGCCGGAATCGCCGGCCTCGCGCCGCTGCGCGTGTCGAGCGCGGACGTGACGCTGCTCGGCCACGAGGTCAGCTGGATCGTGCCGGCGCTCGGGCTGTCGCTGGTCGCGGCGGCCGTCGCCTACGTCGCGGGGATCGGCGCCGCCCGGCGGCTCGGCGCCAAGCTCGGGTCGTTCGTCGCGATGGCCGAGATCGTGTTCGCGGTGCTGTTCGCCTGGGCGCTGCTGCACCAGATGCCGACGGACATGCAGTTCCTCGGCGGGGCGCTCATCCTCGCCGGCGTCGTGCTCGTGCGGCTCGACGAGCCGTGACGTGCGGTTACCCGCTCGCCGCCACGCCGGCGTCGGCCAGCGGCCGCAGGCGGGGCGCGAGGTCGGTCTTGCCCGCACGGGCGAGCAGCGTTTCCACCGGGGGTGTCGCCACGCCCGGGCGAAGGCCTTCGTAGTACAGGTAGCAGCCGCGCGGCAGCACGTAGCTCGCGTCCGCGGCGTCCCCCGTGATGTCCTGGGCGACGACGCAGCAGTCCCAGCCGAGCGTCTTCTCCGTGTCGACCCAGAAGACGGTGCCCGGTGTGGCCGCGATGAGGCCGGCCAGGGACACGACCCTGGCCCTGCGGCTGTACTCCCAGAACCACGATCCCGGCAGGTCCTCGCTCGTGAACGGCGGCCACGCGTCGTGCGGGGTGCCCGCGAGCGGCATCACCGCCCAGCTGGGGTCGGGGTACTCGGGCGCGTGGTCCGCGTACACCGCGATCAGCGCGCTGACCGCGGTGCCCTGCAACCAGCCGAACAAGGACCCGTGACGCGGCATGGGGACGCCGTCCGTGACAGCGCTCGCCACGACCGCCGGCACGGAGCACTGGCCGCGCTCGATGGTGACCGGCGGACCGTCGCCCTGCCACGGGACGCACGAGTAGCGGGGGCCCCGCCCGCTTTCGCCGGTGTAGCGGGCGAGGACGAAAAAGCGCGCGGACGGGCCTGCCCGGACCACGAGGACCATGGACTGGACGGACCGGATCCAGTCGAGGTTCCGCACGGCGAGCGGGTAGGCGGCGAACAACTCGCCGCACTTGTCATAGACGGAACTAGTACGCATCATGTCATCAGCCACCAGCGGCAGGCGATCCTGGCGTCATTACTAGAATATATGTTTGATCACCAGTGACGTCAAGGGCGGCCAGTGAACGCGTGCGCTAGGTGGTGCGGCGCGGGGGCGTTCGGCGATCGCCTGATTCGCGCCTGGCATGGTGGACCCATGACGACCCAGACGCATCGCCAGGTGGCGATCGAGCGCATCGCGAACAGCAGGTACACCGTCACCAACGAGCGCGGCGGGCAGATCACGATCGGCTCGGGCGGCGGGACCGACCGAGCCCTGCTGCCGGACGCGGTGAAACGATCCCACGAGAGCCTGTGCACGGTGTCGCGTACGGTCGAACTCGGCACCCCGATCGCGTGGCGCGTCGAGTAGCGCGGCCCGGCGTCGCCGCCGCGACGCCTACCAGGTGATCAGGGACGTATTCGTGCGCACGCTCGTCAATGCGAGACATTGATATGCGCGATCGCCTACCACGTAGTCGTTCGGGAATTGGAGATACCAGCGATACTCGACGTCCGATGGTTTAGGCAGGCTCGTCACGATGAACTGGCAATCCACGTCAAGCTCCGCTGTCGCCGCGGACAGAGAAGGGCTGCCTGAGGCATTGAACAATGCGACAATCTGCCCGTTGTGCTCGCTGACGCACGGCTCGTAGTCGAGAACATCAAAGCCGTTCGGCTTGGAAAAATCAAAGCACATGCCGACCGTGTAGTCGGCGCCCGGAATGGACTCGCCGGGAAACAGCAGGGGGCTCGCCTGGACATAAACAGGGGCGGGCGCCGGCCGCATGACAGCAGGCGTGGACGACCCTCCGGTGAGCGAGGAGACTGCGGGGGCCGGGCCATTTGACCCGCCGCCGCCGGACGCGACGACATTATCGCGTGTTACGACTGCCGCTATCAGCGCGGCGACCAGTGCGGCAATTAGCGCCAATGTGCCAGTAATAACAGCCGCACGCTGCGTGTCGCTCTTAAACCAGCCTGGCTTATCGTCTGGAAGCTGGGCTGTCACGGCTCACCCCCCTTCCCCCCGTGCCGATCTTACGGCGCATATCGGCGCGGCTCCAAGGGTGCTCTCGGCCTTTCGGATATATACCGGTATCTACGTCACTAATCGCGCAGGCCAGGGCGATCCGGCAGGCGATGCGCCGGGTCGCCACCCCGGGACGACCGCAAGGCGGGCGGCCACGGCGGCGTCCGCCATTGTCAATTCCGGCGCGCCACCGTGCGCCATATCGCGCGCGGATTCAGGCTGCTCTTGGATGGAACAGGAAGGTCCGGGCGAGCACATCGCCCATGCCGGGCGAGCGCACGCGAGAACGCGGACCTATGAACGAGGCCGCGGCGCTCCCGCGTCCGTCGTCACCGCTCCTGTCAGCGGGATGGCGCAGACCGGGTCGTCAAGCTGCAGCACGACCTTCGCGCCCGCGGTCGCCAGCGGCGCCTGGACGAGCGTCGGCAGCGTCGTGTGTCCGGTTCGCTGCCCTGTGGCCAGGTTGAACACCCACAGCGGCGACACCGTGCTGGGCTTGGCCGGCGTGCCGCCGCCGGACGGCCCCATCGTGACCACGACGGCGGACGCTGATGTCAGCGCCAGGTGGAAGTCCCCAGGCGACCCGTTCAGCGTCCTGGACCAGAGCACCTTCCCGTCGTCGGCGCGGCGGCTGACCAGGCGGGGGACTCCACGGCCCTCGATCTGCACCACGCTGTCCGCCGTGACGATCAGCTCCGCGTTCCCGGTCAGGGCCGTGGCGAACGTGCCGGCTGACCACCGTGCCCGCCCGCTCCCCTGGTTCACCAGGTACACCCGGTCCGGGTTGTAGATCGCCATGACGATGCCGGCCGGCCCGGCACCCAGGATCTGCGGCTGTATCCCGACGTCGAACCGCCACGCCACCCGGCCGGTGCGCGGCTGCAGGGCCGTCACCGTCGCGGGTTCGCCGGCGCCGCCGACCTCGTCGGACTGCACGAGGACGAGGTCATCGGCTTCCGTCAGGACCGTGGTGGCGGGCAGGCCGTGCGCCGTCCACAGCACCCGGCCGGTCCTGGCGTCGTAGCCGATGGCGCGCCCGTTCGAGCCCGCCGCGATCACGTCGCCGACGGCCACCGGCCCCGGCGACGTGCCGTTCTTGCGTGCCCAGAGCAGGGTGCCCGTGGACAAGTCCGCCGCCTCGATGACGCCGTTGGTCAGCTGGATCCCCAGCACGCCATTCGCGGTCATCGCCTGGGAGCCGAGCACCCCGTACGACGGCAGCTTCAGTGTCCAGCGCACCGCCCCCGTCGCCGCGTCAAGCGCCGTCAGCCGCGCGGCGGTGCTCACCTGTCCGACCAGCGCGACCACCGTGCCGTGCCAGTACCACAGCCCGAAGATCAGGCCGGCGACGGAGTCCGGTCCCGGGTTGGGGTAGCTGCGCTGCCACAGCTGGTGCCCGTCGGACAGGCGCAGCGCGTGGAGGGCGTTGTACTCGGCGAACACCGCCTCGCCGCCGATGACGAGCGGCCGCAGCGCCACCCCGGAACTGGCGGGGTCGGTGGGCAGCTTGACCTGCCAGAGCACACGGCCTGAAGGGCTGACCTCGTCCGCCCAGGCGTGCCGCGGCGGCCCGCAGACGGGCTGGCTGGCGGTGGCGGGCCGGCTGGCGGTGGCGGCGTGTCCTTCGCGGGTCGCGGTCGTGGTCCTAGCGTGCGCCGCGGGGGCGGCGGAGGAGGCAGCGCCGCCCGTGCCACAGGCAGTCAGGCAGAACGCGGCGAGAGCGAGCGGGAGAAGGCGCCGGTTCACATCTGTTAGACGCGCCGGCGCGGCCGTAAGTTGCGTCCGTCGAGTGTCGGCACGGGACCGTAGAATCGCGGCGTGTCCCCCACTGATCGCAGCACCGCGGACAGCGCCAAGCGCGCCGCGGCCATCTTGCACCGCGTGTTCGGCTACGAGCGGTTCCGCGGCCAGCAGGAGGACATCATCGCGCACGTGATCGCGGGTGACGACGCGCTCGTGCTGATGCCGACCGGCGGCGGCAAGTCGCTGTGCTACCAGATCCCCGCGCTGGTCCGGCCGGGCACCGGCGTGGTCATCTCGCCGTTGATCGCGCTCATGCAGGATCAGGTGCAGGCGCTGCGCCAGCTGGGGATACGCGCCGACTTCCTGAACTCCACGCAGGACCCGGGGACGCGGCACGTCGTCGAGCAGCAGTTCAAGGCGGGCGAACTCGACCTGCTCTACCTGGCTCCGGAACGCCTGCGGGGCGAGTCCACCCTCAAACTGCTCGACAGCGCCAAGATCTCGGTGTTCGCCATCGACGAGGCGCACTGCGTGTCGCAGTGGGGGCACGACTTCCGCCCCGACTACCTGGAACTGCAGGTGCTGCACGAACGCTGGCCGGACGTGCCGCGGATGGCGCTGACGGCCACCGCCACACAAGCGACCCGCGAGGAGATCGCGCTGCGGCTGAAGCTGGCCGGCGCGCGGATGTTCGTCTCCTCCTTCGACCGGCCGAACATCGCCTACCGCATCGTCCCCAAGAACGAGCCCAAGAGACAGCTGCTGTCGTTCCTGCGCACCGAGCATCCCGGCGACGCCGGCATCGTGTACTGCATGTCCCGCGACTCGACCGAGCGGACCGCCGCGTTCCTCACCGAGAACGGCATCCCGGCCCTGCCCTACCACGCCGGCCTCGACGGAGGCACCCGCGCCGATCATCAGGCTCGGTTCCTGCGCGAAGACGGGCTCGTGATGGTCGCCACCATCGCGTTCGGGATGGGCATCGACAAGCCGGACGTCCGCTTCGTCGCCCACCTCGACCTGCCGAAGTCCGTCGAGGGCTACTACCAGGAGACCGGCCGCGCCGGGCGCGACGGCCTGCCCGCGGACGCCTGGCTCGCCTACGGCCTCGCGGACGTGGTGCAGCAGCGCCGGCTGATCGAGGCCTCCGAGGGGGACCTCGCGCACCGTCGCAGGCAGCAGAGCCATCTGGACGCGATGCTGGCGCTGTGCGAGACCACCGAATGCCGCCGCACCCAGCTGCTGGCCTATTTTTCCGAACGGGCGCTCGCTTGCTCCAACTGCGACACGTGCCTGTCGCCGCCGGAGGTCTGGGACGGGACGGTTCCCGCGCAGAAGCTGCTGTCCACCGTCGTGCGGCTGGAACGGGAGCGGGACCAGCGGTTCGGCGCGGGCCAGGTCATCGACATCCTGCTCGGCCGCATGACGGACAAGGTGACGGAGCGGCGGAACAGGCACGACGAGCTTTCTGTGTTCGGGATCGGCACCGAGCTGCGCGAGGCGCAGTGGCGCGGCGTCGTCCGCCAGCTGCTGGCGCAGGGGCTGCTCGCCGTGCAGGGTGAGTACCAGACGCTCGCGCTCACCGACAGCAGCGGCGAGGTGCTGCGCGGGCAGCGGTCCGTGATGATGCGCCGCGACGTGCCGGTGCCTAAGGCAGCGCGTTCCGGTCGCGGCGGCCAGGGCGGGGCGTCCGGCCAGGCGCGCGCGGGGGCGACGGCGCTGGCGGACGGCGACCTGTCCCCGGCGGACGCCGCGGTCTTCGAGCGGCTGCGCGCCTGGCGCGGCAAGTGCGCGAAGGAGCAGGGCGTGCCCGCGTACGTGGTCTTCCACGACGCGACGCTGCGGCAGATCGCCGCCGTGGCGCCGGCGACGCTCGCGGAGCTTTCTGAGATCAACGGCGTCGGCGAGGCCAAGCTCGCCAAGTACGGCGAGCAGATCCTCGAGCTGCTCGCGGACGAGACGCTGGCCTAGCGATCACACCAGATGCACGTCAGGCTGGCCTGAGGGCTGCCAGTGATTTCCTCTCGGATCCTCAGAAGAGACAACAGAACTGCAGTACATGCCGTGGCGGGGCTGATGCAGGATTTTGAGTATCAGTGATAACATCGATCCAATACATGACCCGCCAATAGAAGTAGTGGATTTAGAGTGTCCGCAGCAGGGATCACGGGACAAGGCAGGGCGGAGCTCACAGCGGTGCTCGGCGCCGGCAAGCGGTTCGTCACGCCGACCGACGTCGCGGACGCCCTGGGTGTCGACCCGGACGCGGCCGCTAAGCGCCTGTCGCGCTGGGCTGCGGACGGGTGGCTGCGCAGGATCCGGCGTGGGCTATACATTGGAGTGCCGGTAGATGCCCCTGATCCCGACGCCTGGTCTGAGGATGCGCTGGTTATTGCGACCGCAGTGTGGCCGCCGTGCTACTTCACCGGGTGGACCGCAGCCAGTCACTGGGCCCTCAGCGATCAGGTGTTCCGGACCACGGTGCTCAAGACGGTTAGGCGTGTCCGTGCCTCGCGAGCCAGCTTGGCTGGCCATGAGTATCTCCTCGTGCACGCCAGCGAGGAAGCCCTGCGGTGGGGAATCAGGACTGAATGGCACGGCGAGCACCGACTCCACTTCGCCGACACCGGCCGCACCGTCATCGACGTCCTCGATGACCCGAAGCTGGCCGGCGGCATGCGCCACGCGGCGGAGATCACTGGCGCATTCTTGGGCGAGCACAGCCCAGAGATCCTTATCGATTACGGGGAGCGAGCGGGTAACCGGACGGTGTTCAAACGGCTCGGCTACATCATCGAGGCGCTTGGCATAGAGGCCCCGCTCATGGTTAAGGCCTGTCTGGAGCGGGTTTCTGCTGGCATCTCGGCTCTCGACCCCAACGGGCCGGCGGGGGGCCGGCGGAACATGCGCTGGGGAGTACGAGTAAACGCGACGATCACACCGCAGGAGCCGACGTGATCCCCAGACGTGAACTTGAGCGGCTGCGAGCCGAATGGACGCTCGACATCGGGGTCATCGAGAAGGACTATGTCCTGGGATGGGTGCTGGCGGCGTCGCGCAACACCCGGAACTCGGCCGCACCTGGGTGTTCAAGGGCGGGACCTGCCCGCGCAAGTGCTACTACGAGACATTCCGCTTTCCGAGGATCTCGACTTCACTGTCCTGCCCGGCGGCCCCGACGAGCCAAGTGCCCTGCGACAGGCGTTCGGCCAGATCGCCGACTGGCTGCGCGCGGAATCCGGCATCGAGCTGACCATTGACGACGCGGCGTTCCGCAGACGGCAGAACAAGCGTGGCAACCCAACCACTCAAGGACGCATTGCTTATCACGGCCCGAACCCCCAGCCCGTTCCTCCCAAGGTGAAACTCGACATCACCTCCGATGAGATCCTCGCCGAGCAGCCGGTTCGCCGCGCCATAGGCCATTCGTACAGCGACGTACCCCTTCCAGGACACGGCGTGCTCTGCTACTCCATCGCAGAACTATTTGCCGAGAAGCTGCGGGCGCTGGCCGAACGATGCAGGCCGCGGGACCTGTACGACGTGCTGCACATGCACCGGCATCCAGACCTGATCGGCAGGCAGCGGGCCGTCGCCACCGCACTCGCCCGCAAGTGCGGGCACACGGGCATCGACATCCCCACCGTGGAAACCATCCGTTCGTCTCCGTTCCGCCAGGAGATCGAGGCGGAGTGGGAGAACATGCTCGGCCACCAGCTTCCGCGCCCACTCCCTCCCTTCGCCGGCTTCTGGTCCGACTTGGACGACGTGTTCCGCTGGCTAACCGGAACGCTCCAGATCGAAAGCCTGCCTAGAGCGTCACTCGGCGATCTCGACCCGGCCTGGCAGGTTCCGCAGGCCATCACCTCCTGGCGGCGCGGGATCCCCCTGGAACTTCTCCGCTACGCGGGAGTCAACCGACTTAAGGTCGACATCGACTACCGTGCCGAGAACGGACGGCAGGGACCGCGACGGGTAGAGCCGTATTCCCTGCGCCGCACCCGAGACGGGAACCTGGTCCTGTTCGAGGTGAACGACCGGCGGCAACTACGCAGCTACCGGGTCGACCGCATCGTCGGCATCAAGCCCACTACAGATCCGTTCACTCCCACCTACCGTGTGGAATTCTGACCGTAGCCGCCCGGCCCGCACGGAGATGACACTGCGCTAACGGTTAGGCGCCGACCCCGCAGGTGAGGTGATCAGCTCGCGAACGCTGGCGAGTTATGGTCCAGCGTCGCGACCATGCCTCGACGGCGTCGTGCACAGGCTCGCGGCCAGTGCCAGCCAGATCGCGGCACTCACCCGCGCGCCCCTGGCCCGCTGGTCAGCCGTCCAGCCGGGACTGCAGGTCGTCGAGCCGGGCGTGCAGCAGCGCGATCTCCGCGGTGAGCACCGCGATCGGGGATTCGGCGTACCGCGCGTCCGCGTCCGCTGTGTCGGCGGTCACGGTGCCGGCAGTCACGGTGCCGGCAGTCACGGGGCCGGCGGTCGCGGGGCCGGCGGTCACGGGGCCGGCGGTCACGGGGCCCGCGCTGGCCGGCGGCGGCTCGACGCGCACCGGCCCGTCGAGTTTCGCGGCGAACTCGGCCAGGCGCAGCACCGGCCGTCCCGCCGCGCACAGTCCGCAGACCGGGGTCATGTGCCGCCAGCCGATCAGGCCGCTGCCCGCGTCGGCGAGCGCGGCGCCATACCGGCCGCAGGCGCACCAGCTATCCCAGATCACCCGGACGCGCTGGCGGCTATAGCGCAGCCCGCGCTCGTACCTGATGTACCGGCCGGACGCGGTGACCTCGATGAGCAGCGCCGACCTGTTCTCGGTGGCGCAGCCGAGCGACCTGGCGTCGGTCAGCTCGTGCAGGCAGTAGAAACCGCACCCGCACCACCGGCGGGGCGTCGCGTGCCGCGAGTTCCACACGCAGGCCGCGTCGGCGCTGACCCCGTACACACGGGTGGCGCCGATCGTCAGCCCGGCGAACGCGGTCGTGGCGCCGTCCGCCGACAGCACCGCGTGCGCCAGCTTGAAGCCCGTGAACGGCTGCTCCGGGCGCTCCCGCCCGGAGGCTCCTGGCCGTGGCGCCCCTGGCATGCGCACCGCTGGCCTTGCTTTCCGCGATAACCGCGCGGCGGGCTCAGCTCGTGACCACCGCCGGCTGGGGCTGCTCAGCCACCGGTGCCCGTTCCGTATCGGAAATAAGAACCGCTGGCACCTCAGTCGCCTCGGTGTCCTCGACATAGCCCGCCCCTTGTTCCTTGCCCAGCCGCATGGTCGATACCTCCTCATTGGCTCCGTTAGTGCTGTACCCGCGCGCGGGTCATCCCCACACCTGGGTCATCCCCACACCTGACGGGCGGTGGACACCACCAAGTCGAGCTTGCGGCGCTCGTCGTCGACCGTGATCAGGTTGCCGAGCGAGCCGGAGGCGAAGCCGCACTGCGGGCTGATCGCCAGGTTCTCGAGCGGCACGTGCCTGGCCGCCTCCTCGACGCGGCGGCAGAGCTGGTCCTGGTCTTCGAGCGTGGGCACCTTGGTGGTGATCAGGCCGAGCACCACGGTCGGGGCGTTGTCGCCGCGCGGGACGAAGCGGAGGGGCTCGAAGCCGCCGGCGCGTTCGGTGTCGTACTCGAGCAGGAACCTGTCGACCGGGACCTCGGTGAAGAGGCGTTCGGCGACCGGCTCGTAGCTGCCTTGCGCGAGCCACGAACTGCGGTAGTTGCCGCGGCAGATGTGCATGCCGACAGTGACGTCCGGGTTCTTGCGCTTGACGGCGGTCACGATCGCGGTGTCGGCCGCGATCGCCGCGTCGAGAGCCTTGCCGGGATCGACGCCGGCGCGGGTGCTGCCCCGGTTCGCGGGGTCGATCACCTGGTTGTAGCCGAGCGAGTCGAGCTGGACCCAGCGGACGCCCTGGTCGATGAGCTCCCCGATCTCCTCGACCTGCAGCCTGATGAGATCCTCCGTCAGGTCTGGCAGGGCCGGGTACGCCTGGACGCTGAGCCGCGGGTCCCAGATCATCCCGCCCATCGAGGCGCTGATCATCGTGATCTTGAAGGCGCCGGGCGCGTGCGCCGCCATGAAGGCGGCCTCGACGCCGGTGAGGCGCTGCCTCCTTGACACCTTCGCGGTCACGGCGACGCCGTCGGTGAGCGTTTCGTCCGGGCCCAGTTCTGCGCCATCGCGGTACCAGCGCATGGTCCGTTTCGCCGGGACGACGCCGTCGAGCGACTCGAGCAGGCCCGCTCGCCACGACTCGCGGCGGACCTCCCCGTCGGTGAACACCTGGATGCCGGATTGCCGCTGCAGGTCGATGGCGTCTGCGATGGCACGGTCTTCGACGTCGCGCAGTTCCGCCGTGGTGAGCGCGCCGTTCTCGTGCGCGTCGCGCGCCTCGAGCAGCCAGGGCGGGCGGAGCAGGCTGCCGACGTGTTCTGCGTGGTAGGGGGTGGCCATGGGGGGTGCCTTCCTGGTTGGCGCGAGCCCGGCGTGGTCTTTCGCGTCCTTCGGGTCATTGCTCTTCTCCGACTCTTCTCCGGATGCCCATCGAAGTCCATGCTCGCGGGGTCCGCGCTTTGTGACCGGCGGGGCTGCCGTGGAACGGGATGGCAGATGGGACTTAGGTGCCCGTCTGCATGGCTCGCGGTTCGCGGTTCGCGGTTCGCGACGATCGTCACTCCAGCATCACCAGTCCACATGGCGTACTTTTCGCATGGACATTCCGGACATATTGGGGCAGGAAAACGTCACAAAGTACGCCAAGTGGAGAGCAGGGGCTGATGTGAACGGTGATGGCTGCCTGCGGCGCCGCGGATGCGGAGTGGGGCGGCCTGCCGCAGTGCGGCTGGGCGAGCGGCAGGTGGGGGCGAGCGGTGCGGTGTCAGGCGCGGGCGAGCGGTGCGGTGTCAGGCGCGGGCGAGCGGTGCGGTGTCAGGCGCGGGCGAGCGGTGTCAGGTGTGGGC
>Ga0335073_10009057_pt1 | contig 13962 bp, 14 predicted proteins | sample Lox_Sample_22_FD_207093 | JGI IMG/M metagenome (GOLD analysis project Ga0335073, IMG submission 207093) | Soil microbial communities from Loxahatchee National Wildlife Refuge, Florida, United States - Lox_Sample_2.2 | ecosystem: Environmental > Terrestrial > Soil > Wetlands | place: USA... | reverse complement strand
GGCAACTCGGCGGCCTCCCTCGGCAGTTGCCTGCTCCGCAGGCGGACGGAATCCGGACAGGCACGGCCGACGCATAACGGGCGGAAACGGGCATCACCGTCTGTAGTCTCCTTAATGCCCCCTCAGTGGAACGCGCATTAAGCGGCAGGGGTTCAATGATGGAATTGAGTGCCGGAAATGCACGTGCATATTGCTGACTGCGGTGTCCTGCGCTAGACCGCGGATACGGACAGCACCCGGCGGGAAGGGAAGCCGGAGTGCCGGGTTCCCGGTCGAGAGTCGCCAGTCGGCTCCCGCCACGCGCCGGGAAGCGCACGCCTGGGGCGGGGCGCGTGAGCAGGGCTTCGGGCACGCGCGAGCCCGACTGCCGGCCATGGTGCCAGCTGGCGACCGGCCGTGTACGCCGCACTGGCGAGAGCCGGATTACTCCCGCGCGGGTCGTCGAAGAGATCTGCCTGGCGAAGTCGACGCGATCAGTGACATCGCTGACCAGCCGGTCCGGGCGGAAGCCTAGCCGAGGCGGAGACCCCTGTCCCCGCGCTTTGATCGGCCGTGCAGCTGGTCCAGCCCTGACGCCGCACCGCCGCCGCTAAGGACTGAGCGAGCGGCTCGCATATTCCGCACAGTCACGGAATTCCCTGGGATACCTTCTGCCGCTCCTGATAACGGGGGTCACAATTCTCTGCGGACGGAGATGGATATTTCTCCTGTGTAAAGCCACTTGTCGCCCCATGGAACTTCAAAGTGCGGTCGATGGAACCTTGAAGTAATGAGGGGAGACAGTGATATGAAGTGGTCACCTCCCCGGATCTGGTGCTTATCAGGAGGTAACTGGAGTGCCCTGTACGGCGAGAACACTGCTCAGCGCGGCTGCTGCCTGCTGCCTGGCTGCCGCGCTCACCGGATGCAGCTCCGGAACCGCCGGAACCCGGCACCCGGAACAAGCGAGAACTGCGCCGTCGGCTGCAGGCAGCCCGGGGCAGGCCGCCGACCCGCAGTCACTCGCCCGCGCCGCTTACCTGGGGATGTGGCAGGCGTACGTCGCTGCCGCGCGGACGGCGGATTACCAGGCGCCGGGGCTGGATCACTACGCGGCGGGCGGCGCGCTCTCGACCCTGACCCACGCCCTGTACCAGGAGCACCAGGACAGCGACGTCACCCTTGGGCAGCCGGTGCTTCACCCGGCGGTCACGCTGGTGGAGGGATCCGCCGGGGATGTGGCCCAGGCGGATGTCACCGACTGCGCGGACGACTCGCACTGGCTCAACTACCACGGCGGGAAGCTGATCGCCGACCAGGACCTGCGGCACCGACTTATCAGCGCGAGGCTGCAGCCGTTCAGCGGCACGTGGAAGGTCACGTACCTCAACGTGGGTCTAGCAGGGACATGCTGACCCGCCTGCTCAGGCGCGCCGCCATTTTGGCCGCGGCGACCGCGGCGGTGGTGTGCTTCACCCAGGTTCCGGCGTTGGCGGGCGGCGGGCCACCAGGAAGTGCGGGTTTCGGGTTTGCGCAGTGCGGCCAGTCGTCCTCGCCGCAGTGCACAGTCACGGCCGGGTCCGGCCCGGCCGCCGGGGCGCCCAGCATCGGCGATCCCGGCGGCACCGCCAGAATTGCCACGGGAGGCGCCGCGGCCGGGGGATGCTCCGGTGCGGTGAACAAGACGTTCGGCTGCGTCCCGGCGGGCTGCACCGTGACGGTGCAGACACTGGCCTGCCCGTTCGGTACCGGCGGTGCCACCCAGCCGGTCGGCGGGGCGCCTGCTCTGCCAGCGCCCGGGGTGCTGGCCCAGCTGGCGGTGAAGACCTTGCAGTTGCCTGATCCGGTGATCCGTTCCTCGCCCGCGCCCGGGGCGCTGCAGCTGACCTGGTTGCCGGTGTGGCTGTGGGTGGCCGCGAACGTGTGGCAGCCGCAGTCAAAGACAGCCGAGGTGCCGGGCGAGGCGGTGATGGCGACGGCCACCCCGGTGCAGGCTGCGTGGTCGATGGGGGACGGGACCACGGTGACCTGCAAGGGGCCGGGGACCGCGTACGCGGCTGGGGACAACCCCTCGGGAGCCTCGCCGACGTGCGGCTACACCTACGACCAGTCCAGCGCCGGGCAGCCAGATGGCGCGTACAAGGTCACCGTGACGATCACGTGGGACATCGCCTGGGCCGGCCCCGGCGGGGCAGGCGGGGCGCTCGCGCCGCTTCAGACGGTGGCGGCGGCGGAGTTCCGGGTCGCCGAGTCGCAGGCTCTCAACACCAGCGGAGGTTGACGATGGCGGTCTTGACCCGTTCCCGCCGCACGGCGGGCTCTAAGCCTCTGGAGCAGGGGCCGCGCCGGGGGCGCAGGCGCAGCGTGCCGCTCGCGGCGGGAGGCGTGGTGCTGGTCGTGGTCTGCGCGCTCGTGTTTGCCGGGGGATGGCTGCAGGCCGGGCACCGGCAGCAGGTCCTGGCCCTGGCCCAGCCGGTGGCCGCCGGGCAGGTGATCACCTCCGCTGACCTGGAGACGGTGCGGGTCAGCGCGGCCGGGCCGGTGTCCCTGGTACCCGCGTCCCGCCAGGCCGAGGTCGTGGGCAGCACCGCGGCGGTGAGCATGCCCGCGGGCAGCCTGCTGGCCGGCAGCGACATCGGGACGCCGCCTCCGGTCAAGGGGCAGGTTCGGCTGGGCGTCGCGCTGAAGCCCGGCCAGTACCCGCCCGACCTGGCCGCCGGGCAGGACGTTGACGTGCTGGCCACCCCGGCAGCCTTGGCATCGGGCTCCTCAGCCTCGGGCGGCGCGTCGGCTGCGCTGCCGGTCGGCGAGGCGGTGGTGCTGTCGGTCAGCCCGGCGGCGGTGTCGAGCGGCAGCGGGGACACGGTGGTGGAGATCCAGGTGGCGGAGGACGCGATGCCGCAGGTGGCCGCCGCGAACGCGGCCGGGCAGATCGCCCTGGCCACGATCCCGGAAGGAGGGTGACAGGGCGATGCCGCTGATCGCGCTGGCCTCGGTGAAGTGCTCGCCCGGGGTCACCACCACCGCGCTGGCCCTGGCCAGCATGTGGAAGACCGCGCCGCGTCGGCTGCTGCTGGAGGCGGACCCGGGCGGCGGGGACCTGAGCCTGTGGCTGGGCCTGCCCGCCGGCTCCGGGCTGGCCGGGCTCGCGGCGGCGGCCCGCCACGGTCATGACGCGGGCCTGGCGTGGCGGCACGCCCGGGAGCTGGCCGGCGGGACGCACCTTGTCGCCGCGCCGCCTGGGGCCGAGCAGGCCGCTGCCTGCGTGGCCGCTTTGGCCGCTGCGAAGCTCCCGCAGGAACTGGCTGCCATGGACGAGCCGGTCCTGGCGGACTGCGGGCGCCTGCACCCGGGTTCCCCGGCCCTGGCGGTGGCCGCCGCTGCGGCGCTCACGGTGCTGGTGGTCCGGCCGCGGGTCAGCGAGCTGGCGCACCTGGAGCCGCGGGTCCGCGGGCTGGAGCAGGCAGGGCTGCGGCTGGTCGTCGTCCTGGTGGCCGACGATCGTCGGCCACCGTCTGAGCCGTCCTACCCGGCTGAGGAGATCGCCGGCGTCCTTGGCGTCCCCGTACGCGGGCCGCTGCCGGCCGATCCGCGGGCGGTGGAGCAGCTGTGCCGCCGCGCCGGCGGCCCCGGGTCGGCGCGGCGGCTGCCGCTGCTGCGCGAGGCCGTCGCTGCCGCCGGGGCGCTGGAGGCGGCCCTGGGGCGCCCAGCCACCGCGCCGGACCCTCCGGGCGGGCGGCAGGACCTTGACGAGACGGAGGCGGTCGTCGGTGACCGAGGTTAACGGCAGGGCCGTGAGGCCGCGCGGCGGACCGGGCGACGACCTGGTGCAGCGGCTGCGTGGCCTTGTAGCAGACCGGATGGCGCATCAGGCCGCCCGGGACGGCACCATGACCGCCGCAGCCCGCTCCCGGCTGGGCCGCGCGCTGATCCGCGAGGTAATGGAGGAGGAGGCCGCGGCCGCCCTCAACGGCGGGCGCGCTCCGCTGGACCAGGCGGCCGAGCAGCAGGTCGCGGACCGCATCTACGCCGACCTGTGGGGGCTGGGCGGCTTCCAGCCCTACCTGGACGACCCCGAGGTCGAGTCGGTCAACGCCAACGGTTGCGACCGGGTGTTCGTCCAGTACTCTGGCGGCTACCGCTCCCGGGTTCCGCCTGTTGCGGCCAGCGACCAGGAGCTGACCGACCTGATCCGCGCCATGGCCGCCCGCGGCGGGATCGAGGAGCGCCGCTTCGACCGCTCCTCCCCGCGCGTGTCGGTGCCGCTACCGGGCGGCGGGCGGCTGTTCGCGGTCCAGGCGATCACCGGCCGGCCGTGCGTCGCGATCCGCCGCGACCGGCTCTCCCGCGCCGGGTTGCGCGAGCTAGTCCGCAACGGCACCGTCGACGAGCCCCTGGCCGCGTTCCTGTCGGCACTGGTGAAGGCACGCAAGAACCTGCTGATCTCCGGCGGCACCGCGGTCGGGAAGACGACTATGCTGCGGGCGCTGGCCAGCGCGATCCCGCCGCAGGAGCGGCTGATCACCATCGAGGACTCGCTCGAGCTCTGCCTGGACTGGGACGCCGGCGCCCATCCTGACGTCGTCGCGATGCAGTCCCGGGAGCCCAACACCGAGGGCGAGGGCGAGATCACCCTGGCCGAGCTGGTGCGGTGGGCGCTGCGGATGACCCCGGACCGGGTCCTGGTCGGCGAGGTCCGCGGGGCCGAGGTCATCCCGATGCTGAACGCCATGAGCCAGGGCAACGACGGGTCGATGACCACCATCCACGCCAGCTCCTCAAGGGGAGCGATGCTGAAGCTGGCCGCCTACGCCGCCCAGTCCCCGGAGCACCTGACCCTGGAAGACACCGGGCTGCTGATCGCCGGGGCGATCCACTTCGTGATCCAGCTCGCCTGGGACGCGGGCGGGAACCGCTGCGTCTCCTCGATCCGGGAGATCACCGACGCCGACGGCCGCCAGGTCGCCTCCAACGAGGTGTGGGCGCCCGGCCCGGACCGCCGCGCTATCCCGTCGGTGCCGGTCCGCGCCGCGACCATGGAAGAACTCGCCGCCGCCGGGTACCGGCCCGGACCCTGGCAGTCGGCATGAGCGCCGCGACCGCCGGGATCCTCGGCGCCTTGGCCGGCCTCGGCGTGGTCCTCACCGTCGCCGGGCTGCGCCTCGGCGCCGCGCCCGAGCCGAGCCCGCGCCTGGCCCAGCTAGCCGCCCGGGCTCGGCAGGAGGCGACCATGCCCCGCATCGCCGCGACGCTCGTCACGATGGCGGTCGTCGCCGCCGTGACCCGCTGGCCGTCCGGGACGGTGCTGGCCGGGCTGGCCGCCTGGTTCCTCCCCAGGGCGCTGGGACCCGACCGGGAGCACGCCCGCGCCCTGGAGCGGATCGAGGCGATCGCCACGTTCACCGAGATGCTCCGCGACACGATCTCCGGCGCCGCCGGGCTGGAGCAGGCCATCCTGGCCGCCGAGCCCGTCGCCCCCGCCCCGGTCCGGGAACAGGTGGTGCTGCTGGCCGCCCGGATCCGCCGGGGCGCGCGGCTGCCCGACGCGCTGCGCGCGTTCGCCGCCGAGACCGCCGACCCGACCGCCGACCTCGTCGTGGCGGCGCTGCTGCTGGCGGCCGAGCAGCAGGCCCGCGACCTGGCCCAGCTGCTGGGCAGCCTGGCCGACTCAGCCCGCCAGCAGGCGGTGATGCGGATGCGGGTCGCCGCCGGAAGGGCGCGGGTCCGCACCGCCGCGCGGATCATCATCGCCGTGACGATGGTGCTGGTCCTCGGGCTGCTGGCCTGGAGCCGGGCGTTCCTGCAGCCATACGGCACCCCGGCCGGGCAGCTGATGCTGCTGGTCGTCGGCGCGTGCTTCGCCGCTGGGTTCGCATGGCTCCACAAGATCTCGGTCATGGGAGACGACCCCCGCCTGCTTACCAACCTCGGCACCGCCGCCGAGGCCGGCGTCAACGGGGCACGGCCGTGACCGCCGCCCTGCTGGCCGGAACCGGGTTCGCCCTGGGCCTGCTCGCCATCGCCGCCGGGCTCGCCCCCCGCCGCACCAGCCTCGCCGACGCCCTGGACTTCCTGACCCGCCCCCGGCCGGCCCCGATGATCACGCTGGACGCGGGCGGCTGGGCGGCCCGGCTCGGCCGCCCGGCGGCGGCCCTGCTCGCGGGGCTCGGCCTGCCCGGCAAGACGCTGCGCGCCGACCTGGCCATCCTCGGCCGCTCCCCGGAGCGGCTGCTGGCGGAGCAGGCCACCGCCGCCGTCGCTGGCCTGCTGCTGGTCCCGGCGATGACCGGGCTGCTGGCCCTCGGCGGGGTCTCGGTCGGGTGGCAGCTGCCGGCCGGCGGTGCGCTCGTCCTCGCGGTCGCCGGGTTCGCCGCCCCGGCGCTGGCGGTGCGGCAGGAGGCCGCCGACCGCCGGGCGGCCACCCGGCACGCCCTCGCGGCGTTCCTGGACCTGGTCGTGATCGCGACCGCCGGCGGGGCCGGGACCGAGGCCGCGCTCACCTACGCCGCCGCGACCGGGCAGGGACCCGCGTTCGCCCAGATCCGCCAGGCGCTGGAAACCGCCCGGCTGACCCGCCAGCCGCCCTGGGCGACCCTGGGCCAGCTGGGGGCCGAGCTCGGCGTCACCGAGCTGACCGAGCTGGCCGCCTCCATCACCCTGGCGGGAACCGAGGGAGCCAAGGTCCGCGCCAGCCTGGCCGCCAAGTCGGCGGCGATGCGGGCCCGGCAGCTGGCCGAGGCCGAGGCCGGCGCCCAGGCCGCCACCGAGCGCATGTCGCTGCCGCTCGTCGTCTTGTTCGCCGGGTTCCTAGCCCTGATCGGGTACCCGGCGATCGTCCACGTCATCAACGGTATTTAGAAGAGGGGGACAGCCTAAATGCCTGCCCTGCTGGAAATGCTGCGAGCTACCGCCTCGGTACTGCGTGCGAGGCTGGCCGCCGCGCGCCGCGTCGGGGATGCCGGGTACACGACTGAGACGGTGGTTGTGACGGCGTTGCTGGTCGCGCTGGCGATCGCCGCCATCGCGATCATCGTGGCCAAGGTGCTCGCCAAGGCCAACGGCCTCGACCTCGGATGAGCCCCCGAGCGCCCGCCAGCCGCCGGCCCCGCAGGCGGCCGGCGGGTCCCCGTGCGAGGCGGGCGGAACGCCGTCGGGCCGGCCGTGACCGGGGTGCGGGCAGCGCCGAGATCGTCATCGCGGTGCCGCTGCTGATGCTGCTGATCTTGCTGATCATCCAGTTCGCTATCTGGTGGAACGCCGAGTCCATCGCGCACGCCACCGCTGAGGAGGCGCTGGCCGCCGCCCGCGTCCAGGGCGGCACCGCCGCCGCCGGGCAGCAGCGGGCCGGCCAGGTCATCGCCCAGATCGGCAGCAGCGTGCTCATCAGCCCGCAGGTCTCCGTCACCGTGACGCCGGCGGACGTCACCGTCACGGTGACCGGGACCGCCGAGCGGGTCCTGCCCGTGCCCGGCCTGTCGTTCCCGGTCACCGTCACCGTGACCGGGCCGGTCGAGCAGTTCGTCCCGGCCACCGCGCAAGGATGACGCCGTGGCCCGCCCTACCCGCCCGCACGCCTCCCGGCCGCAGTCCCGGGAGCGGGGCTCGGCCGCGGCCGAGCTGGTGCTGGTCACCCCGCTGCTGATCCTCCTGCTGCTGCTCGCCGTCGCGGCCGGCCGCCTGGTCCAGGGCCGGCTCGACGTCGACAGCGCGGCCCGGCAGGCCGCCCGCGCCGCGTCCCTAGCCCGCACTCCCCAGGCCGCCAGCGCCCAGGCGACCCAGGTTGCGCAGGCGGCGCTGGCCGGGCAGTCCGTCAGCTGCGATCCCGGCGTCGTCACCCCGGACCTCGGCGACTTCGTCCCCGGCGGCGAGGTCACCGTCACCGTGACCTGCACGGTCCGCCTGTCGGACCTGAGCCTGCTGCACATCCCCGGCAGCGAGACGATCACGGCTGCGTTCACCTCACCGGTCGACACCTACCGCGGTGAATCCCTCGGGCTCAGGAGTCCCGGCGGCCCGGCGCTGTCCCTCAGCGCCGGCCCCACCCGGCCGTCTTCCGCGGACGGTGCCGCGTGAGGACGCCAGGGCGGCTGCGGCGGGCGGGGCGGGACAGCGGGCAGGTCACCGCGTTCGTCGTCGTCATGGCCGCCGCCCTGGTCCTGATGATCGGCCTGGTGCTGGACGGCGGTCTCACCCTCGCCGCCCGCGAGCGCGCCCTCGGCGAGGCCCAGGAGGCAGCCAGGGCCGGCGCCCAGGCCGTCAACCTGGCCACCTACCGGCAAGACGGCGACCTGGTCCTCGACCCCGCCCAGGCCGACGCCGATGCCGACGCCTACCTGGCCAGCATCGGCGCTGCTGGCACCGCGACCGCCACCGGCGGCCTGGTGACCGTCACGGTCACCATCGTCCAGCCGATGCAGATCCTGTCCGCAGCCGGGCTGCACGCGGTCACCGTCCGCGCCACCGCCTCCGCCGTGCCCGTGCGGGGTATCGACGGGCCGCTGCCGTGAGACGGGCCGCCGCGCTGACCTGGCGGCTGCTGCGCGCCGCAGCCGGGACCGCCGTCATAGCGGGCCTGCTGGCGGGCCTGCCCTGGGGCCTGGCCAGGCTCACCGGGTCGCCGCTGCCCGAGACCTGGCCCGGATGGGCGCAGGCCCAGCGGTTCCTCGCCAGCCCGCTGACCGACGGCGCGATCATCCGCTTCCTGGCCGACGCGGCCTGGCTGCTGTGGGCCGTCTTCGCCCTGTCGCTGCTTATCGAGCTGATCGCGGTGACCAGGGGCCAGACGGCGCCGCGGCTGCCCGCGATCGCCCCGGTCCAGGCGCTGGCCGCCGCCCTGGTCGGCGCGACCATGATGACCGCGCTGCACGTCCCGCGAGCCCAGACGCGCAGCGCCCCGCCGCTGCACGCCGCGCTCACCCCCGCCACCAGCATCCCCGCCCCGCTCGTACCAGGCCGCACGGCGCAACTGGACGCAGCCTCCGAACCCGCTGCTCGCGCCGCGAGCGGCGACAGCAGCCTCCAGGCCAAGCCGAGGGTCTACCGGGTCCAAGAGGACGACGACCTGTGGGACATCGCCGGGCGGTTCCTCGGCGACCCCGAGGACTGGCACGAGATCTACCAGCTCAACGAGGGGAAACTCCAGCCCGACGGCCGCGCCCTCACCGACCCGAACCTCATCATCCCCGGCTGGGTGCTCCTGATCCCCCAGCCGGCCGGAACGCACGCCCCCGCCCCGCACCCCGGTCACCCCGGAACCAGGACCCCCGGCGGCGGCCGGACCCCGGAGCCGTCCCCGCGGCCCTCCCGGACAGGCGAGCCGTCGCCCCGGCCCGACCAGTCAGCCGAACCGACCGCGCGGCCCTCCCTGACACTCCCGAGCCCGGGGCCGTCGGCTGGCGGCAGCCCGTCCCGCAGCACGCACCCGGGCCGTGTCGCGGTAGGGCTGCCGTCGGGTGCCCTGATCGGGATCGGCGTCGCGGTCATGGTCGCCGCTGCGCTCACGCTGGCGGCCATCCAGCGGCGGCGCCGCTACCGTCCCCGCCCCGGCCCGCCCAGCACGCTGGCCCCGGAGACGCCGCCGCTGCCCGAGGTCATCAGCGCCCTGCGCCGCGCCGCCCGGCCGCCCGCGCCAGTGCCAGCGGCAGGGCCGGACGCCGGGGAGCCGGCCGCCGGCGACCCGTACCTCGACCTGTACGAGGCCCGCCCCGGGCCGGACGCGGACGGCGACGGCATCCCGGCGCCCGGCCCGGACCCCGGCGACGCGCCGCAGCCAGGGCCGGAGCAGCCCGCCCGGCGCGAGCTGCCGCCCGGCGCGGTCCCGATCGGCGTCCGCGGCGACGACCCCGAGGCTCCGGTCAGTATCGACATCGCGGCTCTCGGCGGCCTCGGCCTGTCCGGCCCCGGCGCCGGGCCGGCTGCCCGCGCGATCCTCGCCGCGCTGCTCGCCCAGACCCCGCCCGGCGACACGGGGCTGCCCGCCGTGATCATCCCGGCCGCCGACGCCGCCCGGCTGCTACCCGGCTCCGGCCGCGCCGCGATCCCCGGCCTGGCCGTCCCCGCCACCCTGGAGGCCGCCCTCGGTGAACTGGAAGCCCTGCAGCTCACCCTGGCCCGGCTCGGCGGCGCGGACGACAGCGACCTGGCCGGTGACGGCCCGGTGCCGGGCGCGGCAGGGCCGGGCGTCACGCTGATCGCCGCCCCCGAGCCGGGCTCAGCCCGCCGGCTGGCCGCGATCCTGGACGCCGGCCGCCGCACGCGCACCAGCGCGGTCCTGCTCGGTACCTGGCCCGCCGGGGTAACCTGCCAGGTCGCCGCCGACGGGACGGTCACCGCCGTCACCCCGCCCAGCCCGGACCTGGACGCAGCCCGCCTGTTCACGATAGCCGCCGCCGAGGCGGCGGCCATCGCCGGCGTCCTGCAAGAGGCCGGCGGCAGCCCGCCGGCGCCCCGCCCCAGCCCGCCCGCCCCCGTCGACCAGCAGCGGCCCCCGGACGCCGACCACGCCCAGGGCGTCCGCTACCTCACCGCACCCGAGGCCCCGCCGAGCCCCGCCCGCCTGCCCGGCCCGGTGCCGACCCCGCCTGCCAGCGCCGCCGCAGCCGGCCAGCCGCAACCCGGGACGCCGCCACCGCCCGGGGACCGCCCCGTGCAGCTGGCCCTGCTCGGCCCGCTGCGGATCACCGCCGCCGGGCAGGAGATCAGCGGCGGCATGCGCAAGGCCCGCGAGCTGCTGGCGTTCCTGGCCGTCCAGCAACCGGACGGCGCCACCGGGGAAACGATCAGCGAGGCCCTGTGGCCCGAGGCCGACCCCGGCCGCGCCGCCGGGCAGCGCAACCTCGCGCTGCGCAAGGCCCGGGAGATGCTCCGCACCGCGGCGGGCCTGCCCGAGCCGCTGTGGATCCTCAACGCCTCCGGCCGCTACCGCCTCGACCCCGCCCTGGTCGGCACCGACCTGGAGGCGTTCAGCGCGGCGCTGGAGGAAGCCCGCAACGCCAGCGGCGACGCCCGGCTGGCCGCCTGCCGCCGCGCGGTCGCCCTGTACCGGGGTGAGCTGGCCGAGGGCACCGGCTACGAGTGGGCCGAGCCGTACGCCGAGACCGCCCGGCGCCGCGCCCTGGACGCCTGGACCACCATCGCCGAGATCCTCCAGCCGTCCGACCCCGGCCAGGCGCTGTCCGCCCTGGAGACGGCCCTGTCCCACGACCCCTACAACGAGTACCTGTACGTGCGGATCATGCGGCTCCAGGCCGCAGCGGGCCGCCCCGAGGCCGTCCGCCGCACCCTGGGCCTGCTGGAATCGAAACTCACCGACCTCGGCCTGGTACCCAGCTCCCAGACCAGGCAGGCCGCCGCCGCCCTGCTCGCCGCCGCACCCGCATCAGGTCCGCATGTAGATTCCGGAGATCGATAAGCAATTCCGGAGCTGCCCTTGCTGTCGGTTACATGTGTCGCACGCTGGAGAAGGGCGCGACTGGTACAGTCCGCGTGAGATGTTCGGGGGACGTGAGCGGGTGTTGAAGACGTTAGGAACGGGGCTTGGGTGAATGGCGGTGGGGTTGCATCGGAGCGGCCCTGGCAAGAGCTTGACCTTGGGCCAGATGCCGGGCACGCGATGCTCGTCCTGCCGGGAGAACTGGTTCCCGCCGATGTTGAAGCGATCAGGCAACTGACGTTCTGGTACGTCCAGCTCATGCGCGCGGTGGCGGAGGAGAGCCTCGACCTGCCGTTTCCCCGCCTGGAAATCTGGATGCTCGACCTCACTGAGGCGCTGACGGCCCTAGCGCCCCGTGTTGCAGGGCCGCCGATCGCGCCGGGTGATGTGGAACGGGTCGGTGGGCAGGTTGCCGGGAAGACGATGCCGCTGGAGGACGACTGGAGTCGCGCTGCCGTCGTCTCGCCGGGAGCGGCGCTGGCGTCGGACGATGGGCGCGCCAAGGGCCTTGCGTTGTTCAGCCTGCTGCACGAGGTCGGGCACACACTGGTTGAACGGCTGGGCACGTTGTCGGGAGCCCGCGAGATCGGCTGGCATCCGACGGCCCACTCGCTGCGCAAGGCGGGAAACGCTGTCCGGCATGGTCTCGACGAGTGGCGCGTGTCGTCCATGGCGTCGACCGCGCTCCGCGGCGTGATCACGAATGGGGACGGGCAGCCAGTCAGCATCCCGGAGCTGGTGGGCGGCACGTACCGGGATGCTCTCGGCGGTGTTCTGGACAGCGTCTGCCCGGGATGGCCGGATGCGGTGACGCGGTACCGCAATCATCGGATGTCACTTGGGGACCTGTACGCGCAGGTGGTGGGGGAGACGGTCGGCGTCTTCACCTTCCTCAGCCACTGCGAGGCCGAGGCCGCGATGCTGGCGCAGTCAACGCCGCTCAGGGATGAGTACGCGCAGCACCCGGCTACCCGTTTGTATCTTGGCGAGCCGTGGGGTGCGCTTGTCGACTGTGATGCTCCTTTGCTGGCACCCGTGTGTGAGTTCGCCGATGCGGAGGGCGCGTACCTCTCTGAGGTGGTGCCCAAGATCATTGAGATGTGGCGCCGGGTCGGCCTGACGTTCACCGATGGCCCAGGGCCGGAGGACCTGCGCATCGACGTGGCGGCCCCTCTGCGGGATGCGGCTGCCCCGTAGGGCGGGACGTCTTGGCGCCATCCGGCGGTGCAGGTACCCGACGGTGCGTCTTCATGACGTGCGGGCGAAAGCCCGAAGCGGCGTCGCTAAGTATCTCGCCCTTTGGCTGCCGGGAGGGCCCAGTCCAGCCACGTTGGCTCACGATCGTAGAGTTCGGTCCATATTTCGCGCTCGGACTCCGCTGCGTGGCCGCTGGGGATGATGAACGTTTCCCTGGTGCGCCCGGCAGGAAGGCCCCTGCGAAGCGCGACGCACCCTGCGGGGAGATAGTGAGTCTCGTCCTGCCGGTTCGCGCTTGAGGCCGGGGGGCTAGACAGCACGATGCCGTGGATGCTGCCGGTGGTTTGCATCGCCTGATACGCGCCCTCGGCCAGGGTCGCGGCCTTGTCCGCTAGCGGCATGGCCGACAGGGCTGACCTGAACCAGGGCCTGTCCGCGAACATGCCGTCATCGAGTTCGCAGCGCAGCCATCCGCCGGCCTGGGCCGGCTGGCCGGCCTTCACGATGAGCTTGGCCCCTATCCGCCGCCAGCCATCGACTACCCGCTCAGGCCCGCCAGGGGTTCCCAGGTGACTTGCGACGTCGTCGGCCACACTGAGGCGCAGGCACTCGACCCCGATTCCGCTTCCCTGGTGAGACAGCAGCACATCGGGTTTCCAGTGCCCTGGTCCCTGGTCTGCCTCCATCGCGACGCTGCCGTTGCGCCTTTTCTCCAGGGACGCGACCTCCAGCTGCAGGTTCGCGTGCCCCATGACCCCAGGTTCCAACTGGGTGCGCATGTGCTGGAGTACGTCTGCCAGTCCCGGTGATCCTGTGAGCTGCCGTAGTCGTACCGCGAGTTCCACGGTGGACGCCAGCTGCGGGAGCCGACGCGGGGCGAGCACGAACTTCAGGTACGGAAGCGACTTGGCCTGGAACCTGCCGAGCCAGTCCTCGCCGAGCGCGTCGGCTAGGACTCCGGTGGCCCATATCCCGTCATCCTTCCACCGCTCGGTGGAGGTGCTGCCGTCGATCTGCTCGCCAAGCTCGGTAAACGTCCTGGCGACAGGGCCGATGGCCTCTTCGAGGCTCACGGCCGGATCGGCGGCACCGCCCATGGGTACTCCAGTCTGGCGGTAGATGCCTGGTCGGCGTGGCTTCGCCCGGCCGCAGCTGAGACGGCTCGATGCTACCTCCACTGGACGTAGCGCGCGGCCGGCGCGGGGGACTTGGGGCGCGCCGGAGCTGGTGCAGTTTCACGCCGCTGCCCCGCTGGCGTCGGCTCGACCTGCCGCCCGCAGCCACGCTAACGTCACCACGCCCGGAGCGATACCGCCCCGCACGTGGCCTCCCAGGCAACCACTGCGGCTGGCATT
>Ga0335073_10009055_pt1 | contig 13965 bp, 14 predicted proteins | sample Lox_Sample_22_FD_207093 | JGI IMG/M metagenome (GOLD analysis project Ga0335073, IMG submission 207093) | Soil microbial communities from Loxahatchee National Wildlife Refuge, Florida, United States - Lox_Sample_2.2 | ecosystem: Environmental > Terrestrial > Soil > Wetlands | place: USA... | reverse complement strand
AACCTACCCAGGAAGGCCAGTACCAGCGGCGCATTGCTTGCTCGGAGCAGCCGCCATGCCGGATGCCGATCGCGAAGCCGCTCTACATCAGCATGATCCATAAACCTCTCCGTACTAGCCGCGCCCAGCATAAGAGTCAGAGGCGACATTTCAAGCACTCAGCCGGCCCGAGGCGGCGCAACTTGATCGAAGCCCACCTTTCGAGCACCCCCTTCCGGCTGGTCCATCCGCAAGTTCGTCGGCGATCTGGCAGGTCGCGATCCACGACAGACTCGAATGGCGGCGAGCTGACATGGCGACCCGCGCACCCGTCACGCTGCGAACTCCCGCCGGACCCGGCCGCGGCCAGCCGCGGTACACCCGGCGAAGCGCGTCCTTGACGATGTAGGCCAGCTCGTATGCCCAGCCGGCGTGCCGCTTGTCTGCCCGGAAGTGCGTGTCGCGGCGCTCGCATCCATAGGAATGGCCGGTAACCAGTGATAGGCGCGTACCAGCGTGGCTCGTAGCCAGGGCGCGGCAGGGGCGCAAGATCAGTGTCGCTTGCGCGCTAGCCCAGGTCGCGCGCTCGGCGCCGATTCAGCCAAGCCTCGCCAGTGCATTCGATGTCATACTTTCTAGCTGCGCCCCCAGCAGGATTCGAACCTGCGCACACGGCTCCGGAGGCCGTTGCTCTATCCCCTGAGCTATGGGGGCTGGCGCACAGCAAGCACCGCGACTCGCGCCTGCTAGCCGGAGCAAGCGTACCAGTAGCACCGATCCCCGGACACGAGGCCGATCTGCGCGCGAGAGTCGGCCAGAGCCGATAACCTCGCGCCGTGACCCAGGGACTTGGCCGTGTGCTGGTAGTGGATGACGACGAAGTCATCCGCCAGCTCATCGCCGTGAATCTCACGCTCGAGGGATTTGACGTCGTAACGGCAGTGGACGGCCGCGACTGCCTGGAAAAGGTGGCCGACGTCCAGCCGGACGTGATCACCCTGGATGTCATGATGCCGCGGCTGGACGGCTGGGTGACGGCGACCCAGCTTCGTAAGGACCCCGCCACTGCGGGCATCAAGGTCGTGCTGATCACAGCGCGCGCCCAGGAGGACGACCGTGACCGCGGCCGCCAGATCGGCGTTGATGCCTACCTCACCAAGCCGTTCGATCCGGCCGAGATGATCAGGGTGGTCCGCGAGCTAGCCGGCGCGTCTAGCAGCGCCTCCGACCGGTAGGCGACCCAGCCGCCCCGCCGTAGCCTGGGCAGGTGATCACCGCCGATCTCGACCGCGAGCTGGCGGCGGCAGTTGCCGCGCTCGTGGTGGCCGAGACCTTGCCGGCGGCCGCGTCGCAGGTCACCACAGCTGGGACCTGGCGCCCTGCGCCGGATGGCAACCCTGCCAGCTACGCCACCGCGGTGACCTTCCAGATCGGCAAGCTCACTGCAATTGCCCCGGTCTCGCTCGCGGCCGCAGTAGCCGAACGGCTGCAAGCCCAGCCGTGGATCGAGGCGGCCAGCTCATCAGGCGGCGGCTACCTCACCGTCACCGTGACGCCGCAGGCGCAAGCCGACTCGGCCGCGGGGATGGCGACGGCCGGCCTGAGCTGCGCGCAGAGCGTGATCCTGAGCGGCGCCACTGCCGCCGTCCGGCCCTGGCCTGACCTGGCCGCGGCGGTCGGCTGGCAGCAGGCCTGGGAGCAACAAGCCCATGCGATGATCAGCCGGCTGGCTCGGGCCGCCGGCGCCTCGGCCACAGTCAGTTCCGAACGGGAACGGGGTAGCACCGCGGAACCGTCCGCCCGTCCGATTCGGTCGCCCGTGCCCGCGGCAGTCGCCTATTTCGGCATCGACTCGGTGCGCTACCGGCTGGCCAGGACACTTCCGGGTGACGCGGCACGCCTGTCTCGCATGCTCCGGCCCGGAGTGCGGTCGGCCGATCCGCTTGACCCCGTGCAGGAAGCTCATGTCGCTGCTGTTTCCACCCAGCGCTGGGCCACTGACCTGCGGCTGGACATCTCAGGACCGGCGGAGCGTGCTGGCGAGCTGCTCAGCTCACCGGCTGAGCGGGCGATGCTGGGCGTGCTCTCCTTCCTTCCGGTCAGGGTGGCGGCAGCGGCCCGCCGTGGGCGGCCGGACGAGCTGCCGCGGTACCTGGAGACGGTCAGCGCGGCGTGGCTGGCGTGCCGGCAGGCCGCTCCAGCGCTGCCGTTCGGTGGCTACGCCGCTGCCAGGGAGCCGCAGGTTGTCAGCGCCCGGCTGCTGCTGGCTCGCGCCGTGGCCGCGGTGCTGGCCGCCGGGCTGACGTTGTCCGGCGTCGCCGCCAGGGACCGGCTGTGACCGCCTGATCGGCGTGTCCTGATCGGGAGGCTTGTGAGAATGACCAGGTTGAAGTAGGTTCGCGGGTCATCACGATCTATGCCGGGGGTTTCGGGGTGCTCCGAAGTGATTGAGGCGCCATCTAAACGGGTAACGCATGGCTTGTAAGCCCCCTAGGACGTACCCAGTTCAGGCGTACCCAGTTCAGGCTCGCGTCAGGTCCCTCTGCCAGCATTCCAGCGGCGTGAGCGTACCTGCGGGCGCACCACTATTCAGCCGGGTCGGTTCCGGCCGGATACAGCGCCGCTGGCAATACGTCCACCGCCAAAGGAATGCCGTGGGTCATGTTGGTGTTAAGCTAGGTGCTGCACCAGATGCCCCGCACTGGGGACAGGTGCTCGTTCGTACTCCCTCCGAATGTCTTCCGAGCGCTCGGCGGCGTGCGATCTCGACATTCATCTGCCCACCGCGGGACTTCCTGGTCTGCCCGGCCCTAGCCAAGGACCTGGTCAGTGAGGACCCATGCGGCACACAGCCGCGATCGGGATGGCCTGCTAGCTCTGGCGCTAGCGGTCGGCGGTGGCAGATAGCAACACGACAGCGGGCAGCGCGCCGCACCTGCAGCGTATCCCGCACCCTGGGAAGGACCCCTTGTGAGCGAAACCTTGGACCTGTTCTCTGCCGAGGACGGGGATTCTGCCGACCTGTCCCGGTCAGCTGGTCGGGCTGCGAGCGTGGCGGACTCGGCTGGGACTTCCCACGCCCCGGCCGGCGCGGTACGCTCCTGGCCGGATGCCGTTGACTCCGCCACAGGCAGCGACACGGCCGGCGCCGGTTCCCCCGCCCGGACCAGCGGCCAGGCCAAGGGACTGTCGGCGATGCTGTTGCCCGAGCTTCAGCAAGTCGCGCAGTCGATCGGCATCACCGGAACCGCGAGGATGCGCAAGAGCCAGCTCATCGCGGCGATCGAGGAGAGACGGCAAGGCGGGGGGTCTGGGGAGGCTAGCCCCGCTGGCAGGGACGGCGGCGCTCGCGCGGCCGTAGCCCAGGACACCGAGCCAGCGGCCCGCCACATCAAGACTTCTGACAACTCAGTTCAGCGGGGATCGCCTGCGGGAGCCGGCGCTGACCGCACCTTCGAGCAGGACGCCATGGAATCGCAGACATCGACACAGCCCGGGCTGGGCGGCACGAGTGCGACAGGTATCGGGGAGACGCAGGGTGCTCACGCCGGGATCGGCAGCGCCGGGGCAGGCGGTGCTTCAGCTAGCACTGCGCCAGCTGGCGGTGCGAACGCCGGCGGCAGCGGCGCTGGAGTGAACGGTACCTCGCGCGACGACGCGCAGCAGGTCGGCGACGGCCAGCGTGGCGAGCGCCGGCGCAGGTCCGCCCCTCGTCGCGACGACGCGGGCGAGCAGCCGCGCGCAGCCAGTGACGGGCAGGACCGCGAATCCGGCCAGGCCAGTCGGGAGCAGCGTGACCAGGGCGGTCGCGAGCAGAGCAGCGGTCGCGAGCAGAGCAATGGCCGCGACCAGCAGAACGGCCGCGAGCAGGGTAATCGCGAGCAGGGCAATCGCGACCAGCAGAACGGCCGAGACTCCGGCGGCGGCCGGGACCAGAACGGCCGGAACGACGACGACCGGGACGGCGGCGGCAGTCGGCGCAGCAGGGACCGGTTCCGCAACCGCAACAGCGGCAACAGGCGCCGCGAGCGCGGCGGCGGCGGGAACGAAGCCGAGCCGGTGATCAGCGAGGATGACGTGCTGATCCCGATTGCCGGCATCCTGGACGTCCTCGACAACTACGGCTTCGTCCGGACCACCGGCTACCTGCCGGGCGCGAACGACGTCTACGTCTCGCTATCCCAGGTCCGTCGCTACGGCCTGCGCAAGGGCGACGTGATCGAGGGCTCGATCCGGCAGCCGCGCGAGGGCGAGCGCAGGGAGAAGTTCAACGCGCTGGTCCGCCTTGACAAGATCAACGGACTCGACCCGGAGCAGGCCAAGACCCGGCCTGAGTTCAGCAAGCTCGTGCCGCTGTATCCGCAGGAGCGCCTCAGGCTGGAGTCCGACCCCGGCAACATGACCACGCGGATCATGGACCTGATCAGCCCTATCGGCAAGGGTCAGCGCGGGCTCATCGTGTCGCCGCCGAAGGCCGGCAAGACGATGATCCTGCAGGCGATCGCGAACGCGATCACCAAGAACAACCCCGAGTGCCACCTGATGGTCGTCCTCGTCGACGAGCGGCCTGAGGAAGTCACCGACATGCAGCGCACCGTCAAGGGCGAGGTCATCCACTCGACCTTCGACCGGCCCGCTGAGGATCACACCACGGTGTCGGAACTGGCCATCGAGCGGGCCAAGCGGCTGGTCGAGATGGGCCACGACGTGGTCGTGCTGCTCGACTCGATTACCCGGCTCGGCCGTGCCTACAACCTGGCCGCGCCGGCCAGCGGCCGGATCATGTCCGGTGGCGTCGACTCGACCGCGCTGTACCCGCCGAAGCGGTTCTTCGGCGCGGCCCGCAACATCGAGCACGGCGGCTCACTGACGATCCTGGCCACGGCTCTGATCGAGACCGGCTCGCGCGCTGATGAGGTGATCTTCGAGGAGTTCAAGGGCACCGGCAACATGGAGCTGCGGCTGCGCCGCGATCTCTCCGACAAGCGGATCTTCCCGGCGGTGGACGTCGACGCGTCCGGCACCCGGAAGGAAGAGCTGCTGATGTCGGCGGAGGAACTCAAGATCGTCTGGCAGCTCCGCCGCGTGCTGCACGCGCTGGAGCCGCAGCAGGCGCTCGAGGTGCTCATGGACCGGATGAAGGGCACGAAGAGCAACGCCGAGTTCCTGCTGCACGTGCAGAAGACCACCGCGGGCGCCTAAGCCCGCGGGAATGCCGGGATGTCTCCGCATGTTGGAGGCTCTGGCACACTGGTAGGCCATACATATGCGGTTCCGGTTCACGCCACTACGCAGCGCGCTGGCACAGCCAGCGCCGCGGGCGACCCGGCGACCGCGGGAACCAGGGGTAGTAATGAAGTCCGGAATTCACCCGGAGTATGTGGACACCACGGTGATCTGCAGCTGCGGTAACACGTTTACGACGCGCAGCACCGCCAAGAACGGCGTGATCCACGCCGACGTCTGCTCGAGCTGCCACCCGTTCTACACGGGCAAGCAGAAGATTCTCGACACCGGCGGTCGCGTCGCCAGGTTCGAGCGCCGGTTCGGCAAGAAGGCTGCTGACGGCAAGTAGCTAAGGCCACGTCGTTCCCTTCCGGGCGGTCCCGGAAGGGAACGTTCAGCCTGTCCAGCCGTCACCAGCACCATGAGGGAGTTAAGCAGTGTTTGAGCGGCTTGCCGATCTCGCCGCCGAGCATGCGCAGCTTGAGCTGGATCTCTCGGATCCGGCCATTCACAGCAACCCGGACCGGGCCCGGACGCTGAGCCGCCGGTACGGCGAGCTCACTCCGATCGTCCAGGCCTATGCCGACTGGCAGCAGACCCAGGCGGACGAGGCCACAGCCCATGAGCTGGCATCCGAGGACGCCTCATTCGGCGCCGAGGCCCAGCAATTTGCGGCCCGGCGCGAGGAGATCGAGCACCACATCGCGGAACTGCTCGTGCCCCGAGACCCTAACGACGACAAGGACGTCATCCTGGAGGTCAAGGCGGGGGAGGGCGGCGAGGAGTCGGCTCTGTTTGCCGGGGACCTGCTGCGGATGTACCTGCGGTTCGCCGAGCGACGCGGCTGGAAGACCGAGGTGCTCGACTCCACGATGACGGGCCTCGGCGGCTACAAGGACGTCACGGTTGCGGTCAAGGCGCGCGGCGACGCCGGAGCCTGGTCCCAGCTGAAGTACGAGGGCGGCGTTCACCGCGTTCAGCGGGTCCCGGCCACCGAGTCACAGGGCCGGATTCACACCTCGGCCGCTGGCGTGCTGGTGCTGCCAGAGGCCGACCCGATCGATGTGACCATCGATCCTGCTGACCTGAAGGTCGACGTCTTCCGCTCATCGGGCCCTGGCGGGCAGAGCGTGAACACGACGGACTCGGCCGTCCGGATCACTCACCTGCCGACCGGCGTGGTCGTCTCCTGCCAGAACGAGAAGAGCCAGCTCCAGAACAAGGAGCAGGCCATGCGCGTGCTGCGGGCGCGGCTGCTGGCAGTGGCTCAGGAGGAGGCCGACGCGCAGGCGTCCGCTGACCGGCGCAGTCAGGTTGCGACCGTGGACCGGTCGCAGCGAGTGCGCACCTACAACTTCCCGGAGAACCGCATCTCCGATCACCGGGTCGGATTCAAGGCTTACAACCTGGACCAGGTGATCGACGGGGATCTGGATGCGGTGATCACGGCGCTGGTCGAGGCCGACCGGGCGGAGAAGATCGCCGGTTCTGACGGCAGCTGAGCGTGAACGCGTGAGCCTGCTGCTTGATGAGATCGCGATCGCCACTGCGAGGCTGGCCGAGGCCGGGGTGGAATCGCCGCGGACCGACGCCGAGCTGATCGCCGCGCACCTGCACGGCGTATCGCGCGCCGAGCTGCACCTGGTGCCGGACGCGGATTTCGACCCGCGCTTCTGGGACGAGGTTGCCCGCCGGGAGGCACGCGAGCCGCTGCAGCACATCACCGGCCACGCCTACTTCCGCTACCTGGAGCTCGCCGTCGGTCCTGGTGTCTTCGTGCCGCGCCAGGAGACCGAGGTCATGACGGGGTGGGCGATCGACCAGCTGGCCGCGATGGACGTCGCCGAGCCGGTTGTCGCAGATCTCGGCACCGGCTCGGGAGCGATCGCGCTGTCTATCGCCCAGGAGGTGCCCCGTGCGCGGGTGCACGCCGTCGAAGCCGATCCGCTCGCCAGGCAGTGGGCCGAGCGCAACATCGCGAGCGTCGCGGGCGCCTCACCGCACACCGCGGGCCGGGTGACTCTGCACGCGGCCGACTTCGCGTCGGCCCTCAGCGACCTTGACGGCCGCGTCGACCTTGTGGTCAGCAACCCGCCTTACATCCCGGCCGGGGCGTGGGTTCCGCCCGAGGTCGGGGAGTACGACCCGGCTACGGCGCTGTGGGGCGGCGGGGCCGACGGCCTCGACGCCGTTAGGGTCGTCGAGGCCACGGCACGCCGGCTGCTCCGGCCCGGCGGGCTGGTAGCGGTCGAGCATGGCGCGCAGCAGGGCCCGGCTGTGTACTGGGTATTCGCCGAGGAGAGCGGCTGGCTCCAGACCCGCAATCATGCCGACCTGGCCGGCCGCGACCGCTTTGTCACTGCGGCCATGCCCTGACTGTCCCGGCATGGCAGGATGATCGGCTATGAGCGCCTGGTTTGACTGCGCCGACGATGCGCAGCGCACCGAAGGGCTTGCCGCAGCCGTCACCGCCGTCTTGCGCGGAGAGCTGGTCGTGCTGCCTACCGACACCGTCTACGGAATCGGCGCCGACGCCTTCAGCCCGACTGCGGTGACCAGGCTGCTCGCGGCCAAGGGCCGCGGCCGCGACATGCCGCCGCCGGTGCTGGTCGGCACTGTCCGCGCCGCCTCCGCCTTGGTCGAGGACCTGGGCCCGGACGGGCAGCGGTTGATCGACGAGTTCTGGCCCGGCGGCCTGACCCTCGTGTGCCGGGCTGCCAGGACGCTGAGCTGGGACCTGGGTGACACGAAGGGAACCGTCGCGATCCGCATGCCGGAAGACGCGGTCGCGCTTGACCTGCTCCGCGAGACCGGGCCGATGGCCGTCAGCAGCGCCAACCTCTCCGGCTCGCCGTCGGCGATGACCGCGGCCGAGGCGAGGGACCAGCTGGGCGAGGCGGTCTCGGTCTACCTCGACGGCGGCAAGGTGGCGGGCGGCGTGGCGTCGACCATACTCGACATGACCGGACCGCAGCCCCGGCTGCTGCGCCGTGGCGCCATCTCACTCGGCAGGCTGCGCGAGGTCGCGGCAGTCATCACCGGCGCTGACCCGAGCCAGCCGTGACGGTGCCCGCGGGCTTTGGCAGCGCGGGCTAGCGGTGCCCGGATGCCAGGCATCAGCCGTGGCAGTCGGCCTAGTGCTCTACAGTTACCGTGATGGCACGAGAACCCGTCCTGGCCTGGTGAGCCGGTGAAGGACTACGTCCTGACGCTGCTGGTGGCGGCCGCCGCCACCTACATCCTGACGCCCCTGGTCCGCCGCCTGGCTGCCCGTTTCGGCGCGATGAAGCAGCCACGGGAGCGCGACGTGCACGTCGTCCCGGTCGCTACGCTGGGCGGCCTCGCCATGTACGGCGGCCTGGCGGCGGGCCTGCTGGTCTCCGAGCAGATACCGCAGCTGCGCGACGCGGCCTTCACCAACACCGGCATGCTCAACGGACTGCTGCTGGCGGGCGGACTGCTGGTCATAGTCGGGGTCATCGACGACCGGTGGGGCATGGGCGCGCTAACCAAGGCGGCCGGGCAGATCGCAGCCGGCGGCATCCTGGTGGCCACCGGCACGACCCTGAGCTGGCTGCCCCTGCCAGGCGGCAACACCTACATTCCCGACACTGACCAGCGGATCCTGCTCACGATCCTGATCGTGGTCGCGACGATCAACGCGGTGAACTTCATCGATGGCCTGGACGGCCTGGCCGGCGGCATCGTCGGCATCGCGGCCGTGTCCTTCTTCATCTACTACTACTTGCTGGCCAAGGTCATCCATGCCTCGGCGCTCGCGGCTCCGGCCCTGGCGTCCGCCATCCTCATCGGCTTGTGCATCGGCTTCCTGCCCCACAACTTCTCGCCGGCCACGATCTTCATGGGCGACACCGGGTCGATGCTGCTCGGGCTGCTGCTCGCCTACGCGCCGATCTCCAGCATCAACTCGCTGCCGGAAGCCAACCTGACCAGCCAGATCAACCGGTATCCGGTGATCTTGCCGCTGATACTGCCGGCCGCGCTGCTCATCATCCCGTATGCCGACCTGCTCCTGGCGGTGGTGCGCCGGACCCGGGCTGGCCGCTCGCCGTTCGCACCCGACCGCAAGCACCTGCATCACCGGCTGCTCGACATCGGCCATTCGCAGCGCACCAGCGTCCTGATCATGTACCTGTGGGCGGCGCTGTTCTCCGGCAGCGTGGTCTGGCTCTCAGTCGAGAAGACCGTTCAGCCGAGGAACGCCGGCCATCACGGTGAGCCGATCTTCGTCTTCGTGCTGATCACCGTCGCGGCCGTCGGCGCGCTGCTGCTCATGTCCATGCCGAGACTGCGCTGGTGGCAGCGAACCAGAGTGGCGAGTGAGGACGTCAGCGCCGGTGCTGGGCTGGCGGTGGCAGGCGGGCTTGCGCTGGCGTCGGCTGGGGCTGCCGCCCAGCCGCGGCCGTCAGAAGCGGCGGCCGACCGAAGGCTGGCCGCGGTCTCTGCGAGCGAGGTCACGCCATCGCTCGGCACCCAGGTGGAGTCGCTTGCCGCCCAGCTGCCGGCCGAGACCATCCGGCCCGAGGAACTTCTCACCGCGCCGGTACATGCCGATCCGGAGCTGGCCGAGCCGGCGCGGAACGGGGAACCTCATTCGCTGGCGTTCTGGCGGCAGGCCGAACCGCAGGTGCCTGCGCCCGACGTCAGACGGCCGTCGTCCCCGCGGCAGATCCCGGGCCGGTCCTCGCCCGGCCGCCCGGCGCCGGCGCGGTCGTCGCCCGCCCGGCCGGGGGACCGCTTGCCCGATTACCGGGTTGGTGGTCCGGCGCGGTCCATCATCGGCATGGTGCCGCCGGCTGTCCCTGGTGTCGCACCGGGCATGCCGGAGTTGCGCCCGTCGGCAGGCGGCTCCGAGCACTCGGACACCGGGTCCCGGCCGGCCGAGCCGGAGTTCCCCTGACCGGAGCATCACGCTTACTTGACCAGCCAGTGACTTCCGCCGTTCCCGGTCTGACCTGCGGTGTTGGTGGTCGGTGACCGCCGTTTCGTCACGTTAGGTGACCCCGTGAACTACAAGGCCGGAGAGCTTGTGATATCTTTCACGAGCACCCACTAGAAGCGTGGTGCGGGGTCCGTGATACGTTTCGCTCACCTGGCCCGCAAGGCCCAGGCGGCCGAGTGTCATGACGGCACTGGCACCACGAACTACCTCGCGGTCTGCTGGGCAACCCAACCGCGCTAACAGATCATCCGGAGTCTTCCAGAAGATGCTGGCGAACATCGCCCCGATGGCGCGGCGATCCGCCACCGTGACGGCCGCAGTGGCCGCTGTCATGGTGGCGATCTGCGCTGCCGTTGGCGGCCACAAGGGCGCGATCGGCGCGGCGATCGCGATCGTCGTGGTGGCTGCGTTCTTCGGTCTCAGCGTCCTGGCCCTCAGCCGGGCGGCCCGGGTGAGCCCGCAGGCGATGATGCTGGCGGGTATTGGGACGTACACCTTCAAGATCCTCGTCCTGCTCTTCCTGGTGGGCCGCTTCCAGAACAGCACGGCGTTCAGCCCGTGGCTGTTCGGCCTGACTGCCATCGTTCTCGTCCTCGTCTACGACATCGCGCTCGCGGTGACCTGGAGCCGGACGAAGATGCTGTATGTCGAGCCGGACGGAGAACGATGACCCGTGGCCTCGACATTCGCTCCGGACGGCAGATCGCGGCCCGCGCCCAGTGCTGCCCGCTGCAGGCTGGACGGCCTGCATGATGGCGGATGTGAAGCCCGGCAGCGAGCAGGGCGGCAGCAGCGAACCGGACCGGACGCCACCGCCAGCGCACGAGAGCGACGGCTGGCGGATCCTCAGCTACATGCTCGGCGGCATGATCCTCTATGGCGCGATCGGCTGGCTGGTCGGGAAGTGGACCGGCATCTCCGTGCTGTTCCCGATCGGCATGATCCTCGGCATCGGGCTGTCGATCGTGCTGATCGTCTTCCGGGTGACCAGATCCTGACTGGTGCCGCAATGACGCTCGCGTGCCTTCGGGCGTACCCGCTGTCAGCCGATTCGGTCCGATACGCCATGATGACTCGTCTTGACCCGCAGCGGCCTGCCCTGCCGCGGGATCCGGGGGCCGTCCCCCGGGCACGCCAACGTGCCGGTGCGCACGCGACCGCCCGAAGGGGAACTCGGTGAGAGAGGTACTGGCGGCCGAGGCCGCGAAGAACTGCCAGCCGGCAACGTCCCATATCTTCTCTGGCTGCGGCTTCCCGTCGCCGTCCATCCAGGACTTCTACTTCACGCCGCTGTTCAAGATCGGGAGCGTGGCGTTCGGCAAGCCCGGCCTGCTGCTTCTGCTCAGTACGTTCCTCGTGCTGCTGTTCTTCTGGCTGGCCTTCCGCAGTCCCAAGCTTGTCCCGGGGACCATGCAGAACCTCGGCGAGATGGGCGTGCTGTTCGTCCGGGATCAGATCCTGCGCCCGCAGCTGGGCAAGAGCGGCGACAAATGGCTGCCGTTCCTGGTCTCGCTGTTCTTCTTTATCTGGGTCAACAACATCATGGGGATCATCCCCATCCTGTACTTCCCGGCGATGTCGAAGTACGGCTTCCCGGTTGCGCTGGCCCTCATGGTGTGGCTCATCTACATGGGCCTCGGCATCAGGAAGCAGGGCCTGTTCGGGTACATGAAGGCGCTGACAGTGCCGGAGGGCTCGCCCTGGTGGATCCTGCCGCTGCTGGTCCCGATCGAGTTCCTCTCGAACGTGCTGGTGCGGCCGTTCACGCTGTCGGTCCGGCTGTTCGCCAACATGCTGGCCGGGCACGTGCTCCTGCTGGTGTTCTCGCTCGCCACCTGGTACCTGCTGACTTTCTCCATCGGCCTGCTGTTCTCGGCCACCTCGTTCGTCGTGCTGATCCTGGTGACCGCACTTGAGGTGCTGGTCCAGGCGCTGCAGGCGTTCATCTTCACGATCTTGACTGCCACCTACATCTCGGGCGCGTACGAGCCCGCCCACTAAGCCGACCCTGCAAGCAAGAACCCGGCGGAGATCCCGCCGGCCGACACGAAGGAATACACAATGCAGCACCTGGTGCTCATGCATCACCTGCTCTACGTCGCCTCCGGCTCACATCACCTGGTCATGGCGACCGGCGCTACGACTCCCGGGTCCTCCTCCGGCAACCCGATCTGGACCCACATCATTAACCTCGGCGCGCTCACCTACGGTCTTGCTGCCATCGGCCCCGGCATCGGTATCGGCCTGATCTTCGGCAACACCATCCAGGCCATCGCGCGGCAGCCCGAGGCGGCAGGCCGGGTCACCGGCCTGATGTGGATCGGCTTCGCGCTGACCGAGTCCCTGGCCCTCATCGGCATCGCGGTGCCGTTCTTCATTAAGTAGGCCCCCAGGCTGGAGAGGTAGCCGCACATGTTGCACGAGCTCGCGGCGTCGTCGCAACCGAACCCGCTCGTTCCGAACTGGGTCGAGGTCATCGTTGGCGGGATCGCGTTCTTCATCGTGTTCTTCGCGCTCTGGAAGGTCCTGCTGCCCAGGATCATGAAGGTCCTGGAGGAGCGAACTGAGCAGATCGAGGGCGGCATAGAGCGCGCGAAGGAGATGCAGGCCGAGGCGCAGCGCCTGCTCGAGCAGTACCAGGCGCAGCTGGCCGAGGCGCGGCACGAAGCGGCCCGGTTGCGTGAGGACGCCAGGGAGCAGGGCGCCGCGATCATCGCGGAGCTGCGCGAGCAGGCGCAGGCTGAGGCCAGGCGGATCACCGAGTCGGCGCACGCGCAGATCGCGGCCGACCGGCAGCAGGCCTTCACGTCGCTGCGAGCTGAGGTCGGCGAGCTGTCGGTGCAGCTGGCGAGCAAGATCGTCGGTGAATCGCTGGAAAACGAGGCCAGGCAGAGCAGGGTCGTGGAGCGGTTCCTGGCCGAGCTCGAGGCTAGCGAGCACCCGGCGTCCGGAGCGCGGACGTCGTCATGAGAGGCATCAGCAGGGCATCTGCCGCCCAGCTCGAGGAGCGCCTGGCGTCGCTGAGTCTTGGCGCGCAGGACTTGCTCGAGGTGGGCAACGAGCTGCTCGGCATCGCCGGGCTGCTGGCGAGCCAGTCGGTGCTCCGACGGGCCCTGACCGATCCGTCGCGCCCGGCGGAGGGCAGGTCGTCGCTCGCTAACTCGCTGCTGGCCAGCCGGGTCAGCGCGGCGGCATCGGGCCTGGCGGCTGACGCGGCGGCGGCACCCTGGTCGGCACCCGGTGACCTGACCGATGCGGTCGAGCAGCTGGGCGTGCAGGCGATCGCAGCCGCTGCCGAGGCGGAAGGCCGCCTCGATGACCTGGAGGACGAGCTTTTCCGGTTCGGGCGGATCGTCAGCAGCCAGCCGGACCTGCGCATGGCACTCACCAATCCGTTCGTGCGGGCCGACGACAAGCGGCGGCTGCTCAGCCAGTTGCTGGCCGGAAAGGTAACGCCGGAGGCGCTGCGACTGATCACCGAGGCCGCGGTCAGCCCGCTCGGGCGGAGCCTGGACGTTAGCCTAGAGGCGTACGCCCAGCTGGCGGCCCGCCGTCGGCAGCGACTCGTTGCCGAGGTGCACGTGGCCGTCCCGCTCAGCGATGCCCAGCGCAGGCGCTTGTCGAGCGCCCTGGGCGAGATCTACGGGCACCAGGTTCACCTGAACGTGGTGCTGGACCCGCGGGTCGCCGGCGGCATGACCGTACGGGTCGGAGACGAGCTCATTGACGGCAGCGTTACGGCACGGCTTGCCGAAGCCCGGCGGAGGCTGGCGGCGTGAGGTGAGCGAGCCACCGCC
>Ga0335073_10009054_pt1 | contig 13966 bp, 14 predicted proteins | sample Lox_Sample_22_FD_207093 | JGI IMG/M metagenome (GOLD analysis project Ga0335073, IMG submission 207093) | Soil microbial communities from Loxahatchee National Wildlife Refuge, Florida, United States - Lox_Sample_2.2 | ecosystem: Environmental > Terrestrial > Soil > Wetlands | place: USA... | reverse complement strand
GAAATCCAGATTGCCAGCGCCAAGGGGAGCGGCACGACGGTTCGTATTGTTCTTCCCATGAGCTACGAGAGCGCCACAGGAGCGCTTGCATGAGCGGCAAAATGGTTCACAAGATCCTCATTGTCGACGACGAGGTGAACCTGCGGAAAACGCTGGCCAGTATTCTCCGCACCCGAGGGTGCGAAACTCACGAGGCCGCTGATGGAGAAGAAGCCCTGAATTTGCTCGGCACATTGACACCCGATTTGATCCTCTGCGACTGGAAAATGCCCAAGGCAGGCGGGGAAGATGTGCTGAAATATATCCGCAAGGAGGAAAGACTCGTTTCAGTTCCCGTCATCGTGATCACTGCCTTTGGTTCGAGCCACACGGCAATCGAGGCGGTTCGCTTGGGAGCCTATGATTTTGTCACAAAGCCGTTCGACCTCCAGGAAATCTCGCTTACAGCGGAGCGGGCCCTTGCGCACGCCGCCCTGAACCGCGAAGTGATGACACTCCGAGCGCAGATGGCACGCACGACCGTGGCGGGCGCGGGCCGATTGATCGGATCGAGTGCAGCCATGGTTGACGTCTTTAAGATGATCGGAAGAGTGGCCGAAACGGATTCGACCGTTCTGATCTGTGGCGAATCGGGCACGGGGAAGGAGCTGGTTGCCGAGGCCATACACAACTACAGCCAGCGCCGAAACGCCCCCTTCGTGCCCCTAAACTGCGCCGCAATTCCTGAAAATCTCCTCGAATCCGAATTGTTCGGGCACGAGCGCGGAGCGTTCACGGGCGCGGTGGGTCGAAAGGCTGGCCGGTTCGAATTGGCCGAAGGGGGGACGGTATTTCTGGACGAAATCGCGGAGCTTCCTCCCAATCTCCAAGTGAAGCTTCTGCGTGTGCTGCAAGAACATTCCTTCGAACGAGTCGGGGGCACGGAAACGATTCGCGGCAATTTCCGCGTTTTGGCGGCGACCAACCGGGACCTCGAAGCCTGCGCCCGCGAGCAACTTTTCCGCGAAGACTTGCTCTATCGTCTGAACGTGGTTCGGATCAATCTCCCGCCGCTCCGTGAGAGAAGGTCGGATGTCGCCCCGCTGGCCGAGCACTTCCTGCGAATGTATAGCGAGAAGACTGGCTTTCCGGCAGTTGGGTTTTCCGATGAATCGATTCTCATGCTTCAATCCCAGCCGTTCCCTGGCAATGTCCGCGAGCTCGAGAACATGGTCGAACGCGCCGTTCTGATGGCTCGTGGCCGTGTTCTGATGCCGAGCCACCTTGCCGCAAGTAAGGAATCCAGCCACTCGGGCGCTTCTAATGGAGACAAATCGGGACTGCTGTCGCTTCCTTTCCATAAAGCGGTCGCGGAATTGGAAAGAAGTCTAATTGAGAAAGCTCTTCACGAATCTGCGGGAAACAAGACCGACGCGGCAGCGCGCCTTCAAATCAATCGCCGCTTGCTTTACAACAAAATCGAGGAACTCGGAATCGAGAACGAAGAGTAGGCGCAGTGCGGGCGTCCGGTAAAATTAGGATGATAATCTGTAAGACTTTGCATTTGATATTAAGGAAACGCCGGCAATTCGTGTCACCAAAAGCTCCATAGAAAAGCGACTCCGAAGAAAGGTCGTGCGCTTTTAGGCTGCAACACCAAACCGAAATGCGACACTGAGGCATACGGTGCGATTCCCTCCCTCGGCACCACGCTTCCTTCTGATTCGGTCGGCATTCAATTCTCAGAGCCGACGCCCCCTCGGCCTTTGGTTTTCGCCTCAATCCTCTCCAGATGCTCAATTTAGCGGGCTCTAGTTCTTGACTCGTCCCAGCCCCTGTCACATGTCTGTAACAACGCTCGCTTAGAGTCACCGCCGCTCATTCCTTTTGCATTCTTTGGTGAATTGGCTTTCGCCCATTTTATCTTCGGGGGCTTACTGAAATGTCTGTCACCAATCTGATTCTTGGCCGCCCCATCCCAACCTCCGAAGAGCGAGGCGAGCAATTGGGAATTTCTTCCGGAATCCCGATTTTCGGCCTCGACGCGCTCAGCTCTGCCACGTATGGCCCAGAAGCCGCCCTCACACTCTTGATACCGCTTGGCGCAGCCGGCGTTTCCTATATTGTCCCCGTCAGCGTTTCCATCATCATCCTGCTTACGATCGTTTACTTCTCCTACCGGCAGACAATCGCCGCCTACCCCGGTGGCGGAGGATCCTACACGGTTGCGACGGAGAATCTCGGCGTCATGCCGGGGCTTCTCGCAGCTTCCGCCTTGATGGTGGACTACATTCTCGTTGTCGCGGTTGGAATATCGGCCGGAGCCGGGGCGCTCGTCTCCGCCTTTCCCCGCTTGCTTCCGCACACTCTTGGGATTTGTCTTCTTATCCTGATGGTGATAACCATCATCAATTTGCGCGGGGCCCGCGAAACCGGCCTCCTCTTCATGATCCCCACCTATCTGTTCTTGGGCACTCTTCTCATCACCATTCTGATCGGCCTCACCAAAACGGTTTTGGCGGGTGGTCATCCGATTCCGGTGAGTCCTCCTCCTGTTCCTCTGCCTGCGGCTGCCGGCGCATCGGCTTGGCTGCTCTTGCAGACGTTTTCAAACGGCTGCACCGCCATGACGGGAGTCGAAGCGGTCAGCAACGGCATTCGCGCGTTTCGCGAGCCAACCGTCAGAAATGCGCAACGAACTTTGACCGTGATCATCGGCCTTCTGATCGTTCTTCTCGCCGGTATCGGATACTTGGTCCGTGCGTACGGGATTGCGGCGACCGACCCCGGCGCACACGGATATCAAAGCGTCCTTTCCATGTTGGTCGCGGCGGTTGCCGGGCGCGGACCCTTTTACTACGTAACGATCGCCTCGATTCTCGTCATCCTGGCGCTCTCTGCGAACACAGCCTTTGCCGATTTCCCGCGCCTTTGCCGAGCCATCGCGCAGAACAGTTTCTTGCCTCACTCCTTTGCATTTCGCGGCCGCCGGCTTGTCTATTCCGAGGGGATTTGGGTCCTTGCCGTTCTGGCGGGAGTCATTCTGATCCTGTTCGGAGGCGTGACGGATCACCTGATTCCGTTGTTTGCCGTCGGCGCTTTTCTGGCCTTCACACTTTCGCAAGCGGGAATGGTCGGACACTGGCTAAAGAATAAGGGCCCCGATTCCGTTCGCAGCATCGTTATCAGCGGTCTGGGCGCTACTGCCACTGGAGTCACTCTGCTGGTCGTGCTGGTCGCCAAATTCGCGGCTGGTGCCTGGGTGACCATCCTGCTCATTCCGATGATCCTTCTCTTCATGTTGTCGGTGCGCCATCATTACCACCTCGTCCGTCGCGAAACGCATAGCTCGACTCCGCTCGAGGTTCGCGACATCGGCGAGCCGGTCGTCATCATGCCGTTGGATTACTGGGGGAAAATTTCGAAGCGGGCGCTTTTGTTGGCTCTGAATCTCTCTTCTGACATTCGTGCAGTTCACGTGCACACGGACGAAGACAAGGGGCTTCTTGCGGACCGCTGGCCTCATTTAGTGGAAGAACCGGTTCGAAGCGCCGGGATGCCAGTTCCGAAGCTTGTGCTGCTTCCCTCTCCTTTTCGCTTCATACTCCTGCCGATTGTTTCCTACATCCAGGCTGTCGAAACGGCGCATCCCACGAGTTTGATCGCAGTCATCATCCCCGAAATGGTCGAACGCCACTGGTATCACTATTTCTTGCACAACAATCGTGCCGCCATGTTGAAATGGTTGCTGAATTTGCGTGGTGGGAAACACACAATTTTCATCACTGTTCCCTGGCACTTGAAGGCCTGACCGCGCAAGGGTTTGAATATCCTGTCTAAGGAAGAGCGCTCAGAAGTTTTCGGATTTTCTCGCCGTAGGCGGTCCCCGCAGACGCCTGCTTCTTTGGATCATTCAGATATGGGTCGACGAACGGCCCGCCGTTGTCGAGGATGAGCCGGTCGCCCCATCCAACGAGCCCGAACAAGCGGATCAGCTCCTGCGTCGGTCTTGAGAGCGGCACTACATAGGAAGGATTCAGCTCCGTCTGGACTTTCTTGATGACGGTTGGAGCGGCTCGCCTCAACGCGCCTTGCGGGTCCGCGAGATCCTCGAAGGGACATTCCACTGCGTAAAGCAGGAAAAGTCCCCGCCGCGAGAATTCTGCGAGTGCAGCCTCCTCGCTCCTTTCCGTTCCCGGCGCGGGCCCCATCGCTTTCATCAACTCGTCGAAATAGCCACGCGACGTTGCGGAACGGATGGACCGGTCTCCGGTTGCGGCGTAAAAGAAGTCCTCTGTACGAGCGGGTGGGGCCGAATCCAGGAAGAGTATACGAATCGTGTCAGGACGAAACTTTTGGGCGAGGCTCAGGCGCTCCGCGCGCCTCTGAACGTGGAGTTCGTCGGAGCGGGTCCCACACCCCTCGCAGACCGGCATCCTGCCTCCTCAGGTTGAAGTGGTCTGGATGTTACATGACCCAAATTCGAAAGGGTAGGCCGAAGACATTCCGGGCGAATTAGTAGTCGGACGTTGACTTGCACGTGCGCGCATCTTAATATGCGCCTGCTTCGCGAACGATTTCCCCCGGCTCCCGCGGAGGTGGCAGTGTCCGATTGGCAGTATGCTCAGTCCGATAAGAACGAGGAACTCGCCCAACTCTATTTTTTCTCGATGAAGAAGCATGAAGGCGAGAAGGTAGTGGAGTTCCGCATTGTCGTAAAGGAATATGCGGCTCCCCCTTCCGGTCACTCGCTCCGTTTTTTTGCCGAGGCGGATAAGCATGTCAATCAGAAATCGGTGCCGGTATTGCCCTCGGGATGGGGCGATTCCCTGCTGAAGGCTTTGGCGGACTGCTTGCGCATGATTCGCCAGTTTCCATACGAAGCTTGATTCGAGGATTGGAATGGTCCAACCCATTAACAGCCGAAAGGACTGGGAAAACGTGGAAATCCGTGCCGTGTATCCGAAGCCAGGCTTTGTCGTGCTAGAAATGACCGGGAGCATTCACATGGGGCCGGATTGCCGCCGGATCGATCACGAAGTGGAAGCGCACGTGGCCAAGGATGCGAAGCGCATTGTCTTCGACCTTTCGCAAGTGACTCACATCGAAAGCGCCGCCATCGGATTGATTGTCCGAACGCACACGCACCTATTGAAGGCTGGGGGCGGTTTGAAGTTAGCCGGCGCCAAAGGAATGGTTCGTTCCGTCCTCGAAATGACTCAGGTCGACAAGGTAATCAGCATTTTCCCCACCGCAAACGAAGCGGTTGATAGCCTTTCCGCTGCCTCTTGAGCGTCTCTTAGCGCTGCGACCGGCAGCGAAATCGCGCCTGCTCCTTCACAGAAAATGCCTGCCGGTCATTAGCGACTTCTCTCCCCTCGACGATTTGCATCGCTTCACCCTTCCACCGGCTGCATAGATGTGTAGAATGCCGGACTGATGCAGGGGGCCAAAAATGAAAATTAGGTTGATCGCTTTCATTGCGTTTTTCTTGCTGTGCGGGATCGCAGCTCGCGCTCAGTCCGCGCCACAGAGTGACGCTGCGGCAACCGTAACGGCTATTCGTGCCGGAAGAATGGTTGATACCGATTCGGGCAAGATTCTCAACGACCAGGTCATTCTGGTCCGAGGCGACCGAATCGAAGCCGTTGGAAAGGATCTCTCAATTCCAGCGGGAGCTAAGGTGGTCGACCTCTCGAAAATGACCGTCCTGCCGGGTCTCATCGATTGCCACACCCATCTTGCTGACGGCGCGCGCGATCCCTCCGGCGATCCACTCAGCTATCTGAAGAAGACCGCAGCCGAGGTTGCCTTCGAATCTGTTCCAAATGGGCGGGCCATGCTGTATTCCGGATTCACCACAGTCCGGGATGTAGGCGTCTACCGCGCGCTCAATGACATCGCAATGCGCGATGCGATCGCCCGCGGAGATATCGTAGGACCGCGCATGTTCGTAGCCGGAGCTTACGTCACGATTACCGGAGGGGCCGGAGCGCTTACGGGAGCGGCCCCGGACATTATGCTCCCTTGGAATCTCCACTACGGCCAGGCGGACGGTCCCTGGGAAGTCCGGGCAGTGATTCGCAAACTGGCAAACGACGGCGTGGATCAAATCAAAATCCTGTCGTCCGGTGCTGTTCTAGAACATGGAAGCAATCCAAACTCTCAGGAATTCACGATGGAGGAGCTCAAAGCAGCGGTCGATGAGGCGAGCCACTTCGGCTTGCGCATCGCCTGCCATGCCCATTCGACCCAAGGCATCAAGAACGCAATTCTGGCAGGCGTAACCTCCGTCGAGCACGCCACGGAGATCGATGACGAAGGCATCTCTCTTGCCAAGGCTCGCGGCACGTATCTCGTGATGGATATTTACGACGAGGAGTGCATCGAGGCGGATGGAAAGGCCAACGCGATTCCTCCCGATTTTCTCGAGCACGACGCGAAGCTTGGTCAAATCCAGCGGGACAATTTCCGCAAGGCCGTCACCGCGGGAGTCAAGCTGGCCTTCGGAACCGATGCTGGCGTTTGCGCCTACGGAACCAGCGGCAAGCAATTCGCCTACATGGTCAAGTACGGGATGACGCCCATGCAGGCAATCCAATCCGCGACCAGCTCTGCCGCCGACCTGCTTGGCCACAGCGACGAATTGGGCTCCATTCGCGCCGGAAAATACGCGGATATCGTCGCCGTCGAGGGTGACCCGACGCAGAATGTTCGCATCCTGGAGAACGTCCCGTTCGTAATGAAGGGTGGAAAAATCTACAAGCCATAGCCGACACGGCGCCGCTGATGCATCGACTGGATCGAGCGCCCCGCGGTTCAAGCTACTCATTCATGTGTCGCGGTCCGCTGACCGCAGGATTGCCGCGCTCGAAGAATCGCAGCGGGCGGTGAGCCTCTTTGGTGATGCCGATTCGCACGCTTATGGCGATCTCTCCCACGGGGCGAAGCGGGGCCGCAATCCAGAGCGGGCCAACGTGTGTGATGTCGAGCCCATCGAGTGTTCGCTTTACGTGCATCGCGCGCGCAAGCCGCCCCGGACCGCTCGCAATCTTCCTCGGATCGCGCGCGGTCCGGAATCCCTGCATCCGCTCCGCTCCCTCCAGGGGCTCGGCTGCGCGGAACAGAACCCCGGCGCCAGTGCCTTCAGCCTCGGCGGAAACATTCAGCATGTAGTGCATTCCATAACAGAAATAGACGTAGGCGTGCCCACGTTCAAGAAAAAGAGAGCGATTGCGGGCCGTCTGCCCGATGAACGAATGTGCTGCCGCATCTCCGGGGACATACGCCTCTGTTTCCACGATCCGCGCTAAAATGCGCCGCGTCTCCCCGTTTCGTCGCAGCTCACGCACCAGAGTCTTGCCGATAAGAAAACGCGCAAGTTCCGCGGCATCCTGAGGGAGTTCCGATCGGCGCAGGGGATGAAGGGTTCGAGACCTCGGCATGAAATGGGATTCTAGCAGGAACGCGAATGTCACGTCCCTGCAGCGAGTGCCGAACTAAGCCCGCACGCGCAAGGAATCGCGACAGTGCCGTCACTGTTGTTGCCTAATCGCGGTACGTGAACTCAAGCCGCACTCCCGCCACCTGGATAATATCTCCCGAAGACAGCTTCGTTGGGTGCACGACTTCCGATCCGTTGACGATTGGCACTAGGGCCGCCGGGCCGATGTAATACGAGTTGTTTTCTCTGCGTGTAATCTGCGCCGCAACTTTGGGCTTGAACCAACCCTTCAGCTTTACGGTAGCCATGGCCGATTTCCCGATCACCGCGAGTTTGTCGCTCAGCACATATTCGCGCTGGTCCGTCTTCCCTTCCTGGACGATCAGCGAGGCGACCTTCACTCGTGCCGGGGAAACCTGTGCGCTTTCGCCGATCGCCGCCGCCTGCTGGAGAAATGTCCGGCGGTCCTTCGTGTCGAGCATGACGGTTTCGTTGATTTTCGGCGCAAAGGGCTTCGCCTGGCCGTTGCCGTCCGCGAACCCGTCGGGCTCTCGCGACTCCGTCACAAGAATGCTGTGCTTCCCCACCAGAACCGAGTCTCCCGGTTTGATGGTCACCATTTTGATCCGCTGCCCGTTCACAAACGTCCCGTTCAGGCTGCCAAAATCTTCCAGCATCAGGCGGCCCTCTTCGTTGAACACGCGCGCGTGGTAGTTCGATACCGCCGGATTGTCGATCACCAGGCCGTTGTCGGGCGCGCGGCCGATGCTCACCTCTTTCGCGCCCACGGAAACCTCTTTCAGGACGGACTGTTCGAATTTCAATATCAGCTTTGGCATATCGTTTCGCCTCCCAGCTAATTTCCTATCGGCAAATCTGCGCCGAGATCGCTTTCATGGGCCTAAGATTCCTTGAGCCATCGCCCGAGCTTCGCCACTAGAGCTCCCACCGCGCTTGAAGCAAACCGGACCACGACTACCGTAATGTTGTCCTCTCCGCCTGCGTCATTGGCCATCCGGATCAGGTGCGCAGCGGCTTCTTGGACTCCAGCGCCCCTGTCCAGGACTGCGGCAATTCGCGCACGTGTTAATTCCTTGCTCAAGCCATCCGAGCACAGAAGAAATGTGTCGCCGTCCAGAAGCACTTCCTCGGATATATCAACCAGAACATCCGGTTCCGGTCCGAGTGCGCGCATCAGCACATTTTGGAATTTGCTCGTTTCCGCTTCCTCCTGCGTCATTTTCCCGCGCCGCACCTGATCGGCAACAAACGAATGATCCGCAGTGAGTTGCTCGAGTTCTCCATTGCGCAGCCGGTACGCGCGACTGTCCCCGACGTGCGCGATGCTGACACGTTCGTCATGAAATTGAATCGCCACCACCGTCGCGCCCATCCCACGACGGGCGTCGCTCTTAGCCGCCTCTAGCCGGATCGCTTCGTTGGCCACGCTAACGGCGGAGGCAAGGCGCTGCGCTACCGCCGATGCTCCAGGGTGCGGCACGCCCGCGATCGGAAGCGACGGATCCCTTTGGGCCGCACGCACTTGCTGGACCACCGCGTCAACTGCGATTTTGCTGGCAACTTCGCCCGAGGCGTACCCTCCCATCCCATCGGAGAGCACAAACAGATTCAGCTCCTCCGCGACAGCGAAGTTGTCTTCGTTGTTTCCCCGGACGCGTCCGGTATCCGTTGCCGCTGCAAACTCCATCGGAATCCCGCCTATGGATTCGTCGCTTGCTTAGGGACCGGCAATTTGAATTCGCGAACTTCCCGGAAGCCCTGTTCCCGCAACCATTCGGATACACTCGACAACCGCTTCTCTTCATAAGGCCCCGAGAGGACTATGTAAAATTCCTCGAACAATCCTCTCCGCGGCACAACAAGCGCAGGAAGCCCAAGATCCTCGATCTGCTTCGCCGCGTCATCCGCGCGCTGCTTTCTGTCGTAACGGCCCACCCACAGATATGTGCCCGAGTGGAAGGCGGCGATCGACGCAGAGTTCTCGTTCGATTTGGCCGCAGCACTCTGGTTTGTCCCACCCTGCCCGCTCGACTTCTTCACCGGAGCTGGCGTTGTTTTCACATCGATTGTAGGAGCCGCGTCTGCTTGTCGCTCTGCGGCGGTCTTGGAAGATTCGGAGCTTATCGTTGTTTGAGGTGCGCTAGGTCCCGCGCTCGCACCCGCCGATTGCGCGCCTGGCGAACTATCTGCCGCAGGCGTAGGAGCAGCAGTGTCAGGAGCCCCTCCCGGATTGAGTGCAAAATCGGGCGGCACGGGGACGAGCGCGCTCGGTACAGCCGGAGCGGGAAGCTTTTCCGCCAATTTTGCTTGGGCGATCAATTTTTCGCCACCGAGAGCACCGAGGACCAGCAGCCCTCCCAGCAGCAGCCATACAAACGGTGAGGTAGAGCTCTTCGCCGCCGGCGGCACGGCCGCGGGCGAATAGAAAGGGTTTGCGACCGTCCCGGGCAATGGAGTGGCGGCTTGCGCGGCCTCAGATGCGACCCCAACTTTCCGGACAGCGGGGTGTGGCGTCATGGCCGGCGCCGTGGTTCGCAGAGCCGTTGCGGAAGCGCCGGAAGGGCTCAGAGACTGCGCCAATTCCCCGACTGAGGCAAAGCGCTTCGCCGGCTCCTTCTCGAGGCAACGGAGTATGACTCGCTCGATCGGCGCAGGAAAAGACGGGTCCATCGTATGCGGCGGCGGAGGCGCTTCGTTCATCTGCTTCAAAGCCACTGCCACAGCCGAATCCGCGTGAAACGCTGGCACTCCCGTAAACACTTCATAGAGAACCAGCCCAAGCGAATAGATATCGGTGCGATAGTCGACCGCCTTGCCCGCCACTTGCTCCGGCGCCATATAAGCAGGCGTTCCTACCATTGTCCCGGTCAATCGCGTCGCCATATCCATCGACCGCGCGATCCCGAAATCCATGATCTTTACGTTCCCCTGCGCGTCGATCATCACGTTTTCCGGCTTCAAATCGCGGTGGACGATCCCCTGCGCGTGGGCCTCTTTCAGGCCCGAGCAGATTTGCAGCCCGATATCGACCGCCTTTCGTGTGGGGAGCCCTCCAAACCGGTTCAGCACCGAGCGGAGACTTTCACCGTTCACAAACTCCATCGAAGTGTAGGCAATGCCGGCAATGCGGTTGAAATCGTAGACGCGGCACACATTCTTGTGCGTGATCTTTCGCGCAAACAGCATCTCGTTCTTGAAGCGGTCCATCATCGCCTGATCCGAGGCGATCTCCGGCTTCAAGAGCTTCAGCGCCACAATCTCGCCGGTCTCGCGGTCACGCGCTTTGTAAACATTGCCCATGCTGCCGTGTCCTGCTTCCGCAAGAATGTCGTAACGCTGTCCCAGGGCTGCGAGAGCTGCGGGACTGATATTTGTAATGAGTTCCGTTCCCGGCGCGGCGCTCGAACCGGCCGTTTGCGGCAGCGAGCTCGCGGACGATTGCCCGCTGCTGCGCGTGTCGGTCAACAGCACCGTGTCGTGGCGCAACATCGTCTGTGGCGTCCCTGTGTTGGGGCGCGTCGGATTTGACGGATCGGCCATGGAAAGAGGCTAGAAGCCAATACGCTTAGAATAGTGGGAAAACGCGGGCGGGACATGTGCGTCGAGGGTGCGTGTAAGGAAAGAGTATCTGGTACTTTTTTGTGGCCCCGCAATATTGCGAGGAACTTCAGTCGGTCCACAATGCCCCCAGTCCGTCCCATGGATCGCCTCGGGTCGCACTTCCGAATCGCCCGCCTGTGTCGCAAATCGCCCTATTTAGCATCTGCGCGCATCCTGGCGCAGATGAGTTGCGCGGCGCTCCTTAAAGGGGGAAAATTTCGACGGAGAAATCATGTCCGAAGCAAAAACGCCCGTTCAATCGCACAACCCTGAGCAATACGAGAAGAAGCGGCGGACGCAGCGTGTTCAGATCATGATGCCTGTAATCGTGAAGGGCACCCACAAAGGCCAGGCGTTTGAGGAAAAGACTCACACGGTGACGGTCAACGCCCACGGCTGCCTTCTTCTCATGAAATCGACCATCGAACGCGCTCAGGAAGTCATGCTCATCAATTCGAAAACTGCCGAGGAGCTTCCTTGCCAGGTGATGTTCATCGGCCAGAGAGAAGGTGACCGCACTCAGGTTGGCCTCCAGTTTGCCGAGCGTTCCCCGCTGTTTTGGCGGATCATGTTTCCACCCGAGGATTGGGACCCGTCGCAACGCAAGCGCCACACCAGCGCTGCTCCGCCTCCCCTGAAGCCGCCTGCGCCGGTTCCGCCTAAGAAATAGGCATTCCCGGACCGTCTCGTTTACTCCCTTCTTTCGCCAAGTGGTGCTTGGACCCTCTCCATGTCAACTGCCCGTTGAGAAGACTTCATTGTCCTTGCCCATCCCATATCAGGAATCGAAATCCTAAGGACCCTAGAGCACTACTGGCTGATTAAACACCGGTAAGGGTCAACTAGTACCCTCGGCCTATTTGGAAAGAGCATTTGCACTCTTAGACTTAGACTGCATGTGGGGAGGTGTCGCCCCTGGGCGGCAGGAGCGGAGGACTCTCGTGACGACGGCCATTTTCGAACCCAAGCAAGCCGCGGGAGAAAAGCGCCACGCGAAGGGTGCGGAGGCGAGGAAGCGACGAAGGTTGCGTGTTTCCTTGCCGGTTCAGGTGCAACCCTTCGATGCTCGATTTGCCGAAATTATGGACGTGGGTGAAGTGACCGATTTTTCGCGCGAGGGTCTTTATTTCCTCTCGTGCATGCCGCATTACTTCACCGGCATGCGTCTGATTCTCAAATTTCCTTTCGGTGAAAAGGTTTCGGCGCACAAAAAATTTCTGGGAACTGTCGTGCGTCTGGAAGAACGGACGGACGGGACACAGGGCGTGGCAGTGCAGTTCTTGCTGTAGGGGATTTCCGATTCGGCCTGGAATCGCGCCGGGGGAAAAACAGCAAGGCACCAAATTCGCACCTGGCAATGGGGTTTCGGGGTGCACCAAATCAGGATCGGAGACAGATGACTCATCCACTCAAGACTCAGTCATATGCCGTGGCAGGAAAATCAGCGGCAGTCAATGAGGCGGAGCGCAGGACCGCCGACCGTCAGTTGTTCGCCGCAACTGCCGAAGTCACAGAGGAAGTCACTGGCGCTCGATTTTCTACGCGGACGATGGATTTGGGCCCCGGCGGATGCTTCATCGATACGACGAATCCACTTCCCGTCGGGACGCGCGTTCACGTTAGGATTTCCAAGGGCAAGGGCGAATTCCGTACCGACGGCCTGATCGTCTACTCGCAAAGCGGGATGGGTATGGGCGTATCCTTCGTCGATATCAAGGATGGGCAGCAAGTGGATCTGCAAACGTGGCTGGCGGGCGTGGTAAGTGAGAAGCCACTTTCCAGCGACCCGCATCCGGCAGTCAAGCACGCTGAAGGACAGGACGCAAAGTCCGTACGCGTGATCACCCGTCTGTTGAGGTTGCTCGTTACGAAGGGCATGTTGACGGAGGCGGAAGCCTCTTCGATACTCCTCGACCATATTGTGTGACAGAACGGGGCAGCTGCGTTTCTTTACAGCCTTAATACTTATTAGGACCATCAGTGCAATTGCGTCCCCAATCGGGCTGCTATCCCCTACATAACCCCCTATGCTGCAGCAATTTCCCACACTAGGAAAAAAATCCACAGGATGAGATAAAAATCGCAACTCACGCCCCACTAACTCCTTTAATTTCAGTGTAAACAAAGCTCAACAGTTGGAATCGGTGGTGCATATGTCTTAGCGGGGGTGTGATATGGGAGAGCGTCGCAAAGCAAGACGATATGAGGTCTTTCTTCCCTTGCAGGTCTGTCTGTCCCGCAAGAAGAACCCCGAGTTCTACACTGCCCAGTTGCGCGATGTTTCCCGCACAGGGATATTCTTCCACTCCAACGTTGAAATTGGCGCAGGAACGGGTGTGGAATTGACGTTTGCGCTCCCGACGGAAAAAGACCGCGGCTCATCCGTGTTGGTCCGTGCCAGCGCGCGGGCCATTCGCGTTTCTTCCATCGCTGGGGAGATCACGCCTGTTTATGGCGTTGCTGCCGCCATCGACCGCATCGACTTTGTTCGCCCGGTCGTCTCAAGCGCCGCCTAAGAATACTGAGCCATTGCCCTAACTTCGCCCTGTCTGCCCCTGGGGTTGACGAATTCTTCTGCATCACTTCTTGTCCGGGTCCTTGCTTCGCTCTTCTGCTTATTTCTCCGCCATCACCCTTGACCTTCAACATGCGCTCGGATGGGCATAGAATGTCTTGTCATGAACTCTTCAGACGCAAGCCTGCTCGCCGCGAATGCCGAGCGCGAGTCCGCCGAGCGTTCCGTCCTGCGAGTCATCTCTCAGTTGGCGCCTCGCTCGCCCGATCGTGCTGAGCTACTGCGTGTTCTCTCCGGCTACCGATGGATTGCCGGAGATCACCGCGTAATCTATGAGGTCTTAGTTCGAAGCCGTTCGGCTAGCGCCGTAGCCTCACGGGAGGAATTGCCAGCGCTTACTGCGCGCA
>Ga0335073_10009052_pt1 | contig 13968 bp, 15 predicted proteins | sample Lox_Sample_22_FD_207093 | JGI IMG/M metagenome (GOLD analysis project Ga0335073, IMG submission 207093) | Soil microbial communities from Loxahatchee National Wildlife Refuge, Florida, United States - Lox_Sample_2.2 | ecosystem: Environmental > Terrestrial > Soil > Wetlands | place: USA... | reverse complement strand
TCCACCTTGATCGCGACCACGTGCTCGTTGAGGAGGGCCGCCGTCGCGGGGTCCTCGAACGACTCGTGGGCCATCACGTGGCACCAGTGACAGGCGGCGTAGCCCACCGAGAGCAGAACTGGGACGGCGCGCGCGGCGGCCTCAGCGAAGGCCTGGTCGCACCACGGCCACCAGTCCACCGGGTTGTCCGCGTGCTGGAGCAGGTACGGGCTCGTCGAATCCTTCAGGCGGTTCATGGTTCCTACGCTACGCAGTGTTGGCCCGGGGGGGCGGTGCTAGCCCGGGGGGGGCGACCCCCGGAACCCCCGGTGCGCTTCGCGCCCCACTGCGGTGCTCGCCGTAGTATCGCGCGGCCGGAGGCGCCGAGAGCCCCTCGCGGGCCGCGCGATGGCGGCTACGCCGCCGGGACTGGCCGTATGGCCCGGGTGCGCCGACGTGCTGTGGCCCAGGCGCGGCCTAGCAGGTAGAAGGCTGCGCCCAGGATGCCGACGAAGAAGCCGAGCGGCCAGTCGGACCGGTAAGAAAGCGCGAGGCCGGCCCAGACCGTGACCAGCGCGATGACCACCGAGAGGGCCATCGCGAGCCCCGGCCGGGCGGTCAGCGACCTGGCCGCGGCGGCCGGGCCGATCATCAGGCTGAACATCAGCAGCGCGCCGACCACGGGCACGGTCATGCTGGTGGCCAGGGCCATGACCAGCAGGAAGCGCACGGCGGCCGCTCCCTGCACCCGTTGGTGTACCATGTCGGTAATGATAACGATTCCCAATTTCGCTTGCAACACGAACGTGGCGAGAGGCGAGCGTTGGGCGGAGTGGTGGTGAAAGTTGTACCGTGCGATTGTGACGACGCCGCAGCCTGAGGAGCCCGCGCGGGTCCGGCCGGCCCGGGGCACCCGGGTCCGCGGGACCCGGCAGGCGCAGGCCCTGGCCGCCGCGCTGGCCAGCCTGCCCGGGTTCGCCAGCGCCCAGGAGATCCACGCGGAGTTGCGGCGCAAGGGCGAGCACGTCGGGCTCACCACCGTCTACCGCCACCTGCAGGCGCTCAGCGAGCAGGGCAGCGTCGACGCCATCCGCGACGGCAACGGCGAGACGCTCTACCGGCAGTGCGGGACGAGCGTGCACCACCACCACCTGACCTGCCGCAACTGCGGCCGCAGCGTAGAGGTGGAGGGCCGCGCGGTAGAACAGTGGGCGGAGAAGGTCGCCGCCGAGGCCGGCTTCACCGACGTCGGCCACACCGTGGAACTCTTCGGCCTGTGCCCCGAGTGCGCCGCTTAGCCAGTTCATGATCGCGGCCAGTTTTGGCCGGTATTCGGCCATTTCTGACCATGATCATGGGATTGACCGGGCCCGGGTCCCCGCGGGTTCATGATCGCGGGCAGTTTCGACCGCATAGCGACCGTTTCTGCCCGAGATCATGAAATTGGGCTCGGGGGCGGGGAGGCTGAGCGGGGCCAGGCGCGGGGGCGGGGCGGCGGGGAGGGCGGGGAGGCGGGGAGCTCAGGCGGGGCGGCCGGGGAGGCGGCGGCGCTTGGGGGGCGCGGCGGCGGCCAGCTCGGCCTTGCGGTCGGAGGCGAACATGTGCACGTACTCCTGGCCGGACAGTTCCCTGATCGCGGTCATCACCTGCGCGGCGATGAGCTGGCGGGCCTTGCCGGGCGGGGCGGCCAGGACCTCGGGGGGAAACGAGAGCGGCGCGCCGATCCTGAGCTCGATCCGCCCTGGCCGCGGCACCACGCTGCCGGGCGGCAGCACCCGCCGGGTGCCGTGGATGCCGACCGGGATGACCGGCAGGCCGGACTTGAGCGCCAGCCAGCCGACGCCGGGCCGGCCCCGGTACAGCCGCCCGTCCGGGGACCTGGTCCCCTCGGGGTAGATGCCGAACAGGTTCCCCGACTGCAGCAGGTCCAGCGCCGCCTCGAGGGTGTCCTGGGCGGCCCGCGGCCCGTCCCGGTCCATCTGCAGCTGGTTCGTGGACTTCAGGTAGGCGGCCCACAGCCGCGCGGCGGGCCCCGAGGCGGTGAAGTACTCGGCCTTGGCCGAGAACGTCACCGGCCGGTCGAGCATCAGCGGCAGGAAGATGGAATCGACCACCGACTGGTGGTTGGCGGCCAGGATGGCGCCGCCGGAGGCGGGCACGTGCTCGGCGCCGGTCACCTTCGGCCGCCAGATGGAATGCAGGAACGGCCCGGCGACAATGCGCGATAGCTGGTACTGCACCGGTTACTTTCTGCTCACGCGGGCCGTGGGACCAGCGACGGGAGTGGCGGTATCAAGATAGCGGGCCCCGTGATCTTGGTACGCGGCGGCGGCGAGCATCCCGATGCCCAGCGGCAGCGCGAACGGCAGCACCGCGGCCGGCACGATCACGCCGGAGTCGTCGGCGAGCCAGCCGAGCACCGGCATCAGCCAGATCACGCCCATCAGGGCCGGCATCAGCGGCTCGGCCGCCTGCGCCAGCGGCACGGTCTTCAGCCGGAACCAGGCGGGGCGCCACAGCATCAGCCCGGTCAGCACGACCACGATGGGGATCAGCGGGCTGAACGCGTTGACCGACAGCGAGCCGATGTTGGAGTTGATCTTCCGCAGCAGCAGGCCGCCGGAGTGCCCGTGCAGCGTGTTCCCGGCGAACGTGCCGATGTCGGACTTGCCGGTGGCCGGCACGAAGTAGCTGATCAGCGCGAACACCGCGAACAGGGCGAGCCCGCTGACCGCCACGAGCAGCACCCGCCGCCAGTTCAGCCTGACCCCGGCGACGGCCAGGCCCAGCAGCAGGAAGCAGGGCACCATGGCGATGGTGCCGCCCACCTTGCCGCCGAACCCCGGCCAGCCCGAGGCGAACACCGCGAAGGCCGCCACGACCGCGACCGCGACAACCGCGGGCCGCCGGGACGCGGGGTACCGGCGCCGCGCGGCCAGGGCCAGGCCGCCCGCGGCGACCAGCCCGGAGATGCCGTAGATGCCCAGCGCCTCGTTGCCGATGCCGTAGAACCGCCCGGCCTCCAGCACGGACAGCCCGAACGGCGTCTGGAGTTGCAGCCGGGACCCGGTCATCACGTCGAGGGCCAGCACGACCAGCGTGAACAGGCACACCGCGGTGAACGGCCCGGACCAGCGGCGCCGCCACGGTCCGGCCAGCGCGGCCAGCGCGACCGCCACGGCCAGCGCCGCCGAGACCCCGTACAGCCAGGCGGCCGGGTGCGCGGTCGTCGACCACGGCAGCAGGTTGGCCAGGAAGGTGCCGACAGGAACCGAGGCGGCGAACACCCCGGCCACCCGCCACCACCGGGCCCGCTGCCTGCGCTTTTCCTCGGCCGCTCCCCAGAACGCCAGCCCGATCGCGGCCAGCGCCACGGCGGCGGCCAGCGAGTAGGCCCAGAAGAACTCGTCGTGCGTGGACCGCCACACCTGCTCGGCGGTGTCCTGGCCGGCCAGCGCCTTGACCGTCGAGGCCAGCGAACCCCGGTCGCCGCGGGTGATCGGCGCGCCGACGACCCCGGCCGGCACCGGGCGGCCGAGCCAGCCCAGCACGGTCGGGGTCAGGTCGGTGAGCACCACAAGTCCCGGCTGCCTGGTGGAGGCGGCGTCGAGCAGGCCGGCCCGGTAGCCGGGGCCGTCGACCAGGGCGAGCTGCAGGTGGGGCGGCTTGGCGGTCGAGCCGGGCGCGGTGACGAGCAACGTGGTGCCGGCCGGGAGCGCCGCCGCGATCCGGGCGAGTTCCGCGTCCGCCGAGGCGAGTTCCGAGGTCCGTTCGGTAGATCCGATGTTCCCCAGGTCCACCACGGTCAGCGGGCAGCGGGACAGCACCCCCGCGGTGATGCCGGACGGCGCGGGCAGGTAGGAGGCCACGTGCCCGGCCGGGTCGGCCAGCGCCAGCGCGGCGCCCGGCCCGACGGCGGTGGCGCAGCCGGGCGTTTCCCGGCCCAGCAGGCCCCACTGCGGGTCGTTGTGGAAGCGCTGGTTGTAGGTCTCCAGCGCGGCCAGGCCGGGGACCTCGGCGCCCGTCCCGGCGGGGTCCACCGCCGGGAACGCCCCGCACGCGGCGTTGGTGTGGTCGGACTGCGCCCGGGCGCCCGCGTTCAGCGTGAGCCAGCCGTCGGCCGGGCAGGTCAGCGGCAGCACGGCGTAGTCCACCAGCGACCCGACCGAGCCCTGGGCGGCCAGCCGCCACAGCGTCGGGGTGGCGGTCGGGGACACGTCGCTCCACCGCAGGCCGGACAGCCCGACGACGACCACGTGCCGCGCCGGCGCCGGGCTGGCGCCCGCGGCGGGGGCCAGCAGGACCGGGCCGAGGATGGCGAGCAGGCAGGCCAGCAGCGCCGTCCGCACCGCACCCGGCCTGATCCTCACCGCCCCACCGTATCCGGGAGAAACCCTTTATTCCGAACGAACGGGGGTGCGTGCCCGGCGGCCAGGCGGTCGGGCGCCCGGGCCGGCATTGGTTAAGGTTTAACTGATGTCGTCGACACGTGAGTCAACCGAGACCTCAGACCGGGATTTCGTGGTGGTAGCCAGCCGGCTGCCGGTGGACCGGGTCGAAGACCCGGACGGCGGGACCGTCTGGCGGCCGAGTCCCGGCGGCCTGGTCACCGCCCTCGAGCCGGTCATGCGCCAGTCCGGCGGCGCGTGGATCGGCTGGTCCGGTGACGCCGGCCCCGAGCCGGGGCCGTTCGAGGCCGACGGCCTGCACCTGGTCGGGATCGGCCTGTCCGAGGCCGAGGTGCGGGACTTCTACGAGGGCTTCTGCAACGCCACGCTGTGGCCGCTGTACCACGACGTCATCGCGCCGCCGCAATTCCACCGCCGGTGGTGGGAGGCCTACGTCACGGTCAACCGGCGCTTCGCGCAGGCCGCGGCGGACCAGGCCGCGCCGGGGGCGACCGTCTGGGTGCACGACTACCAGCTCCAGCTGGTCCCGCGGATGCTGCGGCAGCAGCGTTCCGACGTCCGCATCGGGTTCTTCAACCACATCCCGTTTCCCGGCTATGAGATCTTCGCCCAGCTGCCCTGGCGCCGGCCGGTGGTGGAGGGGCTGCTCGGCGCGGACCTGCTGGGGTTCCAGCGCCGGGCCGACGCCTCGAACTTCCTGCGCGCCTGCCGCCGCGCCGCCGGCCTGACCACCAGGGGGCCGGTGGTGCGGGTCGCCGAGCCGGCCGGGACGCGCGAGGTCCGGGCGGCCGCGTTCCCGATCTCGATCGACGCCGCGGCCCTGACCGAGATCGCCCGGCGGGAGGACGTCGCCAAGCGCGCCGCCGACATCCGGCAGGTCCTCGGCGAGCCGGAGATCGTCCTGCTCGGGGTGGACCGGCTCGACTACACCAAGGGCATCCTGCACCGGCTGCGGGCCTACGGCGAGCTGCTCCGCGAGGGCCGGCTCGGCTCGCAGGTGGTCCTGGTGCAGGTCGCGAGCCCGAGCCGGGAACGGGTCGAGGCGTACCGTGAGCTGCGCGACGAGGTCGAGGGGATGGTGGGCCGGATCAACGGGCAGCACGGGGAGGTGGGCTCTCCTCCCGTCCACTACCTGCACCAGTCCTACCCCCGCGAGGAGATGGCCGCGCTGTACCTGGCCGCCGACGTGATGCTGGTGACGCCGCTGCGGGACGGGATGAACCTGGTGGCCAAGGAGTACGTCGCCTGCCGCTACGACGAGAGCGGCGCGCTGGTGCTGAGCGAGTTCACCGGCGCCGCCGACGAGCTGGCCGGCGCGTTCCTGGTGAACCCGCACGACATCGAGGGCCTGAAGGACGCCATCGTGCGCGCGGCCACCGTTTCCCCGGCCGAGGCCAGGCGCCGGATGCGGGCCATGCGGCGCCGGGTCCGCGAAAACGACGTGGCCCGCTGGGCGGCCAGCTTCCTGACCGCGCTGGACCGGGCGCCCGGCGGCGGTGACGATGGCCGACCTTGAGGTGACCGCGAGCGGCAGCACGGTGACCGCCTCCCCGGCCGACCGGATCGTGATCCGGCTGGCGGAGAGCGCGACCTCCGGCTACCAGTGGTCGGTCGCCGAAGCCGGGGAGGCGCTCGAGGTGGAGTCGAGCGAGCTGTCGCTCCCCGGTTCGGCGGCCCCCGGCGCCGCCGCCCAGCGGGTGATCCGGCTCCGGCCGCGCGGCCCCGGCCGGGCCCGGGTCCGCCTGCACCTCAAGCGGGCCTGGGAACCCGAACCGGCCGACCGCTTCGACCTCGACGTGATCGTGGCCGGCTACCAGAGGTAGATCTCGTAGACCATCCCGTCGGCTTCCTCGCGGTAGTTGACGGGCCGGCCGGCTTGCCTGGCCTGGGCGGCCAGGATGGTCAGCGCGGTGAACGCGCCGTCCCGGCCGTTGTACAGCTTCTTCCAGCCCAGGCCGACCACGCGCATCCAGGCGTTGCGGGTCTCGTTGGCGGCCCACAGGGCGTCGATGGTGACGCCGGTGCGCCACGTGCCGGTGACGCCGTCGGCGGCGGACACGCCGGCCGCGACGGCGGCGGCCGTCCCGGCCGCGTTCGGGGGCAGGCCGACCGGGCCCTGCGGTGCCGCCGGCCGGACGCCCGCGGCGGCCGCGTCCTTGATGACGGGCTGGCTGGCGCCGACGCCGTCTCCGTTGCCGTCGCGCAGGCCGGCCGCGGGCGGCGTCAAGGTGGGGGTGTTCGTGTTCTGGTTCATCGTGTTCCTCTCGCCGTTACCACGCGTAGACCTGGTGGACCTGGCCGTTGTGCTCGAACAGCCCCACCTGGGTTCCCCTGGCCTTCGCGGCGGCGAGCTCGAGGAACATGGCGTGGCCGGTCGGGACGGCCGTGCCGTCGAGCTTCAGCCACCCGCGCAGGGCGCCGTAGGCCCAGACGTTATTGTCGGACTCGTTGCTCCACAGGCCGAGGATCAGCTGGTTCGGCAGCCAGGTGTGCAGATTGGTGCCCGGGACGCCGCAGGTGTGCCAGCTCTCGATGCCGCACTCGCCGTAGGCGATCCGGAAGAAGCCCGCCTCGCCCCAGCTGGGTCCCCAGCTGTTCTTGGCGATCCAGCAGCCCTGGGCGTCGTCGTAGCCGGTCAGCACCACGCAGTGGCCGCCGGCCAGCCCGCCGGAGACGTGCCGGTAGACGCCGCCGCCGTAGCTGAAGAAGTCCTGGTAGACGTAGAAGCAGGCGACGATGGAGCCGTACTGCGAGATGTACTGCTTCATCCCGGCGACGTTGCTGGTCAGGCTCTGCCAGGACGCCGCCCGGCACAGCCGGTTCGGCCAGTCGGCGTTGACCGCGCAGGCCTGGTCGCCGGGTGTGTAGGGATAGTAGTCCTCGAACGTGACGCCCTGGTCCCGCGCCGCGTCCAGGGCCGGCTCGGGGAACCACCCGGTGGAGCAGGTCGCCCCGTCGGCCCGGCCCCAGCAGTAGAACATCTGGGCCTCGGAGAGATCCACGGGCAGCGCCGGAGTCCGGCTGTAGCGGGTCACGTGCTCCAGGGTGGCGACCGTGCCGAAGGCGACGCAGGATCCGCAGTTGCCCTGGTCCTTGACCGGCGTGGTGTAGTCCGCGCCGCCCGCGTTCCTCAGGTCGAACGAGGCCGGCGCGCCGATGCTGTCGCCGGACGCCGCCCGGGCGGCCGCCGCGGCCGACTCGGACTGCAGCCGGAGTTGCTCCTCGTCGAGATCGTCCGGCAGCGGCACCCCGAGGCGGTTCACCCGGCGGTCCTCGGTGAGCGCCGTCATCGAGGTGTAGGCGAACCGCCAGGGCGCGGCCGCCCGTTCCAGGTCGGCCCGCAATGTCGCGAGATCGAGTGCGGATTGGGCTGGCATTCTTCTCCCCCTTTTTTCCTGGTCGCTGACACCGCCGTGCCATTTAGTTGAACAATCACCAAAACGTGCCGCGACCGTCCTTTACCAGCCGAACCTAGATCCGTCCGGGCGGCCGGGGTATGCGGAGAAATGCGTATTGACGTGCGATGCTTGCTTCTTTATGGCTGGCCGCCTCCACCGGGTCTCCATGACTGCTCCATCGCGTATGCACCCGCGCCGTATTGGATGGGCGGGGATTAAAGCCGATGGCCGTCAGCCAGCGAGGGGGAACTGACCATGCCGTCACCTGCGCGAGAACCAGTTCGCGGCACGCGCCGAACCGCCCCGAGGACCGCCCCGGGGACCGACGTGATCCCCATCACCGATCGCGAGCAGGCCGTCCTCGACCTGATGGCCGATGGCCTGATCGCGGCGGCCATCGCCCGGCGGCTGGGCATCTCGCCGCGTACCGTCAGCAAGCACATCGAGAACATCTACCGCAAGCTCGGCACCCACGACCGCACCACGGCCGTCCTGCGCGGCCAGGCCCTGGGATTCCTGGGGTTACGCGCCGGGCAGGGTGAGGGTCATCTGGGTGCCGCGTCCCGGTTCGCTGCTGGCGGCCAGCCGGCCCCCGTGGGCCTGGACCACCTCGGCCGCCACCGCCAGGCCGATGCCGCTGCCGGAGATCTGGCTGGCCTGCTGGCCGCGCCAGAACCGGTCGAAGATGCGGGGCAGGTCGTCGGCGGCGATGCCGGTGCCGGTGTCGGTGACCCGCAGCACCGCCTCCGGGCCCGACGTCCAGGTGGCGATGGTGACGCGGCCGCCTGCCGGGGTGAACTTCAGCGCGTTGGTGAGCAGGTTCGTGATCACCTGGTGCATCCAGTGCGGATCGGCGCGCACCGGGCTCGCGGCCAGCTGCCGGTCCAGCGTGATGCCGGCCGCCTCGAACCTGCGGACCAGGCTGTCGGCCGCGGCGGCGGCGAGGCCGGCCAGGTCGGCGGGGCGCCGCGCCAGGTTCAGCGCGGCGGCGTCGGCGGCGGCCAGCGTCTGCAGGTCCCCGACCATCCGCGCCAGCCGCAGCACCTCATCGCGCAGCGAGCTGAGCTCGGCGGGGGTGGGTTCGGCCACGCCGTCGAGCAGCGCCTCGTGGCCCGCCTGCAGGATGGCGATGGGTGTCCGCAGCTCGTGGGCGACGTCGGCGACGAGGTTACGGCGGATCTGTTCCTGCCGGTCCAGGGTGCCGGCCATCTGGTCGAAGGCGGACGCCAGCTCGCGCAGCTCGGCGGGCGCGCGGATCTCGCCGACCCGCACGGCGCGATCCCCGGCCGCCATGGCCCGGGTCACCGCGATCAGCCGGGTGACCGGGCGGGTGATCCGCCGGGCCACCGCGAGCCCGGTGAACAGCGCGAGCAGGGCCGCCAGGCCGGCCGCCCCGGCGATGGCCCGCAGCAGCGCGGTCTGCAGGACGCGGTCGGCGGCGTTGAGTCCCGAACCGGTGGACCGGACCACGGCGGTGCCCACCTGCTGGCCGTGGACCACGATCGGATGGCTCGACTGCGGTCCGCTCGCGCCGTGGAAGTCCGGCGAGGCGGCGACGACGTGCCCGTCCTGGTCCAGGATCTGGACGGCCGCCCCGGTGCCCGTGGCCAGGTCCAGGACCGCCGAAAGGTCCGCGGAGGCCCAGGTGTCCTTCTCGTCCCACACCGTCCCGGCGGCGAACGCGATCGCGCTGGCCAGCTCGGCGCGCTGCTGGCTGGCCAGGTGCGAGACGTCCGCGGCGGCGAACGCCGCGGTCAGCCCCGCGAGCAGCGCCACCGCGGCCAGCGCGACGGTGAGGAACGCCAGCGCCAGCCGCAGGCCGAGCGTACCGCCGCGGCCGGGGAGGCCCGGCGGGCTCGCGGCACCCGGCGGGCCCGCGGCCCCCGGCGCGGCGGCGGGGTCAGTCATCGCGGGTGAGGCCGAGCCGGTACCCCCCGCCGAGGACGGTCTGCACGATCCGGGGGTTGCCCGGGTCGTCCTCGACCTTGCGGCGCAGGTTCTTCACGTGCGAGTCCACGGTGCGCTCGTAGCCCTCGAACTCATACCCCCGGACCCGGTTGATCAGCTCGAACCGGGAGTACACCCGGCCCGGGACGGTGGCCAGCGCGACCAGCACACCCCATTCGGTCGGGGTCAGGGCGACCACCGTGCCGCGCACCGTCGCCAGCCGCTGCGGTTCGTCGATGACCAGTTCGCCGCCGCCGTAGCTGATGACTCCCTGGGCGGCGGGCGGCCCGCCGCGGCGGAGGATCGCCTGGACCCGCAGCACCAGCTCCCGCGGGCTGAACGGCTTGGTGACGTAGTCGTCGGCGCCGAGCTCGAGCCCGCGGATCCGGTCTTCTTCCGCGCTCCTGGCCGTCAGCATCAAGATCGGCGTGCCCGACGTGGCCCGCAGCTCGCGGGCCACCGTCTCGCCGGGCACGTCGGGCAGCCCGAGATCCAGGATCACCAGGTCCGGTGAGGCACCCGCGGCCATGGTGATCGCCTCGGCGCCCGAGTCGGTGGACAGCACGGTGAACCCGGCGCGCTCCAGGTAGGAACGGACCAGGTCGCGCAGCTTGCGCTCGTCCTCGACTACCAGCACCGTCGCCGCCATCGCCGCTCACCTCGCCTTTCCGCCGGACCGTCCGGCCTTGTCCTGACGGTCCCATGATCCTCATACCGGCCCGGCCTCCACACCATCACCATGTCAGCTTCACCAGTCCCGCACGACCACCGGGTGCACTGAATCGTGACACCACTGGCAGTTAGGGGGCGACGCGGATGACCGGAAGCGACCTGCTCGTGCTGGCCCCGTGGATCGTCTTCGCCGTAGCGCTGGCCGCCATCTGCGTTCTCCTGCTCCGCTCACGCCACGAGTCCAGGGCCCGCCACCGGCGGCCGTCCCGGCCGTTCTCCGGTCCGGCCCGGCCGGACCGGGATACGGCCAGCTGCCCCAACCCACAGGAAGCGAGATGTCGCGAGAAGAACGCACAGGCCAGGCCGCAATGACCGCCGAACCGGCCACCGCGATCCGCGGCCCGTACTGGCGGGCGCTGCTCGAGGCCCGGTGGCAGGCCCACGTCCGCGAGGTTACCGAACTGTCGCTGGCTTACCACGTCGCGGCCGCGGCCGTCCCGGACGGCACGGGTGACGGGGCCGGCCAGCCGGAGATCCAGGCCTCGCTGCACCGTGCGGTCGCGGCCCGCAGGAAGCTGGCCGATGTCGAGGAAGCCCTCGGCCGGCTGGCGGCGGGCCGCTTCGGATCCTGCGAGCAGTGCGGATCGGCCATCCCGGCCGGGCAACTCGCGATCGTGCCCGAGACCAGGTACTGCCCGCGCTGTGATGCCGAGCCGGTCCGGGTCCGCCCGCTGGCCGGACCCCTGCCGCGGTGACGCGTCCCGTCTGGGCGCGATGAACGCGCTCTCGATCCTGCAGGTCGACTCCGTCGTCTCCTACCTGGTCGCGATCATCCTGCCCGCCCTCGACGCGATCTTCCCGGTGCTGCCCAGCGAGACCGTCGTCATCGCGCTCGGCGTGGCGACCGCGGGCAGCGCGGATCCCCGTATCGCGCTGCTCGTGGCCTGCTCCGCGGCCGGGGCCTTCCTCGGCGACAACCTCTGCTACCTGATCGGCCGCCGCTTCGGGCCGTACGCCGAGCGCCGGTTCTTCAGCGGCGAGAAGGGCGCGCGGCGGCGCGCCTGGGCCGAGCGCTCGCTCGAGCGGTACGGGATGCCGCTCATCATCGTCTGCCGGTTCATTCCCGGCGGGCGGACGGCGGTCATGCTGTCCTGCGGCATCGTCGGCTACGACCGCCGCCGCTTCATCGTCGCGACCGCGATCGCGGGCACGCTGTGGGCCACCTACTCGTTTTTCGCCGGGCGGCTGGGCGGCCAGGCCTTCGAGGACAAGCCCTGGGCCGGGCTGCTCGTGGCGTTCGGCGGCACGCTGGCCATCAGCGGGCTGATCGAGGCGATCAGGCGGATCAGGTCCAGGCGAGGTCGCCGGGACCGGGCCGTCAGGGCGTCACACCAGACAGATTGAGGCCGACGACGCCGGCCAGGACCAGGCCGATCGACACGAGCTTGAGGGTGGATACCGCGTCGCCGAGATAGGCCATGCCCACGATCGCCGTCCCCGCGGCACCGATCCCCGTCCACACCGCGTACGCGGCGCCCACCTCGAGGTGGCGCAGCGCGAGCGTCAGCAGCGCGAAGCTCAGCATCGCGCAGACGGCGAAGGTGACGGTCGGCCACAGCCGGGTCATCCCGTGGCTCAGCTTCAACGACACCGCAAAGCCTGTCTCGAACAGGCCGGCGGCGAGAATGGTCAACCACGCCACCGCGTCACTCCTCTGCTTCCGGGCCCGGGCCATGCCTTGTTTATAGAGCTCAGGCGAGGAGTCCCGGTGTGCCGGTGATGGAGCCCGGATGGAGGATCGCGGCCGGTCTCCACCGGTTCACCACAGGATCCACACACGGTCTGCACATCCGCGGGGTTGGCTAGCCGTGATCCGGTCGCTGCCGCCCACCGCCGTCGGCGGCAGCGGCCGGCTTATGCACCCCCCGCTCCGGCGCTAGCTCGCCAGGTGGGCGGCCAGGAACTCCAGCGACGGCGGTTCCTGCGCGGTGAAGAACGAGCCGTCGTGGCAGCCTGGCCCGAAATCCACGATGGCCCCGGACGGGAGCGCGCGGGCGAGGGCCCGGACCCCCGGGTAGAACGGGTCGGCGTGACCCGTCGCGACCCGCACCGGCCGGCCGCCGAGCGCGGCGGCGTGCGTGACCGCGTCGCCCGCGGCAAAGGCCGCGGCCGAGGCGTAGGCGCCCGGGTTGGCCTGCCTCGCTTGCGGGTAGCTGGTCCAGATGGCCGGGCTGATCGCGGCCACCGCCGCGATCAGGTGCGGATACTTCTCGGCGAGAAGCAGGGCGCCGTAACCGCCCATCGAGATGCCCAGGGCGCCGATCCGCCGCGGCGGGCGGCCGAGGCGCAGGCGCTGGCACTGCGGGATCAGCTCCTCGATCACCATCGCCATGGGGTTGTCGCCGGGGTGCGGGTTCCAGTAGCCGTTGCCGCCGTCGGCGGTGACCATCGCCATCGGGGCCAGCGGCCGCCCGTCCACCTGCAGCGCCAGTGCCTGCGCGGGCGTCATACCGGCCAGGGCGTCGGCGTGGTTTCCGCCGTAGCCGTGCAGCATGACCACCAGCGGCAGGTCGTCCCCGGGACGGTGCCGGGGCGGATAGGCGATCGTGTACCCCACCGTCCGGCGGCGGGCCGCGGAGTAGAACGCGCCGGAGAACGACGGCCCCGGGGCCGTGTAGGCCAGCGGGGGGCTCGGTACCGAGCACGCGCCGTCGAGCTCGTCGAGGATGGTCCGGCCGGGCACCAGGCCGCGGGAGACCAGCTCCAGGCCGGCGGCCCCCGCGCCGGCCAGCAGCACCGGGGCGAGCCCGAGCGTCAGCATCCGGCGCCTGGTCCAGCCCGTCCGGCTCGGCTCATCCCGTCGCCCGGCCGCGCGGCGCTCCGTCTGCCCGGTCATCGCGCGCCCGCGCGGGCGTGGCGCGCGGCCTGCCGCGCCGCCTGCCGCGCGACCCCGAGTGCCGCGATCATGACCGCTACCCCGGCGAGGTCGATCGCTCCGGCGTGGAACAGGTTCCCCGGCCCCGGGGCCCGGACGGCGATCCAGGCGCAGCATCCGCCGAGGAACACGGCCATGGTGACGCAGGCCGCGCCGCCGAGCCTGATCTCGAAGTCCAGGATGCCCGGCGAGAGCTCGGTCCGGCGGATCACCGTGGCCGCGCCCGCCACGACGCTGGCCACCGCCAGCGGGCTGAGGGCCATCCAGGCGAGTTCGGCCGCCGGAAACGCCGCCAGGGCGGCCGGGTGGGCCCAGAAGGAGGAGACGGAGAGCGTCGACGCCCACGAGAAGGCCGCCACTCCCCCGGGCACCAGCCCCTGGCCGGCCCACGGGTGCCCCCCGGTGCCCGGCCAGCCGTTGCCGAAGTGCCTGCCCCCCGCGACCACGATCGCCAGCCCGCCCAGCACGACCAGCGACGGGCCGAGCAGGCCCGGCGGCCGCCCCCGGGCCAGGCGCGATACCACGGTCCAGGCCACGGGCAGCACGGCGAGCAGCGCCAGGACGGCGAAGGCCAGCATCGCCCCCGACATCACGAACGTCGCGACCGTGACGCCGGCGGTGTCCGGCT
>Ga0335073_10009051_pt1 | contig 13969 bp, 17 predicted proteins | sample Lox_Sample_22_FD_207093 | JGI IMG/M metagenome (GOLD analysis project Ga0335073, IMG submission 207093) | Soil microbial communities from Loxahatchee National Wildlife Refuge, Florida, United States - Lox_Sample_2.2 | ecosystem: Environmental > Terrestrial > Soil > Wetlands | place: USA... | reverse complement strand
GCAGTGGCTGGCGGCGGATGTCGCCGCCGCAGTGCTGGCCATGCTCGTGATCACGTTCGGGTTGCGGGTGGTGCACGGTCCCCGGTTCATCATGCCGACGGCGGGGGTGGCCGCCATCACGATAGCGGCCACGCTCCCCGTCGCGGTCCGGCGGCTGTGGCCGCTTCCCGTGCTCGCAGTGGTCACCGTGGCCGTCGCCGCCCTGACGGCTGCCGGGCGGGCGCCGATGACCAGCGATCTTATGCTGGGCATGGCTGTCTATATGGCGGCGGTGCGGCTGCCCAGGACCGTCGCGGTGGTTTCCCTGGTGGCGACCGACGCCGCGATCCTCGCCGGGCTGCTCACCGCCGCGGCCACGGCGCGCACCCAGAACGTCATGCTGCACAGCATGCTCGCCGCGACGGCCATGTGGTTCGTTGGTTACGGGGTTCGCGAGCGCCGCAAGTACCGGGCAGGCCTGGCCGAGCAGGCCGCGCAGCGGCAGCGGGCCGAGACCGAGCACGCGCGGCACGCGCTGCAAGAGGAGCGGCTGCGGATCGCCAGGGAACTGCACGACGTGCTCGCGCACACCCTGAGCGTCGTCACCGTGCAGGCCGGCGTCGGGCGCCGGGTCGGCGCGGCCCGTCCCGCCGAGTCGATGCGGGCGCTGCGCGCGGTCGAGGAGGCAAGCCGGGGCGCGCTTGACGAGCTGCGGCGGCTGCTGTGCCTGCTGCGCAGCGACGACGAGCCCGGCGGCCCGGCGCTCGGGCTGGCGCCGGCGCCCGGCCTCGGCGACCTGGACGACCTGGCGGCCATGGTGCGGGGTGCGGGGACACCGGTCCAGGTCTCCCTGGATGGGGACGTGACGGCGCTGCCGCCCGTCGCGTCGCTGACCGCGTACCGGATCGTCCAGGAGGCGCTGACCAATGTCGTCAGGCACTCGCCGGGAGCGGAGGCGGCGGTGCGGGTCGGGATCGGGCCGGCGGGGGTGCGGATCGAGGTCACCGACAGCGGCCGGGCTGTTGCCGGCCAGACCCCGGAGACGGCGGGCCTGCCCGGCGGCGGCGCAGGGCACGGGATCGCCGGCATGCGCGAGCGGGCCGCGATCTTCGGCGGCACCGTAGCCGCGGGGGCACTCCCCGGCGGCGGCTTCCGGGTCTTGGCGTTCCTGCCTGTCGCGCCGACCGCGGCCGGGCGAGTGGCGTGACCATCGGCGTCGTGGTCGCCGACGACCAGGCGATCGTCCGGGCCGGCTTCCGGCTGCTGATCGACTCAGAGCCGGACATGACGGTGCTCGGCGATGCCGCGGATGGCGCGGAGGCCGTCGCGGCGGCCAGGAGGACGGCAGCCGACGTCGTGCTGATGGACATCAGGATGCCGGTCATGGACGGCGTCGCCGCGACAAGGCTGATCGCCGCCGACGGGACGCGGTCGCGGGTGCTGATCCTGACCACGTTCGACCTGGACGAGTACGTCTTCGCGGCGCTGCACGCGGGAGCGAGCGGCTTCATGCTCAAGGACCGGCCGCCTGAGGAACTGCTGTCCGCCATTCGGGTCATCGCGGCCGGCGAGGCGCTGCTCGCGCCCAACGTCACCCGGCGGCTGATCGAGCATTTCATCCGCCAGCCCGAGCGGCTGCGCACGCCCCCTGGGGCCCTGGAAGAGCTGACCGTCCGCGAGCGCGAGGTGCTCGCGCTGATCGCCGCCGGGCTGTCCAACACCGAGATAGCCGGCAAGCTGGTGATGAGCGTGCCGACCGCGAAGACCCACGTGAGCCGCATCCTCGCCAAGCTCGGCGCCAGGGACCGCGCCCAGCTCGTCGTGATCGCCTACCAGTCGGGCCTGGTCAAGGCCTGAACTCGCGGCTACATCCCGGGATGTACCGCGAATGGGTCCGCCAGTCTGACGACATCCGCCACGGCCGCGCGCAGCATGAGACGCCGGAACAGAGCGCGACGACTGGAGGAGCGGATGCGTGACCTGGCTGTGCAGGCACTCGCGAGCGGCGGCCACGGAGGCGGCCGGATCCTGATCTTGGTGGTGCTGCTGATGATTATCGTTGCGCTCGCCGTCGGGTGGGTCCTTTACGCCCGGCGAAGCCGACGGGAGCGGCGCCAGTCATAAGGTTCTCCGTCCTCGGCCAATGACCGGCCAATGACCGGCCAATGACCGGGGCGGCTATGTCTTTCGGGCTGCCGGTGAGCGGCACATCCGGGTAGCGAGAAATCACTCATAGACCCGTAACACGGTGTTATGAGCAGGCCGGTCCGCGGCCAGGACCGCCGTTCCTCAGGTGAAGATGATCTCGCCGCCCGCGGCCATGTCGTAGAACTCGCCGACGGTGATAATGTCCTTGACCTGGTCGATCAGGTCCGCCTTGGTGATGCCGAACAGGTCGGCGGATGCCTTGCACGCGTACAGGCCCGCGCCGGTGTCGGCGATCATCTCGATGAACTCCGGGATGGAGGGGATGTCGAGCTGCTCCATCTTGCGGTTCATGTAGCTCGTCATGACCGAGGAGACGCCCGGCAGCCCGCCGGCCCAGGTGGCCAGGTGCAGGCCGGGGTTGCCGACGGTGGCGAGCTTGATGTGCTCGTGGCGCGCCTTGTGGATGGCGTCCAGGCCGAAGAACGTGAAGAACAGGTTCGCCTCCATCCCTTCGGCGCGGGCCCCGTTGGCCATGATCAGCCCCGGGTAGACGCCCTCGAGCGAGCCTTTGGAGACGATGATGGAGACTTTCTCGATCTTGGCGGACATGTGGCCATGCTCCTTTCCGCGTGTTTCCGCGTGTTTCCGCGTGCGGCTCAGACGCAGCCGCGGGGTTTGGGGATCCCGGCGATCTTCGCCGCTTCCTTCGCGGGCCCGTGCGGGAATAGCTGGTAGAGCTCCTTGACGGACACGCCGGAGGCCTTGCCGAGCACCCGGACGGTCGGCCCGGAGCCCTTCGTGTCGTACTCGTGCCGCATGAACTTGATGACCTGCCAGTGCCGTTCGGTGAGCTCGGTGATGCCTTCCTGGCGGGCGATGAGCGGGGCCATGTCCTCGCGCCACTGCGCGGGATCGGTGAAGAATCCCTCGTCGTTGACGGTGACTTGGGTGCCTGCGTAGGTCACGGTGGGCATGAGCGTCCCTTTCTCTATCGCGTGTCTATCGCGGCGCGGCCGGCGGGAGGTGCTTGCCGGCGGCGGGCATCCGGCTGCCAACGCCGGGAATCTCGCGGCCGGGCAGCAGCACATGCCAGTACAGCCAGCCGAACGCCAGCTTCCCGAGGTGGTTCAGCCGGGACTGGCGCAGGAGCGGCAGCCCGATCCCGCCCGGGAAGCGCCCGGTGAGCGGCTCGGTGTCGTAGTTGAAGTCGATGAGCAGCGCCTTGCCCGACCCGCTTTCGATGAAGCAGTTGGTATGCCCGTCGAACGCCGCGTCCAGCGGCTCGCCCGCGAGGTACCTGGCGATATTCCTGGCGACGACCTCGCCCTCGAAGTGGGCCACCGAGCCCGCCTTGGACGTGGGGATGTCGGCGGCGTCGCCGATCACGAACACGTTCGGCCGCGCCTTGGACTGCAGGGTCCGCTGGTCGACGGGCACGAAGCCGAGCTCGTCGCCCAGGCCGGGCGAGCGCTCGACGTAGGCCTGGCCGCCGTGCAGCGGGATCACGACCGCCAGGTCGAAGCTGACCTCACGGCCGTCGAAGGAGACCAGGCGCCCGCCATCGCCGTCCACCTCGCCGGTGTTGAACTCGGTGATGACGCTGACGCCCTTGTCCTTGAGCAGCCCGCTGAGCTCGCGGTTGCACACGGGCTTGGTGAACGCCCCGTCGAGCGGGGTGACATAGGTCAGGTCGACCTTGTCCCTGATGCCTCGCTCGCGGAAGTAGGCGTCGGCGAGGAAGCAGAACTCCAGCGGCGCGACCGGGCACTTGACCGGCATGTCCATCACGGCCACGGCCAGCCGGCCGCCGTCGAACTCCGCGAGCGCGCGCCGCAGCCCCACCGCGCCGTCAAGCGTGTAGAAGGTGAAGACCCTTGTCATCCATCCTGGCCCGGTGAGGCCATCGGTCTCCTCCGGGAGCAGCCGGGCGCCGGTCGCGATCACCAGGACGTCGTATGCGACAAGCGACCCGTCGGCCAGCAGGACCTCGTTCCTGTCCAGGTCCACGCGGTCCACGGCGGCCTGCCGGAAGGTGATCCCTGGGCGGAACTGGCGGTGCCGCGGCCGGGTCAGGCTGGCGGGCCCGGCCTTGCCGAACGGCGCGAACAGCAGGCCGGGCTGATAGACGTGGTCATCGTCCTGATCGATGACGACGATCTCGGCGACGCCGCCGCCGAGCATCCGCCGCAGCCGGTTAGCGATAAGCGTCCCGCCGGTGCCGCCGCCCAGGACCACAATCTTCCTGCTCACGGCCCCAGGATGCTGCGGATACCCGGCCGGGTATAGAGACGATCGTCCCGCCTGGGCACGGGCGGACGTCACGGCGTAACGAGGCGGGCTTGAGGATGTCCCGGACTTCCCGCGCAGCGACCGTCACGCCAGGATCATCGCCACTCCGGTACTCGCGCGCCTGGCCCTGCCGCCTGGTGTCCACGGATAATCCGCCGCGCGGAACCCGTGGATTAGCCACGGGCCTCACCGGGCTACCACAGTCCAAGCAAGGAGCCGACGGCGCGTGCGGCGGAACCGCCCTCGGCCTCGGCGATGCCGAGCGCCGTAGGCACGTCGAGGTCGTCAGCCAGTGCCGCGCCGACGGCGGCCACCGCGCCGCCCTCCCCTCGGCTCGACCGGTCCGGTCGCCCGGCGGCCGCGTGCAGCCGCTCCAGCCTGGCCGCGGCCGCGTCGAGCCCGGCACGGTCATAGTCCCAGTCCTGCTGCCACCGCCGGTCCAGGATCAGCAACCGGATGGCGGCCGCCGGATAGCTGGTCAGGAGATCGCTGACGAGCACCAGGTTGCCGACTGACTTCGCCATCTTCATCCCGGATACCCGGACGACGCCCGCGCCCATCTTGGCCCTGGCGAACGGCCGCACACCGGTGAACGCCTCCGCCATGGCCGCCTGGAACGCGTGATGCGGGAACCGAAGGTCACCACCTCCGGCCTGGACATCGACAGCCGGGCCGAACGTGTGCAGCGCCATCGCGGCGCACTCGGCATGCCAGCCAGGGCGGCCAGGGCCCCACGGACTCTCCCAGGCCAGTTCCCCCTTGCCCGAGGCCTGCCATACCGCGACATCGAACGGGTCGTCCTTGCGCGGATCATCCGGCTGGTCCCCGTACTCCGCCGCAAGCCGGAGCGCCGCCGCCTCGTCAGCGACAGCCTGGCCCGCGACGTCCCTGCCGCGGAAGTACACTCCGCCGTCGCGCTCGTACGCGGCGCCCTGCGCCAACAGCCCGGCGGCCAGCGCGATCATCTGCCCGATATACGCGTGCGCCCGCGGCTCCGCCGCCGGACGGCTGACCCCGAGCGCGGCCATGTCCTGGTCGAAGTAGAACTGCTGGATCGCCGCGAGTTCGTCATAATGCGCCCCGGCCCTCCGCGCCGCCGCCAGCAGCACGTCATCGACATCTGTCACATTGCGCGACATGATCACCTCGGCGCCGCACGCGTGCAGTACCCGGCACAGCGCATCGGTCCACACGAAGGTGGCGGCGTGCCCTAGGTGGGTGACGTCGTAGGGCGTGATGCCGCACGCGTACACGCGCGCACGCCCCGCCAGCGGAAGCAGGACACCGCCCAGCCGCACCACCGGAGCCAGGCCGCTCGCCCCCGTCTCGCCCGAAGACAGCCGGATCATCGGCAACCCTCCCGCAGTCAGACACCCAGGCGATATGCCCGGTGTAAACGACGCTACGCCGACCGGCCCCGGCTCCGGCAGGCCCTTCGTCACCCAGCATGCGGGATCTAGGCCGAACGGGCGGAAACGGGACGCTGCCCGGGTCGAGGCCGGTGGGTAGTCCAGGGACCCTGGGATCCGGTCCAGAACGCCTCGCGGCCGCATGCCTGGCCGAAGGAGAGTCGGTGCAGCGGGTGCCGGCGCTAGCGCCCGTTGTTCAGTGCGCCGCGCTGGATATGTCCGCCGGGCTGACGACAGGCAGGCCGGCGCTGGCGGCGCGGTCATAGCTGTCGTCGATAGCCACTACGGCCCGGCCGGCGGCGTCGAGGAAGGACGCGGCGACGGACGCCCGGTAGCCGGACTCGCAGTGCACCCACAGCTCGCCGCCGGGCAGCTCCCGGATGCGGCCCGGCACGTCGTGCAGCGGTATGTGGACGGCCCCGTCGATGTGCGAGGCGTTCCATTCGGAGTCACGGCGCACGTCGAGGACCGTGACCGAGCGGTGGTGACGCACCGCGGCCAGTCCGGCGAAATCCGCGACCGGGTAGCTGCGCAACGGCTGGCCCGCGGCCCATACGGCCGGGCCGCCGTCGGCGGCGGCCTGCGGGCGGTCGATGCCGATCCGCACCAGCTCGCGCTGGGCCTCGGCGACCTGCTCTGGGGTCTCGCCGAGGAGGGTCAGCGAGGTGCCCCAGGGGATCAGCCAGCCGAGGTAGGTGGCAAAGCTGCCGTCCAGGTCGAAGCTGAGCGTGCCGGCCAGGTGCCCGGCGGCGAACGCCCGGCGGGCGCGCAGGTCTACTACCCACTCCCCCGCATCGATCCGGCGGCGCACCTCGGCGGCCTCGGCGCGGGCCGGAGGTGACAGGTCCGGGCCTGCCGGGCCGGCCGCGTTGGCCGGGCCCATGTGCGCATAGTAGGCGGGGTAGAGGTCGAGGCCGGCCAGCGTCTCGGCCACGTAGCTGTCCTGGTCGAGAGTCAGCACCGGGTTGACCGCGCGTTCTCTGCCGATAGTCGAGGAGGTGCCCTCAGCCTGGGTGGCCGAGCAGAAGCTGCCGAACCCGTGCGTCGGATACACGTCCGCGTCCGCTGGCAACTCGGCGGCCAGCCGGCGCGCCGACACGTACTGGGCGCTTGCCAGCTCGCGGGCGTGCGACTTGCCGAGCAGGTCGGGACGCCCGGTCGAGCCGTACAGCAGCGACCCGCCGGAGAACACCGCGTGCGGGCGCCCCGCCGCCAGCAGCACGTACGACAAGTGGGTGAACGTGTGCCCGGGAGTGGCGAGTACCCGGACGCTCATCACCGGGCTGACTTCAATGACGTCCCCGTCGCGGACCGGCACCCGGTCGAAGGCCACGGGGTCGGCCGCGTTCACGTGGTAGGCGGCGCCGGTCAGCCCGGCGAGCGCTAGCCCGCCGGTCACGTAGTCATTGTGCAGGTGGGTCTCGAACACGTGGGAGATCCGCACCCCGCGGCTAACGGCCAGCGCCAGCACCCGGTCGATGTCCCGCTGGGGGTCGACGACCAGCGCGACCGAGCCGTCGTGCGCCAGATAGCTGCGGTCGCCAAGTGCCGGGGTGTCGATGGCGACAACCTCCACTCCGGACCCTTCGCGGACGGCGGGACTGTCCATACGGTTCGGTCTTCCCCTTTTGAGTCAGGCGATGCGACCGGGGCCGCCGCCCCTGGCCACCACGGGCAGGCCAGCGCGGGCCCAGGCGAGCATCCCGCCGCCCAGGTTCGACACCTGCCGGCCGCCGCCGGCGAGCAGCGCGGCCGCGCGGGCTGACCGGGCGCCGGAGCGGCACACGGTGATCACGGCGCGGCCGTCCGGGAGCTCTCCCGTGCGGCGGCTGAGCTGGGCGAGCGGGATGTGCCGGGCTTTCGGCGCATGGCCGGCCTGCCACTCGTGCGGCTCCCGCACGTCAAGCAGCACAGCGCCGTCAGCGGCCATGGCAGCCGCCCGCGCCGCGGAGACGGTCTCATAAGGCCTGGCGAACAAGCTCTTCAGCGCCGATGTCACGTTCACGCGGCCGCTCCGGCCTGAGCGGTTCCCGGTATCACCCCGCGTGGCAAAATACCCATGGGGGTATTTTGCCACGCGGTTAGCGACTTATGCAAACCCTCGGGGGTATCGGTCAACCGGCGGCCGACCGCCGCCCTGCTGGCTGTGCTGCGCCCTCGGCGTAGAACTCCTGGAAGGCCGCGAATGCCCGCGCGCCGTAAACGGTGGCCGGGCCGCCGTTCATCAGGAACGTGACCCCGATCGCCTCCGCGGCCTCCGCCGGGGTGGCGCCGTGCAGCACCGCGGCGTGGGCATGCGCGGCGATGCACCCGTCGCACTCCTTGCTGACCGCGATGGCGAGGGCGATGAGTTCCTTGGTGCGGGCGTCGAGCACGCCATCGGCCAGCGCCGCGTCATGCAACTCCTTGTAGCCCGCGTAGACCTGCGGGATCGCGTGCCGCAGCTCGCGGGTGGGCACGTGCAGTTCCTCCCGGACAGCCTTCCCGTAGCTCATAGCGCACTCCTCCCTGACGACATGCGATACCCGCAGATACAGCATCGCGCGGCCGCCGCGGGCCACGCGGCGGCCCTACGTCACCCGCGACCGCGTCATTGGTCCTACATGCCGATCACATACCCCCGCGGGTATAGTAGGGATTCGCAAACGCGATACGACCCCAGGAGCCGACATGGACGTGGACAGCGAGACGATGGCCAGCGTGATCCGGCGGCTGCGGCGGGCACAGGGCCAGATCGGCGGCGTGATCAAGATGATCGAAGAGGGGCGAGACTGCGCCGACGTGGTGACGCAGCTCGCGGCGGCATCCCGGGCGCTCAACCGGGCAGGGTTCAAGATCATCGCGACCGGCCTTCAGCAGTGCGCCGCCAGCGACGACGGCACGGCCGAGGCCGACCAGGCCCAGCTCGAGCGGCTCTTCCTCTCCCTCGCCTAGCCGTATCAGCCTGCCGATTAATACCCACTGACCGGGATGTTCACCCTCGCCGGGACGCTTGAGGCCACCGGGAATGCCGCGCGCCGCTCTGTGTTATACCCCGCAGGGTATCGTTTCGACCCCACCACAGCCACAAGGAGTCAAGGATGAGCACCGTCGCACTGACTGAGGAAACATTCGAGGACACGGTCACGAAGGAAGGCATCACCCTCGTCGACTGGTGGGCCTCCTGGTGCGGACCGTGCCGGATGTTCGCGCCGGTCTTCCAGGCCGCCAGCGACAAGCACCCAGACATCACGTTCGGCAAGATCGACACCGAGGACCAGCAGGGGCTGGCCGGCGCCGCGCGGATCACCTCGATCCCCACGCTGATGGCCTTCCGCGACGGGATCCTGGTCTTCTCCCAGCCCGGCGCGCTGCCTGCGGCGGCTCTCGAGCAGGTCATCCAGGCGGTCCGCGATCTCGACATGGACGACGTCCGCGATCGGCTGGCCCGGCAGGAGACAACGGCAGGCCAGTGAGCTACGGCACCAGCATCACGCTCGGCACGCCGGTAGCCGACGAGGTCGCGGGCAGGCTCGCGGCCGCACTCGCCGAAGTCGGCGACCGCGAGGCCTGATCCGCACCGGATCCCGGCGTGGGGCACGGCTGGGCCGTGCGGGACCAAGTTTGCCGGCTTTCGTCCCTGGCCGGGACTGTGCCGGCCAGGCACGATCTTCGTGTGGGAGAACTTGAGCAGGCGAGTCCGGATGCGGGGTACACGTACCTGCCGCATTCCGTACCGGTCACGCCTGATTCTCCGGCGGCCCTCATCAACCGGGAGCTGAGCTGGCTGAGCTTCGCCCGCCGCGTGCTGGCCCTGGCCGAGGACCCGGAGCAGCCGCTGCTTGAGCGGGTCAAGTTCGCCGGCATCATGGGCAGCATCTACGACGAGTTCGCGATGAAGCGGATCGGCGGCCTGTTCCGGAAGGTCCAGAAGGGGGACCGCAAACGCGGGCCTGAGGGCCTGGCCCCGGCCGAGGAGCTCAAGGCCTGCCGCGCCGAGCTGGGAGCCCAGCAGGAGCTGGTGGCCACGCTGGTCGAGGAGCAGCTGCGCCCCGCGCTGCGCGAGCTGGGGACGCCGATCCTGGATATGGGGGATCTCGGCCCGTCCCAGCGGGATTTCCTCGCCCGGTACTTCGCGGACTCCGTGGAGCCGATCCTCATTCCGCTCGCCGCGGACGCCGCGCATCCGTTCCCGTTCATCAGCAACCTGGGCCTCAATCTGGCGGTGCTGGTCACCGAACCGGGTCGCCGAAAGCCCTGCTTCGTCAGGATCAAGGTGCCGGCCAACCGGCCGCGCTGGGTGCCGCTGCCTGACCACGCGGGCTGGGTGCCGCTCGAGCAGGTGATCGCGGCCAACCTGAGCGCGATCTTCCCGCGAGCGTCCCAGCTGGCCTGCTCTTTCTTCCGGGTAAGCAGGGGGGCGAAGGACGATCCGTGGACCGACCAGGCCGCTGACGAGGACGCCGACTCGGACCTCTCGCCCGGCGCGATCATCGAGATGGTCACGGCCGAGCTGACCGCGCGGAAGTACGCGGGCGTGGTCCGCCTCGAGGTCAGCGCCGATATGCCCGAGAGCCTCCGGGGATGGCTCGCCGCTCAGCTCGGCGCCGACCCCGCCGACGTCATAGCCACCCACGGGCTGCTGGGCCTCGGGGATCTGATGGAGCTGCCGGTGGCCGGCCATGCCGGGCAGCGTTACCCGCCGCACGAGCCGGCGACCCACCCGCGGCTGCGGAACCTGGATAGTGCCGATCCCGCCGCGGTGTTCGACGAGATCCGCCGCGGGGACATCCTGGTGCACCTGCCGTACCACAGCTTCGATACCTCGATCCTGCAGTTCATCCGCAGCGCCGCCGCCGATCCCGCCGTTCTCGCGATCAAGCTCACGATCTACCGCACCGGTCACCGCTCCCCGATCGTCCAGGCGCTCAAGGAGGCGGCCCGCCGCGGCAAGCAGGTGGCGGTCCTCGTCGAGATCACCGCGCGCTTCGACGAGGCGCCCAACATCGGCTGGGCCAGGGAACTCGAGAAGGCGGGAGCGCACGTCGCCTACGGCGTGGAGCGATTCAAGACGCACGTGAAGCTGGCCCTGGTCGTGCGCGAGGAGCCCGACGGGATCCGCCGGTATGTTCACGTCGGCACCGGGAACTACCACGAGGGGACGGCCCGGCTGTACGAGGATCTCGGACTGCTCAGCGCGGATCCCGACCTGGCCGCGCACGCGGCGGCGGTCTTCAACGAGCTGACCGCCGGAATCCCGGCCTCGGTCCCCGGCAAGCTTCTCGTCGCGCCGCACGACCTGCGCGAGCGGTTCACCGCGCTGATCCGGCGCGAGGCCGACCATGCCCGCGCGGGACGGCCCTGCGGCATCCAGGCCAAGATGAACCAGCTCCAGGACCCGCGTATGATCCGGGAGCTCTACCAGGCCAGCCTGGCCGGCGTCCCTGTCGTCCTCAATATCCGCGGCCTGTGCTGCCTGCGGGCAGGAGTCCCCGGGCTGTCTCCGACGATCCGCGTCTACAGCGTCCTCGGCAGGTTTCTCGAGCACAGCCGGATATACCGCTTCGAGAACGGCGGCGCGCCCGAGTTCTTCATCGGCTCGGCCGACTGGATGACACGCAACCTCTCCCGGCGCATGGAGGCGGTCGCCCCCGTCAGCGATCCGGCCGTCAAGGCCGAGCTGGAGCGCGTCCTGCGGGTCTATGAGGAGGACAACTGCTCGGCGTGGGACATGCAGCCCGACGGCGAGTACGTTCGCCGGCGGCCCGCCGAGGGCGACGCCCGCCGGGAGGCCCAGCAGGTGTTCATCGAGCAGTGCGCTGGGCGGGAGCCACGGCGGTAGTAAGGGGCTAGCCCTGGGCCGCCCGGGCGGTGGCACGGATGTCCAGGACGAACAGCTCCGGCTGTTCCCAGGCGCCAAAGTGGCCGCCGCGATCGGGTTCACTCCAGTGCACGATGCTGGTGAACCTGCGCTCGGCCCAGCGGCGTGAAGGACGCGGCACTTCTGCCGGGAACACGCTGCAACCGGTGGGGACCGCGATCGTTCCGGCAGTGGCCGAGGTGAACCAGGCCGACACTTCCTCGATGCTCTCCCAGTACAGGCGGGCCGAGGACGCCGCGGTCCGCGTGAACCAGTACAGGCTGAGGCTGTCGGGGACCTGACCCTCGGTCAGGCCTCGCTGAACGCGTACCCGGGAAGCGACGGCACGACCACGTGGAAGGCGCCGGCAGTGCCGCCGTATGCGGCCGGTTCCGTCAGCGGCGCGAGGGTCTGCTCGAACTCCAGGAACGACCCCGGCCAGCCGTGGGTGAGGATGAGCGGCGTCGCGGACGGGTCCGGTGACCGCATGTGCAGGAAGTGGAACGCCACACTACCCATCAGACGAACACGCACCTCATCCAGCTCTCGCTGGGCCACCGCGATGCGGAACGGCTCCACGACCGATGTCACAGCCGGCCCCTACCCGGCTGGCGGACTATCGCACGCCCTCCCCGCTCATGTTCGGCCGGGCGTGCCGGAGAGACCACGGGTCCGTTCTGGATGATGTTCTCGATTTTTCCGAACGGAGGCGGCTGACTGCCGCACCCCCAGTGAGTGAACCCCGTGGCAAACCCCGGGTAGTGCACGGACGCGGCGGCGAACGGGAACCGAGCAGGCTTCGTGTCGTAGTCACACTCATCGAGGAGGAAGCTCCGCATGTCCGTCACGACCGAAGCCACGGCAATCCGGCCGTTCACGATCCCAGTCACCCCCGACACGGAACTCGAGGCGCTGCGCGCCCGCATCAGGGCCACCCGCTGGCCCGGCCCCGAGCTCGTCGCCGACCACTCGCAGGGCGTGCGGCAGGCGGTGATCCAGGAGCTCGCCCGCTACTGGGCGGACGAGCACGACTGGCGCAGGTGCGAGGCGAGGCTGCGCGCCCTGCCGCACTTCATGACCGAGATCGACGGGCTTGACGTGCACTTCATCCACGTCCGCTCGCCGCACGAGAACGCGCTGCCGGTCATCATCACGCACGGCTGGCCCGGCTCGATCATCGAGCTGCTGCACGTCATCGACCCGCTCACCAACCCCACCGCGCACGGCGCGAGCGCGTCGGACGCCTTCGACGTGGTGATCCCGTCCATGCCCGGCTACGGGTACTCCGGCAAGCCGCGGGAGACCGGCTGGGGTCCCGAGCACATAGCACGTGCCTGGGCGGAACTGATGGAGCGCCTCGGCTACACCCGGTACGTGGCGCAAGGCGGCGACTGGGGCGCGATCATCACGGACCTGATGGCCGTCCAGGCACCTCCCGGGCTGCTCGGCATGCACACCAACATGGCCGGCGTTCTCCCCGACGATGTCTGGGCGGCACTGACGCAGAACGTGCTGGGCACTGGCGGCCCGCGGCCGTCGGGCATGTCCGCCGCCGAGAACGCCACGTACGACCAGCTGAACGTCTTCTTCACGCAAGGCGCCGGCTACGGGATAGAGATGCAGACGCAGCCGCAGACGCTGTACGGGATAGCGGACTCGCCCGTCGGCCTGGCGTCCTGGATGATCAACCACGACGCGTCCAGCTACCAGGACATCGCCGATGCCTTCGCCGGGCACCAAGTCGGCAACCTGAGCCGCGACGAGGTCCTGGACAACGTCACGCTCTACTGGCTCACCAACACAGGCATTTCCTCCGCCCGCCTGTACTGGGAGAACACCGTGGGCTTCTTCAACGTCAAGAACGTGTCCCTCCCGGCCGCGGTCAGCGTCTTCCCGCACGAGATTTACAAGGCGCCGCGCAGCTGGGCCGGGCGGGCCTACCCCAGCCTCATCTACTTCAACGAGCTCGACCGGGGCAACCACTTCGCCGCCTGGCAGGAGCCGGCCCTGTTCGCCGGCGAGCTGCGCGCCGCGTTCCGGTCCCTGCGCCAGGGGACCTAACGGGCGTTAGCGAATAAGTCAGGCGAAGCCGGGTAGCTGGGGAGCCGTGGCTAGAGCGAGAACGGTAGCCGGGTACGCAATTCCCGGGATTGTCGTCTTCTTCTTCTGGTTGGTGGTGGTCATCCTGGTCATCATCCTCCTGGCGTTCATCGTGCACTGGGCGGGCGGCGGGGTCCTGAACCTGCGGCTCGGCCACTTCGTCCTGAACGTCGGCTTCACCTAACCCGCGACAACACCAAGTCGG
>Ga0335073_10009050_pt1 | contig 13969 bp, 11 predicted proteins | sample Lox_Sample_22_FD_207093 | JGI IMG/M metagenome (GOLD analysis project Ga0335073, IMG submission 207093) | Soil microbial communities from Loxahatchee National Wildlife Refuge, Florida, United States - Lox_Sample_2.2 | ecosystem: Environmental > Terrestrial > Soil > Wetlands | place: USA... | reverse complement strand
TCTAGGAGCACCACATTCATGAGCGTTCTTTAGCAGTTTGGTTACGTTCTCAGCGGAACCATGGACCGTAACTGCCCAGACGTCGCAGCCAAGCTCGTAGCGAACAAGCCCGTCCCACGCGCCCCTAGCAAACGCCGCAGCGAGGAGTTCACGCTCGAACCTCGGATCGAAATTCAGATTCGCCTCCGCCCACGCATGCATCTCCTTAATTGATGTAAGTTTATGATCCAACGGAACGAATCTCCGACCGATGATCCTCTCGACCGAAGAAGGATCGGCGCCAGCAGCGCCATGATTGTGCAGATCAGCCTTGGGGCACTGGCGGATAGCCTCCAAGTCTTCAGTTTTGAGTGCTCGTTCAAACGCATTCATAAAGGGAGAGATTCATATTTGACGAGCGCAATCAACTTCGATTCCCGCGCGATTTGACTTTTAGACGCGTGTCGCAAGCAATTTGAACTTACGCTGAGAAATAATCACAGCAAGTCAGCAGCGGTTCAGTGTCCTCCGGCTCGGGCCGTGGGTGCGCGAGCTCCATTCTGTCCAGCCCGCGGGGTTCACTTCACAACACGGTAACAAAGTATCTGGAGCAGCCGGAGCCGGTCAGATGTTCTTCGCGTCGGCGGGAGCGGGCGGTATTGAAGCGGTGAAGCCGCGGCTGGAGGAGCTAATCACGGAATGGGAGCCGCGAACCACGGCCAAGCAGCGCATCACGGCGATGCGCCTTCATCGGCAGCTCGTTTCCGAAGGCTATCGAGGCGGTGGAACGCTGGTAGCCGACTATTGGCGCGAGCCTTGCGGTCCGTCGGATCCCGGAAATCGCGATAGACCATAATGATAAGAGAGACTTTACGGCCTGATTATAGGCACTAGGAAAATGGTTCTTGGTAACTTGACCTGGACACTGATTAGATCCTGAGCGGATGTGGCACACGGAATTCAACTGCTGAATTGCTCAAGGGTGATCCGAATCTAATGATCGACAACAAACGAGCGAAGTGGCCCATCCGGTATCTCGCTGCCGAGTCGATCTGAGTCAAAGGGAAACAGTCACACCCAGTGATAGTCCGATCGAGCGGCAGGAGAAGCGCGGATGAAGAGAATGCTCGACACCAAGATCGCGCTCGTTACCGGCGGAAATTCCGGGATTGGCCGGGCTAGCGCCATCCTTTTCGCGCAGGAAGGCGCCAAAGTCGCGATCACGGGCCGCAATGCCGCGGAGGGCGAGGCAGTGGTGGCGGAGATCGCCGCTGGTGGCGGCGAGGCGATCTTTATACAGAGCGACCTGACTGTGGCCGGGGCCGCCTCAGCCGCGATCGCACAAGTCGTCTCGACTTGGGGACGCCTCGACTGCGCTTTCAATAACGCAGGGGTCAGCGGCGGCGGACTGTTATTAGATGCCGTTGACGAAGCGGCTTGGGATACCGTGATCGCGACCAACCTGAAGGCTTCGTTCTTCTGCCTCAAGGCCGAGGCGGCCCAGATGAAGGCACAACGAAGCGGCGCGATCTTGTTCAACGGCTCGATCCTCGCGGAGATCGCGCAGCCGGGAACCTCCGTGTACAGCGCCAGCAAGGGCGGCGTCGTATCGCTCGCGCGCGCCGCGGCGGTGGAGCTTGGGCCATTCGGCGTCCGGGTGAATACCATCAACGCATCGATCACGCGCACACCGATGACACAGGCGCGCATCACGAAAGGCGCGGACGGTAAGGAAACGCATCCTCTAGCCGCAAACATACCGCTGGGACGTCTGGCCGAGCCGGAAGAGATAGCTCGCGTCGCTATGTTCCTTCTGTCGGATCTCGCCTCGTACGTGAATGGTCAAGCGATCGACGTAGACGGCGGCCAAAGCGCCGTTTGATCCGGCTGCCCGGCCTGGGCATCAACCGTGCTGCTTGTTCCTGGCTCACGACAGAGGCTCAGATTCAAAACTACTCAGGAGAAGAACGCCGTGACCCAAACCAGTCGAAGCGGGGAGCAAGCAGCTGACAAGAATGCGATTCGTCCGTTTCATGTGAATATTCCGGAAGCGGAACTCACCGAATTGCGCAGGCGCATCAACGCGACAAAGTGGCCTGAACGCGAAACGGTTACCGATGCATCACAGGGAGTTCAGCTCGCGACCACACAGGCGCTGTGGTGACAACTGGGCGTGAGCTACCAGTACATCGGCCCGACACGAGCGAAGCGCGTCAAAGTCCTCGGGGAAGATGGCGTCCCGCAGGTCAAGCCCGAGGCCATCCTTGAAACGCGAGCTTTTGGGATTGCCGGTGAGCCAGTGGCGACGCGTCTAAGCGAGCGATAAGCGGGCCTTCAACGACCAGCCATGAATAACAATATATCGAGAAGAGTATTGCTTGAAGTTTACAAACGGTTTGGCTCAGGTTTGGGATCGATTTCCCGCTCGGGCCCCGCCGTATTTGGGACAGTGCATACACTGTCCCAACCAGGCCGACCAGGATGAGCGGTCTCCTCTCTACTTTCCCACTCCATCAATCGAGATTGTCTGAGGCTTCCGCTCATTGTCGATCAGGACGAGCTTCTCCTGGAAGGTGCCGGTCTTGCTGGGCGAGTAGGTAACTGCAACTTGACATTTTTTCCCGAGTGCCACCGGACTGCTCGTGCAGCCTGACGCATCGATCGCGAAGTCGGTCGTCGTCGGGAACGCGCTCTGCATTACCGACACTATCTGTAGGGGACCTGTATTCCGCTTCGGGTTCGAGAGGGTCAGTATCTTGGTCTTCGTCGTTCCGACTTTGAGCATGCCGAAGTCGAGTGCGCTCGGACTATGCTCGACAGAGCCAATTGGCTTGAGCGCTGTCACCGTGGTGGTTGGCCCAAAAACGGTAACTGGAAGTCCATCAGCGGCAACTGGTGATGAGCTCACTGCAGTAACCATGAGCGTCGCGTCCGCAGCGGGTTTAGCAGTAGACACGGTCGTGGTTACACGAATTCCCATTGAACTGTTCTGATTGATCGTTAGCGGCGGATCGAAGTTGAAGACGTTCGACGCCCCGATACTCTGGCTCAGGGGCATTGCCGAACCCCCGCTGCTATCCACAGTTAGTGCCGAAACCTCGTGTGCGTGATTGAGCGCGATTGTCACTGAACTGATTTGGGCGGTGCCGCCGCTCGCGTTGGTGACCACGAAAGTCCCGGCAATCGTCTGCGATCCAACGAAATTACCAGGTGCGATCTCCGAGACCTTTATTTCCGACGAGCCGTTCAGAGTGACGCCCGGCGGCGGTGCCGGCATCGGCGTGATCGTTCCGCTCGAGAGCGCAAGCGGCTGGCCGAGCGAGGTATAGCTCATCGGCATGGTGATCACACCGCCCTTGCTCACCGGTATCGAGTCGTAGTCGTAACTGGCGAGCGTTGCTTGCAAAGGATCGCCCAACGAGACATCGACATTGGCCGAACCATTACGGACGCCGGTAAGCGTTAACTTGTAGTCATTGCGATTTGTCAGCAGAAAATAGGTATAGAGAGCGCCGTTGCTGTCGGGCAGTAAGTATTGCCATGAATCGGGGATCTGCGTCACTCCGCCACTCGGCGGTAGTCCATTTATTCGCCCCAGCCCGTCCTCCACATAGGCCTGCACGGGACCGCTGACAACGACCTGGAGCGTATAAGTCTCGTTGTCCAACGGCGGATCGCTCGGCCGATACGGGTGCGGCGCCTGGAGCGCTCTCGATCCCTGGCTGGGATAGCTGCTGCCGCCCGTCAGCGGATATAGCCCCTTTTGTGTCGAGGTATCTGTGGTGCCCGTTTCCAGGTTGAGAACATCCCAGCCATCCCACGAATAAATGTCCGGGCGCTGAGCAATCCAAGGATCGAGCACCTCGCCGGTCTGATAATAGTTGGTGCCATGATCGTAGAGCACGACCGCATGATGCCCGCCAAAATTGGATTGGACAGGTCCATAGTCCAGGTCGTTGAAGTAACCGGCGGTCTGCGCGTCTCCATGGAGTGCGTTGAGCAGATCAAGGACCTGCCCCTGGTAGCCACCGCATGAGTCACTCCACAAACCCTGCTGGAGCGATTGGGGAACGGCACTCGATATTCCCGGCAAAGATGTCACTGCGGCTCCGATGTTGTTAAGAACACCGGTACCGAAGCCGGTGGCTAAGACCCCCGAGGGGATCGCCTTTTGATAAAGACGCTCGAGCACATCGCGGTCTGTCTCGCCGGGACGGCGGATCGTGTCAGCTACGGTTAGGCCGTGGGGCAAATTCGGATCGGGCGGTAGAATCGTGAGCGTCGCGCTCGTGTGATCGCCACTCGCGTCGGAAGCCGTTATGTCGCCCTGTCCTTCGGTCTTCGCACCGCGGATCCGCACTTGCGCGCTGCCGTTCTGATCAGTCGTTTGCCGCGCGTTTGAGACGAGAGTCCCGATAGACGAAGGTACTGAGAAAGTCACGGTCTGCCCGGATACGGGTTTCAGATTCGAATCGACCAGGTTGACGGTCGCGTACGTAGTGCTGCCGTCGTTGGGAATCTTTACTGGGTTGAGCGTAAGACTCAGCGCGCTGCAGAGGTCTGGAACCTTGCTCGTAAAGGTTAGCGGCGAACTATTGCCGCATTCCTGATTCATCGCTTGCGTAAGTTGTACTGAAGCGCCCGGAGTGCAGCTCAAATAGAGTGCATCGATCGAAGGGCACGTGCTGGAGGCGACCGTGACGTTCGTGAAGTTTGCGATGGTTCCGTCGGAACCGTCGGAGGTCGCTTCAAGCCTGATCGTTATAGTTTGACCGGCCCACCGCGTGAGATCGTACGACTTGGTAATCGGCGTATTGTCGGTGCAGTCGAGTGAGTCGTCGGCGTAAACCGAAGGTGGAGAATAACTATCGAGCTGAGTTGTCTGGCCGCCGGCTACGACCGATATCGTCACCAGGGTCGCATCGAGATCGTTCCATGATCGAAAACTGAGAGAGTACGATCCCTGCGGCAGGGTAATGGTCTGCTCGACGTACCCGTCGGCGCCGCCGGGTACATCAATTCCGAGATATGTTCCGACCGAGTTGCAGGGCTGGCCGTCTCGCAAGTCGAACATCGGATAGCCGCTGAAGCCGCCGCTGCTGACGGCGACGGAAGTCCAATCAGCCAAGCCGTTGAAGTTGCCGTTCTGGATCAGGTTGCCGCCGCCGCTGGTGCCGCTGGCTTCTTGCGATGTAACGGTGAATTGGAGCGTGTCGCCCTGGGAGATCTTCCCGAGATTGATCGGCTGCCGCGATCCTGCTGGCGCCGAACCATCACTGTAAACGGGGGTTCCATTAACCGATATGGAAAGGTCGTCCGTGACGTTGAAGGGCGTAGTTCCGTCGGGACCACCCGAGATGACGACCTGCGTATCCGATGCGCCCGCCGGTCTCGCTACCAACGCGATCGCCAACGCAACGAGCGAAACTCTCAACCATCGCGTCAGACCGCCGCTCGAATGGGGTTTGTTCACTTTATCAACAACTTCCTCGAATAGAATTCCCGAGGACAATCGCAGAAGCGGGACGCGAAGCTCAATTCGGGTTTCTACGTATGGCTGCCCGCCCACTAGGGTGAAGAACGATTTCGCCTTGCTATTTGGTGTCGCCTACGGATGGCATGTCTGCTATTTTCATTGCATTGCGCGTGATAAGACTGATTTGCGCAGATATGCGAGGATCGCAATAGCCAAAGGACACTCGCCTTAGATCATGTCCCTAATCGATCGCCAGCTGACCGAGCTGCTGGAATTTCTGCCCCGCCTTTATTCGCTCCACAACATCGCGACCTTTGCTCAACATGTAGTTGATACGCTGCAGATCCTGATCCCGAGCGATTCGATAGGTTACAACCAACTGAATGTTCGCGAAGGGCGAGTCTGCGCGATCGTTAAACCTTCGCACGATGGTTCAGCTGATCTCTATCCCGTCTTCGCCGACCGAATCCACGAGCATCCTACCGTCAGCTACCAGCAGTCATCGGGTGCGACCAATGCGCTGCGGCTCTCAGATTTCGTATCGGTGCGCCAGTTCCATCAACTCGGGATCTATCAAGACTTCTATCGTAAGTTGAAAATCGAGCGCCTCCTCAGCGTATCGTTTCCCGACGGCGACACAGGTGATCAGCTCGCTCTTGTATTTGCACGCAGTGGTACGGACTTCGATGACGCCGAAATGGAGCTGTTGAATGTGCTGCGGCCGCATTTCCTGCAAGCGCATCGCAATGCGCTTGCCTTCTCGCGCCTAGAGCAAGCTGACGCGGCACTTCAAGCCAGTTCGCACGCGATGGTTGTACGATGCCACGGCGATTCCATTCGCTTCGCCTCACCGCGAGCGTCGAACTTGCTAACCCGGTTCTTCGCAGGCACGGATCCCTGCTACCGTAAATTGCCCGATGACTTGAGTCGCTGGGCGCGCGGGCACCGCGAACTCTCCGCGACGATGAGTTCGATCGCCGCGCCCATTGAACCGTTTTTGAAGAATCACGGAGATGCAAAGCTGCTCGTGAGATTCCTGCCCGGGACCGACGAGGACTACGCGATCCTACTCGAAGAGCAGATCGTCGATTCAAAGGGCGAGCGATTGATCGACTTAGGCCTCTCCGGTCGTCAGGCCGAAGTTCTCCACTGGCTTGCTCGAGGCAAGACCAATTCAGAAATTGCCACCATTCTGGGCGTGACGAGCCGGACCATCGAGAAGCACGTCGAACATATCTTTGATCGGCTCGGTGTCGAGAATCGGATGGCGGCGGGTGTGATTGCGTGGAGGATGACGGGCGCTCACAGTTTTTGAGCAGCGGTTATCTCGCCGCTACTTTCTGTTTCGGTCACTTGTTATTGCCGGCAGCGCCCCTCTCGACTTTGGATCTACCGTCGTCGGAATTTGAGGATGGCTCCGCACATCACCGGCGTTACGCAACTGGGCGGATGAAAGGCGTGGAACTGAAATTCGTCCTGGACCTCCGCATAGCTGAAGGAAGCGAGGTTTCGCGTCCACCACCCCGATGTGCGCGCAAGCCTTTCGAGTCGAGCTGGCTGCCTAAAAAGTCCTTGATTTTGGGGGATTTTGTGGCGCGCCCTGAGGGATTTGAACCCCCGACCCTCAGATCCGTAGTCTGATGCTCTAATCCGCTGAGCTAAGGGCGCGCTGTAACCATCTAAATTCCCATATCACGGCGGGCCTATCAAGATAGCGGCGCTTGGGGGACCCAGACGCTGACCGATGTTCCTTCGCGGAGGCGGCTTTCGATTTTCAGGGCGCCGTGATGCAGCGAGACGATGTGCTTAACGATCGCGAGGCCGAGGCCGGTGCCGCCGAGCTCGCGCGAGCGGGCGCGATCGACGCGATAGAAACGTTCGGTCAGCCGCGGGATGTCCGCGGCCGGGATGCCTTCGCCCGTGTCGCTTACGATGAGCGCCACACCCGGCGTTTCCGCCGCATCGTTCCATCCGGCCATCGCGCGCGCTTCGGCTGTCACGAGACCTTCGCGCGGCGTGTACTTAATCGCGTTGTCGATGAGATTGAGCATCACCTGATGCAGCCGGTCGCGATCACCGTACAGCTTCGGTATCTCGGCCGGGCACTTCACTTCGATCCGGATCCCGCGCTTGGCGCCGTATTCCTGCATCAACTCGACCGCCTCTTCGATCACACGGCGCGGTTCGGTCGCCTCGAATTTGAGCGGCGTCAGACCGCGCTCGAGGTCTGACAACGAAACGAGATCGTCGAGCAGACGCGCCAGGCGGCGCGCCTGGCGCTCGATGATATTGAGAAAGCGCGAGACTGTCTCGGGATCATCGACGCCGCGAATCAGCGTCTCGGCGTAGCCGTACAGCGCGCTCAGCGGCGTGCGCAATTCGTGGGTGAGGTTGGAGATGAAATCGGCACGCAGCGTCTCGTATGACTTGAGCCGCGTGATGTCGTGGAAGACGAAGACGAACGCGGGACCGCGCGGCGTGCGAATCGCGATCGCGCTCGCACCGACATGCAGCGGCGCCGGGATCTGAATCGCAATCTCGGCGCTCGCAACACCGTCAACCGTCGAGCGCATCGAGTTTTCTACGAAGTCCTGCAGGCGCGGATCGCGGCACAGCTCGATCAGCGGCGTCGTTCGATAGTCTGTATCCGCATCGAGCGCGAACATCTTGCGCGCGGCACCGTTGAGCAGGATTACCTCCCCGCGCTGCCCCGTGACGACAACCGCCTCGGTCATGCTGCGCAGGATCGCTTCGAGCTCGTCGCGTTGCTCGGTCAGCGACTCAAATTCGTCGATTACCTTGTCGGCTGCGCCGAGCAGGCGATGCTCCGCGCGGCCCATCGGATCCGGGTCGTCGGGCAGCACGTGCGACGGCAACCGACGTTCTTCGAGCGCTGACGCAACCGCGTCGAGCCGCTCCGCACGCCGCTCCCATGCGCCGCCGAGCGCGATCGCGAAGACCAGGCCCGCGCCCAAGCCAAGGGCGAGCACAAGTCCGACAATGAATAGCGGCACGGCGCCCTGCGCGCCGAGGACGATCAACAGGACCGCCGCCGGCAGCATGCCCAGCACGACGGCGGCGATGAAGCGAAAAGTCGGAGCGCTAGCCAAGCGCTTCCGGATTGAACCGGTAGCCGACACTGCGCACGGTCAGGATTAGCTCCGGGTTAGAGTCGTCGCGCTCGATATGCTGACGCAGGCGGCGCACGTGAACATCAACGGTGCGTGGCTCGACGAAGGTATCGCGGCCCCAGACCATGTCGAGCAGTTGCTCGCGGGTGTAGACGCGCATCGGATGCTGCACGAAGAATTTCAGCAACTCGAACTCGCGCAGCGCAAGGTCCTTCTTCTTGCCGTCGACAAACACCTGGTAGGTGCCGAAATCCATTCTGAGCCGGCCCTTTTCGAAAATACCCGCCGATTCGGGCTCGGCGATTGCGTTGGCGCGGCGCAAGAGCGCCTTGACGCGCGCGATAAGCTCGCGCGGGCTGAAGGGCTTTACGACGTAGTCGTCGGCGCCCATCTCGAGGCCTAACACTTTGTCAACTTCGGTGCCCTTGGCGGTCACGATCAGGATCGGCAGGCTGGCCGTCTCGGCCCCGCTGCGCATCGTGCGACAGATCTCGAGCCCCGGCATCCCCGGCAGCATCAGGTCGAGGACCATCAGATCCGGGATGCGCCGCTTGACCTTCTCGATCGCCTGAGCGCCGTCGCCCGCTTCCTCGACGATGAAGCCTTCCTGCGCGAGATTGTAGCGGATGAGCTCGCGGATATCGGCGTCGTCCTCAACGATCAGGACGCGATATTTCATCCCGCGCTGGGATTCCTGAATGGCCTGAGCTGCTTGTGTCATGGTGCCTCCCTCGCCTCCCTCTTCCTCGTCTCAACGTGCTTGATCATCTTGCCCTTGACCATGTACACGACCATCTCCGCGATATTGGTGCCGTGGTCTGCGATCCGTTCGAGGTACTTCGATACGAACAGCAGCCGCGTGGCAGAGCTGATGGTGTGCGGGTCCTCGGCCATGTAGCTGAGCAACTCGCGATAGACCTGGTAGTTGAGCATGTCGACTTCGTCGTCGCGTTCGATGACCTGGTCGGCAAGCTCGGTGTCGTCACGCATAAAGGCATCGATACTGTCCTTGACCATCGACTGCGCGATCTCGGCCATCCGCGGCAAATCGATATAGGGCTTGAGCTGCGGCACGGCGTTGAGCTCGAGGGCGCGCTCGCAGATATTCACCGCATTGTCGCCGATCCGCTCGAGGTCGGTCGTGATCTTGAGCCCGGTCGTGATGAAGCGGAGGTCGCGCGCGGTCGGCTGATGGAGCGCCAGCAGGCGGATGCACTGCTCGTCATTCTCGATATCGAGGCGATTGACTTCCTGATCGCGCTCGATGACTTCGCGTGCATGGTCGCTGTCGCGACTGACCAACGCCTCAACCGCCTCGGCAATCTGGCGCTCGACCAGCCCGCCCATCTTGAGCAGACCGGCGCGCAGCGCGCGCAAGTCCTCTTCGTATTGCCGATTGGTATGCTGCGGCAGGGTGTGATCCATCTTGTACTCCCGGGGATTAGCCGAATCGTCCCGTAATGTAGTCTTCAGTTTCGCGCCGCGACGGGTTGGTGAAGATCTGCTTGGTCTCGCCGTACTCTATTAGGTTGCCGGTGTACATGAAGGCCGTCATGTCGGAGCAACGCGCGGCCTGCTGCATGTTATGCGTCACTATTACGATAGTGTACTCAGCCTTGAGTTCCAGCAATAGTTCTTCGATGCGCGCGGTCGAAATTGGGTCGAGCGCCGAGCAAGGTTCATCCATCAGTAACACTTCGGGCCGCACCGCGAGCGCGCGGGCAACGCAAAGCCGCTGCTGCTGACCGCCAGAAAGACTGGCACCGGGACGGCGCAGGCGATCCTTGACCTCCTCCCACAATGCCGCCTGACGCAGGCTGCGCTCCACGAGCTGGTCGCGCTCGGCGCGGCTAACCTTGGTGCCGTTGAGCGTCAGACCCGCGGCGACGTTGTCTTCGATCGACATGGTCGGGAAAGGCGTGGGCTTCTGGAAGACCATCCCGATGCGGCGGCGGATCTGGACCGGGTCGATGCCATCGCCGTAGATGTTGTCGCCGTCGAGCAGCACTTCGCCGTTGGCGGTCGCGCCCGGAACCACCTCATGCATCCGGTTGAGGCATCGCACCAGCGTCGATTTGCCGCATCCCGAAGGCCCGATGATCGCCGCGACTTTCCGGTCGGGGAAATTCAGGCTTACATCGTGCAACGCGTGATGCTTATTAAAGTAAGCGTTTAGGTTCTTAACGAATAGCTTGTCGGCCATATTTACCTTGGAGCTTTCGACGAGCCCCCCGTAACCGCACGCACACCCAACTCCAGAGCGAGAATCATCGCTGTCAGCACAAGCGCGCCCGCCCACGCCTGGCGCTGCCAGTCTGCGAACGGCGCGATCGCGTAGGTATAAACCTGCACCGTCAGCGTGTTGATAGGACGAAAGAGCGAGAGCGACCAGAATCGGTTACCGAATGCTGTAAACAACAGCGGCGCCGTTTCACCGGCGACACGCGCGACGGCCAGGATGACGCCGGTAGCGATGCCAGCCATCGCAGTCCGTGCCACCACCGCGAGCGTCGTTTTCCACTGCGGCACGCCGAGCGCGAGCGAGGCCTCGCGCAACTCCGGCGGTACCAGCGCGACCATCTCTTCGGTGGTGCGCGTCACGAGCGGGACCATGATCGCGGCCAGCGCGACTGCTCCCGCCAGCGAAGAAAATCCGCCCATCGGGCGGACGACGACGGCATATGCGAAAATACCAACGACGATCGATGGCACCCCCATCATGACGTCAGCGCAGAATCTCACGGTATTGGCGAATCGATCGGCGCGATGGCTCGCGAGATAGAGTCCCGCGCCAACGCCGACCGGCACGCCGAGCAGGCATGCGATACCGACCACCTCGAGCGTGCCGACGATGGCGTTCGCCATACCGCCGCCCGGCTCACCGACGGGGGCCGGCATATGAAAGAAAAATGCAAAGTTGAGGCTGGCGAACCCCTTCATCAGGAGGTAGCCCAGCACCAGGAAGAGCGGAATGAGCGTGAGGATCGTCGCCCCCACGGTAACCGCCATCATGAAGTCGCTCTTGAACTTGCGATACCGATAGCTGGTTTCGCGTCGCAGCCCGATTGCGCCTGCCGCCATCTCAATCCCCCGTCTGGAATCGCCGCGCCGATACGCCATGCACCAGAGCGCGCGCAACCACGTTGAGGAAAATTCCAAGCAACAGCAGCACCAGGCCCAACTCGATCAATGCCGCCAGGTGCAGATCGGACGTCGCCTCGGCAAATTCATTTGCGATGACGCTGGCCAGTGTTGCGCTGGGTTTGAACAGCGACAGCGAGATGTCCGATGAGTTGCCGATCACCATCGCGACCGCGATCGTCTCGCCCAGCGCGCGCCCGAGGCCAAGGATCACGGCGCCAATAACGCCCGTGAAGCCATAGGGAATAACGGCCGTCGTGACCATCTCCCATTTGGTCGCGCCAAGGGCGATCGCCGCTTCGCGCTGGAAATTCGGCACGACCCGGAACACATCGGTGCATACCGACGAGATGTACGGGATGATCATGATCGCCAGGATCACCGACGCCGACATCATGCTGACGGCAATCTTCGGACCCTTGAAAAACGGCGTCCATCCCCACCAGAACTGCAAAAGCGGCATCACGTGATCGCGCAGCCACGGTCCCATGATGAAAATCGCCCACAGACCGTAAACCACGCTCGGAATCGCCGCGAGCAGATCGACCAGGAAGCCGAGCCGCCTGCTCAGCCAATCCGGCGCCATCTCGCTGAGGCATAACGCTACGCCGAGACTTAGCGGCACCGCGATCAGCAGCGCGAGCATCGAGGAGACGAAGGTCCCGTAGATGAACGGCAGCGCACCGTACTCTTCGCTGACCGGATCCCAGTTGGTGCTGATAAGGAACGAAAGGCCGAAATGCCTGATCGACGGCCAGCTGTCCCAAATCAGTGCGAACGCCAGACCCCCGAGCAGAAGGAGGATCGAGAGAGCGAGCAAAAACGTCGTCGTGTTGAATATCCGATCGCCGAAGAGGCGCGTCCGGACCTGCGCCTTTGCCGCCTCGCGCTTGACGACCGTGAGATTCTCAGCCACGGAGCTATCTAACTCTGCCAAGGAAGGATGTCCTCAATAAGCTGGCCTTGGGCCGGGCACGTACACTTCCGCCCTGCCGGAGCCTGAGCCTTCAGTAAGTGTAATCAGTCAATATTGCGGAAGTGTTACGTCGACTGGAAAATCAAGTGAAACCGTGTGTTAAAATGTAGAATCGTTGATCCCGTATCAGGCTCTGATGAGCGCAAAATTGCCGCTGGTTTCCTAGCTCGCCGTTATTCTCTCCGCCCCATCCATGTAGGGCCGCAGCACCTTGGGAATCGTAACGCTGCCGTCCTCATTCTGATAGTTCTCGAGAATCGATATTACCGTGCGCGGCAGCGCGAGTCCTGAGCCATTTAACGTATGCACCAGCTCGGGTTTTCCGCCCTTGGAGCGGAACCTTATCTGCGCGCGGCGGGCCTGGAAGTCGGTGCAATTCGATACCGAGCTGACCTCGAGCCATTCGCCGCAGCCCGGCGCCCACATCTCGAGGTCGTAGGTCACCGCGCTGTTGAAGCTGAGATCTGACGTGCACAGCTCGACGACCCGATAGGCAATTTCGAGGCGGCGGCAGATTTCCTCGGCATTGGCGACCATCTTGTGGAATTCGTCGTCGGAGGTTTCCGGCCGCACCACCTTGACCATCTCGACCTTGTCGAATTGATGGCCCCGCTTGATGCCCCTGACGTCGCGCCCTGCCGACATCTTCTCACGCCGAAAACAGGGCGTGTACGCCGCCATATAAATAGGTAGCCGCGCTTCATCGAGGATCTCGTCACGATAAAGGCTCGTCAGCGGCACCTCGGCGGTCGGCACCCACCAGTAGTCCTCCTCGATATCGCGATACATTGTGTCTTGGTTTTTCGGATAATGCCCCGTGCTCGTGACCGTCGCCGTGTTCACCATCAGCGGCGGCATGATTTCGCGGTAGCCCTGCTCCTTGATCTTGACATCGAGCATCCAGGTGATAAGCGCACGCTGCATTCGCGCGCCGAGCCCGCTCATCACGTAGAAGCGTGTGCCGGAGAGCTTAACGCCGCGATCGAAGTCGATAATCCCGAGCTTCTCGCCGATCTCCCAATGCGGCAGCGGCTTGAACGACGTGAACTCCTGCGGCTTGCCCTCGCCGCGAAGCACGCGATTGTCGGCCTCGCTCGCGCCTACGACGACATAGGGCCGTGGAATATTTCTGATCCCCAGCATCTGGGTCGCGAGCGTCTGCTCGAGTTCGCCGAGTTCCTTTTCGCCCACGCCGATCCGGTCGCCCAGCTCGCGCATCTCGGCGCGCTTCTTATCGCGCTCCTCGGGACTGGCCTTGCCCAACTC
>Ga0335073_10009049_pt1 | contig 13970 bp, 14 predicted proteins | sample Lox_Sample_22_FD_207093 | JGI IMG/M metagenome (GOLD analysis project Ga0335073, IMG submission 207093) | Soil microbial communities from Loxahatchee National Wildlife Refuge, Florida, United States - Lox_Sample_2.2 | ecosystem: Environmental > Terrestrial > Soil > Wetlands | place: USA... | reverse complement strand
CACGCCACGGGCAATCCCGGCGGCCGGCATCCCCGGGACGGTTTGCGGGACGGCGCCACGACATGGCAAGGTGGCAGTCACGGCCGTTTCCTTTCTCGCTGCGGGATGTGTAGCAACACCCAGCATGAGGGAAACGGCCACTCTGTTACAGGAACTAGACGATACGAGCGGATAACCCTAGAACGCCCCGCTATCACCCGAACTTTGGTTAAAACCCAAGGCCAAGAACCTAAGTGTTCTTGGCTTTTTAGTTGCTCTCGTCGGGGTCGTCGTCGCCGAATACGTCGTCCATCACGGTCGCTCCGCCTCGGATGGCGGGGACGATCACGTGGCGGTAGACGGTCTCGGTTACGTGGGTGGACTTGTGGCCTACCGTGTCGCTGATCTCTTGGATCGGTACGCCGTTGCTGCTCATGATCGAGACCGCGGTGTGGCGGCCTTCGTGGGCGTGCCAGTGGCCGATGCCCGCCTTCCTGGTCATCTTGGAGAAACGCCAGTTGAGCGCGTCTGACGTGTACGGGGTGCCGTTCTCGTGGCAGAACACGAGGTTGTTGGCGTGCCAGGCGTCGCCGGCTTCGCGGCGCTCGGCGTCTTGCCTGGCCGCATGCGCTCGGAGAGCGACGATGGCACGCTTCGGGAGGATGAGCGAGCGCTTTGACTTGGGGGTCTTGGCGTCGCCGGTCTTGCTCGCGCTGCGCCAGACGTGGACCACTCCCCTAGTCAGGTCGACGTGGTCCCAGGTGAGCTTGCGCAGCTCGCCAGGGCGCAGACCGAGCGTGATCGACAGGACGAAGAGGGCTTCGAGGCGGAGGTTGGCGTTGTCGGTCTCGTCAATGCCGAGCTGGGCGCGGCAGGAACGGCAGGTTGTCTCCTTGATCTCTCGGCTTACCTCCGTGATCGTCGCGTCCTTATGCGGCTTGGTGCCGCACGCTGGCTCGCCGGTCTCGGTGGCCGCATGGGTGGCGCCGTAGCGGCCATTGCTGGCCTTTACCACCCTGACGTAACCCGTTGCCTTGCCGCTCGCCGTCTTGAGCACCCTTGCGGCCTGCTCTTGAGTCATAGCGCGGGACGGGTGGCCAGGCTGGCCGGCCGGAAGGTCGATCAGCTCGACCACGTTCCTGCCGATCAGGTTGTGGACTTGGGCGCGGCGGATGGAGCGGCGGAGCGTGCTCTTGATCATGACGAGCGAACGCTTGCCGAGCACTCCCCCGAGTTCCTTGTAGAACTTGTCGGCGTCGGTCGCCGTGAAGTCCTTGAGCTTGGCCTTGCCGATTTTCGGATAGATCCAGTTCTTGGCCTGGCCGGTGATGGTGGCCATGGTGTGCGGGTCTCGCTCGATCGAGTCGAGCCAGTCCTTGACGCACAGCTCAACCGTGTAGGTGGCGGGCGTTCGGACGCCGGCCTTGATCTCGTCGCGGAGCTTGTCGAGGTTGTCTTTTGCTTCGGCCTTGGTCTTGCCGCGGACGCTGGGGCGGTTGCGCGTCTTGCCGTCGCCGCTGTAGCCGAGCGAGAGCTTGCCGACGTAGCACTTGTTGGCCTTGTCCCAAGCTATGGTTCCGTCGCCACGGTCGCGGCGACGACTCTTCGGCTTAGACGGTGGGGGTTCGTTGACCATCGAGCATCACTCCTAATAAGGGTTGGCGTGCTCCTTCCTTCAGCTGTAACTCAAGACGTCCCTAGACGTCTCGAAATCTGGCCCGCAGGACGTGACTCCGGATCACTGTGGATCGCTGTGGATGACTCAGGATCACATGACATACTGACCGTGTGACTCGTGTCGTTCACGTGCCCTACGTCGTCGAGCAGGAAGAGGACGGCGCTGGCTGGTATGCGTCCGCCCACCTGCGGGCAGATGTCGCCGCGTTCGGCGAGGGGGCCACGCGAGAGGAAGCAATCGCGGACCTGCGTGCTGGCCTGGAACTGCTGCTTGAAGAGGTTGGCCCACCAGACGAGCTGACTTTGACGCTCAACGTAGCCTGACTTCTGATAGCTTGCGGCTTTGTGCCGAGCAACATCCCAGTTGCGTCCGGAGCCCAGGTTGTCAAGGCGCTCCAGCGCGTCGGTTTCACCGTCGCCCGGGTAAATGGCAGTCACCATATGATGCGCCACCCGGACGGGCGTACCGCCGTCGTGCCCGTTCACGGCAGTAAAGACCTGCTTGCGGGTACCATGCGCGGCATCCTGAAGACCGTCCGAATGACACCCGACGAGTTCCGCGCGCTGCTCTAGGACCTCGCCGAGCTCGAGGACCTCAGCCTCGAGATCACCGAGAACGACCCCCGCTGGAACCGCTAGCTGCGCCGCCTGGCCCGGGCACCCCGCCGGGCCCACAGAACCGGAGAAACTACCTCCAGATCACGTGGCTGGCACCCGCTTAACCTGTGGCCAGCCCCCCGCGCAAGCTTCGTTTCCCCAGGTCAGTCCTAAACGTGAAGACCTCACTGGTTTTTCGGATCCCTGTTCGACGAATAGTGACTAACATGGTGACCAAGTCTAGGGATCTTTTCTCGGCATCGAAGGTCACTCCCCACATCCAATTGCTCCGAGTGCTAGCTTGCGGAACCCGCGCGCTCGTCGACACTCAAGTCTTCACGCATCAGCCTGTAAAGGCTCTGGCGGTTGTTGTAAACCTTGTTATCTGCGTCCAACACCGCTGCATTGGCCGTCGCGGTTTCAGCCATCGCGCGTGCCGTCGTGTTCGCTAGATCTCCGAGCGGCCCCGGAGCAATGAGCTTGACAGCGGCGGTCGCTCTGTACATGGCTCCGAGTGCGCTGGCAAGGTCAACTGCGCCGGTAGTACGGTTACGCAGTTGGTCGGCCGCAACGAACAGATCATCGATGCTGCCGCGGCACTCGGAGTAGACCCGTTGTTTCTCTGCCCGGAGGGCACGCGTGTCCTCTGCGCCGAGCCTGATCGCAAGGTCTTGAGCCTGACCCGCTTTGACGGACATCCACCATCAGGGGTTCATCCCCGGAAGGATGTCCGATCATGGAGAGCATGGTGAAGAAGCCCCGGCGGCGCCGTTCGTTCACTGCCGAGTTCAAGGCGGAGATCGTTGAGCTGTGCCAGCGCGGGGACCGGTCGGTCGGGCAGGTCGCGAAGGACTTCGATCTGACCGAGACCGCGGTGCGCGAGTGGGTCAAGCAGGCCGAACGCGACGCCGGGACCCGGGACGACGGCGGGCTGACCAGCGACGAGCGCCGCGAGCTGGCCGAATTTCGCAGGGAGAACAGGCGGCTGCGCGAGGACGTCGACATCCTCAAGCGGGCCACGGCTTTCTTCGCGTTAATGCCAAGATCATCTTCGCCCGGCGGGGTTCGCTCGTTTCTTCGCTGCCCCGGCCTGCCGGCTGGTGGCCTTTCCTTGATGTGCGGCCCTGCCGGGTCCTGGGCGCCGAGCGGCGGCGTGGCTTGATAGGAGCCTGCCTCCGGCTCAATTAAGGCGTGCCCCCGCTGCCCGGCGCCCAGGTTCCTCATTGGCTGGGAACCTGCGGGCATGACGAGATCCGCAATCAGCTGAAGAAGGGAACGCGAATCGTGGTTATCACTATCGACGACGTGTGCAGGCTGCTCGGTGGCGCGGCCTTCCTGGCACTTCTTCAGGTGAGGCACGCCGAACTGCGCCACCTAGGGCTACAAATCGATCTAGTTATTCAATGACACAGGCTCTCTTGCCGGACTCCACTCGGATCTCCGTGCTTGCGAGATAGCATCCCGCCAGATTAGCCAGCTCTGTGTACCCGTGATGATGGCGACGGAGCGCCGGAATCGCCCATATCGGCGGCTCCGCGCTCCGACCACAAAAGTGGATTGCGACGGAGCGTTACCGCGCTCATGACGCCCCGGAGCGGCGCCGGTTTGCTTGCGGTTACTCCCGCCGGGCAGTTTCGGGGTGTCTAGCGGCGGCGCGTTCTGCGCTGCCGCGCGGCACTGATGATGAGGTCGGCCAGGTCGTCGCCGAGTCCGGATGGCGGCTGACCATCGTCGTCACAGCAGGGAGGCTTAGTTCGGTTGGCTCCTACAGGGGAGCCGGTGCCTAGTAGTTCGTACGCTGCGCGTACACGTCGAGGCCGGGGTCCGCTGAGTCATGCGGTCCGACGAGGAGAACGCATGCTCGCTGCGGAGACTCGAAGGCAACCACGACCCCGAGCGCGCCTCGCAGGTGCTTCACGCAGAGCCGACTCAGCGGAACCGGAGTGGTCAGCCGGTAGGCGAGCGCCGCGCAGCCGTTGATTGACAGGTCGTCAAGGAACGCGGCGAAGGCCCGCGTGTTTATCCGGTCCAGGGCCTCCACCTGCTGCTGTGCGCGCAGCGTCGCGACGACTTCAACTGGCACGCATAAGACTTTATGTGCTACTTATCTCCTGTGTCGGGCGATGGACGGAGAACGACGACATCTCCGTTCAGCAGCTGGCCGATGCTATCACGCAAGTCTTTGCGGTCGAGCAGGGCTTGGTCCTCCAAGCGATGCCACACGTGTTCGAGCAGATCCCGCTCCAGGCCTTCCTCGCGCAGTTCGCGCAGGACGTGGCTGACCCTGTGAACGCTGGGAACGTCGAGCAGCAGCCGCGGCGACCGCTGGGTGGTTGTGAGCAGGCCCGCGTCCGCCCATGCGCGGACCGTCTTCTCGCTGAGCCCGAGGATCTTGGCAGCGATCACAGGACGGACCGTGGCCTCTTCTGCGAGGGCGTCCCGGGAGACCGCGAGGAGCCTTGTGCGCCGGTCGTCCCCCCGCGGCAGGGTGACCGCCACTTCTTCGATCGTTTCGACGCGTTCAAACAGGTTGCGTATCCGTTGTTCCTCGGTCGATACAGACATGGTCGGCCCTCCCCTCCTGATGCTACTGATTATTAGCCATTTTCTCGGAAGAAGCTAGCTGGGTCGAAGGCGAGCGATGGTGCGGTCAGGCGGCTTCGGTGGCGGTCCACCGCAGGATGTAGTGGTCGTCGCCGAAGACGGCGGAGATCTGGATGGTGCCGCCGATGGCCTGGATGTAGCGGGCGACGGCGTCGATGGTGGACACCTCGCCGCGCTCGATCCGGGAGACGCGGCTCTTGGTTACGCCCATGCGGTCGGCGCCCTGGGCCTGGATCAGGCCCAGGGCCTTGCGGGGCGGTCCTCGCTGCCGGTGAAGACGGCCAGGCCGGCCCGGACGGTGCGGCCCTGGGCGACATGCGCGGTCACTGCGTAGCCGAGCTCGGCATCCTGGTAGTGCGAGTACAGGAACTGTCGGTCCGTCCAGCGGCGCCGCCCGCTTTGCCGGTCGGCGCCGAGGGCACGGCGGACGAGGAGGCCCTCGGGGTGGTGGCGTCGATGCGGAGCAGGTCGCCGTTGGCCAGGGTCCGCTCCGGCTCCCCGGCCTCGACATGGTGGTCGTTGCGGGTGCACATGATCAGCTCGCCGGGGCCGGCCGGCGCGCCGCCCGCGATGGGCACGGTGTGGGTGGCGTCGACGAGGCCGAGACGGAGCAGGTTCTCCCGGACGCGGCGCGACAACTCCCGGCGCAGGGCGTGGTCGGCGGCGATGTTCCCATCATCCTCGCCGAGCGCGCTGAGCGGACTGCGCCCGGGATCACCGCCAGGCTGTTCAACACAGCCAAAGGGGTGGGCGGCAGCATCTCCGGGGCCGTCTTCGCCGCGGTGCTCACCTCCATCGCGATCGCGCACACGAGTGTTCCCCGGGTGAGCCCGTACGTGGTCGTGTGGCTCGTCTGCGGTGCGTGCGCCCTGGTCTCACTGCTCGCCATCGTCACCTCGACGCGACGGGACCGGGAAGCGGCGGCAGATGCAGTCGCGAACGCGTGAGCATTTCCCAGGCCGGCAGGCCAGCGTGGCGCCGCCAGACATCGCGGCGCCACGTTCTCTGCCTCGTTCTTAGGAGCTTGTGACGGTTATAGGGTGCCCTTGATGGCTTGGACGACCGCGTCGGCCATGCCCTGCTCGCCTACCGCGTTGGGGTGCAGCGGGGCCGCCGGGGCGGCTGGTAGCAGCGGTTCGATCCAGCGGTTGGCTTCGGCCGCGCATGCGTCATGGCCTTCGGACGGGGTGTAGGTGTCGACGTAGCCGTCGCCGGCGGCCCGCGCCTTTTGCTGAAGCATGGCGTTGAGCCGCAGTTCCTCGGTGTTGAGGAAGGCGATGTCGCCTGCGGTGATGCCCAGGGTGTATGCGCACGCGCTGCCCGCGGCGGGAAACAGGTCCGGGTAGCCGACAACGTAAACGCGCGCGTGCGGCGCGCGCTGCCTGATCTGGGTGAGGGCTTGGGCCAGTTGCCCCGCCACCGCCTGGATCCTCTGGTGGATCTGGTCGGCGCCGCCGGGGGTGTAGTAATCCTGGCAGGGCGTGAGACCCGAAGTAGCGCTGCCGGGCATGAGGGCGGGAATGAGGTCCAGTTCCGTGCATCGGGTGATGATCCCAGTCCAGCCGACGTCGTTGCCGCCGATGCCGAGGGTGACCAGCCGAGTCGCCGTCGACAGGGCGCTCAGCTGCGCCGGGTTGGTGCCGTTGCCGGTGGGCTGCGGCGCGATCAGGCTGGTGATGGTTGCGCTGCTGCAGCTCATGTCGGTCAGTTGTAGCCCCAGGCTCCGCGCGACGAGGTTGGGGTAGCTGCTGCTCGACTGCCCGCACCCGCCGGTCGGGCCCGTCGGGTAGGGAATGTCGGGGCCGGCGGTGTAGGAGTCGCCGAGTGCCACGTACGAGCCTTGAAGCTCGCCGGCGGCCGGCGCGGTCACGGGGGCCGTCTGCGTCCCGGCGGCGGCCGGTGTTCCGATTGGCGCCGGGACCGAGTCAGGTACCGAGGAGCAAGCCGCCAGCAACAGCGCGGTCCCCGCTACAGAAAGCGCAGTACACGCCGCCCGTTGTCGCCCCCTCAGGAGCGGCCGGCCCTGGCCCCGCCCGCTGGCCCGCAGGCTGGCCAGGGCGGTGGCCTCGGCGGCGGCATCGGATCCCGGGTTTCCCGCGTCCGATGAGATCGGTTCCCCGCATAGGGTGCACTGCCGGACGCGGGCACTGCCGCAGGAAGGGAACTCTTTCTCACACGCGTCGCACCGCGCAAGCCGCCATCCGGACGATATCGCGAGGGGGGTACCCGCCACGTCGCCGCCCCTGGGTCCCGGGTTGTCATGCCGCGGGCTGTGGTCGGGCGCTGCGTCTTCTCTCTCGTTGGCCGGCTCATTGACCGGGCAGCTCGATGGCTTGCCAATTTTCCTGCGGATCATGACGGTCTCCATCGGAGCGCGTTTGCGCGGTTATCGGGTGTGGGCCGTCGCTGGCGATTCCGTGGCCTGGAATCGCCAGCGGCCTTCAGGCGTGGGCGACTAGTCGCGTGAGCGGCGGATGACGGGACTCGGCACGGTGTGCCCGGGACCGTCGGGCATGGTGCCGCTGGCGAGCGCGCCTGCGGCGGGGTCGCTGGCGGCTGGTCCGGCAATGGCCAGCTCGGCGGCCTCGACGGCCAGCCGGGGCAGTATGCGGTCGAGCCAGCGGGGCAGCGCCCAGTTGACCGGGCCGATGATGTGCATTAGGGCAGGGACGAGCAGGCTCCGGATGAGCAGCGCGTCGACGAGTACGGAGAAGGCGAGCCCGAAGCCGAACTCGGCCAGTTCCCTGGCGCCGCCGAACATGAACGATCCGAAGACGAGGATCATGATGCTGGCGGCGGCGGCGATGACGGGGCCGCTCTTGGCCTGGCCGGTGACCACCGCCAGGTGGTTGCGGCTGGCGGCGGTGCCGCCGTTGTGGTGCCATTCCTCCTGGATGCGGCTGATCAGGTAGACCTCGTAGTCCATGGACAACCCGAAGAGGACGGAGAAGATCAGCACCGGCAGGAAGGCGTCGACTGGCCCTGTCCCGGACAGGCGCAGCAGCGAGCCGCCCCAGCCCCAGCTGAAGACCGCGTTCATCGCGCCCAACGCCGCGCCGACCGATAGCAGGTTCATCGCCGAGGCGACCAGCGGGATGAGCAGGCTGCGGAAGACGGCCATCAGCAGCAGGAACGCCAGCAGCACGACGATGACGATGAAGATCGGCAGCTTGTCGGTGAGCACGTGCGCGAAGTCGATGTTGGTCGCCGTCTCCCCGCCCACGTGCACGACCAGGCTGGTGCCGTCGGCGGCGCGGGGGATGAGGCGGTCGCGCAGCGCGTTCACGAGGTTGACGGTCTGCTCGGCTTGCGGGCTGGTGGTGGGGTAGACGCTGGCGAGCAGGACTTTCCCGTTGGGGGAGGTGACCGCGGGCGTCACCGACGCGACCCCGGGGGTGCGGGCCGCAGTGGCGAGCAGGTGGCTGAAGGCGGCGCGGTCGGGGGCCGTGCCGGCCCGGGCGGCTAGTTCGAGGGGCCCGTTGAAGCCGGGCCCGAACCCCTGCGCCAGGGCTGTGTACGCCTGATAGGTGGTTGAAGAGGCCGGGTCGGTGCTGGCGTCGGAGGTGCCGAGACGCAGGCCGAAGATCGGCAGCGCGATCGCGACCACTGCGGCGAGGGAGCCCACCGCGACCAGGACCTTGCGCTTTTCGACGAGCCGGGCCCAGCCTAGCCAGAAGCCGCCCGCGGCCGGGCTCGCGTGCCGCCCGGTAGCGGTCAGCCGCGCCCGTTCCCGCCGGGACAGGGCCTGCGGGCCGAGGAACCCGAGCATGGCCGGCAGCAGGGTGAGCGCGGTCGCCATGGTCAACGCCACCGCCACGGCGGCGGACACCGACACCCCGTACAGGAAGCTGACCCCGAGCAGGAACTGGCCGAGCAGCGCGATGCAGACGGTCAGCCCGGCCAGCAGCACCGTCCGGCCCGACGTCGCTACCGCCAAGGCGGCGGCGTCCGCATAGGGCAGGCCTTGCTTGACCGCGCTCCGATAACGGCTGATGATGAACAGCCCGTAGTCCACCCCGACGCCCAGGCCGATCAGGACCGCCAGCTCGGTGGAGACGCTGGAGATGCTCATCGCGTGGCTGAGCAGGCCGATCAGCGAGGTGCCGAGGACCAGCGCAACCCCGGCCCCTAGCAGCGGCAGCAGCGCGGCGAGGACCGACCCGCCAAAGATGACCAGCAGCACGGCCAGCGCCGCGATCACCCCGACGCCGACCGTGAACCCCAGGCTCGGCCGTTCGGAGTTGGTGATGGCCTCGCCGCTGAGCGAGATGTGCACGGCCGCGCTGTCGGCCGTTTCCGCCGCCTTGATCAGCTGATCGGCGTCGGCCGTGGTCACCTGGGCCGACTGCTTGTCCCAGGCCACCGTGGCGAAGGCGATCGCGCCGTCCCGGCTGACCTGGGCCGAGCCGGCCTTCGCATAGGGGCTGGCGACGGCCTCCACTCCGGGCACCGCCGCGACCTTGGCCAGCGCTTCCGTCACCGCAGCCTGGACCGGGGCGGACCTGATGGCGGCGCCGTGGGTGGCCTGGATTACAATCTGGTCGCTCTCGCCGGACGCGGCCGGGAAGTTCTGCGTGAGCAGGCTGACCGCCGCCTGCGAATCGGTGCCTGGCAGGCTGAAGCTCGAGCCGAAATCGGTGCCCGCCGCCCTGCCGAGCCCGACCACGGCGACCATGGCGAGCAGCCAGGCCCCCGCCACCCACCGTCGATGCTGGAAGCACCAGCGAGCCAGTCCGGACATGAGAAAACCTCCGCTTTATGACCTCAGGGAGCGTCTTTCGCACCCGAGATCAACACTGCCGGCAGCGATGCGCCGTCACGAGGGGCCGCGCCCCCGAACCGGGGGTGTAGCGGGCTACACCATCACCGGGGAGCCCGGTCCCCGGCGCCAGTGCCCACGGCGGCCGTAGCCTGATGTCATGCGGGAGACGGTGCGGCGAGCGGGACGGGCCACGGCCCAGCTGGCCCTGGCGGTCGGGCTGACCGCGTTCTCCTTCGCGTTCATCACGGTCCTGGAGATCGCGGCGATCGGCACAGTCGCCGTGCTCGGCATCTGGCTGCTGCCGGAGACGGTGCTGCTAATCCGCCGGATCGCCGGCGCGAAGCGGTCCATGACGTCCGCGTGGACGGGACAGGAGATCCCCGAGGCCTACCAGCCGATCTCCGGCCCGCTCCGCGACCGGCTGCGGACCGCGGTCCGCGACCCGGGCACGCTCGCCGACCTGCGCTGGATGGCCGCCAACTACGTTTACGGCCTGCTCGGCCTGCTGGCGCTGCCGCTGTGGCCGGCCGGGCTACTGGCAGATGGAATCTGGTGCGGGCTGCTTCGTCGCCGCCCGGTGATCCTCCCGCTGGTCGGCAGGCTCGCGGACCTGGACGCCGCCTGGTCGGCGGCGCTGCTGCGGCCCTCGCCCAAGGCGCTGCTGGCCAAGCGGGTCGAACAGCTCACCCAGACCCGGGCGGGCGCCATCGCCGCGCACGGCGCCGAACTTCGCCGCATCGAACGGGACCTGCACGACGGCGCGCAGGCCCGGCTGGTCTCGCTGTCGATGCGGATCGGGCTGGCCAAACGCGCCTATGAACGCGATCCGCAGGCGGGCCGGCGCCTCCTCGACGAGGCGCAGGAGCACGCCGAACAGGCGCTGGCCGAGCTGCGGCACGTGGTGCGTGGCATCCATCCGCCGATCCTCACCGACCGAGGGCTAGGCGGCGCGGTCCGTGCGCTCGCCGCCAGCAGCGGCCTCGACGTCACCGTCCAGGCCGACGACCTCGACGACGGGCCCCGCGCCCCGGTCGCGGTGGAGTCGGCCGCCTACTTCGTCGTGGCCGAGGCGCTCACCAACGCCTCCAAGCACAGCGGTTCCGCGCAGGCGGCCGTCCGGCTCGCCCGCACCCGCACGGGCCTGCGGGTGGTCGTCCGCGACGAGGGCAAGGGCGGCGCCACCACCCCGGACGGGGCCGACGCGGGCGGCACCGGACTGCCCGGCATGCGCCGCCGGGTCGCGGCGCTCGACGGAACCTTTAACGTGACAAGCCCGGCCGGCGGCCCGACCGTCATCGAAGCGGAGCTGCCGTGCGCGTGGTAATCGCCGAGGACAACGCCCTGCTCCGGGAGGGCCTCGTCCTGCTGCTCACCTCGGCCGGCCACGAGGTGGTAGCGGTCGCCGCGGCCGGGCCGGAGATCCTCCCGGCACTGGTCAAGCACCGCCCCGACATCGCCGTGCTCGACGTCCGGATGCCGCCGAACTTCCGCGACGAGGGCCTCCGCGCGGCGCTCGCGGCCCGCCAGCAGATCCCCGGGCTGCCGGTCCTCGTGCTCTCCCAGTACGTCGAGGAGGCCTACGCCGCCGAGCTGCTCGGCGGCGGCGCCAGCGGCATCGGCTACCTGCTCAAGGACCGCGTCGGCCGGGTCGAGGAGTTCCTCGACGCACTCGACCGCGTCGCGGCCGGCGGCACCGCGCTCGACCCTGAGGTGGTCACCGAGCTCCTCACCCGCCGCCGCAGCACCCCGCTTGACTCGCTGACCCCGCGCGAGCGCGAGGTCCTCGCGCTCATGGCCGAGGGGCACGACAACGCCACCATCGCCGCCACCCTCGTCATCACCGAGCGCGCGGTCAGCAAGCACATCGGCAACATTTTCCTCAAGCTGGGACTGCCGCCGACCGACATCGGACACCGCCGAGTCCTGGCCGTCCTCGCCCACCTGAACAACCCGTAATCAGGGCCGGTCGTCCGATTCGCCCGCCGGCCTTGTAGTCGAGGACAGTAGTCAGTGATATGGCACCGCCAAGGAGTGACTAACCATCGTCACGTTCGAGGGCTACAGGCGCTCGATCAGGATGGCGACATCCCCTGCCAGCTCGTCGAAAGTGTACTCGCTGTCGGCTTTGTCGGAGTCTCCGTGACCGCGGGGTTCTCGCCACGCGCCCGGAGATGAGCGGCTCCGTGGTACACGGAGCGGGAGTCAGCCTCCTTGGCGGGGTGTCGCGCACTACACCCCCGGTTCGGGTGAACGCGGCCCGGGCACGCCCCCGGGCCGACCCGCGAATCTTAGCCCCGCTGCTGGTCACTTCACCATGACGGCAATCGCTTGTCTTCTACAATTCCTGCAAGTCTCGCGCGCTTGATGTCCCCTCTGGTGGGCGTTTCGGGGCGTGGCGGGGCCAGGCGGCCGGACGGGACCTTTGCCGAGGCGCTGCTCGCAGTGCCGCCCTCCGGAGCGGGCCCGCCGACCGCCGTCCTGACCGTCCGCTGACGGATGAGGCCTAGATCGCCCTCGGGTCGAGGGCGACCTCGACCCGGCCGCCGACCTGAGCCGCCTTCGACCAGATACACGCTTGCGGATGAAGCGCAAGGCGAACTACCCCGGCGCACGAATGAAATAGCACCCGGGAACGAGCGTGCTCCCGGGCACCTGCGATATCATGGGATATCACAGGGAGGTGACGATGACAGACATGCTGATCCGTGACGTGCCCGATGACGTCATCGCTGCGCTGGAAGCCCACGCCCGACGGCTGGGCCTGTCGCGCACCGAGTACGTCCGCCGCAGGCTCGCCCAGGACGCGGCCATCTCCGACTCCCCCGTCACGACCGGGGACCTGACGCGCTTCGCCGGCACCTTCGGCGACCTGGCCGATCCGGACGTGATGTTGCAGGCCTGGCAGTGACCAGCTGGCTGATCGACAAGTCCGCCCTGGTCCGCCTCGGGGCCAGCCCGGACGCCGCCGAATGGGCCAGCCGGATCGAGCGCGGGCTGGTACGGATCACCACGCTCACCCGGCTCGAGGTCGGCTACTCGGCCAGGTCGGGGGCCGACCTGCGGGCCGGGCTGCGCCAGCCGCCTGTCTCGGCGATGCCGGTGGAGTACCTCACCCCGGCGATCGAGGACCGGGCCGTGGAGGTCCTCACACTGCTTGCCGACCGAGGGCAGCACCGCCCGCCGTCGGTTCCCGATCTCATCATCGCCGCCACGGCCGAGCTCGCCGGGCTCACCGTGCTGCACTCGGACAAAGACTTCGATCTCATTGCTAGCGTCACCGGCCAGTCTGCCCAATGGCTCAACGCATCCTGAGCATGCGGCAGTAGCAGGCCCGGCAGATGCTGGTCGACTTGCTGCGCAGGTGCTCACCGGGGACTCGATGGCCGAGGTAACCGCTCCCTGCCAAATATTTGCTGCCGACTGGCCCCGCTCGAACCAGCGTGCCGGCGCGCATGTCGTCCAGTTCTGCATGCGTGCGAGTCGGCCGACGATAACCCTCTTCGCGGCATGACAGGACGTTTCCGCGGAAACGTGCAGCGGACTGTTCGACATTTGGTCCGCGACATGAGCACTGCGCCTGGCCCAGCTATCGCCCCTCACCGGGCATGACCCTGAACGGCAACTGAAGCTGGTCAATGCTGTCGCTGACGTCACGCAGGGCCAGGAGCCGCAATAACCGAGCGGCCGGCAGCCGACCGCGCGAGGCAGTTCGCCAAGCTCTACGGGGAAGGTCTTCACGCAGGAAAACGGCCAATGGGGCCAGTTAGTCCGCCATTCAACCTAGCCCGCCGGCTAGGCGCGGACCAAAACTGAGTCGGTGCCACGCCTTACCGGTCGGTCTTTCTGCGCCAGTCGTCATCGGAATGCGGCGGCTGCCGCTAGCCAGCTCGTCGTCAGTTCGGGATGTAGGTGATGGTGAACTCTCCGGGCGGGGAGATGGTCGAGACGGTGGTCCACTGCGTGCCTTGAGGGCTGCCGCCTGTCGTCTGCTCTAGCACGATCGGAGTGACGCTACCCGGACCGCCGAGGGTGATGCCGTGGGAGGTGGAGTATGAAGCGCCCGCGAACGTGACCGAGCCGAAGTCGGCCAGCGACGCGGCAGTGCTGCTCTTCCCGTTGACCAGGTCACCGGGCTCGATGATCCACTCTGCCGACGTTGGCACCTTTCCGCTGACCGTGAAAGGCACCCGGCCACCATCGGTCCACCCGGCGGTGCTGTCCTTTATCCCTACGAGGTACTTGCCATTGCCCAGATAGTCCACCACGGCGGCGATCTCGTCTCCCGGGCTCGGCAGATGGGCCATCAGCTGGGCGTTATTACCCGGGACCACCTCCCAGAACGGCACGTTAA
>Ga0335073_10009048_pt1 | contig 13970 bp, 13 predicted proteins | sample Lox_Sample_22_FD_207093 | JGI IMG/M metagenome (GOLD analysis project Ga0335073, IMG submission 207093) | Soil microbial communities from Loxahatchee National Wildlife Refuge, Florida, United States - Lox_Sample_2.2 | ecosystem: Environmental > Terrestrial > Soil > Wetlands | place: USA... | reverse complement strand
CGTGGCGCGCTCGTCGTAGGCGAGTGGCAGCCACGATGCGGGAACGTCGCCACCGCTTTCAATGTACGCGGCCAGCGCCGCGCGCACGCCGGGAGGCCCGGCGAAACGCTCGAGGATTCGCGTCCGATAGGTGGTTTCACGCGGGATCTCGCTCCAGGGAACGATCGCGATCTGGTCGCGCGCTCCCTCACTGCGCTGCGTCGCAAGATCGAACGGGCGAATGCTCTCGACCGTCTCACCGAAGAACTCGATGCGCGTCGGCGATGCCTCGCTCGCGGCGAAGAGATCGAGGATGCCTCCGCGCACGGCATATTCTCCGACCGCGCTTACCACGTCGGTTCGGATGTAACCGAGCGCAAAGAGCCGCTCTTGCAGCCGTTCGAAGCCCGGCTCGTCGCCGACGTGCAGCGTCACGCGCAGCGCTTCGAAAAGCGCGCGCGGCATCAGATATTGACGCAGCGCAACGACCGGCGCGAGGACGAGACGCTGCGCGCCGGCGGCTAAATCGGCCAGCAGCGACATCCGAGCGCTGCGCTCGGAAGGACTCTCGATCGCACCGAGCGCCTCGTCGCGGGAACGCAGGAGCGCCACCTGCTCGGGCTCATCTTCACCCAAGTAATAAAGAAGATCCGCGAACGCCCGCTCGGCGATGTCGGGTGTTGGGACGACGACGAGCAGCGGTCGCTCGAGCGCGCGATACAGCGATGCGAGCAGCGCGGGGCGCGCGGCGGCAATCGTTTCGTGTGCGGCATAGACGCCTGCACCGGTGCGCAGTTCATCGATCAACGGCGCGAGCGCGCGCGGCGAAGACGCCAGCGTGCGTAACAGCGCGTCATGCGATGGGAGCGCGGGAAGGACGGTTTGGGCGGTCACGGGCCGCTGATTATAGCACGGGGCGCGCGTGCCCCGTTAGTCCCCGCCGGAATGCCAAGGCAAGCATGCACCACCGGCACCGCGAAGGGCGACGGCAATGGACGAAATCTCAATGCGGCACGCGATCGAGCGCAAACGCGATGGCGAGCCGCTCGAACCCTCGCTCTGGGCGGAGATCGTCGCGGGTTATGTCACCGGCGAAATCGATGACGCGCAGATGGCGGCGCTTGCGATGGCGTGCGTATGGCGGGGCCTCTCTGAAGAGGAGGCCGCCGCGTTGACCGGTGCGATGGTTGCAAGCGGTGCCACGCTCCAGTACCCCGATGACATGTTCGTCGTCGACAAACATTCCAGCGGCGGCGTGAGCGACATCGTTTCGTTGGTCGCCGTACCGTTGGTGGCCGCGTGCGGAGTGCGCGTTGCCAAGCTCTCGGGGCGCGCGCTCGGGCATACCGGCGGAACGATCGATAAACTCGAGGCGATCGACGGATTCAATGCAACACTGTCGATGGATGCGTTCGTGCGCCAGGTCGAAAGTGTCGGTTGTGCGATCGCAGCGCAAACTGATGCGTTTGCACCGGCTGACAAACGCCTCTATCACCTGCGCGATCACACCGCGACCGTGCCGAGTACGGGACTCATAGCGGCCTCCATCGTTTCGAAGAAGGTCGCCGGGGGTGCCAACGCCTTTGTCTTCGACGTAAAATGCGGTACTGCCGCATTCATGCGCGACGTCGCGCAGGCCGAAGAACTTGCGCGAATGCTCGTGGCGATTTCGGCGGATTTTGGGCGCAAGGCGCACGCGATCGTCAGCGACATGAACGAGCCGCTCGGTCGCTATATCGGCACGGGGGTCGAAGTGTTCGAGGCGTGCGAAGTGCTCTTGGGCCGCGAGCGCGATGAGCGCGCTCTCGCGGGATGCCTGCGGGTGGCAACGGCAATGTTGGAACTGGGCGGCGCCGACGAGGCGCGCGAGCGCGCGCAGCGTGCAATCGAGAACGGCAGCGCCTACGCAAAATTCGTCGAAATGGTCGCGGCACAGGGCGGCAGCCGAACGTCGCTTGAAAGCCTTAGGCCCGACGCGCGAAAGCAGCAGGTGCACGCAGCGACGAGCGGTGTGGTGAGCGCGATCGATGCGGTTGCGCTTGGAAACATCGCGCGGACGATGACGAACGCAAATGCGCGTGCCGGATTACGCGTTGCGGTGCGGATCGGCGATGTCATCGAACGCGGGCATCTGCTGGCCGAGATCTTTGGCGAGTGCGCTGATTCAGCATCCGTCGCCGCGACCTTCACCGTCGCCTAACTGCGTTCGATATCGGCGATGAGATACAGCGGACGTCCTTTGGCTTCGTCATAGATGCGGCCGATGTACTCGCCGAGGATGCCCAGGCTGATCAGCTGCACGCCGCCCAAGAACAGCACGGCAACGATTGTCGATGCCCAGCCGCGCGTGTACCCCGGTGCGTTGTGGCCGAAGAGCTTAAAGACGATCACCAACAACGCATAGACGAACGCGACCGCACTCGAGATGAATCCGAGATAGGACGCAAAGCGCAGTGGTACGTCGGAAAACGAAGTAATGCCGTCGACGGCGAAGCGCAGCATTTTGGGCAGCGGATATTTCGTTGCGCCGGAAAGGCGTTCGTCGCGATCGTATTCTACGCCGACCTGATTGTAGCCGACCCAGCTCACCATGCCGCGCAGAAAGCGGTGCCGTTCGGGCGAGCGTTTTAGCGCCTCGACCACGCGCCGGCTCATCAGGCGAAAATCTCCGGTATCGACCGGAATGGAAACTTTGGTGAGGCGCTTGATGACGCGGTAGAAGAGCCGTGCGGTAAATAGCTTGAATGGGCTCTCTCCCTTGCGCGTGCGGCGCACTGCGTACACCACATCGTAACCTTCACGCCATTTGGCCACAAACTCCGCGATGAGCTCGGGCGGATCCTGGAGATCGCCGTCCATCAAGATCACAGCATCGCCTTGCGCAATATCCATACCGGCTGAAGCTGCGAGCTGGTGACCGAAATTACGTGAGAGGTTGACCATCACGATATGCTCGCGACGTGCCAGCTCGTCGCGAATCTGCTCGAGCGTGCGATCGGTGCTGCCGTCGTTAACAAGGATAATCTCATAGGAGGGAGCGCCGTCCAAGCCTCCGACGACTGCCACGATGCGCTCAACCAGCACAGAGACGTTGCCTTCCTCGTTGTATAGGGGAACGACGATACTGAGAACCGGCATGACCGGAGAGGTTCGACGTGAGCGAGAATCACCTCTAAAATGAAGCGACTCCCGGCTCTGGAAGCCGTAACGGTTATCGCTATGCTCGTGGCGTGCGCGAATCGCGCGCCCGCGCAACGCACGGCGCTCACCACGCCCCCTGCGTCTGCGTCACCGCGGGCGCACGTCGCGCTGCGCATGCCGGAGCCGCGGCCCAGGGCCACGGTCGCCGCCGCAAAACGCGCGGCTGCAGAGCGCGCGGCTGCAACGCCCACCGCGGTAGCGTATAGGCCTGCAATGTCTGCGAAAGCAAGGCTTGCGATTGCAACGCCTGCGATTGCAACGCCTGCGATTGCAACGCCTGCGGCTGCAACGCCCGCGGCTGCAGCACCCGCGACTGCAACACCTGCGGTCACAACGTCGTCGCCGGCCCCAGCTGTCCCACAGCTACCGCCCGACGCGGCGCCGCAGATCGTAGCACTGTATATCGACCGCACGACGGTCCGGGGCGGCGACACGGTGAACGGCTCGATCGTTACTTCATCGAACGTTGCGAGCGTCGAGGCCCGGATCGGCTACTTCAGTATCCCCGTGCCAAAGACCGGCGAAGGACGTTTCGCGGTGCGCTACACCGTACCGCATCTTCCGTTCTTTCTGCATCGCACGTACTCGATGGCGGTAATCGCGCGCAATGCGGCAGGCGTCGCAGCCGTGCGCAACGTTGCGATCCGCCTCCGTTAGCGCCGGTGCGCGATCAAGGATGCGGGGTCTTCGTGCCCGTCGGAAGATTCGGGAACGGCGCCGGGTTGTAGGGCGTCGGGAAGACCGACGGCTGCATAAGAATATTGTTCGCGTTGGCATCCTTCCATGCCGCCACGACGCTATTGGTGGAGTTCGTGTCGGAGTCGTTAACGATCAGTTCGCGCGGCCGCACTGACAGGCCGTTAGCCGCAACCTCCTCGGTTTGCAGCGATCCGCGGGTATACAGGTAGTGCAAGACCGTTCCTGAGGCCATGCGGCGAATCGCAACAAAGTGCAGTGCGTCGATGCGATCCATCTCGATCGCGTTTGGATTCCAGCCCGAAACGTCGGTTGCGATATAGACCTGCGCGGTGATCGGCGTCGTCGGCGGCACCTGCACCTGGAACTTTACCAGGACCAACTTGCCGCTGAACGTTTCGGCGACACCGTTCGATGTGGTCCGTGGTGGTCCGGCGAGTTCGGGATTCGGATACGGCGATGAAGCCGTGACGGCAAAAGCTTGTGCGGCGTCAGGAAGCGGCTCGACCGGATACGGCTCAGTGGAGAGGTCGAGCTCGACGACTTGTCCCGAGTCGTTGAAGACGGCGCGTGCGTAATCTCGCGCTTCTGGCGGCCGCTTTGCGCGCTGTTGCGTCTGCGCATCGAGGATCACGATATTCGGCGCGACGCGAAAGCCGTCGCCGGTCGTGAAAAAGACGAACCCGTCTTGGTAGGCGAGCAACTGGCCTTCGATCGTCACCGGTGCCGCCGCGGCGAGCAGGATTAACGCGCAGAAAACGGCTCCCAGACGCGTGCGCAGCTTCGTCATCCGCTTAACTGTACCACGAAGCTTGGGCTCCAGATCTGATCGCCGAAGTGGAAGAAGTACGTGCGCTGAACGTCGAGCGTAAGATGCGGAAGGAGGCGAGCGCGCACCTCGCCGGTGAGTTGCCACGGCGGTTGTCCGAGATAGTTGGCGTAGGTGTACTGCCCAATCGCGTTTGTTGGCGGAACCGAGAACAATCCGGGATACGCCGCCGGGAAGTCATCGTGATGCGTAAAGTTGATGGACGTCACGAGATTCGTCGACGCCGAATAGGTGGTGCTGAGTATCGCAGTACGCAGCGAGGCGGCGCCGCGAAACGATTCGAACGGGGTGTAGGGTGTCCCGTCCACCAGGGGAGCGGAACCTCCGTAGCCGCCCTGCAAGTACAGATCGCTAATGTTTAAGACATTGTAGGAAAGATAGCTGTTCACGAACCTCGAGAATTGCCGGCTGAGGCTGACCGACGAATTTTGCTCGTTGACGCGATGCGGAACGGTATTCCATGTGCGCGCCGAGTCGATGGCTGCGTTGATGTAGTAGAGCGCGTAGGCTTTATCGCGATCGCCGATCTTTATGTTCGGGAGCTCGACGGTAAAGCCGACGACCTCATTCCAAATCGTCGTGTAGGTGACCCCGCCGTAATACTGGAGACCATACGCATCGTGACTGAAGCCGTAGCCGAAGCGTGTCTGAAAATAGAGTGGCGACTTGAATGCTTGATTAGCGGCGGACGTCCACGTGAGCTGTCCCCAGTTTGGATGATTCGGAGAAGCCACCGTCGTCCCAAGCAAGTTGTAGTTCGTCTGATTGAGCTGCGCCTGGAGTCCCGAGCGGTTAAAGCCTCGCGTCATGGTCACGTAGGTCGTCAGCGCTGACGCAGTTGGTTCCTTGAGCCACCACTGATTCGTGTAAAGCTGTTGGAACGTATCGATTTCGAACTTCGACCCTATGTGTTCGCCCGTCACGAGATTCCAGTACTTGTCGTATGTGGTGAACGGGCTGATTGAGAACACGGCATATTCGTGCGGCCCGTTCCCCGCAAGATGTTGCTCGAAGCCCAAGTAGCCGTGATTGTACGCATCGTACCGCACGTGCAGCGCGCTGATCGAGTTCGCATTTCCGGTCATGTTCCAGGTTGCATCGAAGTTCGCGCCTGAAAGGGAGTTCTCCGACAGCTCCGGCCGTGCGGCGAAGCTTACGTAATAGGTTCCAAGCGGTACCGCGTGGTGCGAAAAATACGCCCGTACACCGGCAAAGCGGACGAATCGCTCGGACCCGATCACGGCCGACGTTGCCGAAAGGCTTATGCTCGTGTGGCTGAGATTGGGGAAGTAAAACACGTCGCCGGGCATCTGGCGGCCGCGCAAGGGGCGCGTGAAGTCCTCGTTCTCGTAGGTCCACCGGTCGGGCTTGGTTATGACCGGGACGAAATAGATACGATCAAAATCCAGCAGGTCGGCGATTGCCGCGCCGTCAAGATTTCCGCCCCGGCTGCGAAGATGGACGTGACTCGCGACCAGGAAGCGATTCAGGCGCAAATCCATCGAGAAGGTATCGCCGGTAATAGTCATGCCGTTGCTTGTTTGCAGCCGCACGTGGCCGTACGCCTCAACCAGATAGCGGTCGTAATAGAATTCGATACGGTCCGCGCGTAGGCGTAGCACGGTCGACGGGATTGCCTGCGCCTCCGCGGGCCCTGGCGAGGGTGTCGGCTTAGGCTGCGCATTGCCGGGGGCGCAGACGACCAAAATTAAGACGACAATAAGGAGTGGTAGATACCGCAAGCGTACCCCGTTTTCGCAGTTCCTGGCGACTCTCATCCTTGTGTAACGTATGCCGTAGGCATTTCTACCTATACTTGTGAGGAAAGACTGCGTTTCTGCTAAGCCGAAACGGCGTGTTTGGCTTTATGCGATTTGTAACTATTGTTTTGGATTCGGGCGGCGTGGGAGCGCTGCCGGACTTTGCGGAGTTTGGGGATGCTCCTGGTGCAAATACCCTGGGAAATGTCGCGCGGCGCGTCGGTGGCCTAGCGATGCCGGCTTTCGAACGGCTTGGCCTCGGCCATCTCACGCCGATGGTGGGCGTTCCGGCGGCGCAGCGGCCGACGGCACGTATCGCCCGCCTGCGCGAACGCAGTCGGGGAAAAGATACTATCACCGGTCACTGGGAGATGACAGGCATTATTACGACCGTGCCATTTCCGACCTATCCCAACGGTTTTCCCGATGACGTCATTGAGGAATTCACTCGAATCGCCGGGAAAGCGCCGCTCGGCAATGTCGCCGCCTCGGGGACCGAGATCATCGATCGGCTCGGGCCCGAGCACATGGCGACTGGGCGGCCCATTCTCTACACCTCGGCGGACTCGGTATTCCAGGTAGCGGCCCACGAAGAGGTTGTACCTCTTGCTGTGCTGTACAACTGGTGCGAACGGGCGCGCGCGGTGTTGGTTGAGCCACATAACGTAAACCGGGTGATCGCTCGGCCGTTTGTGGGTAAACCGGGGGCCTTTACGCGAACGCCGAATCGGCGCGACTATGCAACCGAACCGCCTCCGAGCGCGCTCGACTTGCTGGCCGCCGCCGGCGTCGACGTACACGCCGTCGGCAAGATTTGCGATATCTATTGTGGGCACGGCATCACATCGTCGGTTCGGGTGAGCGATAATCGCGATGCGATGGAGAGGACCTTCGATCTGCTCGAGCGAGTCGACCATGGATTCATCTTCACGAACCTCAACGATTTCGATTCAAAGTATGGGCACCGGCGCAACGTACGCGGTTACGCTGATGCGCTCGAGGCGCTCGACTTGCTGTTGCCGCGTTTGGAGCAACTGATGCGGCCGGGAGATCAGGTGATATTTACTGCCGATCACGGTTGCGATCCGACCGCGCCGGGAAGCGATCACACGCGCGAGTACGTCCCATTCGTTCATCTTGGCCCGCAACCGGGCGCGGTGCTTGGGGAAGTCGAAGGGCTCGATACGGTCGGCAAGACCGTGCTCGAAGCGTTCGGGGTATAACGCGAGTGCAAGCTGCAATACGTGTCTCGGAGCGCCAGGTGCCACAGTCGTGGTGGCTGCTCAAACGGGCGATCGATGCGGTGCTCGGAATTGTGCTGCTGATTCTTGCAACGCCCTTCATGGTGATCGCCGCGATCGGCATCGTGCTGGTCACGGGTGGTTCGCCGATCTACTCGCAGGAGCGCGTGGGTCAGTATGGCCGGTGCTTCAAAATGTTCAAGCTGCGCACGATGGTCAAGAACGCGCACGAGCTGCGTGACCAGTTGATGCATCTCAATGAAGCTGATGGCCCGGTTTTCAAGATCCGCAAGGATCCGCGCCTCCATCCGCTGGGCGGATTCCTGCGCCGCACGAGCATCGACGAGCTCCCCAATCTTATCAACGTCGTGTTGGGCGACATTTCGCTCGTCGGCCCGCGACCCGCGCTTCCTTGCGAGATCGAACACTATGATAGCGTGGCGCGACGCCGGTTACTGGTTCCGCAGGGCGTGACCTGCCTCTGGCAGATCAACGGGCGCAGCGACGTTTCATTTGAGCATTGGATGGAACTCGACAATCGCTATATAGATCAGTGGTCACCCCTTGGAGATCTCGTCATCATCGCGAAGACCGTCCCAGCGGTCTTGCGAAAGGACGGCGCGCATTAAGCCACAGCTCCGAGTCGTACCTTCAGCGATTGTCTCGCATCGGTCGATCGCGGCATCGACTCTGTTTGTTATGGCGGCTACGCTCGCCTCGACGATTCTCGGGTTTTTCCGCGAGGTGGTCAACGCACGGTTTTACGGGACGCAGTGGGAGATGGACACGTTCCTCGCTGCGGCGACGATTCCGACGATTCTATTCGGAGTGTTCAATGGGGCGCTCGTGAGCGCACTCGTACCGACGTTCTCCGACTACATTTCGACCGAGCGCGAGGATGAGGCCTGGAGACTCGGCAGCACAATCATCAATGTTCTCGCGATAATTCTCACCGCGTGCGCGATCGTCGGATGGTTGGCCGCGCCGTTCTACGTTCCGCAGATTGCGCGAGGATTCCACGGGACGCAGCTCGCCGCGACCATCGACATGACCCGCGCCCTGATGCCCAGCATCATCGCGGTCAGTCTGAGCGGCGTCTTTTCTTCGATGTTGAACGCGTACCACAAATTCCGATCCACGGCGTTGACGGGAATCGCGATCAACCTCGTTACCATCGGCAGCGTAATCGTCTTCAATCACAAACTCGGTATCTACGCGCTCGTCTGGGGCACGCTTTGGGGGCTCATCGCGCAGTTGCTCGTGCAAGTTCCCGCGTTCATCATGATTGGGCGCTATCGTTTAACGATCGATCTCCACCACCCCGGCTTGCGCAAGATGTGGTCGCTGCTCGGCCCAATCATTGTAGGGAGCGTCGCCGGCCAGCTCGCGCTTTTTTTTGACCGCTTCTTCGCGTCGACGCTGCCGACCGGATACATCTCCGGGATGAACTACGTTACAAAGCTCGTGAATTTTCCGCAGCAGATCTTTGCCGCCGCGATAGCGACCGTGATCTTCCCGTTGCTTGCGGCACAATTTGCCCGGAACAACCGGCGCGGGGTTGCCGAGAGCGCCGTTACGGGACTACGCCTCGTGCTGTTTATCGCGATCCCATCGGTTTGTGCCCTGATCGTGCTGGCTCACCCAATGGTGCAGACGCTTTTCGAGCGCGGCACGTTTGGCCCGGCGGCAACCGACCTTACCGCAAGTTTGATGCCGTTTGCGGCAGTCGGACTCGTTGCTCTCTCCGCAAACGTCGTGTTGACCCGGTGCTGTTTCGCTTGTCAGGAAACGGGGATTCCCGTGGCGATTTCCATGATCAGCGTTGTTGCCAACATCCTGCTTTCGCTGCTATGGCTGCCAACGCTCGGCGCCCGCGGCTTGCTGCTCGCGAACTCCGTGAGTCAAATGATGCAGGCGGTGATGCTCTTAGCGCTCGTCGCACGACTGGTGCGCAGCTTCGACTGGTGGGCACTCGGTCGTTCAGCGTTACGTGTCACCATTGCGTCCGTCGCTATGTCCGGTGCGTTGCTTTGGATCCATTCGCTCGCTGTGGAGCCGCAAAGCTCATTGTTGTGGCGCGCGTCATTTCTCTTTGGAGAGCTCGCGGTCGGCGGTGCGGTCTTTATCGCCATGGCGCGAATTCTTCGTCTAGAAGAGCTCGATTTGGCTTGGAGCGCGATCATGACGAAGTTCGAGCGCAACCTCCCGAGCGCGCCCGAGAACCGCGACGTGCCGATTGCTTGAGAGAGCGAACTAGCCCCTAAACGTCTTGACGTGTGCGAGCCCTGCGTTGTGCATTGCGGTTTGTACCGACGCAGGATCGCCGTCGACGGGATAGGCCACGACCGAGCGGCCGTTGTCGATTGCGTCGTTGTAGTTGTCGGCCTCGTCCTCGGGGATCGGAAGGTTACCACAATGCTGCACGACGTGGGGATGACCGAGGTAGCCAAGCTGGGTCGTGCCCGGCTTATTGATATCGGGAACGCCGGTCCCGCCGCCGTCGAGGATCAAGCTGTTCGAGCCTTCGACTTCAGCCGCGTGCGCGAACTCGAGAAATGAGTCCTCATGTTCGTCGGTCCGGTCGCACTTGGTGATCACGACAAATTTCGAGCTGTCGAGACCGGCGATGCCGCCAAGAAGTTTCTCGAGTTCAGTAACGTCTTGTGTCTGAGCGATACCGGTCACGAAAGCAGCCACAAAATACTCCTTGGAGATAGCGAGCTAAGATTTGAAGGCGCGTACTGCGGCGCCGAGGCGGCCGATGCCTTCCCGAATCTTCTCTTCCGAAGCATTCGAGAAATTCAACCGCATGCCGTCGTGCACGTCGCGCTCCGGATAGAAGCTGACGCCGGGGACGAAGACGACCTTCTCCTTCGCGGATAGCTTCAGCAATTCGGTCGTATCGACTCCATCGACGGTGGCCCACAAGAACATGCCCCCGCTCGGGCGGTTATGATGGGACCCGGCCGGCATGTGCTCGGTCAAGGCCTCCACCATCACATCACGCCGGCGGCGGTAGGTTGTGACAATCTGCGCTACGTGGGCCTCGAAGGCGTCGGCTTTTGCCACATACCGGTGGAAGACGTATTGCGCGAGCGAGCCCGTCTGCAGGTCGGTCCCCTGTTTGGCCAGCGCGATCTTATCGCGCACGTCGTGATCGGGAATCGCCAGCCAGGCGACGCGCATACCCGGGGCCATGATCTTACTACCCGTACCGGAGTAGATGACGCAACCGCTTGAGGTGAACGACGAAAGTGAGGGCAGGTCGTCGCCTTCAAAACGCAGTTCGCCGTATGGGTCGTCTTCGACGATCGGCAAATCGAAGCGCTCGCAGATCCGCACGACCGCTTCGCGGCGTTCGGCCGAGAGCGTTCGTCCCGTTGGGTTCTGAAAGTTCGGAATCACGTAGAGAAACTTCGGAAACGGATCGGCGCGCTCGAGAACGCGCTCGAGCGAGTGCGGCACGATACCGTCTTCGTCGGTTTCAACCGAGAGATAGCGGGCTTGATATGCATCGAATGCTTGAATCGCCCCCAAATAGGTTGGATGCTCGCAGACGACGTGATCGCCGGGATCGAGGAAGATCTTGCCGATGAGATCGAGCCCCTGCTGCGAACCGTTGACGATCAAAATCTCCGACGGATCGAAGAGCTTGTGCAAGCGGTTCGAGAGCCGGTCGGCGACCCACGAGCGCATTTCGGGAATGCCTTCGGTAACGCCGTACTGAAGCGCCGCAGCGCCGTAGGCTTCCATGACCTCCACCGTGCATTCGCCGATCTCGCGCGTCGGAAACAGCTCCGGTGCGGGCAAGCCGCCACCAAACGAAATAATGTCGGGCTGCTGCGTGACCTTCAGCATCTCACGGATCGTAGACGCGCGGAGGCGAGCGGTGCGCTGCGCGAACTTCGCGCCGCGTGAGATGTGGGTCGTCATAGCACCGGGCTAATTAGCCGACGGGCATGGGCGGTCCGCCTATCGCACCGCGCGGCGGGGCGCCCGACGCCCCGGGTGCCCCCGGCACGTTCCAGTCCGGCACGAAGGTCAGCAACACGGCTCCCAGGCCCACCAGCATGATCAGCAACGTGATCATAATACCCAAGACCGGCACCAGCTCCGCGGCAGTGAGCAGGGCGAGGCCGATGACCAGTGCGATCAGCGGCGTCGGCGTGGCCTTCGGCGCAATCAGCTCGTAGAAGCGCCGTCCGACCAAGAGCGCGAGCGCAGCCTTGCCGACAAATGACGCGACGGCCAACAGCACAAACTCGACCGGGATGAGCGGAATGAGAATGAGGCTGAAGAGCAACAGCAACGATACCGGAATGACGGCGACCCAACCGCACAGCCCGGCGAGTGTTGCGATTGCCGGATGTTGCTCGAGCCGGTCGAGCGCCATGCGCGTGCGCAGGGGAAAGATCAAGAACACGACGAGCGCGATGATGTCCCACGTAATGCGCCACCACAGGCGATGATCGGCCATGTACCCGCCGTAGCTCTCGCCGCTCGGCGCCCACGGCACGATGTCTCCGACGACTTCGCCGCCGACCGCGTGGGACGCTCCGGTAATGCGCCCGTGATTGATGATGTTCCCACCCAGCACGTTAACGTCGCCGTTGACCGTGCCGTCGATCGTTGCATCACCGAGCACGACGTCGACGTCACCGTCGACGGTTTGCCCGGATTCGACGACGACCGATCCAACGTAGGTTCCGCCATGATCGACGCTGGTTGGACTGGCCACGGCGAACGCCGTCGTCGCAACGATCGCCAATAGGAATGCAAATGCGACTTTCATACGGCCTCCGAGCGTGCAGCGCGGGCAGCGAGCCGCACGCGTGCGGCGCGATAGAGAAAGAGCGCGCCGAAGAGCAGCAGCGCGTCGAGCAAAAGAATCCCGATCGCACCGCCGAGCACAAGCGGCGTGGCGGGACTCAAGCCGCGCGCCGTCGCCGAGAGTGCGTCGATATTCGCTGCGGCGAAATGCGTAACCGCGCGACCGGTCAAGGCGAGATACGGTACCTTGCCGCCGAGCACGACGTACAGGCCACTGAGCGCGATCCATGCGCCGACCACGTAGAACGTCAATACGGCCCAGAGCGAGAGCGGACGGTGCGCGCGCATTGCGGTCGTGCGCGCCTCGGCCATGACGGCAAAAGTGAAATTGGGGGCAAGTTCCACCGGCGCCGTGGTCGCAAGTAATGCGTCGACCACGCGCAGTTCGGTCAAGAGCAATTCGCAGCGCGGGCACGTGCGCAGATGCGACGACACACGCGCCATCTCGCGCGGAGTCAACGTGCCTTCGACGTAACGATCGAGCAGGGGCTCACACGAGGAGCAACGCACGCGTGCCTCCCTTCTCGCGGGAACTCGATTGTTGGCGCGCGTCGCGTTCCTGCATCTTGCGCGCAAGCGCGATCTTTCCGCGATGGATCAAGGTCTTCACGTTGCCGAGCGAGAGCCCCAGCGTGCTGGCGATCGTGTGGTACTCCATGTTGTCGAAATAGCGCAGCGCGAGCACGGTACGGGTACGCTCCGGAAGTTCGGCGAGTGCCGCGCGCAGTTCGCGCTCGGCCTCGGCGCGCAAAATACCACCGGCGGGATCGGATTCGCTCGACGGATCGGGCAACGTATTCTCGAGGGTCTGCTCCTGCGGAAGCTCTTGCGTCGGCGGGCGGCGTAGCGATTTGCCGAGGTGCGTGCGCACCACGTTGCGCGCAATTTGGTAGATCCAGGTCGAGAACCGACCTAGTTGCGGATTGAAGGTTTCTAGGTGCGCGTATGCTCGCAAGAACGTCTCCTGCGAGAGGTCCGACACATCCGGTGCGCAGCGGACACTCGCCCCAATGAAGTTCGCGATTCCGCGCTTGTACCGGTCGACCAGCACGGCGAAAAGCTCTCGCTCGCCGTCGCGGATGCGCCGGACCAGAGCTTCGTCGCTCTGCGCCTCGATGGCCATCCCTCTCTTTTCTTCCAGTGGCTCTGGCGAGTGTTACTTCCGGGTGGGGCCTTTGTTACAGGAGACCCCGCTGGCGCAGGGTCGGATTGCTCGCATCCTTCGCGCTAAGGATCGGCGTCGCTCCTTCCAACGGCCACGCGATCGCCAGGTCGGGGTCATTCCAGGCGATGCCGATCTCCTGAGCGGGGTCGTACTCGGCGGTCTGCTTGTACGTCAGCAGCGTGTCGTCTTCGAGAGCCAGGAACCCGTGCAGGCAACCGGCTGGGATATAGAGCTGCGCGTGCGTGGCGGCCCCAAGCGTTATGCCGGCC
>Ga0335073_10009046_pt1 | contig 13972 bp, 15 predicted proteins | sample Lox_Sample_22_FD_207093 | JGI IMG/M metagenome (GOLD analysis project Ga0335073, IMG submission 207093) | Soil microbial communities from Loxahatchee National Wildlife Refuge, Florida, United States - Lox_Sample_2.2 | ecosystem: Environmental > Terrestrial > Soil > Wetlands | place: USA... | reverse complement strand
GCGACCGCATCATCGGGATGGAGCACGGGGCCAACATCGAGCAGGACGGGGCACGCGCCCGCCAGAAGACCCCGAGATCAACCTTGCAGCCCCTGCCCTGGGCGTCGGTTACCTCGATCTGCACCAGATCCGCAGTGCGAAGCTCGACGGTGACCGTGAAGCCCGCTCGGGTATATGCATCCAGCAGGTCATCCGCGACTGCGACGGGGCCGCCGCGTTCGGCGCTGAACAGATCGATGTCTTCGGAGGGGCGGTCTCCCATGCCGTGCAGTTCGATGGCATGGCCGCCGCCCAGGACAAATCCCCGCCGCCCGACGACCTGCAAGCCGATACGCGCCAGTTGCTCTTGCAGCGGATCCATCAGCCAGCGCGGCGAAGCTCGGGGAAGCGCCCCTCCCACAGGGCGCGGACCTGGCGGGCCGGCAGGATCTCTCGCCAGTAGCGTCGCAGCAGCCAGCCGTTCAGGTAGCGACGAAAGTGCTCTTCCCGGCCCTCCTCAAGGATGATCTTGTAGGCGGCGGCGCGATCGTAGTCGTCGTCAAGATCGAACCGGCGCCGGCCGCTCCAGGCAAGCTCGTGCGGCAGTTCCAGGGCACCATGAACCGGGCCGCGGAGCTCATCCAGCGACTCCGCAACCGCATACGGCCGGACCTCCGCGTAGGTGAACGGCACGCCCGCATCGTTACCCATGATCTCAGTGTGCCCGATCGGCAGCCCGAGTATCGCCCTGCCCGGCGCCTCGACCAGTGCCAGGCACTCGTCACGAGGCCGGGGGCTGCCCGTTATCTCGCGAGGTGCGGCAGGCCTCAGCCCTCGAGCTGCCTTCTCGACGTACCTGTACATAAGCACGGTCCACAGGTGGGTGCGGGTTGTGTGGTCCGATCCAGTCGACGTTGGACCGGACGGGCCGTCGTGGACCGCGAACGGACCATTATTAGGTCCGTTCGTGGTCCGGCTCAGAATTATTTTCCGTGAATTTCGCGGCACTGTCTGTGCTCAAGCGCACCGCCGCGGACCATAGCGGCCCATTCGGGCATGACGAAACGATTGATGATCGCAGCCCTATCGTTTGACACGCGTGCGGTCTATTGGCATAACTTGACCCGATGGCGGCGTCGCTTCCGGCAAATGGTCAGCGGCTGTTGCCGAAGAGGGCAGGACTGTTGTGGGGCGAGCCGAGGCGGGATTACAGATGACGGGTGAGCTGCATACGGTCGCGGAGACGGCGCAGATTCTGAAAGTCCGTGAATCCTGGCTCAAGACGAAAGCGTCGGCTCGCTTGGTGCCCTGCACGTTTGTCGGCAAGCATCTGCGATTCAGCGATGGCGACATTGCCGAGATCATGCGCGTGGGCGCGCGGCAGCCGGTCACGCGTCGGCGCCGGTCAGCGAGCAGAGACGTCTGAGGAGAACGACCGTGGCGTACGCGGAGAAGCGCGGAAGAGGGCGGCAGCCGTGACGGGTGAAGTACAAGCTGCCCAGCGGGGTAGAGACCAGCGAGTCCGGGTTCGAGACCAAGGCCGCCGCGCTCGCCTGGGGGCGGGACCAGGAGGCCCGGATCCGCGACGGCCGGTGGAGCGACCCGGACGCCGGGAGGATCACGGTCAGCGAGTGGATCGACAGGTGGCTGGTCATGCAGGACGTCGGGATCAGCACCGTGGAGACCCGCGAGTACCTGATCCGGCGGTTCATACGCCCGCTCTGGGGCGCCAGTGAGCTTGGATCGCTCACCACCGAGGACATCACCAACTGGGAGAACGCCATCCCGGCCCGCACCGGTGTCTCCCGGCGCACTGCCCGGGATGCCCGGGCAGTGCTGTGCACCATCCTGGGCGACGCGGCGGCCGCCAAGCCACCATTGATCCCTTACAACCCGGCGATCAGGCCCCGCAACCGCGGCCGCCGGACAGGGCGCAAGTTGGACCGCGGACCGCAGCGCGTGTGGGTGACGCCGCTGCAGGCGTTGCTGGTCGCCGAACGAGCCGCGCTGCTGTCCGGCCGCGACGAGGACTTCACCATGGTCGTCACGATCGGCTATACCGGGCTGCGGTTGGGTGAGATCATCGGCTTGGAGCGCGAGTACGTGCAGCGGGACGAGATCCACGTCGAGTGGCAGCTGCGCGAGATCAGGAGCGCGTTTCACCGGCTGCCGCCGAAGGACGACTCCTACCGCAGCCCCAACTGGGAACTGTGCCTGCCCGTCGACCTCCCGCCGTTCCTCGCCGAGTTGCTTGCCCGACAGATCCAGGCCCAGCCCCGGCAACGATGCGAGTGCGTCGGGCAGCATGGCGGCAGCGGTTACTACGTGTTCCTCGGGCCGGACGGCGGTCACTGTCGCCGCAGTAACTTGGCCCGGCGCATCTTCCGCCCAGCGTGCGACGGCCGGTATCACCCAGGGACCGGCCAGCCCGCCCGGCTGGTCATCGCCGACGCCTCGGCATGGCCGGGCGTGCCTGTGGCCACCTGGCCCTCGGCTCAGCCAGGCGCTGGCGCATTCATCCCGCCACGGGGCCGCGGAATCCAGACGATCCCCGAGGGCACCCCGCTTACCTGCTGGCTTCCGGTCAAGTTCGGGCTTACGCCCCACGGGCTTAGGCACAGCCACAGGACATGGATGGCTGAAGACGGCATCCCGGAGATCCTGGCCGAGCAGCGCCTCGGCCACGAGGTGCCGGGCATGCGCGGCCTGTACGCGCACGCCTCTGATCGGATGCGCGATGATCTCAAGCTCGCTCTGCAGGCCCGCTGGGAAGAATCGCTGTCCGCTCGAGCCGCAATCGACCTCCACTCGCCCGTCCCGCTGCTCGACGAACTTCTGGTCCCGTTTCGCGGTCCAACCCATCCAGAATCAGAGCGAGCGGCACCACGCGAGACCGTCAGGCAGCCGACGATACCGGGGGACAGGGAGAAGATGATCTCCCAAATTCCTCCCAACTATGCCGAAAGCCCCAGCCACGGAAGTAGGCTGGGGCTCAAGGAACGAGCTTCTGACCTGGTCAGAGACCGGATCCAGCGGGTGGAGCTGAGGGGATTTGAACCCCTGACCCCCTCGATGCGAACGAGGTGCGCTACCGGACTGCGCTACAGCCCCAAGACCGCCAGTCAGCGTAGCAAACGCCGGGACCTCTTCGCTCAGGTCGGCCGCCGGAGCCCGCTGCGCCACCAAAGATCACGGCAGCCCTCAGTGTCATGAGCACCGCGAGCGGTCGAGAGCTCGGGCGTGACCGCATCGGGCAAAACGGCTGAATGTGGTCAGGCCCGTAGGGCGGCCAGTTCCTCGCCGATGGCGGCAACGGCGGCGGTCATCTCGTCGTCGGTGACGAAGCAGCCTGCCGACAGCCGCACGGCGGCGGGCCGGGGGATGGCGCGGACCAGGATCGCGCGGCCCGCCAGGCGCTGCACGAGGTCCTGCGGGTCGGCGTCGCCGACGGCGAAGCTCACGAGGCCCGCGTGGTCCGCGCCGGTGATCACCTCCACCCCGTCGAGCTTGGCCAGTTCGGCACGGGCCATGGCCGCCAGATCGTGGATGCGGCGGTGCGCCCAAGCCTCGCCGACGGTGGCGGTCATCCACGTCGTCGCGGCCAACAGCCCGGCCAGGTCCGGCAGGTGCATGGTTCCCTGCTCGAAACGACGGCCATCGTCCCTGACCAGGAGGCCGCCGTAGTCGTTGTAGGCCTCGATGGTCCCGTAGCCGGCGAACGTGGTGCGGATCTGGGAGATGGCATGCTGCGCGCTGTAGAGCGCGCCGGTGCCCTCGGGCCCGCACAGCCACTTCTGGCCGGACACCGAGTAGAAGTCGGCTCCCAGCGTCGCCATATCGATGCCCATCGCACCGAACGCCTGGGCCGCGTCGACCAGCACCAGGACGCCGCGCTCGTGGGCGGCCCTGGCTATCTCGGCAACGGGGAGCACGTCGCCGGTGCTGTAGGAGACGTGCGAGAGCGAGATGAGCTTCGTCCGCGGCGTTATCAGGCGGACGACGGCGTCGACCGGGTCGGACGGGCGGGACTCCAGGTCTGCGGTCTTGATCGTGACCGCGAAGCGGTCGCGCACGATCCACAGCGGCAGGAGGGCGCCGGGGTGCTCCACGTTGGTGGTGATGGCCTCGTCGCCGGGCGCCCAGTTCACGCCGAGCGTGATCAGGTTCATCCCCTCCGTGGTGTTGTGGGTCAGCGCGATCTCCGTGGGGCGGCAGCCAAGCAGGCCGGCCAGCGCGGCGCGGCAGGCCTGCTTGACCTCCTGTGCCCGCTCGAAGTGCTCGCGCCCGGTCCTGGGCTCGGTGAGGTGCGTCATGGCGGCTTCGCACACCGCCTCCGCGACCGGTCTCGGCATCGGGCCGGTGGTCCCGGAGTTCAGATACGTCCGCCCGGCCAGGCTGGGCAGGCCGTCGCGCACCCGCGCGAGGTGGTCGTCAGATGGCTCGGGCATGGCGCCTCCCAGGATCACGGACCGGCTCAGATCGCCGCGGGGTCATATACCCGTCCTCTCGTCATGACCATGGCCGGGTGGTACAGCACGGACAGGTCGGCGACCGGGTCGCCCGGCACGGCCAGCAGGTCGGCGTCCTTGCCCGGTTCCAAAGTGCCGGTGACGGCTTCCAGGCCGCAGGCCTGCGCGGCGCGGCTGGTCGCGCACTCGATGACCTCCTCGGCCGGCATGCCGCTCGCCTCCAGCGCCTGCAGGCCGGCGACGTACGCGTCGTGCGGCACGAGGTTGATCCCGGCGTCGGTGCCTGCCACCAGGCGGACGCCCATCTGGCGCAGCCGGCCAAGCCGCTCCCTGCGTCGCTGCAGCAGGTTCTCCGGGACCCGGTGACCGCCGAGGGAGACCCGTCGCGGCCGCGGCCGCAGCGCGTGCACATTGGTCGTCGGGCACACGAAGATCCCCTTGTCCACGATGGCCGCCGCCACCTCCTCGTCGAAATTCTCGCCGGTCTCCGCGGCCCAGGAACAGTGCTCGATCGTGTCCACCCCGGCGGCGACGCTGTTGCGTATCCCGGCCAGGCCGTGGGCGTGAGCGGCCACCCTCTTGCCCAGGGCGTGGGCCTCGTCCACCACCACCCGCAGTTCGTCCAGGCCGAACTGGGCGTCCCACGGGGCCGGACCGGCCGTCATGAAGCCGCCCGTCGCCATGACCTTGATCACCTGCGCGCCCGCGTTGTGATGCTCCCGGACCGCCCGGCACAGTCCGTCACGGTCGTCTCGCTCGCAGCCCATGAACCAGCAGTGTCCGCCCGTAACCGTGATCGGCTGGTTGCTGACCAGCAAGCGCGGGCCTGGTGCGTTCCATTCTTCGACGGCCTCCTGGACCTTCAGGTCGAGCAGCCCGCGCGCGCCGAGCTCGCGGGCGGTGGTCACGCCCGCGGCTAAGAGCCGCCGCGCGTTACGCAGCATCTCCGCCAGCAGATCGTCGTCGCTGGCCGCGATCATGTGGTCGATCGGGGCCTCGCTGGCGTCGAATCCCAGATGGACGTGGCAGTCGATGAGGCCGGGCATAAGGCTGTGGCCTGGAAGGTCGCGCACGCCGGCCCCGGCCGCTTCCGGCCGGGCCCTCAGCTGCGCGGCCGGCCCCACCGCGAGGATTCTCGAACCATCGACCAGCACCGCGCCGCCGTCGATCACGTCCCGGCACGCGCCGGTGATCACCCGGTCAGCTGTCAGCAGCTGCATTCTTCGCTCCTCGCCTCATAACGCTCAGGCCCGTGGCCTGGCCGGTGTCATGGCCGGGTCCTGGGAGCGGACTCAACGAGCCGTGGTCCTTACGTCAAGCATCGCCTGTTTCGGCCGTGTTTTGGAGCATGGAAACAGACAGGCGGGCCAGCATCCGGGCACATTCGGGCGCGGCGTTCAGCCGGTAGCATCGCGAGCATGCCCGACGCTCCCGACACAAATGCCGCCATCTGGAAGACCGACCAGGGGATCGCCTTGTGGAAGTCGGCATCGGGCGATCAGGAACGGCGGCGAGCCGAGCAGCGTCGGCTGATGGCCGAGCTGCTGCCGTTCGCGGACGACGAGCCGTTCCTCTTCGTCGACCTCGGCGCGGGCACCGGCGCCGCGGCCCGGACCATCCTCGACCGCTTCCCGGCCGCCGAGGCGATCCTGGCCGACTTCTCGCCCCAGATGATGGAGGAGGGGAGCCGCGCGCTGGCGCCGTACCAGGGCCGTTACCGGTACGTCGAGTTCGACCTCGCCCGCGGCGAGTGGCCGGACGGCATCCCGGCCAGCGTGGCGGCCGTGATCAGCTCGCTGTGCGTGCATCACCTGCCCGACGACCGCAAGCAGCAGCTGTTCGGCGAGATCTTCACGCGCCTGGCCCCCGGCGGCTGGTACCTGAACTTCGACCCGGTGAGCGCAGAGGATCCGGTCGTCGAGGCTGCCTGGTTGCGGGCCGCAGACCGGCGCGACCCTGGCGCGGCGCAGAAGCGAGCGAACCGTACGCCGCAGCAGCAGGCGCATTACGAGAACCACATCCGCTACATCATCCCGCTGGCTCCCCAGATCGGGTTCCTGCGCGCGGTCGGCTTCGAAGCGGTGGACGTGTACTGGAAGGAACTCGACTACGTCATCTACGGGGGCCGCCGCCCGGTCGAGCCGTCCCGCTGAGCAACTGACAGTGGAACGGGCTGAGCTGCTGAGCCGCCGGATGCGCCGCGGCCGGATCATCGCGACTTCCTGGCGCACCGCAGCGACATCTGGACATCTGGCTGAGCCTGCCGCTGGTCTGCGTCAGAAGCGTCGGACGCCAGAGCGTCAGTCGCCGACGGCTCGCATCTCGGCGTCGGTGTACTGGTCATAAGGCTGATCACGGCGACTGGACTCGCCGTACTGGGCGGCCAGTTCCGTGAGGTTGATGACCTGCGCCGTGCGCTGCTGTGCGGCCAGGGCGGCGGCTTCACGAGCCTGCTCGCGAAGGGCCCGCGCGCGCTCGGCCCTCACGGCGCGGGCGTGCGCCTCGGCCTGCCTGCGGGCGTTCTCGGCGTCGGCCTGTGCGGCCTCGCGCAGCAGCAACAGGTACAGGCCCAGCAGGCCGATCGGCACGATGAGGACCAGCCAGGGCATGAAGCCCGCGACCGTGCAGGCCGCGGTCCCGATGGTCAGCGCGACCAGCATGGTCAGCAGCCGGCGCCGGGCCTGCAGGACCCGGGCGCGGCCAGGGGACAGACCAGGTGATCCGGGCGGGAACGACGAGCCGCGGAGGTACTGGTGCTCTGCGCTGACGTAAGTTACCGACCAGTCCTGCCCGGCGTGCCCGGGCCCGACGGCCGCCCGGTCCTCGCGCGCGTGCCCGTGCTCGGCGGCCTCGTCGTAGGCGGGAGCCGCCCCGTACGCCGCCGCAGCGTCGTCGCCGGCTGCCCGGTCGTACGGGGCTTGCGCGTCGTCCTGGGCCGCCGCGTCGGCGCGGGCCCGCGCGTCATCGTCGGCCGCGACGCTCACGGACTCGACCGACAAGGTCGTCGTCATGGAGTAGCTGACCGAGGAGTACCCGGCGTGAACGCCGGCCTCGTCCGACTCCGGGTCGGCGGGCACGGCGTCCGGGTCATCCCAGGCCACCGGGTCGGCGGGCACGGCGCCTTGATCCTCCCAGGCCACCGGGTCGGCGGGCACGGCGCCTTGATCCTCCCAGGCCACCGGGTCGGCGTCCGGGTCGACCGCCGCGCCAAGGTCCTCCGGATCGGCTCCCTCGGCGAATTCTTCCTGCTCGAAGGCGCCCTCTTGCTCGGAGTGATTATCGTGTGACCGGCGCAGCCAGCGCGGAACGAGCACGCACGCCCAGATGGCGACGATGGCGAGATAAAGAATGGCGCTGCTCAATGGCTTACCCCAGGCTCACGTCAGCGCCGCGGAACCGGTTTCCGGTACGCGGGCATGATGGGGCAGCGAGCGTGCTCACGTCACGCACGGTAAAGGTCGGGGTCCGCTTTGACGAGCATTCGGCCCGGTGTGTCGCGAGATCGCGTTACTGACCGCTCCCGACCCGGCCATCGCCAAGGCCAGCGCCAGGACCAGCGGCCCGACCAGCGCCAAGACCAGCGCCAAGACCAGCGCCCGGATCAGCCGGTACGGGAACGGGGTTCGGCGATCTTGCGCCAGCGGGTCATCAGCCCGCCCGCCGCGTCCTCCGCGGTCATCGCGTAGCAGAGATGGTCGCGCCAGGCACCGTCGATATGCAGGCTCCGCCGGCGGAGCCCTTCCTCGCGGAACCCGAGTTTCTCGACCACCCGGCGGCTGGCGTGATTTTCCGGCCGGATTGTCGCCTCGACCCGGTGCAGGCCGATGACAAAGAAACAGTGATCCATGGCCATGGCCAGGGCGGTGGGGGTGATGCCGCGGCCGGCGTAGGCCTCGTCGATCCAGTAACCCACCTGCGCGGACCGCGCCGATCCCCACACGATGCTGCCCACGGTGAGCTGGCCGGCGAACTGGCCGCCGTAGGTCACCACCCACGGCACGGTCAGCCCCTGCCGCGCCTCGCGGCGCATGGTCCGGGCCATCGAAACGTACGGCCCGAGGCTGGACCGGTACAGCGGGGTTTCCGGGTTGGTCGGCTCCCAGGCCCGCAGCCAGGCGGCGTTGCGCACGCGCGTGTCGCGCCAGGTCGCGGCGTCCTTTACGCGGACCGGGCGCAGGCCGACGGGCAACTCGAGAAGGTCGGGCTCGGTCAGGGTGGCCGGCCAGCCCCGCATGCGTCCCACGGCACCATCATTCCCTGGCAGAGGTCTAGTTCGCCATTTGAGTGAACCAACGAATACGTACGGGATATGCCCGGGCGGCGCGGCGGATTCAGTCGGCGCGCGGGTGGTCCCCGCCCCGCGCCTGGTCGACCGCGTGCGCCAGCACCCGGGCCAGCGCGGCCATGCCGTCCCGGACGCCGCCGGTCGAACCGGGCAGGTTGACGATCAGCGTCTGCCCGGCCAGGCCTGCCACGCCCCGGGACAGCACCGCGTCGGGGACGCCGGCCGCCTCGCCCTCCCAGCGGACCGCGTCCGCGATGCCCGGGACCTCCCGGTCGATCACCTTCCTGGTCATCTCGGGCGTGAGGTCGGTGGGCGTCAGCCCGGTCCCGCCGGTGGTGATCACGACGTCGTACCCGGCCCCGACCGCCTCCCGCAGTGCGGCCTCCACCGTGTCGCCGTCCGCAACCACCCGCGGGCCGTCCACCTCGCACCCGGCCTTCTGCAGCAGCTCCACGAGGATCGGCCCCGACCGGTCGGCGTAGACGCCCGCGGCGGCCCGGTTGGAGACCGTGATGGCCATGGCCCTGATCACGGCCGCCTCCAGGTCCCGCTCTTGCCGCCGGTCTTCTCCTCGACCCTGACGTCGGTGATGACCGCGGCCGGGTCGACCGCCTTGATCATGTCGATCAGGGCCAGCGCGCCCACCGAGACCGCGGTCAGCGCCTCCATCTCGACGCCGGTGCGGTCCGCGGTCCGCGCGGTGACGGCGATCGTCACGCCGTCATCGGTCACCTCGAGATCGACCGCTACCGAGTGCAACCCGATCGGGTGGCACAACGGGATCAGGTCCGGGGTGCGCTTGGCGCCCTGGATCGCGGCGATCCTGGCCACGGCCAGCGCGTCGCCCTTGGGCACGGTCCGGTCGCGCAGCGCGGCCACGGCGGCGGGGGAGAGCAGCACCCGCCCGGTCGCGGTGGCAGTGCGGGCGCTGACTTCCTTGCCGGACACGTCGACCATGCGCGCCTGGCCGGCCTGGTCGATGTGAGTGAGCCCGCTGACGGCGGGGCGATCCGGTTCGCTCACGGCAGCACCAGCACGTCGACCTCGGTGCCCTCCGCCAGCTCGGTCACCGGTTCCGGCACGATGATCAGGGCGTTGGCCCGGGCCAGCGAGGCCAGCTGGTGCGAGGCCTGCCCGGAGACCGGCGTGACCGTGCCCGCGTCCGCATCCAGCATCCCGCGCAGGAACGACCGGCGCCCGCGCGGAGACCGGGCCGGCCCCGATAGGGTGGCCCGCCCCGAGGCTAGACGTTGCGGATTCCGATCTTGAAAAACGCTGGCCGCGGGGCGCGCGAACAGCTGGAAGGAAACGTAAGCGCTGACGGGGTTCCCGGGCAGTGTCAAGATCGGCTTGCCCTCGGACCCGAGCACGCCGAAGCCCTGCGGCATCCCTGGCTGCATGGCGACCTTGCGGAAGCTGACCGTGCCGAGGTCGGCCAGCGCCGCCTTGACCACGTCGTGCTCGCCGCCCATGCTCACCCCGCCGGTGGTGACCAGCAGGTCGGCGCCGGCCAGCGCCTCCTCGAGCGCGGCCAGCACCGTGGCCTTGTCGTCGGGCACGATCGGGTGGCGCCGGGCCTGGAAGCCGGCCTGCCGGGCGGCCGCGGCCAGCATCCGGCTGTTGGACTCCCAGATCTGGCCCGGGGCGACCGGATGACCGGGCTCCGCGAGCTCGTTGCCGGTGGAGATCAGCGTGACCCGGGGCCGGGGGCGGGCGGTGACCGCGCCGTGGCCGGCCGCCGCGAGCAACCCGAGCTGCACCGGGCCGAGGAGCGTGCCCGCGCTCAGCAGCAGGTCGCCCACGGCCGCGTCCCCGCCGGCCCGCCGGATCGCGTGACCGGGCTCGGCCGGCCGGGCGATGGCGACCCGGCCGCCCGCGGGGCCGCCGTCGGTCCACTCGACCGGGATCACCGCGTCCGCGCCCCGCGGCAGCAGCGCCCCGGTCATGATCTTGAGAGCGGTGCCGGGGGCCAGCTCGTGCCGGCGGGTGTCGCCGGCCGGCACCTCGCCGCGGACCGGGAGCATGACCGGCCGCTCGGCGGTTGCGGCGGCCACGTCGGCGGCCAGCACCGCGTAGCCGTCCATGGCCGAGTTGTCGAACGGCGGGAGCGGCCAGGCCGCGGTGACGTCGGCGGCGAGCACGGCGCCGTCGGCCTCGTCCAGGCCGAGCTCGCGCGGCGGCAGCGGGCGGATCGCCGCGAGCACCTCGGACAGGTAGCTGTCCACCGACTGCATCGCGGACGGCCCGGCCCCGGCGCGCTCGGTGACCGTCACCGCGGGCCGCCGGTCACGGCAGGCCGGCCAGGTAGTTGCGGAGCCAGGGCACGAACTCGGGCGCGATGTCCGGGCGGTCGCAGGCGAACTGGATCTGCGTGCGCAGGTAGTCCAGCTTGTTGCCGGTGTCGTAGCGGCGGCCGCGGAACAGCACCCCGTATACGCCGCCGCCGTCGACGGTGCCGCGGTCGCCGACGGCCAGGGTGCGCAGCGCGTCGGTCAGCTGGATCTCGCCGCCGCGGCCCGGGGGCGTGTCCCTGAGCACGTCGAAGATGCCGGGATCGCAGACATAACGCCCGATGACGATCCAGTTGGACGGCGCCTCGCCCGGCGGCGGCTTCTCGACCAGGTCGGTCACCGCGACCACGTCCTCGGCGTCGGTCGGCTTGATCGAGGCGCAGCCGTAGGAGGACACCTGGGCGGGCTCGACCTCCATGAGCGCGACGACGCTACCCCCGAACTGCTTCCTGACCTCGATCATCCGGCGCAGCAGCGGGTCGCGGCGGTCGATCAGGTCGTCCCCGAGCAGCACCGCGAACGGCATGTCGCCCACGTGCTCGGCGGCGCAGAGAACCGCGTGCCCCAGGCCCTTCGCGGCGCCCTGGCGGACGTAGTACATCTCGGCCAGTTCGTTGGGGGCCTGGATCAGCTCCAGCCCCTCCCGGTCGCCCTTGGCCTCGAGCGCCTCCTCGAGCTCCTTGTTGCGGTCGAAATAGTCCTCGATCGACCGCTTGCCGCGGCCGGTGATCATGAGGACGTCGCGCAGGCCGGCCCCCACGGCCTCCTCCACGACGTACTGGATCGCCGGCGTGTCGACAACCGGCAGGATCTCCTTGGGCGCCGCCTTGGTGACGGGCAGGAACCGGGTGCCCAGGCCCGCGGCTGGGATGACGGCCTTGGTCACCTCGTCCTTGGCGGTGGCTGTTGAATCGGCCATGCTGAGAACCCTAGCTGTAGGCCGGAGGACGCCGTGAACTGCACTGACCATGACGAGGCAGCCCTGCGGTCACGGAAGGTAGCGCTCCGGCGGCACCTGGCGGAACAACGGCAGAAAACAAACGATATCGAACGCTCCGTCTCGGGGCGAGCCCTGCGCGATGCGGTGCTCTCGCTGCCGGAGATCCAGATGGCGGGGACCGTGGCCGCGTACGTGTCGGTGGGCACCGAGCCGCCGACCAGCGGGCTGATCTACGCGCTCTTTAAGCGCGGGACATACGTGCTGCTGCCCCTGCTGCTGCCGGACTACGACCTGGACTGGGCGTCGTACGAGGGGCCGGACTCGCTGGCGCCCGGGCCGCGCGGGCTGCTGCAGCCCACCGAGCCGCCGCGCGGCGTGCAGGCGGTGACCAGCGCGGACCTGGTGATCGTGCCGGCCCTCGCGGTGGACCGCGGCGGCATGCGGCTGGGCCGGGGCGGGGGATCCTACGACCGGGCGCTGGCCCGGGTCGGAGCCGCCGTGCCCACGGTCGCGCTGATCTACGACGACGAGCTGCTCGATGAGGTTCCGGCCGGGCCGCACGACCGGCCGGTCCGCATGGTGGCCAGGCCGGGACAAGGAATCACCAGGCTGCGCTAGCTGTTGCTACCATCTAGCAGTCACACGCGGCGAGTGCCAACGCCTGCCAAACGCCGCAGAGGGAGGAATCGTGCCGACGTATCAGTACGCCTGCACCGAATGTGCTGATCGGCTCGAAGTCGTGCAGAAGTTCACCGACGAGCCGCTGACCGTCTGCGCGGCCTGCGGCGGCAAGCTTCGGAAGATCTTCTCCCCGGTCGGCATCGTGTTCAAGGGGTCCGGCTTCTACCGGACCGACAGCCGCGCCAGCCAGAAGGCCGGGGCCGCTGCGAACGGGTCGGGCGGAGCCGACGGGAAGAAGTCGGACGCCGCCTCCTCGGGGGACAAGCCGGGCACCGGCGACAAGAAGTCGGGCGACAAGGTCGGTTCGTCGTCCTCCTCTTCCGGCTCTGGCTCGGGCTCTGGCTCGTCTGGTTCTGGTTCTGGCTCTTCCGGCTCTGCCTCTGGTTCGGGTTCTGGCTCGGGTTCTGGCTCGAAGGTCGCCTGACCGGCCATGGCCGCGGCCGCGGGCGACCTGGCGAGCATCGGCGTCATCGGCGGCTCCGGCCTTTATGAGTTCGTCGACGCGATCGACGAGATCCTGATCGACACCCCGTACGGCCGTCCGAGCGACCCGCTGGTCATCGGCGAGGTGGCCGGGCGGCGGGTGGCGTTCGTGCCCCGGCACGGGCGTGACCACCGGTTCCCCCCGCACCGCATTCCCTACCGCGCCAACCTCTGGGCACTGCGCTCGGTTGGCGTCCGGCAGGTGCTGGCGCCGAGCGCGGTGGGCTCGCTGACCGCGGACTACGGGCCGGGCACGCTGGCGGTGCCGGACCAGCTGGTCGACCGCACGTCCGGGCGCGCGCAGACGTTCTACGACGAGGGCGGCGCCGTGCACGTGGCGTTCGCCGACCCGTACTGCCCGGTGGGCCGCTCCTACGCGCTGGCCGCGGCGCAGGAGCTGGGCTGGGCGCCGGTGTCGTCGGCAACCCTCGTGATCATCGAGGGGCCGCGCTTCTCCACCAGGGCGGAGTCGCTCTGGTATGCCGCGCAGGGCTGGACGCTGATCGGGATGACCGGCCTTCCTGAGGCGGTTCTGGCCCGCGAGCTGGGGTTGTGCTACACAACGATCGCCCTGGTCACCGACACCGACGCCGGGGTCGAGGAGGGTGACGGCGTCACCCAGGCCGAGGTGTTCCGGGTGTTCGCCGAGAACACGGCCGGGCTGCGGGACGTGCTGATGAGGATCATCGAGGGCCTGCCCGCGGAGCGGACCTGCCCCTGCTCGCACGCGCTGGACGGCGTCAAGCTGCCGATCAGCCTGCCCTGACTCTCTCGTCCTCGGCGGCCTCAGCCGGGGTTGCCCGATCTGCATGCCTGACGGCCTCGTCCTGGGCGGCCTCAAGCT
>Ga0335073_10009045_pt1 | contig 13973 bp, 12 predicted proteins | sample Lox_Sample_22_FD_207093 | JGI IMG/M metagenome (GOLD analysis project Ga0335073, IMG submission 207093) | Soil microbial communities from Loxahatchee National Wildlife Refuge, Florida, United States - Lox_Sample_2.2 | ecosystem: Environmental > Terrestrial > Soil > Wetlands | place: USA... | reverse complement strand
TATCGACTTCACCGCTTTGTCCAACTTTGCGAATATCAATGCGTTTGACTGACGATGGTCTTTGCGCTTCGCGTTGCCTCAAAATATCACCAGTTACTGGACTGCGGCCGATGACAGTTCCCTTCGCTATGTTGTTGCGGCTAGCAAGCATCCAGAAATATCACCACCAGTGAGGCCACCGTATCCAACCTTTGGAGAAACTTGACACAGCCTCAGGGTAGAAACTTGAAAGATGATCTAAAAAGAAGGATAAGAACATATAGCTACGATCACAATTAAGAATGAAAAAAAAGATTGATACGGGCGTGAAAGGCGGCGGTTTTGAATCCATCAGAGTTATTTTCTAATGATCAAAGACTCTAAAATTCGTCAGTATGACCATTCTCTCTTTTATGAATTACTCTGCGTACTCTCGCTCTTGTACTCTTTCACACTGGTGTTCCCGATCGCCGGATGTAGTGAAGTACTACGGCTCATATAATCGGCCGTTGGTTTGTTGGGCAGTTTCTGGCGAGAAAAGTCAATGCGGGAAATTTTACGCGGGCCGGAGATAGCTCCGCTCGCGAAATTCTTCCCGCCCGAGATTTGCAACGACGACTTCGAAAGTCAACCTCCAGCTCTCTCTTCTACTGTTTTCTTTCTTTTCAGCGCATGCATTTCAATTTCTCACAATGGCGACAGAGATCAAACCCCTCCCTCGACTGAGAGTCGCAAAGGCTGTCTCAACTCTCACTCCCGAGCAGAAGTATTGGTCAACATTCTCTTCGCAGACGCTACTCCCGACGCCTACATCTACTCCCATAACTCACATTTCCTCAAATTCACCCTCGATCTTGCCTTCATCATCTTCATTGTCTTCGCTTGCACAATCACAATCGTACATCGCCATCACCACAGGCCCCAGACTCCAACTACTCTCCACAACAACCCTCAAACCCGTCCGCACCATCACCCGCACAGCCTCATCCTTCCACGGCGCTACGGTACGACGAGATGGCCGCCTCGTGCTCGCGGGCTCCGAATCGGGCACGCTGCAAGCCTTCGACAGCTCCTCGCGGGCGATCCTCAAGACCTGGTCAGGCGAGCACCGACAGCCGGTGTGGGTCGCGAAATGGCACCCGACGGCGCCGACGACGGCCATGAGCTGCAGCGACGACGGCACCGTGCGCCTGTGGGACTTGCCGGCGGAGCGGAGCGCGTGGGCCGGCTTCGGCCATGCCGACTACGTGCGCTGCGGCGGCTGGGTCGGCACTGCCGCCGCCCTGCTCGTGTCCGGTGGCTACGACCGCGCTGTGCGGCTTTGGGACCCGCGCGTCGGTGCGGGCGGCGAGGGAGGCGGCGGGCGCGCTACAGTTATGGAGTTCCGCCTCAAGGATCCTGTTGAGGAGGTCCTGGCTACGCCTGCTGGGACCGCGCTGCTCGCCGCTGCTGGAGAGAAGATTGCGGTATTGGATCTTGTCGCCGCGAGGCCGCTGCATGTGCTGAAGAATCATCAGAAGACTGTCACAAGTCTGGCGTTTGCTAGTCAGGGACGGAGGTTGCTTAGTGGTGCGCTGGACGGGCATGTCAAGGTCTTCGATACGGACGATTGGAGTGTGGTTGCAGGCTTCAAGTATCCTAGCCCCATTCTCGCACTGGATGTTGTCGCTTCAGGTGCAGATAGAGAGGATAGACATATCTGTGTGGGAATGCAAAGCGGCTTGCTGAGTATCAGAACGCGCTTAAGCGGCACAGCGAAGGCGAAGAATAGAGAAAAGGAAAAGGAGATGGAAGCGCTTGTTGCCGGCAAGATCGAGGAGCACGATCGAGCATTGGGTAAGCGGAAAAGAGGGCGAGGATGGGAGAAACGACTACGAGGCAAAGACTACACCGGCGAAGGCGCCGATATCGTCATTGATGGTAACGCACGAGGCAGGATCCGAAAAAACTCAGAGTGGGAGGTAGCACTAAGAAAGGGGAGATATGAGCAGGCACTTGATATCGTTTTGGAGAAGGGCGATCGAACTGATACACTCACGCTTCTCACGGCCCTTGTCCATCGCTCTGCGCTTCGAACCGCGTTAAAGGGCCGAAATGCACAAATGCTGATGCCTTTGCTCAAATGGTTGCACAAGGCAATTCAGGACCCGAGACATGTACGTCTCACTACGGATACCGCAATGCTGGTACTCGATCTGTATGGAGAGAATATGGGTCAAAGTCCAGAGATTGACCATACGATCGCAAGACTACACGAACAAGTGAGACAGAGTGTTGAGATTGCTCAGACCTCTTGGAGTACCTTAGGTATGCTTGAGACACTGAAAACAGGAGAAGGTGTAAGCGCATAGCGTTTGGGACAGCACGACTTGATATGACTTCATTTTTGCATTAGCATGGCGCTGGGATTCTATATCGCACTTAAGACAGAGTATTCTTTCTAATTAAGATACTCTTAAAGCTCCTTCATTTCTATAAGGAGGCATTGGGTATCATTCGTCTAATCGTCGAAGCCTTCGAATGTATCATCTTGGGCCGCCGTCTGACGTCTCACCTGCTCTATCATCTTGTGCAGCTCCATCTTCTCCTCCATCTCCTTCGGCGTCATCTTTGCCTCGCGCTCCAGCTCTCTCTTTGCTTTGCGCTTCTCTCTCCTGTGCTCCCTCGTAGCTTTGGTGTCTTTCTTCTGGCTCCACGCTTCACTGACCTCTTTCTTAGGCCTTTTGCCGTTCAACTCCACGTCCTGTCCACCTTCTTTCCTTTTCTCCATTTCTTCCTTCCGATGCTTTTCTCTCTGCTTATCTCTGTACGCATACGTCTCCCAATCGACCCCAACCCCCAGCGACCGATCGCCATCCCACTTCTTCAACTCCGGCATAACAGGCATCTTCAGCAGCCCCCAGGCGCGGCCCAAATCCTCCCACGGCAAGTCCTTAACGCGAAAGATAGAGCTAGCCTGATGCTTGGAATAAGCCCGCACCCAGCTGACGAAGCCGCGCTGGGCGGCGTCATGCAGCGCGCGATCGCGCAGCACGACCTCGCGGATACGCGCGGTCGCGTCCGCAGCCTGCGCGGCCGCCACGGCGATCTCCGGCGCCGCCAGCGCCTCCACCGGTGTCTGCCGCACCGCCAGGAAGTGCAGGTAGTCCTCTTCGCCGCCCGGCACCAGCATCGTGACGGCGAGGCCTTTGCGGCCGGCGCGGCCGGCCCGTCCGCAGCGGTGGATGAACGCTTTCGGGTCCGTCGGCGGGTCCAGCTGCACGACTAGGTCGACCTGCGGGATGTCGAGGCCGCGTGCTGCGACGTCGGTGGTGAGCAGGAGGGTTGGCGTCAGCGAGTCGCTGAACTTGGCGAAGTTCTTGCTGCGCACGTGAGGTGGCTGCTTGCCGTGCAAAGGGACAATGGTGAATGCTGGGAGCAGCTGTGGGATGACGTGCTGGAAGTAATCCACAGCGTAGCATGTAGCAATGTAAACAATGGTCTTCTGTGGAGAGAGTTGCAGTTTCTCGAGTAGTTGACAGAGAGCGGGTAGTTTGTGACTTGGCGGCGTTAAGATGTAGCGAAGCTGCAGACTCGCAGGCGTTCGCTTTTCGAGAGCACCAGAAGCAGACTTCACTTTGACTGAGATGCGCACTGGGTTGCGCAGTCCTACGCGAATAAGTTGGTCGACTGCCTCACTGACGCTGGCACTGAAGAGACCAGTTCTACGCTGCTTGGGCAACCGCTGTAGAATCTTCTGCACGTCGTCTTTAAAACCGAGATCAAGTAGGCGGTCAGCCTCATCTAATACCAAGGCCTCAAAGGATGACTGAGGACAATGGACATGTGGCGATGATAACAGCTCGAGGAGGCGTCCAGGAGTCGCTATGATAAGATTCGGAGATGTCTTGAGAAAAGTAGATAGATCTTGAGCTGTCGATGTCGAGCCTCCCAGGAGAAGCTGTGGAACAACTTTTAGTGTTTTAGAAGAGATCTCTTGAGGAACAGCTTCCTCGTCGTCTGGTGGTCTCAGTAATGCAGCAGATGGGCCGTGGAAACCGAGGAGTTGAATCAGAACGGAATGAATCTGTGATGCTAGTTCTCTCGTAGGAGAGACAATGATGGCTCCGATGTGATGCTTCTTGATCGGCTCTTCGAGTCGTAGAAGCTTTTCAATGACGGGAATCAGGAACGCCAGAGTCTTTCCACTTCCCGTGACGGCTTCGACAACTACGTCTTTGTTACCGACGAAGAGCGGGATCGTGCTCGCTTGCACGGGCGTCATCCGCGCGAAACCCATGCTGGAAATGGCCTCGAGAATCCATTCTGATAATGCGGGAGTCAAGGCATCCCAAGCTCTTGATGCTCCTCGGTTTATGGGTTTTGCTTCTGCTGGAGCCATATGCGCCTGGGAACTACAGGTACGCTTGGTGCCGCTGTCAGAGCGCGATACAGCCACCGCTCTGCCAGGTATTAGTGCCGATACTCGTGCAAATGCACCATTTTCTTGTTCTCAAAATTTCGTGTTCTTTTGCAGATCCTTTGCCCATCGACCACGCTTCCAAGACGCAGGTGGCTTGTGGCTTGGTGTTCTTGAAAATTCGATTTTCTAGACTTGAGCGGACCAATAGCGGCCGAGCGAGGCGTTCACAGCCTCCCTGCCAGCCTGCCAGCCCTGCCTGCTTGCGTGTGCGACATCGTAACTCCTGTCGGTCCATGCGCTTTATTTTCTCGCCATGACCTTTTTCTTCTTCTCTACCTGTGCTTGCAATCTTCCTCACGGGCCGCCTATCGCTGCGACCGCGTCCCATGCGTTAAAACCTCTAGATGCATCGAAGCCGGATGAATCGGCCAGAAAGTCATCTTCCGGCCCCCTCTTCCACGCGAAGCGCAGTCTCACATTAGCGTTCCGCAACCTTTAAAGCGAAGCGGTCAGAATACTGTACGCTCTCGTCCGGATCCATCTCTGCGACGTCTGCGGCGATACCAAACCTCAGATCCAACATCTACCCTCAAACCACGTCAGCCCTGACCATCCGGTGTTGTCGCGTGCGCCATGGCTTCGTCACACTACCCCATTCCCGCGACTCCACGAGTCATCTCACCTTCTCCGACACCCACAGAGGCTTCATCAAGAGAAGGATACTTCGGTCCGATCACCAGATCTCTTTCCCGCCACACCTACGTCACTTCACCTCAATCTGTTGGTGACGATGCTGAAGGCTCTGGCTCAGATCCAGAGAAGCGCGCTCGACCTCGCAGTAAAAGCCCGCGGTTGGAAAGTCGGAAGCCAAAAATCGCTCCTTTGACAACTCTGGACTCTACAACGGCCAGTTCGGCTCAACCGTCCAACCCCGTCAAGAGGAAACCAGAGCCTCTCGCAAACGGCGACGCATCCGGCCATCTCTCTATTCCCAAGCTTTCACATGACTACTGGCGCGAGCTCAGTCGAAGTCCAAGTCCACTTGGCCTAATACCGATTCACACACAATTTCGCTCATTCATCCACCGTCACGAGATACCTCGAAAAGTGCTCCACGTTTCGATTGGCTTCGTCGCAATCTACTTCTACGCCAAAGGCTACCAGCCAACCGACATCCATCCTTACCTCCTAGCCTCCCTCATTCCGCTTGCGTCGCTCGATGCCATCAGACATCACTTTCAGTGCGTGAATAAGCTCTACATTCGAGTCGTTGGTGCTTTGATGAGAGAATCAGAAGTCGACGGCTGGAACGGCGTCATTTGGTATCTTCTCGGCTCATGGATCGTACTGACATGGCTACCAAAGGATATAGGCGTCCTGAGTGTCCTGCTCCTTAGCTGGTGCGACACGGCGGCAAGCACATTCGGGAGACTTTGGGGACGATACACGCCTCGCATAAGACGAGGAAAGAGTCTGGCTGGTAGTCTTGCTGCGCTAGTCGTTGGAGTTGCCACCGCAGTCCTATTCTGGGGCGCCATAGCTCCGCACTGGGGAGCGTCTAAAGGCTACGACACGGGAAAGTACAGCTTCATGTTTCAAAACCGATTGACCTTGCCGTCTCAAATTAGAGGTCTCTTGGGCTGGACTGCAGAACAAGCCACTATCACAGGCGGCCTGGCTCTCGGAGCCATGAGCGTTGTGTCGGGATTCATTGCGAGTGCGAGCGAGGCTATCGATCTGTTCGGATGGGACGACAACCTTACCATTCCTGTTCTATGTGGTGTTGGGATCTGGGGATTCTTGAGGGTGTTTACATGAAAGAGCATCGGTGCATAGGGTAGCTTAGATGGAAGACTCTCCATATGGCATTTTTATGGTGTAATCAAGCGATGTATGATTTCTTGAAAAGAGGTGGACCGTTAGATACGTCCTCATTCCTCTCTCCTGGAGCGAGAAGCCCTGAGCAAAAGAAACCCCCTTGTATGATTAAGACGCGAACCCAATTAATTCGAAGTCTTATGTTTCTTAATCAATATACGTTGATCGGCGTTGCGAAATATAGTTTGAAGCTTGAAGTGTTGTATTTGGCCAATAAGAGGGCCATAATCCTTCACACCCACGACCGAAGAAAGTGCGACAAACTGCAGCTGGACCTCGGATGCATCACCTCGAACCTCGTCCCCCAACCGCATCTATCGACCTTACCGTTTCGCGAGCCTTCTTCATCAATATGTCAAGTTCAATCCAGCAAGAGAATGTCAGATAGCAAAATGACAACGTTGAAACCTGAACATATGGTGGGTGGATTTTCCTTATCTCGTTTTTCATTCTTGGCTATCTCAGCCTTTAGTATTCTACTGGAATAGCGCGGATGCAATGTTTTGATTTCATTTCCGCTATATTCTGACGGTAGTTCGAGACCAAGAGACAAATCGGAGACCGAGCAACGGCTTTCGAAGTGTGGCTCAATGACTTCGCCGGTAGAAGATTAAGAGATTGGACAATGCAGCATTGTAGCCGAAAAAGGCTATCTGCGCTGCTATTTTTCCCCAAATGATTCCTAAACCCTCTTCCTGCATTGAGAATCTGCTTCTGACTTATCTATGCACTAAAGGCGGCAATCGCGCGGCTCCGCTCTTATGTTCCGCCTCCAACGCAATACTACTCATTACCTTTATCACGGCGGGCTGCTGTTCTTGTTCTCTTGTTCGCAGACGTAAGGGGAGAACTTCGTGTTGTATTGACTATGCGTGCGAAAACGTTATCATCATGTGGGTACGACATCTGGGGTTTAGATCTTGGCTAATATCCTCTACTAGATGCTGGCCAAGCAGCTCTTCCGGGAGGCAAAGCAGATGCATTGTCAGAGACGCCCTTTCAAACGGCCAGAAGAGAAGCGTTCGAAGAAATTGGACTCCCACTAGAGGACACTAAATTCCCACCACCTTTCCGGATAGAACACCTTTGCCAACTACCAGCCAACCTCGCCAGAACAGAGCTGGGTGTACGACCATGTGTGGCCTTTCTTTCTGCCAACCCGGGACCCGACTGGCCATCGGATAGGAGAATTCCAACAGCAGAAGAAGTTCTCATCCCGCGGCTCGACGCCAAAGAAGTGGCGGCCGTCTTCTCGGCGCCCTTCCACAACTTCCTCAAAGACACGGACGAGTTCGTGACGGAAACGGCCACGGGCTTTGGCTCCGAGGCGAGCAACTTCCCCGTGAAGTGGTACAACGGCACGTGGACCGACTGGCACGAGTCACGCTGGCGAATGCACAACTTCTACGTGCCCATCACCGGCCAGACCGTTGCTTGGGCGCCCACCGTGTCATCGTCGCCCGCCGTCGGCAGCTCTTCGCTTCCGTATCGCGACTTGCCCGCGCCTGCCAGAGCTATCAAGCTGGCGCAGGACTCGATGAGGCGGTTTCGAGTCTTTGGCATGACGGCGAGGATCATGGTCGATGCCGCGAGGGTGGCGTTCGATGAGGCGCCCGTTTTTGAGCACAATAGCCACTTGGGCGACGAAGATATGATCGGCCGACTGCTTCGTATAGGGAGACTCGGGCCGATCAGGAAACCGGATGATGAGCTTACCAGGGAAGACTTGTTGGCTGCTGCGAGGTTAGGAAATGATGATTCGAAGATGAAAATGTGAAGTAAGTACGATGGTGACAGGTGTTTTTGGAAATGAACTTTATAAGACTTGCGAGCTGTATGAATGCGTCTAGATTTGCTAATGATACACAGATGATTTACTCTACTTCCAAGCTCAATAACTTCTAGGTAACCCAAGCACCCTCTCGCCAACGTAGTTCAAGATCATCTCCCTACTCACTGGTGCAAGGCGCGGAACTAGACACTCCCTGAAGTACCTCTCGACATGATATTCCTGTGCGTAGCCCATGCCACCATGGGTCATCACGGCTCTTTCGCAAGCCTTAAAGCTGGCCTCGGCAGCGAGATACTTCGCACTATTGCAAGCGGCACCTACCTGATGCTGTGTGATGGAACTGTCCTTCGCACTTTCGTCGTAGAGCCTAGCGGCATGATACGTGGCTAGCTTCGCAGCTTCAAGTTGACACCACGCGTCGGCAAGCGGATGTTGAATGCCTTGGTTTTTGCCAATCGGCCTGCCAAATACAACACGGTCCTTCGCGTAGGTCGTTGCTCTCTTCAGTGCTACGTAGCCCAATCCCAGAGCTTCGCCGGCGAGCAAGCATCTCTCAGCATTCATGCCGTGCAGTACAATCTTGAAGCCTTGCCCTTCCTTTCCGATCAGCGTAGACGCTGGGATGCAGTAGTTGTCGAAGAAAATCTCGTTTGCGTCGACGGCGCGGCCACCCAACTTCTTAATCTTTCGGATGTCGATGGCTTGGTCAGTCTTATCAAAGTCGATGAAGAAGAGTGAAAGTCCTTCGGCTGGCTTTGTAACTTCTTCGAGCGGCGTCGTGCGTGCCAGCAAGATCATCTTGGATGCGACTTGTGCGTTTGTGATCCAGATCTTCTGCCCCGAGATCAGATAATCGTCACCATCGCGTTTGGCCGTCGTTTTCAGCTTGAGCGTGTCGAGACCCGTATTCGGCTCCGTTACGCCAAAGCACGTCTTGTACTCGCCAGCAATCAAGCCAGGCAGAGTCTTAGCTTGGAGTTCCGGAGACGCGAACTTCGCCACTGGTTGGGTGGCGTAGACATTGGCGTGCAACGACTGAGCGCCAGCCATGCCTGCTCCGCTCTCAGAAATGGTGTGAAGCATCATCGTTGCCTCTGAGATTCCAAGTCCTGCACCTCCCTGCTCCTCTGGGAGCGCGATGCCTATCCAGCCGTCCTTTGCCAGAGCGGCGTGAAGCTCATGGGGATATTCTTCAGTTTGATCATGCTCCATCCAGTAGTCCTGCTCTACAGTCAGCATAGGGAGTCCTCAGAATGAGAGAGGCCCACGAACGTCAGGGAAATTTGCGCAAATCTTGGATACAGCTTCTCTCACCGAGAGCTGAGTTTCTGTGAATCCAGACATTTCCATTAACCGTTGACATCTCGAATTTGAGAAAGCGCGTGTATTCAAGAAATTGAAGCTGGGACGAAGGCCTCGAAGATTCGAAGCAACTGGCTGGAAAAGCCTTGAGAGTCCAACTCTTGAACCCATGGATTGATGATGTTGAAGTAATAACGACAACGCTTTACATAGCTTTTCTAAACCGACAGAAAGGCAAGAGCACTGAACTATTAATTGATATGAAATACAACCTCTCCGTACAAGATATATTATATTCAAAGACGCAGCTTCTCCCAATCGCAAGCAATGCAATGAATCTCTTCGGCCTCGGCTGTATTCCCGGCCTTTAAGTTGTTTCCGACAAGCTCGATCACTACGGAGTGAAACCGGTGCGATGTCGGGATCGAATGGTGAGACTTGATATCAAAGTACATCCCAAGAACCAATTGAATACCAGTTTAAATGACCTGACTGGCAGGTTGACCCGCGTTTTCGGCGGTTTGTGACGCTCTTTTCGGCGGTAAATCTGCCCATAAAATACACCGATTGAATGCCGCCTAATAGCTGCCTTCCCGCCGCAGCTGGCCAAGCACAAAGGGTCCCCTGCAGCCCTTCTGCGCTCCCATGTTGCGCCTCACCAGATATAGGCCTTTTCGGTTTCGCAGTTCCTGGAATCCCACTTTCCGTCCTCTCTCCAAGTTCGAAGGGCGCCCGAAAATGGTACCATTTGCTCTCCACAGGAGTTTTGTTGTGGAGTCTGGACGACTCTTCTGGATGTTGTCTGTGTAGTAATGGTTGTAGGTTATTGGTTGCCCTTTTCTTGTCTTCTTGAAAACCTCCGAAGTTCCTGTATCACAGTGTCCCGGCGTTAAATGAATGCAATCCTCGTGACATCTGGCACTCTTTTAACGGCACAGCGTCAATACTGCATCCATTTCCCTCTGGTTTTATCTTAAGGGGTCCTTTAACACTTGTAAACTAACAGTAAGGTCTCGGACCATCAGGCATAAATCACGTGTCATTGAAGGATTATTGGAGCCGCTATCCTTATTCCTTCGCTAACTTGTTTCTTGTCAAGGCCGTTCTTTACCCTCAGCCAACCAAGTTGCTTCGCTAAATACGTCCTAGTTCACCGACAGTTCTACCCAGTCTATCGCATATCTACCTCTCATTCCTTCCCATAACAAGTGTGGGTGACCATTCAAGATTAATGCAGGTTGCAACAACATCCAATAAAGATATCAGTCTGTGAGACGAGCAACGAATCTACGTTGGACACGTAGCCTGAATCCATTCCTTTGTTGAAACGTTCTGCAAACCAATAGGCCTGCCAAATCCGCCAACGTTGATATGTGATTAATTGTAAGGCTGCGCCACCACTTCCTTGAGGACAGCTCGAAACTTAAGCTCGTTGAGATTGTGTTATCCCAACCACTCTCACAATATCTCAATTCGACTATCATATCAATTATTAGGACTTATCGGTCCAAAATGTCAGACCGTTAGTATTAGCAAGGTGAAAACCATGATAGCCTGTTACCAACTTGAGCCTTTACTAGGGACATGCCGCGAATGCAAAAACGACGTCTATGAGGATGACGACTACTATTACAGCTACTGCGAACATCGTGAGTAATACTACTAAGCGAAACTGTAAATCTAATTAATATCTACTAGACAAATGTGCATGGAATGGCTGCAATAGGTTATACAGAGACGAATGGAATGGAGAGTGGTATTGTCACAAACGTATGTGCTTTTGTAGAAGTATATCGCAGCATATATAAACATTGACCTTTACAGATTATCAAGCCCATCGGTTGGCCCATCAGGTCGGAAAGACGGCTCGGGAGAAGATAGAGAGCAGTGACGGCTGTAATGTTCAGTGACTTCTCAATTCCAGGACTGCGAATATAAGAATGAAGAACTGAAAATTAATCAAAGCTAGTGATAAATTGTCTGATATCAGTAACCTACGATAGTGTTATCACCCTGTGATCTGCTATCGGCTTGCCAAAGTTAGTGCAGAGTGGAAATGTAAGCTACGAGGAACAAGCAATTTAACGTAAAGAATCGTCCCTCCAACGAGTGACAAATCAAAGGCTGGGGAGAAAGCATCGGGCAAATCAAGGAGCTGCTGTTAAAATGACCATACTTATAGAAACGCTTCGTGACGTTCAGCCTATACTTGGACATGAGTTCACAAGACCTCAGTTACTTCTAAGTGCTTTTTGAGAATGTCTGAAACAGGTCAAATATCCACTTCCGTGGTTTGTTCTCCATTCTCCATTCCAGCAAGTGCTGTTCCTCCAGTGAGTCCCATCGCCAGTTCATGCGGGCAGGAGGTTCATAATCCTCGTTGTCCTAGCTATAGTCACTGTTGTCGCTGCCGCCGTCACCGACACCACTGCCATTCATATTGCCGCGGCGATCGCGACGACTATGGACATTCAAGCCCTCATCACCGTCAGCACCAGCATATTTGGCTATCTCCGGAGCAACTACAAGATCACTACACAAAGCCCGTGCCCTCCTGCGAAAGATCCCAGCCGCTACATGCTGGTGTTCATGGCTGTTGCGCCGAGAAGGGGAAGAAGGCGATGGCAAAGCGTACGACAGCGAAAACGAGGGAGACGGAGGGAACGACCGAACGATGGAACAAGAGAGCGAGGGGACCGTGAGAGGCGCGAGGAGGAGCGGTGCGTCGGAGACGGGCTGCAGCGTCACATTGGTGTCAGAGATAGCGACGGCAATGGGGCAGCATGCGCCGGGATGGAAAGGGTGGAGGACCGGTTGAGGGCTGTGAAAAAGAGCAACGTAAAGTAAAACGCATGAGGGAGAGGTCAACAGGTTTCAAATACTGCGAATGAGAGGCTGTACGGGGACGGAAAAACCATGCGATTGAGCCAATGAGAGCAAGAGGGGATTACCTAATAAGACGGTAACCGCTGGGTTCCCGCCGTCAGGTCATTTACCAATAAACAATATTCAAGGAGACTTTTGGCCACAGTATTGACTATGCTCTCATGGTGGAAGCGAGTACGGAGTGCTTCGTATATTAAAGCCTGAGGCCATAATTGCCTGAGGCTGTTTGTTGGCACGTGCTCAAGCGTCGCTCGCGCGTCTAAACATTCAAAGTTATGAAGCTCCAATCTTCTGTCAACACAACATTGCTCTTTGCTTCTCGAGAAATATGCTTCCATTTTGCTTATTGCCATGATACAAAAGTGTATCTAACGCAGTGACGGCCTCATTCGCACCCTAACAGCTCTTGATCGCGACAACGCGTGGTTTGTTTGGGTTCGATAGCATGGCTGCTGTGCGTTCCAAACTGCCCGTGGGCTCAGCACCATGGATTGTATCGGAGAGGAGACAGGCTGACGAGCTTGTCGAACAAGAAGCAGAAGAGTTTGGCTACTCAGTTCGAAATGAGATGGAATGGCTGAACGAACATATGGCCGAGATCTTCTCTTCAACTCAACTGTACGTTCGACTTAAACGCACCAGAGGCTCTACTAACAATACACAGGGACGTGACAAACGTTTTTAAGACTCCAGGCAAGCTGAGAGGAAAGACTCCTCGAACGACACGGAAGCGAAATGCACTTGGAACACGAACCGTAAGTCCTACACGTCCGAATCGGGTAGTAGATTTACTGACTGTAACAACAGCCATTGACTGACATCTTCACTCCCAATCAACAAGCCGGTCCCAGCCCGTCGAAATCGCAGTTCTACAAGCAAATCACCCAGTTCCAAGTAGCTGAGGATCAGGAGAATTCGCAACCAACGGCTCTTATCAGCAAAGCTTCACAACCTGTAGTCCCCAGACAACTGAAACCAAACAATGATTCTGGCTACCAGGGAGCGACCGATGATGATATGGACTTGGATAAAGAGCCTGTACCTTCGTCCAGCGTGCAGACAAACCAGAACCTAAACAAAGCGGCAGCGCCCCAAGCGGAAGAGCGAAGACACACAGAAGACGAAGAAACTTACATGTCTGCCAAGGAGAGCTTTGGGAGCAAAGGCCCGTCCCATGATGATCTACGCAAAGCAGAGTCTGCGAGCAAGGAACAAGGCGAGGATATCACCATGACCGAAGCACACACCTCAACACAACATCAGCCTAAGGCTCCAGCTCAGGAACAGACAGCTTCGGGAGCCAAAGGGAAAGCCCCGACGAAAGTAGTACCGAATGATGAAATGGAGGGTGTAGAGACTGCAACTCCGTCAGATGGCTCAAGCCCTCCAAAGCCATTACTTCGGAAAAGCAGTCTTACCTTCTCTGCACTGCCAGGACGAGAGCCGCTGGTAGGGAAGAAGACAAGTTTCGGTGCTCAAACCCAACGCACAAGCGTTGTTGATCAGTTTAAAGCCGTTCTAAGTCGAAGTAGCTACCTTGGTCGCTTTACTGGTGGCAAGAGTCTTGGTGGGCAACAGAACGTGCCAACAGTGGCTGCAGACAAAGTTGAAGACTGGATGGACGTCGACACAGTCGCTGATAAACCACCATTACAAAGAGAAGAGTCCGAGACGACAAGACTGCACAACAAGACATCTACGCAGCGGTTACATGATCGCATAAACATGTTGGGC
>Ga0335073_10009043_pt1 | contig 13975 bp, 11 predicted proteins | sample Lox_Sample_22_FD_207093 | JGI IMG/M metagenome (GOLD analysis project Ga0335073, IMG submission 207093) | Soil microbial communities from Loxahatchee National Wildlife Refuge, Florida, United States - Lox_Sample_2.2 | ecosystem: Environmental > Terrestrial > Soil > Wetlands | place: USA... | reverse complement strand
GTCGGCCTGGTCTGCAGCCACGCCGGGGGGCTGCCGCCACGGACCCGGCCGCACCGCGTTGCCTACGACGACGTGGTCGCCGACGTGCTGTCCCGTACGCTGGCGGCAGCCTCGCGCGCGGTCAGCGTGGGGGTGGATCCCGCGCGGGTGCTGATCGACCCGGCGCACGACTTCGGCAAGAACACCTGGCATTCGCTGGAAGTCACCAGGCGGCTGGACGAGCTGGTTGCCACCGGCTGGCCGGTTCTGGTCTCGCTGTCCAACAAGGACTTCGTGGGAGAGACGCTTAATGCCGCGATCGGCGAACGGGTGACCGGGACTCTGGCGACGACCGCCGTGTCCGCGTGGCTTGGCGCCCGGGTGTTCCGCGCTCACCAGGTCCGCGAGACCCGGCAGGTGCTGGACATGGTCTCCGCCATCCTCGGCGAGCTGCCGCCCGCCCGCACGGTGCGGGGACTCGCCTAGTGCCGCCAGTCCGTGGTGCGCGCCCGTCGTGCTTGTCCAGAACGGGTGACCGATGATCACAGCCGCTGCCTTGTGCCCGGCGCCGCCGCTGCTCGCCCGCGAGGTGACCGGCGGCGATCCGGTTGTCCCCGAGTTGCGCCAGGCATGCGCCGAGGCAGTCCGGCGGCTGGTCCGCTGCGAACCTGACGTGATTGCCGTTGTCGGGCCCGCGCCCGTCACGGCCCGCTGGCCCGCCGACCGCGGGCTGGGCCTATCCGTGTTCGCCCCTCGGGCCGCGTCGGGGGACCCGCCGGGTGGCCACCCGGCAGCCCCGCTGCCGCTCGGGCTCGGCACCCGGCTGCTCGACCAGGCGGGATACGCGGGGCCCCGGCTGCTCGAGGCAGTCGGTTACGACGAGCCGGCCGCGGGCTGTGTCGCGCTCGGCGAGCAGATCGCGGCCAGCGGCGGCCGGGTGGGCCTGCTGATCATGGCCGACGGGAGCGCGCGCCGGGGCCCCCGCGCCCCCGGGTACCTGGACGAGCGGGCCGCCGCCTTCGACGCCGCCGTCGAGGACGCGGTCCGCGACGGCGATCTCGACGCGCTGCTCGACATTGACCCGGTGCTGGCGCGGGAGTTGCTTGCGGCCGGGCGTCCGGCCTGGCAGGTGCTGGCCGGAGCCGTACGCGAACAGTCGGCCGGGACCGCGCGCGAACAGCCTCCGGCGGCCGAGATTCTCTACTCCGACGACCCGTTCGGCGTTGCCTATCTGGTCGCCTGGATACCGGGCCAGGGGAACCCGCGGGATGGGACCGGCTAGGGGCCAGCGCGGTCGTCGTCAGGAATGACAGTCAGGTCGGCGAGCGCGGAGCGGGCCTCGTCGGCGATCGGCGGCAGGTCGCAGGTTTCCAGCACGTGGCGGAGCGCCTTGGCGTAGGCGGCGTCGCAGGCCTGATCGGCGGGCGTGGGGGTGTCCGGCACGACGCCGGTACCCTGCCAGTTTGTGCCGGTGACCGGGCTGACCGAGCGGACGTGCGGGATGTGGATGTGCACGGCGGCGCTGATCCGGAACGGGCGGGTCGGGTGGGCTCCGCCGCCGGTCGTCTCGCCGATGACTTCGGCCCGGCCGAGCGACTGCAGCGGTATTTTGCCCGGCCCGATCGAGAGCTATCTCCTGCAGGCCCTCGCCAGTTCTCTGAGCGGTATCTACTTCCCGGCCCTGGAGTTGACCGAGACGATCTCGCTAAGGTTGTTCGCCGACGAGCTCATCCGTTTCAGCGGGTGAACAGATAGGCAGGCCGAGTGGGCCCACCACGGTCCGAAGCATTCATGACCGAAGTATGGTTGATCGAAGTATGCTTCGAGCTTAGGAAGGCTCCTGCCACTCTCAGTGGTGCACTCGGGCGGCCATCAGGCGCTCGGCGGTGGACGGCCGGAGGCCATCGGCCCGGCCGGAGAAATAGCGCTCATACACCTCAGCCGGGGTCAGGTGCTCGGCGACCGCCAGCCCGCAGCGTCTGACCAGCGTCTCAGCTTCGGCCGGGGAGAACGTGAGGCGGTAGGGCTCACCGGCCGCGGCGACCATCTCTGCTTCGGTATGCACCATCTCGCGGGCGGCCTCATCGAGGAAGGGCTCACTGGCGTCGTAGCTCAGTACGGCTTCTGATCCTGGCGCGCACGCGGCAATGGTGCGCAAGGTCGCCTCCACCGCATTGGTGGTCAGGTAGATGATCACGCCCAGCCAGGAAAAGAAGACCGGCTGGGACCAGTCGAGCCGAGCCCGGTTCAGGGCCGTCTCAAGCGGCTCGGCCTCGAAGTCAACCGGAACGAAGGTGTGCCCTTCCCTGACCGGCAGGCCAAGGTCATCGGCCCGGGCGCGCTTCCAGGCCTGCGTGGCCGGGTGATCGACCTCGAATACCCGCATCTGGCCGAGGAGGCCGGGCCGGCGCCACGCGAACGAGTCAAGGCCAGCACCGAGGATGACGTACTGGTGGTAGCCCCCGGCCAGCAGGCGGTCCTCGGCATAGCGGGCGCGCACGACGATGCTGGATCGGCTCTGCCGCCGCGCCGGCTCGGCAAAGACAGCCTCCTCCGAGGCCCGGATATCAGGCCCGGCCGGCCCGGCCAGCAACTGCGCGTAAGGATCATCAAGGACCCACGGAGGCTGGTCATATGCCCGGTGGGAGCCCCGGGAGACGGCCACGGCCATCGCCGTAGCGCTCGGCCGGCCAGCATCCATGAACCCTCCTGCCAAACGCCCGGCCAGCCCGGTGCCCGCCATCGTCGCCCTGCCTTTCGCCAGTCCGCCGGCTCATCCACCCGGCGGCGCGACACGAGGCAGTGCAACCCAACAACTTACGGCAGCAGCGCTAACCAATCAGGTAATATAGGTCATTAATTAACCTGGGGTGCCACGGCGCAGGGCACGGCTCGAGACTAGGGGCAGCACGGCTCGAGACTAGGCGCGCGGTCGGTACTTTGTCCCCCTCGGTTCATTGAAGTTCGGAGGCTTTCTCCAGATGGCGGCACAGCCTCAGCAGGCAGAATTTGGCGCGCATGTACGGGTGCCGAAAATGGCGGAACTAGTCGCCAGCCGGCTCCGGAAGCAGATCATAGATGGCGACCTGCTCGAGGGTGATTCGCTGCCGTCGGAAGCAGTACTGATGGAGCAGTTCGGCGTGTCGCGGCCGACGCTGCGTGAGGCTTACCGCGTGCTCGAGTCCGAGGCGCTGATCACCGTCCGGCGTGGTGCGCACGGCGGCGCGCGTGTGCACGTGCCCGACAGCGACGTGGTAGCCAGGTATGCGGCGCTCGTGCTGGGATACCGCACGGTCACCCTTTGGGACGTCTACGCTGCCCGGACCGTGCTGGAGCCAGGCTGCGCGGCCATGGCCGCGCAGCGGCGGCCCGCCGCGAACCTGGACCAGTTGCGGGCCGCGGTGGCGGACGCCGAGCGCTGCGCCGACGATTCAATTCGCTTCATCGAGCAGGAGACGTCATTCCACAAGCTGCTGGTCAGTGCCGCGGGAAACCAGACCATGCTTCTCTTGCTCGAAATGCTTCAGCGGATAATCGACACCTCGAATATCATCCACGGGGAGCAAGATCCCGGATCTCCCGCGAATATCCGCGCGAGCGAGAAAGGGATCCACGCCCACCGGCACGTCATTGAACTGATCCAGCAGCGTGATGCTGATGGCGCGGCACGGCTGTGGCGCGAGCATCTCGGCGAGGCGCAGGAATACCTGCTCGGCTCGGACGACCCGGTCACCGCCCTCGACCTGGTGGGCTGAGATCCGGTTCTGACCTGGCCTGGTCGCGGGGGTGCCGAGATCGACCAGCACCTGGCCGACATCACGAACGGCGACCTGGACCTGGCCGCGTTTCCGGTGGTCTCCGCGTGGGGCCGCCAGGCCAGTCAGCCCCGGCAGCACGCCACGCGGCCTAGGTAGCGCCCAGCGAGGTCAGCAGAACCGCGCGGGCCTGGCGGGCGACGCCGAAGGTGTTGAGGAGAAAGTCCCAGGTGATCCCGCCGGGGCTGATCCGCAGCTCGGTCTCGCCGCCGCGGGGGGTGATGGTCACCTGCGCCTTGACGACGCGGTTGTCGCCGGAGCCGACCACGATCGTGTTCGGCTGGCCTTGGCGTGGGGCCTGGAAGACCAGCCGGCCCATGGCCATCCCGGGCAGCACGTTGTAGCCGGCCCCCAGGCCGTTGCGCAGGACCGCGACCACCTCCTCGGTGGTCAGCTCGGCCCGGGGAACAGTGACGGTAGGCATGACTCGTTCACTCCCATCGGAAAGGGTGCACGTCGCAGGCCGGGCTACTCCCAACGGAAGAATCGCTTGGCCAGGTATCCGAACACGACCGCGTACGCCGCGAGCACCAGCAGCCCCAACGTCGGCGGGAACTCGCCGAACATCGGGTAGACGATCGCCTGCACGGCCGCGCCCAGCGGCGTGAAGTGGCTGATGTCCAGCATCACGCTCGGCATCAGCTGCACCGGGTAGTACAAGCCGGAGAAGAACAGCAACGGGTAGAGCACCGCGGCCGTGATGCCGCGGACGGCACCCGAGGTCGGGGCTACGGCCGCGATACACAGGCCGATCGCGAACAGCGCGGCGATGGACAGCACCACGGCCAGCAGGAAGCCACCCAGGTTCCCTGGAGCGTGCTGACCGAAGAACACAATGGTCGTCACTATGATGATCAGCACCGCGATCAGCATCAGGCACGCCTGCACGGCGAGCTGCGCGGCCAGCACCCAGGAGGCAGGCACCGGGGTGACCGACAGGCGGCGCAGGATGCCCTGTTCCCGGTAGGAGACCAGCGGGCCGGGAAGGTACGTCAACGCGAGCAGCCCGATCGAGAACGAGATCAGGATCGGGATGTAAATCTGGAACGGGGTCAGGCCACTAAGACTTGAGCTGGGCTGCTGGAAGACATGAAGCTCGCCGAAGATGACCAGGATCAGCAGCGAGATCCCGATGGCGGCGATCGCCCCGGCCGGCTGACGCCAGACGAGCCGCGCCTCGTTGAGGACGATCCGGCCGAACGCGGCCCGCGGCGCCCCCGGCCGCGCGAGCACGGGCACGCTACTCATGACTGCTCTCCCTCCTGGTGCATGTGCGTTCCGGTCAGCCGGACGAAGGCGTCCTCCAGGGTCGACGCGTCGAGCTGCACGTCCCGTGCTTCCACCCCGGCCCCGCTCAGGGCCAGGATCACCGCGTTGACGAGTTCCCCGGTTCCGGTCACGACGACGTGCTGGCCCTCGTGCTCGATCCGTGTCACCTCGGGAAGTTCCGCCAGCAGGCGGTCATCAAAGCGGGCTGAGGGCAGGAAACGAACGCTCTTCCCGCCCTGGGCCTGCGCGGTCAGTCCCGCCGGGGAGTCCAGCGCCACGACCCGTCCGTGATCGATCAGTGCCACCCGGTCGCACAGCCGCTCGGCCTCCTCCATGAAGTGGGTCACCAGCAAGATCGTCACGCCGCGGTCGCGGATGCCCTCGATCAGCCCCCAGGCGTCCCGGCGGGCCTGCGGATCCAGCCCGGTGGTCATCTCGTCGAGCACCGCGATCTTCGGCCCGCCGACCAGCGCCAGCGCGACCGACAGGCGCTGCCGCTGGCCCCCGGACAGGGACCGGTAGTAGGCCCGGCGCTTGTCGGCCAGCCCGAAGACCTCTATGAGTTCGTTGAGGTCGGCTGGCTGGCGATAGAACGACCGGAATTCCTCGAAGATCTCCCCGACCCTGAGCTTGGGCTGGAAGGCGCTCTCCTGGAGCTGTACCCCGACGACCTCGCGGACGCGGTCCCGCTCGGCCTGCGGATCCAGGCCCATCAGCCGGATCGTCCCAGAGTCCGGTGACCGCAGGCCGACGGCGCACTCCACCGTCGTGGTCTTCCCGGCTCCGTTCGGGCCGAGGATGCCGAAGATCTCACCCTCGGCCACCGTGAACGAGATGTCTTCCACCGCGACAAAAGCACCGTAGGTCTTGCGGAGATGCGCGATCTCCACCGCTGGCCTGCCCGCCGCCTCGCCCGGCTCGCGGGTAAGTGTCATTGCCTGATTCCTCATCGAATCCTCCGCAGCCAGCCTGTTCCGGCCGTCAGGTACAGGCTGGCCCGCCCGGCCCGCCCGCGCTAGGGGTGGAACCACCCACACCGGCCCGCGGCTGATCGGCGGGGTCAGACCAGGCCCGCGCGGAGGGCCAGCCGGGTGAGATCGGCGCGGCGGCGGCAGCCGGTCTTGTCCCGGACCCGGTCCAGGTGGGAGCTGACCGTCCGTACCGTGATGTACAGCTCGGCCGCGATCTGCGCGTCGGTGCGGCCCCGGGCGACCAGGGTGACCAGCTCACGTTCCCGCGGGCTGAGCCGGGCCAGGCCCACCGCCCCATCCAGCGCCGCCCCATCCAGCGCCGCCCCATCCAGCGCCGCCCCGTCCAGCGCCGACCCGTCCAGCGCCGGCCCGTCCAGCGCCGACTCGTGCCCAGCCGGGGTATCCCCAGCCGGCGTATCCACAGCGGGCATATCCACAGCCGGCGGCTGCGGCTCCGCCGCCAGCAGCAGGGCGTACTCGGCGGCCGTGGCCAGGCTCATGGCCGCGCCGCGCTCTTCGGCGGCCCGGGCCCAGGCCGGGCCGAGCTGCTCCCGGGCCTGCTGCCGCAGCACGTCCCGGCGGTCCGGATTCAGGCCTGTGGGCCGGAGCGGCCAGGGACCGGCGTGGGCGGACATCGCCGCCCACGCGGTGAGCGCCTCGGCCGGGCGTCCGGTCGCCGCGCACAGGTGGCCGCTGCAGTCCAGGCCGGCTTGCAAGAGCGCCCGTACCCCGCTCTGGGTGGCGATGTGCAGCAGCTCACGCAGACGCGCTGCCGCGTCGCCGGTGCGGCCGGCCCGCAGGCCCAGGATCGCCAGGTGCCACAGCACGCCGCACAGGTTTCCCTGGTCGCCCACCTCCCGGCACGAGGCCAGCGCGGCCGCGCAGACCTGCTCGGCGGCGGCCAGGTCGCCGCCCTCGATCAGGACCCCCGTCACGATCTGGCTGAGGCCCCGCTGCAGCGCTCCGGCGTACTCAGCCTCGATACGCTGCGCCTGGCGCACAAGCTGCAGCGCGCCGTCCAGGTCGCCGTCGTGCCACCTGGCCAGGCTGAGGCAGGCCAGCGCCGTCGCCTCCAGGCCGCCGAGGCCGGTCTGGCGGGCCACGTCCAGCCCCCGGCGGCCGTCCTCGATGGCCTCAGCGTTCCGGTCCATCCGGGCCAGCGCCCCCGAACGGGCGCTCAGGCACATCGACAGCAGCATCGGCCCGGCCGGCGTGGCGGGCCGGTGCGGATCCTCCAGCGCGTCCCGTACCGCGGTGGAATGCTCCAGCGTCGCGGGCGAATCCCCGGCCTGGGCGGTCACCTGGCCCAGCAGCAGGCGCGCCGCGCACCATTCGTCACTTCCCGGTTCGGCATACTCGGCCGCCGCGGCCAGCAGCGGTGCCTGAGCGGGCAGCCGCCCCCGGAGCTGCCACCAGTGCGCCTGGGCCAGCGTGAGCCGCACCGCCAGGGCGGGATCGTGGTCCACCGCCCAGGCCAGCGCGTAGCGCAAGGTGGCATCCTCGGCGTCCAGATGCCGCAGGCCGTCGGCCTCCCGGCTGCGCGTGTACAGGTCGAGAGTGGCCTGGCCGGCCATGTCGGCCGCGTACCCGGCCAGGGCCGCGGTGACCTCGTCCTCCTCGCCGGCCTCGGCCAGCAGCCCGGTGCCGTAGGCCCGCAGCGTCTCCAGCATCCCGTACCGCGGCCTCCCGTCCGGCCCGGTCCGCGGCGGCAGCAGCATGGAGCAGTCGACCAGCCGCGGCACGGCCCAGCCAGCGCAAGGGCCGGCTACCGCCTCCGCGCCATCCAGCGTGAACGGCCCGGGGAACGCCGATACCGCGCGGAACACCCGCTGCTCGGCGTCATCCAGCAGCTGGTAGCTCCACCGCACGGCCGCGGCCAGCGACCGCTGCCGCTCCTGCGCCAGCCGGTCACCGTCGGCCAGCAACGCGAACCGGTCGTCGATCCGGTCCAGCAGCTGAGCCACGCCGAGCGCGTCCACTCGCGCGGCCGCCAGCTCGATGGCCAGCGGCATCCCGTCCAGCCGGGCTACCAGCCGCGCCACCGTGGCCGCGGTCGCCGGGTCGAGGGCGAACCCGGGCTGCACTCGCTGGGCCCGGTCCGCGAACAGCCGCACCGCCTCACACTGCGCGGCGGCCAGGTCACCGGGATCGGGCACGGCCAGCGGGCCGAGCCGGTACCGCGCCTCCCCGGCGATCCGCAGCGGCTCCCGGCTGGTGGCCAGCACGCGCACGTCATCGGCGCGGAGCAGGAGCCTGCCGCACAGCTCGGCCGCCGCGCCGATCAGATGCTCGCAGTTATCAAGCACCAGCAGCAGCTGCCGCCGGGCCAGCGCCTCGGCCAGCGCATCAGCGGCCGCCACTGAGGGCAGGTCACGGATCCCCAGCGCCGTCCCCACCACGGCGGCCACGTGGGCCGGATCCGTTACCGCCGCCAGCTCGGCCAGCCAGACCCCGTCCGCGAACCGGCCGGCCACCACCCTGGCCACCTCGCCGGCCAGCCGGGTCTTCCCGGCCCCTCCGGGCCCGGCCACGGTCACGAGCCGGCAGCGGCCCAGCGAGCCGGCCACCTCGTCCACCACCTGGGCCCGGCCCACGAAGCTGGTCAGCGCGGCGGGAAAGCCGTGCAGGCTCTCGGCCGCGTCGGCCACCGCAGACCGCTCCACGCGGTCACCATAGCCGCGCCCGGCCCGGAAAGCAGCCGGCAAAGTGGTCTGGGCGCTAATCTCCCCGGACAGCCGCCGCGAGCCAGCGGGCCGATGAGTCCGGCCGGGCCGGATCGTCTACCGGTGACCGTGAGACGACGAAGAGGAGCACACCTTGCGGAAAGTGATCTATTCGATGGGAGTGTCGCTGGACGGCTTCATCGCCGGCCGCGACGGCCAGATCGACTGGGGGGTACCGGACGAGGAGTTGATGCAAGTTCACAACGAGCAGACGCTCGAGATCGGCGCGCTGGCCTGGGGCCGGCGGCTGTACCAGGCCATGCTGTACTGGGAGACGCCTGAGCAGGGCGGGTGGGATCCCCTCGAGCGCGAGTTCGCGCGGACGTTGCGGGCCATCCCCAAGGTCGTGTTCTCGACCACGCTGGCCGGCGTGCAGGGCAACGCCAGGCTGGCCAAGGGCGATGTCGCCGGCGAGATCGCGAAACTCAAGGCCGGGCCGGGCGAGAGCGTGGTGTCGGTCGGCGGCGCTGGCTTCGCTTCCACCCTGGCCGAGCTGGACCTCATCGACGAGTACCGGCTATTCGTCAGCCCGGTGCTGCTCGGCGGCGGCACCGCGTTCTTCCCGCCGCTGCCGAAGCGGCTCGCCCTCGAACTGATCGAGACGCGGACGTTCGGCTCCGGCGTCGTCTACTCCCGCTACCAGCGGGTGCGGTGAAGACGGCCGGCTGCCTCACTCGGCGCGCAGCGCGAACGCGGTGCGGGTGCCGGCCGCCCAGCCGGCCGGGCCGAGCGCGCCGGCGACCGCGATGACCAGGCCAGCCAGGGCGAGCAGGATGAGCTGCCAGGTGGCGTAGACCGAGATCAGCGAGGCCGGGTACCCGGAGTTCGCCGCGTGCGCCATGACCGGCACCACACCGTGATGCAGGTACACCCCGGCCGGGATCGCGGCGATCCCGGCGGCCAGCCCGATGAACGCGACCGAGCAAACGATCATCGCCAGGGTCTGCCGCGGGGTCATCCCGATCGACTTGAACACCCCGATCTCGTGGGCCCGTTCCCGGATCTGCAGCGCGACCGTGTTCAGCACGCCGAGCCCGGCGACCACCGTGATCAGGATGGTCAGCATCGCGATCAGGGCCAGCACCGCGGTCAGCGTCTTGTTCTGGCCGGTGGACGCGTAGGCCTGGTAGGAGCGGCCCAGCGCCGCGGACACGGCGTTGGCATAGGCGGCCGGGCTGACGCCGGGCCGGACGGCCACGTCGTACTGGCCCGGCCCGGTGGTGCCCGGGGCAATCGCGGCCAGCGTGGCCGGGCTCAGGTACAGGTCCAGGTTCTTGCCCGGATCGAACACCTCACCGACGATCCGAACGGTAACCCGGTGACGGCCCGAGCCGAGGGTGTAGGCCGAGCCGACCGAGGTGCCAGTGTCGGTGAGGAACAGCGTGTTCACGTCGGCCTCGGCCACACCTCCGGAGTACCAGCGGCCGGAGATCAGCGCGTAGCCGCTCCAGGCCGGGTTGCCGCCGCCGTAGGCGGTGACCGACGCGGAATCACTGAGCCCGGGCAGGCTCACCTGGCCCCCGGTTTGCGTGAGGTAGCGCAGCGTGCCCGGCTGCGCGGCCAGCACCGAGACCACGGAGCGCTGCTGCGCCGCGGTCATCGCGGGCTGCGCCGGGCCGGCCTGGCTGAGCGACACTGACACCGGCAGGGCCGTGTTCGGGTTGTCCGTCACGACCCGGCCCAGCGAGAGCGCCAGCCCGGCGCCGAACGTCACCGCGGCCGCGCCGAACAGGATGGCCACCACGGTCGTCACGGTCCGGGCCGGGCGGGCGAACGGGGCCGCCAGCCCGAGGGTGACCGTCCGGGGCAGCGAGTTGATCCGCGCCAGCATCCGGTGCGCGCGATATCCGTGCGACGGCCGCGGCGCCCGTCCGCTCGCGATGGCCTGGATCGCGCTCATCCGCCCGGCGCGCAGGGCCGGCGGCACGGCACCGATCACGGTCAGCGCGAGGGTGGCCAGCGGCACCGCGACATCGATCCAGAACGGGACGCCCAGTGCTCCCACCTGGTAGACATGCGCGTTCACGGTGAGCAGGGGTATCGCCAGCAGGTTCCCGAGCCCGTCGCCGGCCAGGCAGCCGGCCAGCGCGGGCACCGCGACCAGCAGCACGTACGACGCCACCACCTGCGCCGGGGTGAAGCCGATGGACTTCAGCACGCCGATCCTGGTCGTCCCGGCCGTCACCGCGCCACTGACCACGTTGACCACGATCAGCACCGAGATCACCAGCGCGATCACCCCGAACGCGATGATGAACGGCACCCAGGGCGCGATGTCGCTCTGCTCGGACTGGCGCACGCCGAGGTAGGACACGGGGTTGTTCAGCAGCGCCCCGCGGGGCAGCGCGGCGCGCAGTTCCGCGATGTCCGCGGTGATCGCCGAGGTGCTCCCGGCGCTGGCGAAGCGGTACAGCATCTGCTCCTGTACCGGATTCCCCGGCCCGGCCAGCGCGCTGAGCTCCGACGGCAGCACCCAGGCATCCGCGGTGCCGGTGACCGAGTCCGCGACGCCGACCACGGTCAGCTTCTGCGACCCGGCCGTGACGGTCGACCCGGGGAACACACCGGTGCCGCGGTCCATCACGATCTGGTTGCCGCCGTCCGGCCAGTGGCCTTCGTCCAGCGTGAGGTCATCCACCGGGCCGCCCGGCGAGGAGCGGCCCGCCAGCCGCAGCGAATCCGGCGACGAGCCCGGCACCCCGGGCACCGTGACCTCCGCGGTGACCAGGACGCCCGGGTACGGTCCGGCGGCGGCGGTCACGCCGGCCAGCCGGGCCGTCGCCGCGATCTGCGACCGGGAGGCGGCCGACGGATCCACGGCCGCGGTGAGGTCGGCGCCGTTCTGCCGGGCGAACGCGCGGTCGAACGGGCCGTTCGCGTTGGCCAGCAAGCCGAGCGCGACCACCGAGGTGGCGGTGGCCGCGAGCAGCACAACGCCGATGATCACTACTTGCAGCTTGCGGCGCGCGATCCCGCCGCGCGCCGCCCGGATGACCGCGGTCACCGCAGCGCCCCGGTGTCGGAGGCGATCCGCCCGTCGGCGATCGCGACGACCCGCCGGGAGTACCGGGCGGCCAGGTCCGGGTTGTGGGTAACCAGGATCAGCGTCTGCCCGGCCGCGTTCAGATCCCGCAGCAGCGCGCCGATCTCCTCCCCGGTCGCGGTGTCGACCGCCCCGGTCGGCTCGTCGGCCAGCAGCACCGCGGGCCGGTTGACTAGCGCCCGGGCGATCGCCACCCGCTGCCGTTCCCCGCCCGACAGCCGGGCCGGGTACGCATCACGCCGGTGCGCGATCCGCAGCGTGGCCAGCAGTTCCCCGGCCCGCCGCCGCGCGGCGGCGGCCGGTGTTCCGGCCAGTTGAGCCGGCAGCAGCACGTTCTCGATCACGGTCATGTCGTCGAGCAGGTTGAAGAACTGGAAGATCGTTCCGACCTGCCGGCGCCGGAACCGGGCGGCCGCGGTCTCGGACAGCCGGTCCACCCGCTGGCCGCCGACCCGGATCACGCCGCTGGTCGGCCGGTCCATCCCGGCGATGAGGTTGAGCAGCGTCGACTTGCCGCTGCCGGACGGCCCCATGATCGCGACCGCGTCGCCGGCCGCGACCGCCAGGCTGACGTCCGCGACCGCCGGCGCCACGCCGTGGTCGTACCGTTTCGTGACGCCGTCCAGCCGGATTGCCTCTGGGTGCTCGGTCATGCACCCAACCCTGGCCGGAGGGGGCCAGCCGGGGTATCGGCCGGAAGTCTGCTTCTCCCCCGGCCAGATTCGTACTTTCGGCCGGCGCCCAGGCGCCCGGGACGCCCGGAACGCTGGGCCGCCTGGACAGATCTAGATCTTCTAGATAGGTTTTATCGGAAAAGTCGATTTACGTTTATTCATGTGATGCGAGAGGAATAGCGCAAGCATGCGTAAAAAGCTAGGCATGCGGCCTGTCGCCCGGCTGGCTGTTCCCGTTGCCGCCGTGGCCTTGACCGTGGCGATGGCGGCGTGCTCTGGCGGGTCGTCGTCGGGCGCGATCGGCAGCGGCGCGACGGTGAACGGCCACCGCCAGCACGGCGGCACGGTCACCGTTGGCTGGGAAAACGCCACGCCCAACTTCATCTTCCCGTACGCGCCGGCCACGAACAGCGACGGCTACAACGTGAACCTCACCGAGCAGATGTGGCCCTACCTGGTCTACTCCGGCGACGGCGGCAAGTCGGTCGTGAACACACGGGACAGCCTGTTCTCGTCGATCACCTACAGCGACGGCGACCAGAAGGTCACCATCGACCTCAAGCACTGGAACTGGTCCGACGGCGCTGCGATCACCAGCCGGGACTTCACGTTCGTCTACAACCTGCTGAAGGCCAACGTGCCGAACTGGTTCCTCTACGTCCCGGGGCTGTTCCCGGACGACGTGGCCAGCGTTTCCACGCCCGGCCCGCACACGGTGGTGCTGAACCTGACCCACTCCTACAACCCGACCTTCTACACCGAGGACGTGCTCAGCTCGATTCAGCTGCTGCCCCAGCACGCCTGGGACAAGACCTCGGCCAGCGGCAAGGTCGGCAACTACGACCAGACCACCGCGGGGGCCAAGGCCGTGTACAGCTTCCTGCAACAGCAGGGCGGCCAGATGAGCACGTTCGCCACCAACCCGCTGTGGAAGGTGGTGGACGGGCCGTGGGCGCTGTCGCAGTTCCAGGCCAGCACCGGCTACTACACCTACGTCCCCAACAAGCACTACTCCGGCCCGGACAAGCCGTCCCTGTCCAAGGTCATCAACGAGCCGTTCACCACCGATACGGCCGAGCTTGACGACCTGCGCGCGGGCAGCAGCCTCGACGTGGGCAACCTACCGTTCAACGACCTCAGGCAGGCCAGCGTGCTCAAGTCGGAGGGCTACTCGCTGGCCAGCATGCCCGTCGCCGGCGTGGCCGAGATCATGCCCAACTTCTACAACGCCAGCGTGGGGCCGCTGCTTCGCCAGCTTTACGTCCGGCAGGCGCTGGAGGAACTGATCAACCGTCCGCAGATCGTCGCCAAGGTCTACGCCGGATACGCCGACCCCGGCAACGGGCCGATTCCGCTGACGGCCAGCGGCCCGTGGGCCTCGCCGCTGGAGAAGTCCGGCGGTCCCTACCCGTACTCGCCGTCGGCGGCCACCGCCCTGCTGCGGGCGCACGGCTGGAAGGTGGTCTCCGGCGGCACGTCCACCTGCCAGCGGCCGGGCACC
>Ga0335073_10009042_pt1 | contig 13976 bp, 7 predicted proteins | sample Lox_Sample_22_FD_207093 | JGI IMG/M metagenome (GOLD analysis project Ga0335073, IMG submission 207093) | Soil microbial communities from Loxahatchee National Wildlife Refuge, Florida, United States - Lox_Sample_2.2 | ecosystem: Environmental > Terrestrial > Soil > Wetlands | place: USA: Florida... | reverse complement strand
CTTGCCAATATTGCTACCGACAAATCAGCGTCCGACTTGCATGTCTTATCCACGCCGCCAGCGTTCGTTCTGAGCCAGAATCAAACTCTCCGTAAAAAAACGTTAGTTGATTCGCCTTCAATCGTAAAACTGAAGGGCTTAATTATTGGTTAAAACCTTCACGACCGGCCAACTAACTGGCCAGCCCAGAAGGGGCTCTCACTAATCGCACAAATCAATTTTCAAAGAGCAGCCGGTGTCTAACGCACCGTAAAATCTTATCAATGCTGCCAAACCCGGTTTCCCATCTGGGGGATAAAAAACCTGAGTGCCGAATCATCTCTTTCCAACTCGGCATCTCAGATTCGAGTTTGAAGGCGCGAACTTTATCAAACCCGCGCCGCTTGTCAACAGGCTTTTGGGCCAGTCGCTTCCTCCGCCACGCGGAAGGCTTTTACAATCTTACCAGTCAATGTCTTGGGCGCAAGAGTTTTTTTAAAAAAAATTACGGTTTAAGAAGCATCTCAAAATGGCCGAAATCCCATAAATTCATTCCTTTTTAGCCAGTTCCATTTATTCTATCAAGAAATGAACCTGTTGATTGGCGCGACTGCTGCAACTGTGTTCGCTGCTTCTGGAGCTTTGCTCGGATACTGGTTTTCGCGCCTTCCCAAATTCTACTGGCTGCTGGGCTATTTCATTCCCTTGGCGTTGATTCTGATTTATGGAGTCGCGATTCATCATCCTGTGCTGGCGTTTACGCCCCCCATTTCTTGGATGATGATGGGATTAAAGAAATTTGCCATTCTTGGATTCGTTGCCGCAATGATTTTGGCGACGTTGGCCCCCCGTTTGCCGCGAAAGCAAGATCGCGTCGCAATGATTATCCTTCTGGTGGCGGTCGTTTTCTGCTTGACGGCTTGGCCGTTTCTGACGCCAGGATTCAACCGGAATGAGCTTGGTCACCTGTCAACCCACATTGACGCGGATGGCGTTTGCCGGCAAAGCACCGATTACACCTGCGGCCCGGCGGCAGCAGTCACAGCGTTGCACCAGCTGGGATTCCCTGCCGAAGAAGGAAAAATCGCCATTCTTTCCCGCACCAGTTCCGCAACCGGCACACCGCCGGACATCTTGGCTGAAGTTCTGCGAAACTATTATGGCAAGGAAGGATTGGTTGTTGCATATCGGCCTTTCAAAAGCATCTCAGAGCTGAAACAGGCAGGGCTAACACTGGCTGTTATCAAATTCACTTTCATGGTTGATCATTACGTCACTGTCCTTGACGTGACGAATTCTGAGGTCATCGTTGGCGATCCACTGAGTGGATTAAGAAAAATTCCTTGCGACGACTTCCGACGGGAATGGCGTTTCGTTGGAATTGTTCTTAAGCGACAACCGTGATCCGATTTCAGATTATTCCAGGCCCCGTTCCGTCAATTCATCCTCATCCAAACCCAAATAATGGCCCAGTTCATGCAGAAAGGTCGTACGCACTTCCTCGCGGAAAATTTTCTCATTGCCTTTCGCCAGGTCCCAAAGGTTCTCCAGAAACAAAATAATCTGCGGCGGCATTGGAACCTGGCCTTCCTCGGCGAACTCCGCGCCGGTGAACAAGCCGAGCGTGTCGGGCTCAATGCCGTCTTCCTGAAAACCGGCGTTCGGAATACGCTCCAACGTCACCGGCAGTCGTTTGGCGCGCTCCCGCAGCAGCTTGGGCAGCTCCGCCAGTGTCTCTTCGATTTCCTCAGACGCATTCGCGCATAATTTTTCCCAATCCAAGGCCATGGAGGAAATGTTAACCTCGGAAGACACGGATGAACACGGATTTTTCTCGATTTGAAAAATTGGTGGAGCGAATGTCCACGCGGGCCGAAAGAATGACAACCGCAAAGATCGGCTCGCCAGCAGCCGCGCCCCATCAAATGAGAACAAAGCTAAAACTTTTCCGTGTTTCAGCCGTGTTTAATCTGTGGCTAAAAAAACTCGCGCTTGAACGGCACATCTCTATGGTTGTCTGAACACCAAATTCTATGACGGCTGAAAATCGAACGTTCCGCTCCTTTTTACTCGCTTCCCTTCTCTTCCTGCCGCTGGCGTGGGGGTCAACCGGTCACGCGGCCGCCCCGGAAACATCCAATGACCAGGCTGTGTTGCGGGCCACGCTTGCCAACGGCCTCCGGGTCGTCATCGTCCGCAACACGCTCGCGCCGGTGGTCACCACCATGGTCAATTACCGCGTCGGCGCCGATGAATGCCCCACCAACTTTCCGGGCATGGCCCATGCTACCGAGCACATGATGTTTCGCGGCAGCCCGGGATTGTCGGCGGACCAACTGGCGGATATCTCGGCGGCGATGGGCGGTGATTTTGACGCCGACACGCAGCACCCGGTAACACAGTATTTGTTCACCACCCCGGCTGACGATTTGGACGTGGCGCTGCACGTCGAGGCAGCGCGGATGCGGGACTTGCTGCCCGATGAATCGCTTTGGGTCAAGGAACGGGGCGCCATCGAACAGGAGGTCGCGCAGGATTTGTCCAATCCCGAATACGTTTTCTACATCAAACTGCTCGCGGCCATGTTCCGAGGCACGCCGTACGCGGACACCGGCTTGGGCACGCGACCTTCTTTTGACCGGACCACCGACGCCATGCTCCGGAAATTTCATAACGCCTGGTATGCGCCCAACAACGCCATCCTCATCATTGTCGGCGACGTGGAACCGGCACAGGCGCTGGAACAGGTAAAGAACATTTTCGGCGGCATTCCGCCGAAGCAAATGCCGGCGCGGCCGGAATTTCATTTTGAACCGGTGCAACCCGAGATGATGCGGCAGGACACCGATCTGCCGTACGGTCTGGTTGCCATCACCTTTCGCCTGCCCGGCTCGGACAGCCCGGATTACGCCGCCGCGCAAATCCTTTCGGACGTGCTGAGCAGCCAGCGCGGCAAACTTTACGGGCTGGTGCCGGAAGGCAAGGCGCTGTTCGCGTCATTCGAATATGATGACCTGCCGAAAGCCGGCCTGGGTTATGCGGTTGCCGGGTTTCCGGCCGGCGGCGATTCCACCAATTTGCTCGAACAAGTACGGGGCATCCTGGCGGCAGAGGTGACAAACGGTGTGATGGAGGATCTGGTGGAAGCGGCCAAACGCCGTGAAATTGCCGGCGCCGAGCTTCAGAAAAATTCCGTGTCCGGTCTCGCTTCGGCGTGGTCGGACGCCTTGGCCATCGAAGGACGGCAATCACCGGACGACGACATCGCCGCCATCCGCCGGGTGACGGTTGCCGACGTCAATCGGGTGGCGCAGCAATATCTGGATTTTAATCATGCCATCTCGGCTGTTCTAACCCCGCAGCCTTCCGGCAAGCCCATTTCGTCAAAGAGTTTCGGCGGTAAGGAATCGTTTGCCGCCTCAAAAACCACGGGCGTCACGCTGCCGTCCTGGGCCGGGAAGATAACCCGGCAGATCGAAATTCCTGCCTCCACACTGAATCCTTTCGTCACCAACCTGTCCAACGGCATCAAGCTCATTGTACAGCCGGAAACCATCAGCGACACCGTCAGCGTCTTTGGCCGGGTCAACAATAATGACAAGGTGCAGATGCCACCGGGCAAAGACGGCGTGGATCAGGTGTTGGACCAATTGTTTTCCTTCGGCACGAAATCGCTGGATCGGCTCGCCTTCCAGAAGGCGCTCGACGACATCGGCGCCAACGAATCGGCCGGCACGGATTTTTCGTTGTCGGTGCTGACCGACCGGTTCGACCGTGGCGTGCAACTATTGGCCGACAACGAGCTTTCTCCGGCCTTGCCCGAAAATGATTTCAAAATCATCCAGCCGCAACTGGCTGCTTCGGTGGCGGGGGAACTGCAAAGCCCGGATTATCTGGCCGGACGCGCGCTGCGGGCGGCGCTGTTTCCCAAGAACGACCCGGCGCAACGGGAAACCACGCCGGAAACCGTCAGAGCACTGACCATCCAGGACGTTCAGGATTATTACCATTACGTCTTCCGGCCCGACATGACGACGATTGTGGTCATCGGCAACGTGACGCCCGAAAATGCCGTGGCGGTCATTGCAAAATATTTTGGCGACTGGCAGGCCGCTGGCCCGCCGCCCAACACCCTGCTCCCGCCGGCGCCGGAAAACGTTGCGTCCGTGACGCACGTGCCGGATTCCAGCCGCGTCCAGGACAAGGTGACATTGGCTGAAACGCTGCAACTGACCCGGACGAATGCCGACTACTACGCGCTGCAACTGGGCAATCATGTGCTGGGCGGCGGCTTTTACGCGACCCGCCTGTACCGTGATCTCCGCGAGAAGACCGGATTGGTTTATTACGTGGATTCGTCGTTCAACGTCGGCCTTACCCGCGGGATTTACGAGGTGGAATACGCGTGTGACCCGCCGAACGTGGCCAAGGCGCGCGCCGTCATTCTGGGCGATCTCAAGGCGATCCAGACAAAGAAAGTGACTTCGCAGGAATTGCATCAGGCCACGCTGATGCTGCTCCGTGATATTCCGCTGTCGGAATCCAGCGTGAACTCTATCGCCCAGGGCTGGCTCTCGCGCTCGGTGCTGAAGCTGCCGCTCGATGAGCCGATCCGCGCAGCGCGTATTTATGTGAAGCTCACGGCCCGCGACGTCAAAACCGCCTACACCAAATGGCTGCGCCCGGATGACCTCGCCGAGGTGGTTCAGGGGCCGACCCCGCATTAGCCGCAGCGTTTAATAAAACTCGTAGCCGCGAATGTGAATTCGCAGACAAATCAATCACATATAACCGATCCGCCGACCCACCGTCGGCGGCTACATTTTTTATTGCCCTAACCCCCAGAAATAAAATGCCCACAAGAATTCGAGCCAGAGCGCGGCTGTCCCCAGCCGCAGCAACTCAATAGTCCGCAGGCGGCCTGGGTTTCATGATCTTACCCCATCGCCAGAAGTGCTGCGGGTGGGCGTCCGGGTCCGCAGCCCGGGCAAAATCAATGGTCATACTGTTGTGCATTAAAAAAATCCGAATAATTTTTTTGACGCCTACCCGTCCCGATGCATTAATAACGGTCTGAACTAAACAAGGAAAAACAATGGCTGACAACATGAACACAACAGGCTCATCAAAAAACGTATTGAACTCGGATGTTGAAATCAAAGGCAACATCAAGTTCTCCGGCGAATTGTCACTGGACGGCAAATTGGAAGGGGAGATTCACACCGACGGCAACCTGCAACTCGGCGACAGCGCCGTCATCAACGGCAACATCAACGCGCAATCGGTGGTCGTCCGCGGCAAGGTCCACGGCAACGTCAATGCCAGGGAAAAAATCGAGATCAAATCCAAAGCCGAATTGTTCGGCGACATTCGCGCCAGCAAACTGGTAATCGAAGAAGGCGTCACTTACGTCGGAAAGACGGAGGTTAACCCGAACAAGGTGTCGCCCACCCCGCCGTCGCGCGCTCCGGAAACGCCGAAAACGCCCGAACCCGCCCGGTTGGGACGCTGATTAACGCGGCCCCGGCCGCAGGGAAACCCATTGAATGCCGGCGAAGAAACAGGACAAAGTCCTGGTGACCTGCCCCCATTGCGGCCATCAGCAAAGGGAGTCGCAGGAGGCCTTCTCCACCATTTGCAAGCAATGCGGACAACACCTGCGCGTTCAGGATGTTCTGCACCCGCCGCCCCGGGCGCCGGCGCGGGCGCCCCGGCAAAAACACATCACCTGCTTCGAGTGCGGCGCCGAACTGGTCATCCCGGCCTCCGCCGAGTCCACCATGTGCAAGCGGTGCAGCCAGTACGTGGACCTGCACGATTACCGCATCACCAGCGCCCTCGCCAAAAACTTCAAAACCAAGGGGAGTTTCATCGTTGAACTCAAAGGTTATGTTTTCAACACCGAGAGCGTCGTGGGCGATGCGGTTATCAAGGGAAAATTCCATGGTAAACTGGCGGCTCTCGGTTCCCTCACCATTTATTCCACCGCCGACATCAAAGGCAGCCTGAGCGCGAATCATTTGATCATTCCGGCGGAAAATCATTTTCGCTGGCCGGACCCGATCAAGGTCGGCACGGCGGAAATCGCCGGCGAACTGGCGGCGAACCTGCGCGCCCGGGACACGGTCACGCTGAAATCCACCGCCCGGTTGTTCGGCAATGTGGATGCCGGAAGCCTGGTGATCGAGGACGGCGCGGTGGTGGTGGGGAAGATGCAAATCGGCCCCCGGACCGGCAACGAGCAATCTTCGCTGCTGTGAATCGGGAGTGTCTGGCTTCTTCCCGATTCCACCACCCCGGTTGACGGCGACGTCATTTCGATCTGCCCAATCGCCGGTTTCGATTTCTCGAAGCCGGCGATTGTTGGATTGATCATCTGATTTCGTCCTCAGGGCAGAGGCGGTCCGACCACGATCCGATAGAATTGCACCGGCGCCGTTCCCACGTTGGAATCGGTGAACGTGAACGGCGACGGCGGCGAATTCGTTGTGTACAACGACGTCCAACCGCCGCCGGCCAGATTGGTTGAAACCTGGACCTCATAATCGGGTCCGACCTGACCGGTGACAGTGAAGTTGAACTGGCCGCCGGCATAGGAAATGGCACTGACAGTCGGCAACGTCAATGGATTGACGATGACATTGAAACTGTTCGTCGCGCTCAGATTCGGAGTGCCGTTGTCGGTAACGACTATGGTTACCAGGTTCGTAGTATTGGCGAAGCTGGTGGTGGGCCGCCAACTAAATGCCGCCGTGCCGGCATTAAGCGTGGCTCCAGCCGGCGCACTGAGCAGACCATAGGTCAGCACCTGCGGCGGAACGTCCGGATCGGTCGCCGTATCGGTAATGCTCACCGTGACGCCGACGTTAACGGTCTGATCCGAAACGGTCGCCGGCGTCGGCGCGGTATTACCAACCGTGAGGGTGGCCGCGGCACTGGCGACGGAACCGGCCGCATTCGAGGCCACGACATAATACGTTCCGGCATTGCCGGCGTAGGCGGCGGGAATCGTGTAGGTTGCCGCGGTCGCGCCGGGAATGTTCGTACCGTTCGCGTACCATTGGTACGAGGGCGCGCTGATGCCGGTGGCGCTCGCCGTGAAGGTCGCGCTCTGGCCGCCGGCCAAGCTGAGGCTGGCCGGATTGCTCAGGATCACCGGGGCCAACTGTGGTATCCAGCCGTAAAGCCAGATCGGCGGATTGGTTGCGGCCAGCAACCGCGGATCGTTGTTGGTCAGACCGATTGTTTGAACGTTCGTGAAGGAAATGAAGCTGGACGCGGTGATTTCCATGTTGCTGTATTGCCAGAATACGTACGTGTTTGAGAGCGCGGTGGACGGGCTCACGTAGATATTGGTGTCAAAGAGACAGTTGGCCCACGAAGCCACCCCGCCGGCCGTGCCATTGGAACCGGCCAGCGTGACACCGGTCACTCCCGTGTCTCCCTCGAACGTGCAGTTCACGAAGGAGAAGCCGTCGGCGGAATAGGTCGTGCCGTTGGAATTCACCCACGGGGTATTGGTGCTAGGCGAACTCGAGGTCAAAGTGCGCGCCGCCGTCAGGTTGTACGAACTGGACAGGTTGTTGGTCAGGGTATGGAACACGCAATTGTTGAAGTAACCAAGGCCGACGCCCCAGATATAGTCGAAGTTGCCGACGATCCGGCAATTGTTGAAGTAACCCTCAGACGTGCTGGCATTGATCAGGATGGTATCCTGCCGGCTCTTGATATCGCAGTTGTCCACAACACAGCGCAAACCATTGTTGTAAATCAGCAAGGCCTCGGCTTGCGAACCGCCCTGCGGTGTGCCGTTGGTGACGGTCAGGTTCTCCAGCTTGATGTCGCTGGCATTGACCTTGAACGCCATGCGCGAGGCCGTGGTGCCGTTGATGTTGTTGTTGTTGGGATAACCGACCACCGTGCCCGTGCGGCTTTGGCCAATGAACGTGATGTTCGTCTTGCCCGAGATATCCACAATTTCCACGTAATTGCCGTTGCGGATGTTGATCAACGTGTAACTGTTATCGTTCGTCGGGATGGAGTCCACGGCTCCCTGCACGGTGTCAAAATCGCCGCTGTTATCGCCGGCGACGACCAGATTGGTCGGGTTGGCCGGTCCGGTCGGCTTGGTTGTGAATGTCCAGGCGTTGGTGGCGGAGATCCCCGCAAAATACGCACCGGTCGTCGCATCGGCGACGATGCCATTGTCCATGACTACATAGTAGGTCTGATTACTGGTCAACACGCCGGAATGCGGATAAATGGCGGCCGTGTTGCCGGTGATGATGACCGGGAAATAATAGGTCAACTGGGAATCACCCGAGAACAAACTGTGCGGCTGGATGTTGTTCGTCAACCCGATGCCGCCGCTGACCACCACGATGTTCGAGCTCATGTCAATAATGTCCACTGGCGTGGTCGAATTGGTGGAATTATAGATGCGGACCTGGCCGGAATTGACAATGGAGATCGGCCCATTGAAGGTGACATACAACGGGGTGTCATAGCAGATGCCGGTCGCTCCGTTGGTCGGAGCAAACGCCGTGGCGGCCAAGGTCGTGGAATTCACGATCAGTTGGGCAACCGTGCTCGTGACCGACCCGGCGCTGTTGGTGGCGACCAGCAAATAACCGCCGATATCCGACCCTTGTGCGCTGGCGATGGTCAGCATGCCGTTGGTCTGGTTGGCGATGGCCGCATTGTTCTTATACCACTGCAATCCGGGCGTGGGCACGCCCGTGGCCCCGGAAGTAAAGACCGCCGTGGCACCGACATTGACCGTCATATTGGTCGGTTGCGGGTTGATGACGGGCGGTACCAGGATGGTCAGCGTCGCGCTGTTGGTCACCATCGCAGCGGCATTGCTGGCGATGAGGGAAACCGTGGCGCCATTGAGCGCGGCGTATTGAACGTTGGCCAGGGTCAAACTGGTGTTGGTGGCGCCGCCCACATTCACGCCGTTGGTCTGCCATTGGAAGGTCGGATACGGATTGGCAATGACCACGCTAGCACTGAAATTGGCATTGTTACCTTGAATGACGGTCTGATTAAAAGGCCCATTGAGCACCGGCACCACATTGCCGACGATGAGACTCGCAAACCGGCTCAGCACGGAATTGTAATTGTTGGAGACCACCACCGCGTACAAACCCGTGTCCGTCGGTTGTGCACTGGAAATGGTAAAGGTGGCGTTGGTCGCGTTGACTTCCAGCGTCGGCGTGTTGTTGGTGCTGTTTCCGTAATAATACCACTGGTAACCGATGGGCGCCGTGCCGGTGGCCGCGACGGTGAAGGTCGCCGGGCTGTTGGTGGAAATAATGAGATCCTGTGGCTGACTCGTGATGGTCACCTGCGGAATGGCCACCAGATTGATCTGGCCGGGTATGCTGTCGTCAATGGTAATGGAGCTGTCAATCGAGCCGCCGACCAGAACCACAGTCGGATTAAACGAGCCGGTCTTGGTTCCCGTATAAGTAATGATGGTGTTGGTGGTCGGTTCCAATGCTCCACCCAGCACATTGATGGCAATCGTGCAGTTGGTCTGAATGACCAGATTACCCTGAACTTGCAGCAAACTGCCGCCCGACCCGGTTTGTTCGTCGAAGAGATTCGTGGAACCGCTTTCGACCGTCAGGTTGGAGCCCAGAGTCAGCGTACCGATGCTGTCGCCGGGGGCAATGGTGCCGCCATTCTTGACATCCACCGGACCGGAAATCATGCCGTTGCCGCCCAGCGTGCCGCCGTAGACCGTGACAGCGCCGCCGCCCGAGTAATTCGTCCCTCCGCTCATGCCAGTCAATGAATTGGTCCCGTTGACCAGGAGCACACCGTTGCTCACTACCGTCGGCCCGTTATAAATATTGTTGGTGGCCAACACCAAAGTGCCGCTGCCGGCCTTGGTCAATCCGCCCCAATCACCCAGATTCAGGGTAACACCGTTTATGGTATGCGTGGCGCCGCCACCGCTGAGCAGGGGCGTGGTCTGTGTCACCGTCGCCGTGCCTTCAATGTCAAACGTGCCGCCGCCGCCGGCCAGCACCACCGAACGTGAACTCGTCTCTCCCGGGCCGGTATAGCTCAGCGTACCGTTGTTCATAACCAATGACCCGCCGGCCAACTCCGCCAGATCGCCCACGGAAACCGTGCCGCCGTTCAGATAATTGTTGCCGGTCATCGTGTCGGTCCCGCCAATAATCAGCCGGCCGGGGCCGGATTTCGTCAACGCGGTGGCACTGCCGTTATCGGCCAGCGTCGAATTGATGGTTAAATCACCTGTGCTGTATTGGTGCACGATCAGGTCGGCCCCGCTCGCGCCTTCCAGCGTTCCGCCGGTAATCGCCACGGCGCCGCTCCCGGTATCGAGCAAGCCGCCGGAACCCAGCGTCAGCGTGCCGTTCAAAGTGACGGTGGCCGCCGCCGTCAGCCTTAACGAATTGATGCCCGTACCGTCGGGAACATTGGGCGACGTGCTCGCGCTCAACGTCACATTGCTGGTGGCGCCCCAGGTGGTCGGATCGGTGCTCGCCTGATAATTGGTTGTCGCCAGTGGCGCAATCGTCGTCCCCACCGCCCAATCGCCTCCTGCATACGTGGCCCAACCGCCCAGGATGCCGTTGACATTAACCGAGGTAGTCGTGATGGTTTTGCCGCCACTGCTGCTCCCGCCCACGGAATAATCCACCGTTCCACCGACGCTCCGATTGAGGGCGTTCTGAGTGAACGCATAAGCGCCGGTGCCGTTGCCGGCATTATTGGTCACCTCAAACGAATTCGCCCCGCCCGCGATAATCGTGCTTAGAACCGTTTCCGTCCGGCTGGCAGCGGCGTTGAAGCGGCAGAACAGCGTGCCGCCGTCCAGGGTCAACGGACCGCTGGGCAGGAATTTGGCGCCGCCCTGCGTCGAATCGCCGTTCGGCGCCGGGTTCGGATAGTCAGGAATCATCGTGCCGGCCAGGAGCGTGAGGATGATGCCTTGCGATCCCGTGTTGTTGGGGCGGCTTTGCACCGCCATGGTGCCCGGTGTTGACTTGACGCTGAAATTGGTGGATTGGCCCGCGGCAAATTTCGGGAAAGCCTCCAAGCCGCTGCGGAAATCGAAATTAGTCGCCACCACCTGTCCCGACCCGGTCGGGCCGTAGGCCAACGTGCCGTTATTGTCGAAAACGATGAGGTTATGCGTTTCGGTTGAAGTTCCGCTGATGCCCAGATTGGTCACAGCCCCGCCATTAATCGTGAGTGTGCTCGCCGTATTGATGCTGATGCTGCCGGCAACCAGCAGGGTCGCTCCGGGATTCACCGTGACACTGTCGTTCAAGTCGGGCACAGACGAGGCGGCCAGGTAAAGTGTGCCCGAGTTGACCGTGGTCACGCCAACATTGGTGGCGGAAACGGACGGACGCAACACATACATGCCGCCGCCGGTCTGCGTGAAGCCCGTGCCGCCCAACGGCGCGGCATTGGTGGCGGTCACGCCGTTGGCGACCGTGATGGTCGGCGTGCCAACCAAAATCAACGGAGAAGTATTGGTGCTGCTGGCGATGGTGTAACTGCCACTGCCCGGCGCGTTGAACGTGATATTGGAAACGGTGAGCCCGGCCGGATCAGCGATCGTGATCGTGCCCGCCGCGCCGTTGTCCGCCCCGATGACCGCGCTATAGCCGGACGTCCAGGAACTGTCACTGGCGCCGACAGCACCGCCGGCGCCCCCCGACCAATTGGCATTGGTGCTGGTGGACCAGTAACCCGAACCATCCGTCGGCGCCGTCGGATTGGCGCCGCTGGCGTCCCACGTCAGCGTGTTCCCCAAACCGATGGCGCTCAGCGTCACCGTGACTGGATTGGCGGTGGTGTTGTTAAACATGAAAGCGAATTCATCGAATGTCGTGGCCCCACCCAGCAAAGGAATGTACGGATTGGTGTAACCCCGCGCGAAGAGGCTCGGCCCGTTAATCGCAATGCCGCAGGCGGCCAGGGTTGAACTGCTGGTGCCCAGGGAAATTCCCGTCTGTGCCGCGTTCATGACGATCTGAATCTGGTTGGTATATGTCACGCCGTCGCTCGGCGTGCCGGATTGGGCCTTGCCCTCACCCGGATTGGTGCCGCTAAATAAGTTATTACCGTCCGTGGTGCGGTGAACATAGGTTTCGACATAAGGACCAGCGCCGTTCCACAAGCCATAATACCCCACCGCCGCGGTCGAGCTGAACAGCCCCCAGCCCATGGTCCGTTGCGCCACGCCGGTCAGGCCCGCCGAAGCGGAGACCATGAACGTGACCGGCTTGCGCGCACTTGCCCCGGCCACACTGAACGGGACGAAATTTTTGGTCACAAAATACAATTGCGTGTTGGCCGGGACGGTAAAGGTCACACTGCTGGCGGAGGCCAGATCGCCGCCGGTCGCCACGTTGGCGGTAACGAGATTGCCGCTCGTGTCATACGAACTCCATTGCATCTGCCCGAAAGCCATCGCGGCGGAGCCAAGCAATGACAGGCACACGGTTGAAACGAAATGAGTTTTGGAATGATGAAGGATGATTTGCTTCATAATCGTATAATTTTGGAAACGGCTTGGGCTATGTCCGGTCATCTTAACCGCGTTTATCCCCCTGCCTAGCCTGACAAACGTCAGGGTTGAGCCACTGTATTCTGCAACCGACACCCCGTTTTGTGCCCTGAAAAAACCACGGCACCGGGGTCCCTTCCCTCCAATCCGACCGTCGAGAATCTCGGAACCAAACGTCGGGAGAGCAGCAGCTTTGCCGGCTCAAAGTTTACTGTTTTGCCGGCAACCCGGTAAAAGCACAATCTGCACCTGCGTGTCCGACCTTTTACGTTTTTTCAAGGTGTTGCCAATGGATAAAACCGGGTGACGCCAACGCCGTCGCCCGGCTCCCTTTTGGGGTTTCTCATTCCCCCACCCAACTTGCAGAGAATCGGTCGTGGCTCCTTCCTCATCCCTGAAACCTTTTTGTTTTAATAGTTCTGTTAGTGGTCAATTTCTGCGCCGGTGCGTTGGTGGCGGTCTGCTTCATTGGCACCCGAGACTTGAAAACACCGCTGATTTCTGCGAGTAGTTGCGCCGTACTCAAGTTCTTTTCTAAAAAAGCTGCCGCCCCCTGACTAACACATTCGGCTCTTCTTTCAGGACTGCCAAACGCTGTTAAAACAATAACCGGCAGACCCGGCAACAGCAGATGGATATAATGAATTAGCGCCTCGCCGGTGACCAGCGGCATCCGCAGGTCCGTGATAACGAGATCTACGCTCCTCTCGCGTCGGGAAAGGATTTCGATCGCATCGCCCGCTCCTGAGGTGGTTGTCACCACGGCTCCGGCATTGCTTAACGTTTTAGCCAGGGCACGCAACAGGCGTTCATCGTCGTCGACGATCAGAATGTTCTTGTTGAGGATACCTTCCGTCATAACGAATGCCCGCTTCGCAAAACCAATGCCAAGGCCACCGGCAGCCTGACAGCCACTAAAATTGCAGGGGATTGAACAAGAGCGTCTGTTGGAATCAATGGTTGCAACTGTCTGTCATGCCAAAATGGCAGTCGCGATACTGCCAGATTGGCCGAGATTCCAACCGGATGAATCCGCGAATTGGGGTCCCGAAGCTGATGTCGCCGAGTTAACCGGGCGGCGTGTGAGCGCCACCCGGATTACCCTCACCCGCTTCCTTCGTTCCCCTCCACACCTCCTCAATGATCCCCGACCCTCTCCCGGCTGCCAAATCCAGGGCAAAAAAACAAGGCAGGATGCCGTATCACAGGGGATCATGGGTCTGATGGGTTTTATCCAGATGGATGTTCTCGTCAGCAGCCTCTTCAACCCCGGGCCCTGAGGGATCACCGGTCGCGCGTTCTTGCCTCCCTAAAACCCGCTCGATTTCTGCAACCAGTTCAGAGGTGTTTATGCTCTTTTCCAGAAAGGCGGCGGCGCCTTGACGAAAGCACTCGGCTCTCAGTTCCGGGCTGCCATACGCGGTCAGCACAACGA
>Ga0335073_10009041_pt1 | contig 13977 bp, 20 predicted proteins | sample Lox_Sample_22_FD_207093 | JGI IMG/M metagenome (GOLD analysis project Ga0335073, IMG submission 207093) | Soil microbial communities from Loxahatchee National Wildlife Refuge, Florida, United States - Lox_Sample_2.2 | ecosystem: Environmental > Terrestrial > Soil > Wetlands | place: USA... | reverse complement strand
GAGGAGAACATAAGGGCCAAGAAGGTATTATCAAGGCAATTGATTATACTCGGAATACAGTCGTTGTTTCTGGTGTCAATTTTGTAAGTTTCTATTGTGGGAGATATGTATTGATGCAAGAATCTCACTAAAATCCCAAAAAACACTCGGATTGCTGGTGATCCTCCGGTAACCAGTGTTCAAGGAGTGGTCAATTATTCTGATTTGCGGCTGGTATACGAGCTTCCACGAGAGTATCGTAAAAAATGGGCGATGATGTCAAAAGACCCTCTTACTACCGATGCCGGAAGCCACCCAAAGCAGAAATGGAGGTTTGCAATCTCTTTTGAATGAACTAATGGCAGGGTGGTAATCGATAAACTAGAAATTTCCAAGCCGTTTATCGATAAAAAATCGGGGAATGCAACTTTCAAACGTCTCATTCCAGGACTTAACGTTGTCGTTCCGTGGCCAAAGCAGACACGTGCATTCGAACCTGAAACACCTGAAGTTCTTGAAAAACAGAAGAAGGATCCAGCGAAATACCCGAATACACCTAGTGAAATAGTTGCAAAGAAGACTTTTAATTCTGCTTCGTTGGTTTATCCACCTATCCCTCTTGGCGTGGAACTCGAACTGCATAATCGATATTCTGAATACAAAAAGAAGAAAATTGCAATGGCGAAGGCACAATTAGAGGAATGGAGACGGAGAAATGTTCCTGGTGTGAAGGAACAGGAAGAAACTATCAAAGAGATTCAAGAGAAGCATTTGAATATATACACGTCAAAACAATTACGCATTCGAGCGGCAAATAAGCTAGTACGAAAGGCGCGGAGACAGTATTTCAAACGGAAGGCGCTGACGGATGAGGATGTCTTGTTATTGGCGAAGTATATACAGATCCGTTTGAAGGAGAAATTGGAGAGTATAATGAAAGAGACTAAGACGGTGGAACCACTTACACCTCTGGAACAGAATATGTCTCCGCGGAAACGAATAGCACACCGACGGAAACGCGCGGTCCTGGAGAAGCACGCTCTCTTGGAAAGAAAGGCGGCGGCGGAACTGAGGGCTAAGAGAAAGGTGGATGCAGTCAAAGAAAATAGGGGAAGGTATAAGGTGTTTAAATTTACGCCGAGTGTCAAACCTCCTATGAGGAAGAAGAGGAAAGGTAAAGCGCGAAAGAAGATGATGAACGTTGATTAGTGTCCTTCTCTCGCACGCCGTAGAAAAGATAGCAATAAGACCGAGGCATCGCGCTTTCCTACGTCTCTTTAGGGGCTTTCGCCAACCTTTCTGCATTTTAGGACATTATCCTTGTTGTATCCTTCCCATCTCAATCTCGTTTCGCCTAAAAAGGACTAAATGTGGGTTTCCAGCTACCAAAATATTCGGAAATTTTGGCTGTGAAACGCGCTTCCACAAACTTTCAAGGTGTTCGTTGCGATCAACAAACCACAAATAAACACAATGGTATATCGGACTCATGAACGCAGCTAATGGCCCTAGGTCAAACGAACAACACGAAGCGGATCTCGAAAGGCTGTGCCAAAGCAATCTTCTGGAGGAATAAAGAAAGCAAAACGAAGACGCGTTATTCAACATGTAGAGGAGGAAATAGTCGAAGAGGTAGTCGAAGAGGTAGCTGAAGAGGAGGATGAACCGGCCGCTGAAGAGCAGGAGGAACATGAGGAAAAGGAAAAGGAACGACGGCCAGTTATGACTGTACGGACGCGTAGAATTGCAACGTCGGTTACAAGACGGAGATGGAGCACATTGACGTCGGAATCCAGAGCTCAAGCGATCGCAATATTGAGGGACATTGAACGGTACCTTGTTTGTGCAGCATGTCGTGTTAATGAGTAGTCCTGTGTTGATGGCTATTAAGAATGAGAATAGACGCACTACGGCGCAGACGTTGATTGAACATACTATCAACAGGATAGATTCGAAATTGGCGAAGATTCCTCTTCCTCCTGGATCCAAAGATCGCCATTTCAATTATGAGAAGATAGTCAAAGAGAATGTAAATGGAGTATGATTATTATACTGATGATAGAGAGAAATGGAAGCCAGTCTGGTACCGGATTTAGAATTGATTGGACAACTTGAGAAGGAAATCGAACGGGAGAAAATGCTTTTGGAACAAGAAGAACAGCAGCTGGAAAATTTGACTAAAAATGCGGCTCGAGAAGAATCATCAAGGAAGGGTCAAATGAAAAAGGTATTTCCTTATCAATGCTATTACTCACAAAAGATGCATGTGTTGTTGAGAGAAAACGTCGATTCGAAGAACTCGTTGGCCAAACTGAATATAGTGGATAAGGAGGATGTTCTGCCATATCATGTTGAAGGGGATGAGGAGATTGGGACTGTGATGAAACAACTTGGCAATCACTTGACTACACTGAGCACGAACTTGAAGGACGTGAAGCAGGTAGACGTACTGATGAAAAGAGCTGAAGAGTCCTTGGGAGAGGTTTTGAGACGACTGGAGGGATTCGATGGTGTGGATCAGATACTTGGAGCCGAAGTAATGTAATTATGGTGATGTATATATCTTCGGTAGATGCTATACTTGGAACTTGGGTCCTCGCAAATTGTCGCGGTTTAGTTGAATCTCCTGGTTTTGCACGCCTTTCTTTCGAAGCCCATCCCACGATATCCGCTCAGCTGCAGGTCGCACTTTAGCTAACAGATCCTGCGCCTGCTTCGTCATACTTCATTAAGTCTCCCAATATCCGCCATAGAGCTCACAACCAACTCCATGCTATCAAGGAAACTATTGGTAGCAAGCCTTGCCATTCGAGCACTGACGCATTCAAAATCAACGTGCAGCACGCTTCCCTCCACGGATAGACTTTTCTTCACCTGATCTTCCTTGAGTTCCTTGTCAGGTCTGAGGACTTGAAGAGCTTGTGAAGCTAACAATGGTGTCGGAAAGGGAATAGTAAGGTTTCTTTGGTTAGCGCAAATAAGCAGGAGCACAAACACTTTATGTTGAAAGGAGGAGTTCGTCATTGCGATGCAAGTAGACGTGGTGAAAGTACGTGAAAAATTGATCGCCGAATCCATTTAAAGGTACGACTTGAGTCGGTTTATCACTCACAATTTTCCTTAGAGATGGTAAATAATGCGACCGTGGAGAATCAGGAGACTTGATAATGAACTAGATGATATTTTCAAAAGTAACGGCATCGTCATCTAAGCATTTGAGATTACGAAGAGTTACATATCTGCCTCGCTTTTCAAGCCCTCTGGACTGACATCCTGTTTCCAAAGATGTTCCTGAACAAGCCCGTCCTTGTTTTGACAACTTTTCTTACAGGTTAATATGCTGAGAACACCCCAATCTAATTCCTCCTTTCCACCAATATCAGAATCCATCTGTGCTAATAGACCTGGCATTATCTGGAACTCGACATCTGTCTCCCCGTCACAAGCATTGCATTTCGGATATTGAGAAGGAAGTAGGGCTCCGTCCGCCGCACAATTCAGAACTCCTCCAGAAGTTCCTTCTAGACGGAGATACCTTAAATTAGCAAGATTCAAGTTATGTAGCATACCGTAGAATCTGATCTGGTGCTCTTTCCAACCGCCGCACAAATTTCTGAAATGTGCGATCGCCAACTGGTTTTGAGTACTGCTCACCTTCCGTAGATTCATCCTGCTCCACTCTAGACCTGCTTAGATGTATACTTGAAAAATCGATGTCGATGTCGTCAGGTTCTTCCTCAGATACAATCTCCATTGGTTTCCATGCGATGTCCTGAGGAGGATATTTACTCTTCTTGCGAGTTGATTGTAGAGATCGCTGATATCGCTCGAGATGTTCTTGAGTACAGAAGGTAAGGGACTCTGAAGTGACAGTCCCCGGTAGATTACATACTGGACAGGTCTGAGGGACTTTGATATCAGACCATGGAACTTGTATTCGGTATACTTTAAATCTATTTGTCAACAGAATTCATAGTAAGAGAGAGTACGCAGGGCTAAACCCAGGTTTTTGGCACCTGCCATCTTTGCATAGAAAAACGTAAATCAGACGGAGAATATTCTCCGTTTCTGTGGGTGCGAAGAGTTGTATTAGAAGTCGCAGTTGTCGAGAACATGTCCCGCATTCGAGATCTTTCACTGAAGGTGGCTTGCTGGTCGGCCAAGTCTATAATGCAGTTAGTTGTAGTACTGCATAGGAAAATACTGGTAAACCACCGAGTCGAGATATTGAAAAGTCTTTCTGGGTCTCCTCATCCCATTCTAGAGGCTCTAAGAAGCCCAACTGTACTGTCATCAAAGAAGAGACTGCAGCGGCAATCCGTGCAAAAACTTTTATTGCCGATCGTTTGGCCTTGCGAGGGGTTGCGATTTGAATGCCCCTGGCCCCTTATCTAAAATCACGGCCGCAGGTCGACGGCGACTACGAGACCCGGAGCATCGCAACAGCTCAAAGGGCCGGAGGTTTGGCCGCGATACAGGGCGTGTCCCGTCAATTCGGTCAAATCCACGGAATACGGGCTTTATCTCGTCTTTTCTCGTCGATTGTAGCGAGAGTCAACTTCCTTTGCCTCTCAATTTTGCCAGTGGCAGACCGATATGCCCCGGTTTACGAAGCTCTCAGACTTCCTCCCAGAATTGGCCCACCCCAAGGACGTCAATGGGAATCCTTCAGTCTACGTATTACACTACCCCGGCTTCACTCTAGTAATGAATGTACGTGGATTTTTATCCCTTTTCACTGAGCATTTAGAAAGAACAGGGGGAAAAATATGCTGAAGAGCGAGCCGTGGCAGACAAATACATGAAACGACTTGGCACCAGAGATGACTACTTTTGGTGCACAGTTCCCTGTTTGGCCCTACCCTGGATTCCTCGGCTTCTGGGATTTCGTCCATTCGGACGTAGCATGACTTGCCAGGTAGTTGGAGCATTGCCTATGGGTAGCGCAATTGCTTTTGTCGCCGCCCCGGTATCTTCCAGTTCTACAGTACATTATGCTAATGGTTGCATTGCACCAGGCTATGGTACGATTATAGACTACAGTCGATAAAAAAGGAACTGAAAGGCAAGCCCTCCCATAGGTCTTTTGCCACTCACTATCGTTTGGCTACAGCTCTCCGTAGAACAGTCCAGAACGTCCGTGCTCCGTGGAAAACGATTGATCCTGAACGACTCACGAATGTACCACCTCAATTAGCAAGAGGCCTCAACCTATTTTTCGTTCAGTTGTCCTGTTGGCACAGATATTTTCGGGTGCTGTTCTGGACGAGAGACGTCCGTGACACGTATATCGCTCTGGCGGCCAACCGACATAACAAACGGGTTCTCGAAGAGGAGTGGATCGCGCTTGCAAAAGGTTCTTCACGAAATATGACCTCAAGTCAAGTGATTGAGAGAACAGGCGGCGCTAAGAAAGTCAATGAGACCAAGCCTTTGAATTCGAATGCTAGTACGCCTGCGAACACAGCCCAAAGTCAATCACAAGTCTCGGAACTCATGGAGACGCTCCGCTTCTGTGCGAAAACGGTATTTCAATCAAATCCTCTGGATTCTGAGCTTGTATATTGGTGGTTCCGGCTACACCAGCTACAACTGGAGGCCAAGGGACATACAGCAGGTGTTCCCGAAAAGGACCTTGAATGGTCGGAGCAGTGGTTGGACGAATATGATACGGCCAGAAAACAATTGGAAATAGCAACAAATCTCTTCATTGAGTGTCAGAAATTGGCTAAGGACGTCGGTCGACTCGGTCTCCCCCCAATACCCTCAAACGATTCTTTTTCTCCACGACGCCATGTTTTTGAGATTCGAAAAGAGATTCTAGAAAAAATTCTACAGAAGGGAATATCAGACGGGTCCTCAGACTCCTCTTCCCTCAAAGCAGACTCCAAGCCTGCTGTTCAAGATGAGAGTCAGAGTTCCGGAGAAAAGTAGTTCAAGAAAATGGGAAGGATTAGTTAAGGTGGAAAATCGAGAGAGTCTTGCTTTGAGACTTACTAGTGCTATCCATTTCGTGAGATTGCAGTGGGAAGCGGAGCAAGCTTTTATAGTTATCCCTCAATAAATGAGCATTGTTGTCTACAGTGTTAACCTACTTTTTCAGCGACCGTTGTCGATTCATTTATTTCCAAATATCCTCTTCGTTTTCCTCTTTCTTTTCTTGAGGGGCCCCCTGTTGTTTTGCAGCTCGGGCCCGTACCTCATCCCATGCTGAACTGGCAGAAGGGGGGCTTGACCCAGAGCTGGACCTGGATGGCTTTTCCTGGGCGGCTTGTTTCGGTGGAGTTGACGTAACTAATGGTCAGATGCGGTTTGCCTAGTGGATGAAAACCTTCTTGATAACGGCGATTAATCTCATCGTCACTGAGTAAAGAATCATCGTCTTGGTTCTCATTGGAAGAATGGGGATACATTTCTCTTACTCGGTCCGACACTGGGGTGTCACTCCGACGGTTCTGTCCAGAAGGAGATGAAGTAGAAGCAGCCGCCAGACGTCCGTCTCGCAACAGTGGCATTTGCTCTTTTATGACTTGCACCAGGTGTTCATGATTGGGGTAAGACTTGATCACTTTCATAGCTTCATTAGCCCCTATGATCCATCCCACCTACAATCAGAACTGGAAATGGAGATGATGGAATCGAGGAGAATCCGAAATGACAAGGAAATCTATGCACAAGGGACAATACGGATCCAAAGCACAAATATCCCATAGTACCACTCGCAGCTGCTTTCAAGCGCCATCGGCCTCTTCTCGTTAAAAAGAACGGAACTGCACCACCTATGAATCCAGATAACGCAAGGGCGTTCTTTATGAATAGCATTCGAAAAGTGGCGTCTTGCCACACTCGTAGTTCTTGCGGAGACAATTCTTTCACAAGCTTTGCTGCGGTCGCTCTCTTCTCCTCGTCGAGAGAGGGAGACATTGTCGCTGAGAATTGAAGTCAGGAACGAGTCAAATGACGACGAGGCCGCCTCTTCGGTGGAGAAATACAACACCTGCCTGCAGGACCTTCTAAGGTCAGGGTTATTTAAATATTTAGATAAATATATATTTCAAGGAATTGGTTCTCAACATCGCATCTACGATTTCCATCATCAGGCCATCGATGCCTTTATTCGATCCTGTGTCAATTGCTAGGATCGGAGCTTCATATGGTATTTGCCTCATTCCCTTCTCTATCCCCATTTCCATTGTCTTATGATGTCAAACAATAACCCATGTCAACCGACAATTCTCTGACGACCTCATTTTATGTCAAACTAGTCTGAAGTCATTTTATTAATCCATTTCTGTCCTTCAAAAGTGCTTTGAAGCTGATAGTAGGTGCTCTTTCCGTAGTATTAGGTGCTTTCGGATCTCATGGACTTCAGAGGGCCGTTTCCGATCCTAAACTCATCAAAGTCCTCTCGAGGATTGGAGTAATGCTGATTCATAGAACTGGGAGATTGCTTCTCACTGGTTAATGTTTCACAGCTTAGCGTTGTTGGCAGTATCTGCACACCCGAGATTATCACAGAAAAGAATTGGGGCAGGTGCTATTGCCGTGGGGACTGCTTTGTTCTCAGGAAGTTTGTACGGAATGGTGTGGTTAAAGAGTAGAGGTGTACAGGCTGGCAAATATCTGGGCCCAGTCACACCTCTTGGAGGTATTGCCTTGGATTGCTGTACTGACTTCAGGTCTCATTATGCTCGCTGGATGGACCGCTTTGATCTTTTAAGATGATCGATCTCAGCATAGTCATGATGGGAGTAACGATCGGTAACTAATTCGCTAGAGTCAAATAAATCCCTTTTGCAGCGGTGTAAATAGAATGATTCCCTCCTCTCCAGCTTTAGAACATATCTATGAACATTTGCTTAACATTCGGTGACACTGTTAACATTTCTTTTGGCAAAAACCTCATCTCTCTACCTGTAGATCGTCGCTATTCGTCACCAACTCACAGTGCCAAATTTTCCACCTCAACGAAATGACCAAAGACGAGGAGCTGCTTGACGCCTGTTTCAAGTTAGACTTCGATCGAGTCAAGAATCTACTCGCAGAAGACGCAGATGCAGGCTACCAAGACCCATCAACTGGCTACGGCCCTCTCCACCAACTTGTTCTAGCAGCCCACTCGACTCAAAATGTGGACTCGGCGGTCGAAATTGTAGAATATCTTCTCGCAAATGGCGGTGTATGGATGCAAGGTATGTTCTTTATTTCACAGTTGGAACTGACTTTTCAGTGGATAAGAATAACGAGACACCTGGATGTGTTGCCCATAGATTGGGGGTTACGAAAGCATATGAAGCGATTAAGATGCATGGAGTTTACGCTGAAGTGCTACTTAATTATGTGGAACGCACTGAGGAAGATGCGGATGATGAAGATATAGAGACAAAACGAAAGGAAGGCTTCCTACAATCTAAATTGGAATATGATGATTCAATTGGCTTGCTGTTGGACGAAAACGGTGCACCTGTCATGATGAAGTGGGAGGATGAAATCATGAAGATTACTGCTGAATTGCTACTTCCTGAGCCTGGGAAAGGACGAGTATTGAATATTGGGTTTGGAATGGGTCTTATTGATGGATATTTGCAAGACCGTAAGCCAGAGTCGCATGTCATTGTCGAAGCTCATCCAACGGTGATTCAACGAATGAAGGATAAAGGGTGGGACAAGAAACCTGGCGTTGAAGTATCTGCACTATCAAACCCAAACTGACTTTAGATTATACATTCCAAATGGCAAGATGCAGTTGAAGAATTAAGTGAAGGAGAACCTTTCGATGCGATATATTACGACGCTTATGCTGAATCGTACCGAGATCTCCACGAATTTTTCGAAGCTGTTGTCGGTCTCTTGAAACCGGATGGCATATTTTCCTTCTTCAACGGGCTTGGTGCAGATCGGTTTATTGTTAATGATGTTTACTCGGTAGTAGTTGCTTTGGATCTGTCGGGACTCGGGATGGATGTTAATTATACCGTGATACCAGTTGATCTGAGTGAGGACACTTGGAAGGGTACTAAAACGGGGAGATATTGGGAGTTGGATCGGTATTTGTTGCCAATATGCAAGTTTGTTGAGTAGCAAATCATACAAGAGGATATTTTCAAGAGTGCTAATTAAACTAGTGGCTACAGCTACAAGTGCAAATGAGATATGCGATATGGTCTCTACGACAAAAACCAGAAACCAAGTGTGTAACGCCTTTAGAGTACATTGGTTAAATATTTCAAAATGAGGAGAACGACAACAATGACAACTATACGTCAGATGCAACCCTGATGGTCTAATACCAATAATCAAGATGATGAGGCCGATGCACCACCACTTCTTCTTTCTCGCCGCTCTAGCTGACACGACTGCTCGTTCGGTCTCTTGAAGACCTTGTTCCATTTGTACTTCCGTTTCCTGAGCTTTTGCTTCGATGTGATCAATCATGGTTTCTTGAACTTCAATCATAATGCTCATTTCATTGAACAGTTGAGCAAGTTCAGTTATAGTCCGTTCAATGCGTTTAATATCCTCATGACGAGATTGTACTTCTCTCAAAGCAGATCGAGCTTCTCCATGACGGCTGGAAGTCATCAACTACAATTAATCTCAATCCAGAAACGGTAGCCAAACAGCCTGTGAAAAGATCTGATTTCCCTGATCATCATCAATAGCAGCTTGAATCTCCTGCTGCGAAGCATTCGGTTTAACTACCATCAGAATCTGACACTCCTTTTAAACAGAGAATTACCAATTTTCAACTGTCTTTCCATTCTCACTCTCGTTCTATCCCGAAACGATTTCTCAACTTGCTGAAATCGAGTAATACTATCCCTAAACTTCTTCTTTAACGCTTCTGTCTGAGTAATCATAGTCTTCTGATCACTACCCTGAGCTGCTTTGCAACGACCTTCCAAGTCTTTGACTGCAGCCCGAATCGAGTTTGTCAGTTTATTGGTTTCAGCCATCATACTATCGATCTGGCGATGTGTTCTTTGCGAGTTGGGATCGTCTGGAATATCGTTGAGCGAACGAGTCTGTAACGTGTCTATACGCGTGATATTTGCATTGAGAGTGTCGATGGCAGTAGCTACTTCTGAACGCTATCGGATGTCAGTGTATAACGCGTGGATTCACGAACCTCGGCAAAAAATGCGGATAGTGGGTTTTCCCCTTGTTGCGCGGCTCCGTTGGAGTAGTTGTTCATTTCGTACTCGTTCCGAGCATTATAGCCATTCCCGTAGGCACCGTTGCCGTTGTTGTATCCTCCGTTGGTGTTAGTGTATCCGCCGCCGTTGGAGTAACCGCCGTTTCTGGATGGAGTGTAGGCTTGTTGAGGGTATGCTGGTGCCTGCGATTGATATCCGTTTGAAGAATAGTAGTTATCTTGTTGAGCATACTGGTTTCCTTGTCTATATCCACTTGAAACTATTAGACACGAACTCGACAAAGACAGGGAAAGCAATGCAGAACGTACCCTCCATTCGAATAACCTCCTCCATTCTGCATAAATTAGTGAAAAGCTCTCATCAGAAAAAGGTACCACATTCATGCTCATATATCGGTCTCTACTCATCTCCAACTATGGTATCTTCGACTTGGTTGGTGAACTGATAGGGAATGGACGAGATAAGCGCTCAGAGCGTTTGTAAGGAAATTTCACTGTTGAGACATTCAGGGCCCCTGCGAAGGTTAAATGAAACATACGGGGTCTCAAATTTCCGAGGTGGAAGAAAGGGGCTCTGCGCCAACACGACTCACAAAATACCTAAATTTACGCACTACACTGCCCCTGGCTGCCTAAAAAAGTAAAGTAAAGGCGACGCCCAGCCCGTTGTCTACAACGCCTTAATCGCATATGATACGGCTTAATTAGACTGAGGTAAAAAAAGTCTTCGGCCAAACCTAAATTTACATATTAACCACCCCAACCTCGCAGGTATCTCAGGGAGCAACCACACAGAGAACCACCATAAAAACCTGGTTATGGACAGAAAAAACAATACAGAATAACATGCTGGCAGCGATTTTTGATAGTCTCCACATGTCATTAAGATCTATAAGCATTTATATCGGTAATCGCTATTTCACAGCTTAATTTACCAATTTTCGAGACAAATTTCTTCAATACCATTTCTCTCAATGAAGGAAAGGACCTGAGACCTAAGGGTCCAAGAATCACTGGCCTTATTCATATTCTTTGAGGTACTATCATCGCTTTTAGCTAGGTGTATCAGTATGTCTCAATATTCAAGGTCAAAATCTGATGATTTATATGTAAATTTACGTTTGGCCCAAGACTTTTTTTACCTCAGTCTACACGTGAGTCAGATTCTAGGCATCAAATTATTTTCAGATGATGCCAGAATGGCCCTTAACGAGTACATTTGGATCCCATGGCAGTCTTGAACTTTAGGCGCATTTGGTTGGCTCATAGGCATCAACGAGGACGGTTGAGAGATCTGACCCGACAACATGTTGGGACAGTGTTACCAGTAATTCCTGGTAAGATGCAAATAACATACACATTAGTTTTAAGTATCTGTCACAATCTTCAGAACAGCGAGCCCTCGTACCATCTCCATCCCAAGACCAGGCCTCCGAACAGGGTCGTTCCCACAATAAATTGAATTATGTGATCTTTCTTCCTGTCACCATATTTTGTCTCTTCTTCCATGTTTTCCCAACTAATAAATCCAATTCGTTCGTTTCCCTTAGTGAAATCAAATATGACACCTTTAAGTGAAGATAGAAACGGCATGCCTAGAATTGATCTGCCACCTTTCGCAGCAGCTCTGATGGAAGCATATTGGTCTTCAATCGGCGATTGCAAGGAAATCGGCCATTTGACGTTCGATCCTGCGAATTGCAGGTGGACAGGATCTGTAGGACAGGGTGGTGTATGTAAGAGGTAGCCCGCCTCGTTATCGGAGCTAGCAGACTCATAAGATGTAGTGAAATGGATTCGCTGGTACAGGTCAGTTAATGACTGTTCGTGGAAGAGGTCCTGTGCAGTTCCGGGCGGAAGGTAATGATGGACCCCTCCAGTATCCACTAGCATCTACTCTCAACAAGCCGAATTGAAATAAGTTTACCTTCGTGCCCCGAGGCACTGACAAAGATTGATCTTTATAGGACACATTTGTTAACACGAGCTCCCAGGTGGGTTCTCCCGAAGCTGTATCCACTTTATACCATATCACTCCTTTCTCCTTGTCAAAGTCCTTTAAAATCTCAAGGTTATCCCGGCCCTCCCCATTGCGTTCGAACGTCAATTTAAATCCTCTTGCACCGGCCTCACGCAGTCCCACTATAAACGAACTCTCCAAGTCCATTCCTAGAATCCCATCCACATCTTCAAACCCCTCCTTCCCAGCCTTAATCCCAGTGAATTTCTCGAGAGGAATTCTTACGTCTTTCACTTCCTCTGTTAATTTCTCGGCGACTCCAATTCTAGCATCAAATACCCAGTCCCCCAGTTTAACCTTTTCTATCCCCTGGATTCCCTCCGCCATAGTTCTATCGTAGTACTTGGCTCCCCATGCCGAACTGGATCGAGTCCATGATTTCGAACGGGATGGGCGAAATTTTCGACTTGGAGATGCTGCGAGGGAGGTGGAACCCGTGACCCATAAATCTGAGGATCCAGTGTCGAGGAGGAGAGTGAATTTCTGAGGAGGAGTGCCTATGGAAATGTCGACGAGTAAATCCCGAGGAGGGATGAATCGCAATAATGGGCGAAGATTTGAAGATTTCTGAGTGGAGTATCGTATTCGGGATAAAGGACGTGGTGAGGAAGTTCGGAGAGACTGGAAACAGGATTGACATCTTCTGGACGAGTTAGCGAGGATGGAATAGGATGTACAGTCTCATCGATGGAGAGAAGGGAAGCGGAGAACAACCTTCGTTGGGGCTGTTGTGGAGGATTTCGCGATCGACAAGGGGTCAAAGTTCGAAGTTGGGACTGCAGCTCGTCCAGTCCTTTGAAAGTCATCCAAAAATTCTAGTCGGTCATTGAATTGTACAAGAAAAGTCCGTCATGGCTCCTGCATTGGTTTCGAGTTCGGAGTCTACATACAACTTGATGCATGGAGCATGTCCGGATGTTCATGACGGTTGAGTCTTTGGGAAACATAACTTACAGTAGATATCATCAAGTACGCCGCCGGCTACTTAGACGACAGCGATGAGGAAGAAAGCAATCCAACAGAATACGTCGAGTCCCTCCTCCTCTCAGCAGGCGCTCAACCAACATCTCTAGAACCTCTCCTATCCCGTCTCAATCAACTTCTTTCGGAACGAATTGCACGGAATCCCCTTAAGAAATCCCTCGAACCAGTCCGTCTTGAAAGTACAGTTCAAATCGCAGCACAAAAAGGAACAGGCAGCACACTCAATGTAGTCGGTCCCAAAGTCGACCTCGATTCTGTAACAGGACGCAAAGTTGAAACCCGCGTCGACGTCAAAAAGCTCGAAAAAGCAGAACGCAAAATCAGAGCAAAATGGGAAAAACGAGCCAATGTAGCTGGTCGAGCAAACTACGAATCTTCTAAACTCATTGAACAAAATGATCAAAAGGCTTATGAAGATTTCTTTATGTCTGTTAATCCGCTGCAAATGGGATCTGGGAGGGGTAAATCCAGGGATATCAAGATTGACGGCATTGATTTGTTTTTTGCGGGGAATAGGTTGTTGACTGATGCCAGTTTAACATTGGCTTATGGACGGAGGTATGGTCTTGTGGGAAATAACGGTGTGGGAAAGTCTACATTGTTACGAGCTTTGAGCAGAAGAGAGATTGCAGTGCCTACACATATTTCGATTTTGCACGTCGAACAAGAGGTTACGGGAGACGATACACCGGCTTTGCAGTCTGTTCTGGATGCCGATGTTTGGAGAAAGTTTCTACTAAGGGAACAAGAGGAGATTAGCGAACAGCTTAATTATATCGAAGCCACCGCTTCAACAACGGAACATGGAACCATTGCGGATCCAAAGTTAGACAGAGAG
>Ga0335073_10009040_pt1 | contig 13977 bp, 10 predicted proteins | sample Lox_Sample_22_FD_207093 | JGI IMG/M metagenome (GOLD analysis project Ga0335073, IMG submission 207093) | Soil microbial communities from Loxahatchee National Wildlife Refuge, Florida, United States - Lox_Sample_2.2 | ecosystem: Environmental > Terrestrial > Soil > Wetlands | place: USA... | reverse complement strand
CAGGATTACTGGGATGAGTGGTTCCGCGGCACGTCCGAGCCGATGGAGATCGCCACCGCGCTATGGGCGGTGCTGGCCTTCCTCGACGGCCGGCGCGGCTGGGCGTTCGCGTTCGGCGTAGCCACCTCACTGCTCCGCCCCGAGGCCTGGCCGCTGGTCATTCTCTACGCCCTGTGGCTGTGGTGGAAGGAGCCGCGTTTGCGGGTGCTGGTCGTGCTCGGGCTGATTGCAATCCCGTTCTTCTGGTTCGTTCCGCCGTGGGTCGGGTCGGGCCAGCCGTTCCTGGCCGCGATCCACGCCGAGGAGTACAACGGCGGCCTCGGCGCGCATCCGCTGATCGGCGTGCTCGGTCGCGGCATCAACATCCAGTTGCTCCCGGTGCTGCTCGCCGGCGTGGTGGCGCCCATATTTGCGTGGTTCGACAAGCCCCGCGACTGGCTGGTCCTGGCGCTGGCCGGCGGGACCGTGGTGTGGTGGGTCATCGTCGTCGGGATGACGCTCGACGGTTATCCGGGCCTCGAACGGTTCTATCTGCCGGCGGCCGGCATGACGTGCGTGCTCGCAGGCGTGGGCATCGTCCGGCTGGCGCTGCTCGGCGCGCGCGTGGTCTCGACGTCGCGAGCCGCGACGGTGGTGGGGATCGGGCTGATCGCGGTGCTCGTCGCGATCACGATTCCGTGGACCGGCGGGCGGATCAACCAGGCCGGCGCCGAGGAGAAGATCGCCTCCCACGCGGTCACGCGCCTGAATCAGATGACAGCTGCCGTGGCCGCGGTCGGCGGCCACGATGGCGTATTTCCGTGCAAGTCGAGCTTCGCGGCCGTGAACCACAGTGTCCAGACCGCGCTGGCCTGGAAGCTCCACGTGACGCTCGGGCGGGTTGGCACCACGATGCGCCACCAGGGCGTGATGTTCGTCGGACCGCACGACTCGATCGACGGGATCGCGCCGCCGATCGACCCGAGGCTCACGCAGAGTCAGCTGATCGCGCAGGTCGGGGCCTGGAAGATCTACCGGGTCACCGCCCCGAACTCGGATTACCGCTGCGTGGGCAAGTGACGGGCGAGGAAGACCAGGGTCCCAGGCGGTCCACGGAGTCGATGCGCTGCTCGTTCTGCGGGAAGCCGCGCAGCGAGGTGGCGTCGATCGTCGCCGGGCCGACGCCGTCGATCGCGATCTGCAACGAGTGCGTCCACCGGTGCGCGGAGATCATCGGTGAGGAGCGCCCGCCGCCTTCCCCCGGAGATCAGGCGGCGTAGCGCCGCCGGGCCGTCGGGGAGGCGTCCGGCTCCCGACGCAGAATGGTGACCCGATGATCGTCGTTGGAATCGACCCCGGCACCGCGAGCACCGGCTACGGCGTGGTCGAGGGCTCCGGACCGGCGCTCCGCATGCTCGCCGCGGGCGTGATCGAGACGCCCGCCGGCGTCCGGCTCGAGCGCCGCCTGGCCGAGATTCACGGCCACGTCGTTCGGCTGCTCGACGGCCACCGGCCGGACGCGGTGGCGATCGAGGAGCTGTACTTCGGCGCCAACGCGCGGACCGCGTTTGCGGTCGGCCAGGCGCGGGGCGTGGTGCTGCTGGCCGCCGGCCAGCGCGGCATCCCATCGCGGTCGTACACCCCCCAGCAGGTGAAGGGGGCGGTGTGCGGCAACGGCCGCGCGGGCAAGGACCAGGTGGGGCGCATGGTCGCGCGGCTGCTCGGCCTGTCCGAGCCGCCCTCGCCCGACCATGCCGCGGATGCGCTCGCGGTGGCGATCTGCGAGTGCAACCGCTCGCCGCTCGAGCGCGCGCTGGCCCGTACCGGAGCGCGAGCATGATCGCGCTGGTGTCTGGGGCCGTGGCCGTCCGCCGCGCCGATCACGTCGTCGTCGACTGCGGCGGCGTCGGCTACCGGCTCGCGGTGTCGGCCGAGACGCTCCGGCACGTCCCGGCGGTCGGCAAGAGCGTGCTCCTGCACACCCATCTCGTGGTCCGCGACGACGCGCTCGCGCTGTACGGATTCGCGACCGAGGAGGAGCGCGAGCTGTTCCTGATGCTGATCGCGGTGCAGTCGGTCGGTCCCAAGGTCGCGCTTGCGGTGCTGTCCGGCGGACCGCCGCGCGACTTGCTCGCGGCGGTCGCGGCGGGCGACACCGCTCGGCTGCAGGCCGCCCCGGGGGTCGGCAAGCGGACCGCAGAGCGGATCATCGTCGAGCTGCGCGAGAAGGTCGGCGCCAGCGCCACCGCTCCCCCGATCTTGGCCGCGGTCCGCAGCGAGGATCCGCGCGCGTTGGCTCGCGACGGGCTGCTCGGGCTCGGGTATTCCGCGACCGAGGTCGACCAGTTGCTCGACGGCGCCGAGGGCGACCGGCCCGAGGACCTGATCGCGTACGCGCTCCGGACGGCCCGGCGATGAGCCCCGTGCGCGAGATCCGCGATGACCGGCCAGGCGTGCCGCCGCGGATCCACGATCCGCAGGAGCTGCCCGACGAGGACCTCGACCGCTCGCTCCGTCCCCGCCGGCTCGAAGACTTCGTCGGCCAGGCGGCAGTCAAGGACCAGCTGGCGGTCTCGATCGAGGCCGCCGCCAGCCGCGGCGAGGCGCTCGACCACGTCCTGTTCGCCGGCCCACCGGGCCTCGGCAAGACGTCGCTCGCGCAGATCGTCGCCGCCGAGCTGGGCGTCCCGTTCGTCCAGACCGCCGGCCCTGCGCTCGAGCGCAAGGGCGACGTCGCGGCGTTCCTGACCGCGCTCGAGCCCCGCGCGGTGTTCTTCGTCGACGAGATCCACCGCCTGCCCCGGGCGCTCGAGGAGACCTTCTATCCGGCGATGGAGGACGGCTGCCTGCCGATCACGATCGGCCAGGGGGCGGGGGCGAGCGTGGTCACGATCCCGCTGCCGCCATTCACGCTGATCGGGGCGACGACCCGGGCCGGGTTGATCACCACGCCGCTCCGCGACCGCTTCGGGATCCAGCACCGCCTCGAGCACTACGACATCGAGGACCTGGGGACGATCGTCCGCCGCTCCGCTCGGCTGCTCGAGGTCGCGATCGAGGACGCCGGCGCCCGGGCGATCGCGGATCGAAGCCGCGGCACTCCGCGGGTGGCCAACCGCCTGCTCAAGCGGGTCCGCGACTACGCCGAGGTGCGCGGGACCGGCGTGGTCACCGGCGAGATCGCGATCGAGGCGCTCGACCTGCTCGGAGTCGACCACGCCGGCCTGGACCGGCTCGACCGCGAGATCCTCCGCGCGATCTGCGAGAAGTTCGGCGGCGGGCCGGTCGGCCTCTCGACGCTGGCGGTCGCGGTGGGCGAGGAGCAGGACACGATCGAGGACGTGTACGAGCCGTACCTGCTCCAGCGTGGCCTGATCGAGCGCACGCCGCGGGGCCGTGCCGCGACCCGGCGCGCCTTCGAGCACCTCCGAATGGATCCCCCGGGTCCGATGACGCTCATTTAAATGTTCGTGAAGAGCCGCGGGGGAGCCGAAGGGCGTCCGGCTATCCTCAGGGCGCCGTGAGTCACGAGCACTACTTCATCTGCCCCCACTGCGGAAACCGGTCGATGGGGACCGATCGCAATGCGGGCTTCCGCCGCGAGGCCCGGGGCTGCGAGAAATGTGGGTTCGCGTACCTCTACGAACTCCTCGACGACTACTACCCCGCTCCCAACGCGGCCTTCTTCGCCTGCGACTCGGACGGCAGGATCGTTGATTGCGGCCGCGGGTCGTTCGAGCTGACCGGGCTGAAGACCGAGCAGGTGATCGGGCGCCCGGTGCACGACGTTCTCGGGCTTCGCTTCGAGGACGGCACCGACCACGTGAACACCGCGCTCGAGTGGGAGGTCCGCGTCAAGAGCAAGCCGGTGGAGGTCCACGCCGAGCGCGATTTGCCCGCCAAGGCGGTCGCGGACATCTTCCCGGCGTACGATGACGAGGAAGGTGGGGTGCTGGTGGTGCTCACGCCAGCCAATCATCACTGAGAGCCGATCTGGCTCCTCTGCAACCGTCCACGCTCAAGTACCTCTAGCATCCACCACGACCGATGACTGATCGCCAGAGAAATGGCTTCGTCCTGCTCATCGTCGTCGGGCTGCTGATCGGCTCGCTGATCGTGATCGCCGGCGTCCCCGGCGCGGTGAAGTCCAAGAAGACGGTTCTCGGCCTCGACCTCAAGGGCGGCGTCGAGCTGGTGTACCAGGGCCTTCCGAGCGCTCAGACGCCGAAGGTGACCCCAGACGCGCTTCAGCGCGCGGTCGACATCATGCGCAACCGCGTCGACCAGCTGGGCGTCGCCGAGCCCGAGATTCAGACCTCCGGGGATAACCAGATCACGGTCGGCCTGCCGAACGTGAGCGACACCGGACGTGCCGAGGCGGAGGTCGGGACGACCGCCCAGCTGCTGTTCTACGACTGGGAAGCGAACGTCATCACGTCTAACGGCAAGACGGTCGCCAGCCAGCTCCAGACTCAGGATCCGACCGCCACCGAGATCAGCCAGGGAGGGACAAGCCAGGCCCCGGGCACCCCCGGCGCTGGCAGCATGAGCCTTTACGACGCGGTGACGCTTGCGTCCAAGCAGCCAGAGAGCTCGAGCCCCCAGAACTCGCGCATCACCCCCCAGTACTGGATGTTCGGGGCGCCCGGGAGCGCCGCCTGCGAGGCGGCGGCGAAGGCCAACGGCACCGTGCCGGCCTCGGGGCAGCACTGCCTGCTGTCGGGACCCGACAACAACAAGTCGGACCTTCTGTCGGGGTTGCCCGCGGGTGTCAGCGCCTCCGAGGGCGAGATCTTGACCGTCCCCCGCGGCACGGTCGTGCTCCAGGCGATCCCGTCGGACTTCTCCAAGCCGACGCCGATCGCCGATCCGAGCGCCCAGTTCTTCGTCCTCAAGGACAACGTGGCGCTCCGCGGCAGCGAGATCAACAATCCCCAGCAGAGCAGCGATCCCAACACCGGTGAGCCCGACGTCACGTTCGGGTTCAGCAACAAGGGCAAGAGCGAGTTCCAGAACGTCACCGCGAACATCGCCCACCGCGGAGACCTCGTCAGCGGCCTCGGGCAGACGCTCAACCAGCACTTCGCGGTCGCGCTCGACAACCAGCTGATCACCGTCCCCTACATCGACTTCAAGCAGTACCCCGACGGGATCAACGGCGACAACGGCGCCGACATCAGCGGAAGCTTCACGATCACCTCGGCCCAGGATCTGGCCAACGAGCTGCGGCTCGGAGCCCTCCCGATCAACCTGAAGCTGATCTCGGAGTCGCAGGTGTCGGCGACGCTCGGGAAGCAGGCGCTGCACAACGGTCTGACTGCCGGCCTGATCGGACTGCTCGTCGTCGTGATCTTCCTGGTCGCTTACTACCGGGTCCTCGGTGTGATCGCCACGTTCGGCCTGTTGATCTACGGGATCTACTTCTACGCGCTGATCAAGCTGATCCCGATCACGCTGACGCTGCCCGGGATCGCGGGCCTGATCCTGACGATCGGCGTCTGCGCCGACGCGAACATCGTGATCTTCGAACGCGTCAAGGAGGAGATACGCGGCGGCCGGTCGATCCGCCAGGGCATCGTGACCGGCTACAAGAAGGGCCTGAGCGCGATCATCGACGCGAACGTGGTGACGATCATGACCGCGTTCATCCTGTTCGTGCTTGCGACCTCCGACGTCCAGGGGTTCGCGTTCACGCTCGGCATCGGTACGTTCGTCTCGCTGTTCACCGCGGTGATGGCCACGCAGGCGATCTTGAGCACGATGGGCAGCTCGCGGATGATCTCCAGCCCGTCGATGCTCGGCGCGGGCGGCGAGAAACGGACGTGGAAGTTCGACTTCATGGGCGCGTCGAAGTACTTCTTCTCGATGTCGGGCATGATCCTGCTGATCGGGGCCCTCGCGATCGGTGGCAAGGGCCTGAACCTCGGCATCGACTTCACCTCGGGGACGAGGATCGTGGCGGGCCTCGAGCATGCTGCGACCCAGCAGCAGGTGACGAACCTGCTCACCTCCGAGGGGGTGTCCGACCCGACGGTCCAGAAGGTCACCGGCGACAAGACGCTCGGAGCCAACGCGTACCAGATTTCGTTCAAGTCGTCGGCCAACGCGGCCGCCGAGAGGGAAAAGATCCAGAACGCGCTCCAGAACAAGTTCGGGATCAGCGACAGCGGCAGGAACTTCAACTACACGTCGGTGGGTCCGACGTTCGGGAGAACGGTCGCCAACAGCGCGATCATCGCGATCATCGCCTCGCTGCTGGTGATCGCCGCCTACGTCGCGCTGCGGTTCGAATGGAAGTTCTCGATCCCGGTCATGATCGCGCTCGCGCACGACCTCCTGATCACGAGCGGCGTGTATGCGCTCACCGGTCGCCAGGTGACGACCGCGACGGTCGCGGCTCTGCTGACGATCCTCGGTTATTCGATGTACGACACGATCATCGTGTTCGACCGGGTGCGAGAAAACATCCCCCGGATGCCGCGCGCCGCGTTCTCCCAGATCGTCAACCGCTCGATGTCCGAGGTGCTCACGCGGTCGATTGCGACGACATCGTGCACGCTGATGCCGATCATCGCGCTGCTCCTGTTCGGCGGCTCGGCCGGCTCGACCGAACTGACTGACTTCGCGTTCGCGCTGCTGGTCGGCGTCGCCTCCGGTGCGTACTCGTCGATCTTCATCGCCTCGCCGGTGCTCACGCACTGGAAGGAGCGCGAGCCTCAGTACCGGCACCGCCGGGAGCGCATCGAGTCCGAGTTCGGATACGTCCCGGCCTACGCCACGTCCGCGGCTGACGTCGAGCCCACGCCGCGCCGCGTCCGCCGCTCCGGCCGCATCACCGAGCCATCGCCCGAAGGCGTGTCGGCCGCCGAGTTCGAGGAGATGAAGCGCGACCTGGATCTCGACCTCCAGGAGTCCGACCGCGGCGGTTACCGCACCTCGACGTTGACCAAGCGCCTAGCGCACAGCACCGAAGACGATGCCCCCGCGGCCCAGGCACCGGCCCCGGCGGCGCCCCGCTCGGGCTCGTCGGTGCGACGCGTCAAACGGTCCGATCGCGCCCAACCGCGCGGGTCCGAGCGCGCCGGCAACGGTGCGCCGCAGCCTGCCCAGCAGCCCGCGCCGCCGCCCGAGGCCGAGGCGGAGCGCACCGACGATGTCTCGCCGGCGCCCGACGTCGCTGAGAACGAGGGTATGGCTCCGAACTCGCCAAAGCGACCGGCCAAGCCGAGAAACCGCCGCCACGGGAGACGTCGCTGATGGCCTTGCTCGCGTGGTCGATGATGGGTCTCGCGATCTGGCACTTCACGATCTGGCTCCCAGATCGGTTCTGGGGCGGGATCGTCGGTGCCCTGCTCGGTTCCCTGATCGGCGCCGTGTTCGTGGCGTGGGCGATCCACGGGTTCGCGGTTCCGTCGCGCCACGACACCGACCTGGCCACCGCGCTAGAGGCAATCCCGGGGGCACTGATTGGCCTCGCGGCGATCTGGTTCGAGGGCGTCCGGCGCGAGCGCGCGACCGGCATCGGCCCCGAGATGGCCTGAGCGTCGGTCTACGCCTCGGGCCTGAGCGCCCCGCTGCCCAGCGAGATTGTTCCAATTCTACGACGCCGTGTGATGGCTCGCCCGCGGTTTTCGCTGCAGTTGCCCGGTTCTGTCGGGGGCGGTCCATACGCTGCCCGCGATGGCCGAGGCAGCAGCCCTATTTCGCCCTGAGCCGGTCGACCCTCGTTCGGACGTCGGGCTCCGCGCGATGCCCGACCCGGCACCGCGGGTGCCGCGACTGGAGATCCCGGCGTATGACCTCGCCGCGGCGCTTCGGCTCGAGCGCGAGCTTGGCGTGAGCCACGTGCTCGCGCAGGTACTCGTCCGGCGGGGTCTGGCGGAGGTGTCAGCCGCCCGCGCGTTCATCGAGCCAAGCGAGGTGCACGACCCGAGCGCGTTCACGGGGATCGACCGCGCGCTCGTGGTGATCGAGCGCCACGTTCGCGCCGGCAGCCGGATCGTCGTGCACGGCGACTACGACGTGGACGGGGTGTGCGCGACCGCGACCATGGTCCGCGCGCTGCGCGCGCTGGGGGCGGACGTCGGCTGGTACCTGCCCGACCGCCGCACCGACGGGTACGGGCTGTCGCTCGACACGGTCCACCGCCTGGCGGCTCGCGATGCGGGGCTGTTGGTCACGGTTGACTGCGCGATCACAGCGGTTGACGAGGTCGCCGCCGCGCGCGCGGCCGGAGTCGATGTGGTCGTGTGCGACCATCACGCGCCTCGGGCTGACGGCAGGCTGCCCGAGTGCGAGATCGTCCATCCCGGCGTGTGCGGGTATCCGTGCCCGGATCTGTGTGGGACGGCGGTGGCCTACAAGGTCGCGCAGGCGCTCGGAGCGCCGGGCGTCGAGGACGATCTCGAACTGGTCGCGCTGGCCACGGTCGCCGACCTGATCCCGCTCGTCGGCGAGAACCGCAGGCTCGTACGCGAGGGTCTGGTGGCGCTGTCGCGCACCGCGAGGCCCGGCCTGCGCGCGCTGATGACGGTGGCCAAGGCCGATCCGAGCGCGCTCGACACCGGCGCCCTCGCGTTTCGGCTGGCACCGCGGATCAACGCCGCCGGTCGGCTCCGCCGTGCTGATGCGGGGCTCGAGTTGCTGCTCACCGGCGACGAGCGGCGTGCCGCCGAGATCGCGGACGAGCTCGACCGGGTCAACGCCGAGCGCCGGGCGGTCGAGCAGCGGATCGTGTGGGAGGCCGAAGCTCAGGTCGCCGAGCTCGGGGAGCGCCGCTCATACGTTCTGGCCGGCGAGGGTTGGCACCCCGGCGTCGTCGGGATCGTGGCCTCGCGGATCGTCGAGCGCCATCATCGTCCGGTCGTCGTAGTCGCGCTCGACGGAGATGCCGGCTCGGGATCGGCGCGGAGCATCCCCGGGTTCGACCTGTTGGGGGCGCTCCACGCGACCGCCGGGTACCTCGATCGCTACGGCGGTCACCGTGCCGCCGCCGGGATGGCGATCGGTCGTGACCGGATCGAGCCGTTCCGGGAGGCGTTCGAGCGTCATGCCGCCGAGGTGCTGCTCCCGGACATGCTGGTTCCGCGTGAGCGAGTCGACGCGATCGCTTCGGGCTGCGAGCTCGGGCTCGAGCTCGCCGAAGAACTCGAGCTGCTGGAGCCATGCGGAATGGGCAATCCCCGCAGCCGGCTGCTGGTCCCCGGGGCCCGGCTGCGCGACCCGCGGCCGATGGGGGACGGGCGCCACCTCCGCTTCGTCGTCGGGTCCGGCGGAACCAGCGCGCGCGGGGTCGCATTTGGGTGCGGGGGGGAGCTCGGGGTCGGGCCTGAGGACCCGGTCGACGCGACCTTCCGGCTCGAGCGGAACTTCTGGAACGGCGCGGTCGAGCCACGGCTGGTGCTCGGCCACGCGCGGCCGTGCTCCGCCGAGCGCATCGAGGTGCTCGGGGAGCCGGACGACTACCTGACGGCGGCGCTCGAGGCGTCGGATCTCGATCCCGTGCCGCAGCCATCGCAGGCGGGTGGGCGGGCCGTGCTCGACCGCCGCGGACACAGCCCACTCGCGGTGCTCCGCGACGCGCTATCGGCGGGCGACCGGGTGCTCGCGGTGTGCGCTGACGCTCCGCGACGTCACCTCGCTCTGTCCGCGCGCACGGGCGGATTTGCGCTGGTCTCGTATCACGCGCTGGCGCGCGACCCTCGGGTCGGCGAGCGGTTTAACCAACTCGTCGCGCTCGACCCGCCGTCGGGGCCCGAAAGCAAGGCGACGTTGCGTGCAGGCTCGGGATTCACGCACTTGGCGTGGGGCGAGCCTGAGCTACGCTTTGCGCAGCAGATGCACGAGCTGGAGTACGGTCTCCGTGCTTCGCTCGTGGCTCTTTACCGAGGCCTCAGGCTACGGGGAAGGGCGACCGGCGAGGAGCTCGAGCACCTGCTTCGCGGAGACGGTCCGCACGGTCGCCCGGCACGCCTGGCGGCACGGCTGATCAGGGTCCTCGCGGAGCTAGAGCTCGTCAGCCTCGACCGGGACCTGCCGGCCCTTGCGATCGCGGGCGCAGCGCCGACCGCGCTGGAGTGCTCTGCGGCGTACAGGGTCTACGCTCAGCGGTACGAGGATGGTCGACGATTCCTGAGCAGCGCAAATCATCTACAAGGAGGTTGAGCCGGGCCCGCCAGAAGGACGGGGCGGGCTCTAACGGCCGTGAGAGGCCGGGCTCGCCGCTTTTCCCGGGCTCGCGGCCGCCGATCGACCGCGTGGCGCATCCCGACGGGGACGGTGAGGTAGTCGAGCGGGCCGAACTGACGCCCGCCGAGCGCCGGCTGCTCGGCGACCTGTTCGCGATCGTCGAGGAACACGCGCACGAGGCCGCCGCCGTGATCGACCGCGACCGGGTCGAGGAGGCGTTCGTGTACGCGTGCGTGCACCACGCCGATCAGCGCCGTCGCTCGGGCGAGGACTTCATCGTGCACCCGGTCGGCGTGGCCAGGATCTGCGCGGGGATGCGGCTCGACACCGAGACGCTGTGCGCCGCGCTGCTGCACGACACGGTCGAGGACACCTCGGCTTCGCTCGAGGAGGTGCACGACGCATTCGGCGAGGAGATCGCCGGACTCGTCGACGGCGTCACCAAGCTCACCGGCCTGACCTTCCAGTCGCGCGACGAGGCGCAGGCGGAGAACTACCGCAAGATGATGGTCGCGATGGCCACGGACATTCGGGTCATCCTGATCAAGCTCGCCGATCGCCTGCACAACATGCGCACGATCTCGGCGCTGCCCAAGCAGAAGCAGATCGAGAAGGCCCGCGAGACCCTCGACATCTACGCGCCGATCGCCCACCGCCTCGGTATCCACGCGATCAAGTGGGAGCTCGAGGACCTTGCGTTCCAGACGCTGCATCCGCGCAAGTTCAACGAGATCAAGGGGCTCGTCGCCCAGCAGCGCGCCGAGCGCGAGCGGTACGTCAACCAGGCCGCCGGGTACGTCAGCAAAGAGCTAGAGGAGCTCGGGATCGATGCCGAGATCTCCGGCCGCGCCAAGCACTTCTACTCGATCTACGCGAAGATGACCAAGAAAGGGCGCGAGTTCAACGAGATCTACGACCTGACCGCGATGCGAGTGATTGTCGGCTCGGTCAAGGACTGCTACGGCGCCGTGGGCGTGATCCACTCGCTGTGGAAGCCGCTGCCCGGGCGCTTCAAGGACTTCGTGGCGATGCCCAAGTTCAACATGTACCAGTCGCTGCACACGACCGTGATCGGGCCCGAGGGCCGGCCGCTCGAAATCCAGATCCGGACCCGCGAGATGCACGACCTCGCGGAGTACGGGATCGCCGCGCATTGGATGTACAAGGAGACCGGCGGCCGCGGCGACGGCCCGGCGGGCCCGCCGGCGTCGGATAACAAGCTCAAGTGGCTGCGCTCGCTGCTCGATTGGCAGCAGGAGGAAGCGGACCCGCGCGAGTTCATGGAGACGCTCAAGGTCGACCTGTTCGAGGACGAGGTGTTCGTGTTCACGCCGAAGGGCGAGGTCAAGTCGCTGGCCTCCGGCGCGACCCCGCTCGACTTCGCCTACGAGATCCACACCGACGTGGGCCACCGGTGCGTCGGCGCGAAGGTCAACGGAAAGATCGTCCCGCTGTCCTACCAGCTGCGCTCCGGCGACATCGTCGAGGTGCTCACGTCCAAGCGCGAGCGCGGGCCCTCGCGAGACTGGCTGGCGCTGGTCAAGACGACGCGGGCGCGGAACAAGATCAAGGCGTGGTTCAAGGCCGAGTCGCGCAAGGACTCCGAGCACACCGGCCGTGAGCAGTTGCAGGACGCGTTGCGCAAGCAGGGCCTGCCCGCGCAGAAGATCGTCGGCTCGCCCCTGTTGGCGGACGTGATCCGGGAGATGGGCTTCCGCAAGGCCGAGGACTTCTACATCGCGCTCGGCGGCGCCAAGATCTCGGCCAAGGTCGTCGTCAACAAGATCATGCAACGCCTGAAGCAGGGCGAGGCCGCCGAGTCTGAGCCGACCGCGGCCGACGACCTGCTGAAGACGCGGCGTCGACGGTCGCGCGCCACCACCTCCTCCTCGCGCTTCGGGATCTCGGTCGAGGGCATCGACGAGGTCATGCTGCGGCTGGCCAAGTGCTGCCGGCCCGTCCCGGGCGACCCGATCGTCGGCTACATCTCGCTCGGGCGCGGGATCACGATCCACCGCGAGGACTGCCCCAACGTCGCCGTGCTGAAGAAGGACCCCGAACGGTTTACGCCGGTGTCCTGGGACGGCGATCCGGAGACTTCGTTCCGGGTCGAGATCGAGGTCGACGGCTGGGATCGCCACCGGCTGCTCGAGGACATGTCGAGGACGTTCGCCGAGGCCGGGATCAACATCCTCGAGGCCCGCTGCATCGTCAACCACCCGATGGTCAAGAACCGATTCGTGGTCGAGGTCGGGGACACGCGGTCGCTCGACCAGGCGATCAACCGGCTGCGCAACATCGACGCGGTGTTCGACGCCTACCGGGTGACGCCGGCCGCCGCGTAGCGGTCTCGGGAGCGCGCCGTGGGCGTGATCCATCGCCGTGCGGCCTCGGTTCCGGGGGCGTCGGCGTGGGAGGGCGTCGAGCCGCGGGCGTACGACGACCCGTCGCTGGCCGGCGTCCGGAAGCACGAGTTGATCGGCGAGCCGGAGGGCGCGAGCCACTACCGGGTGCGCTACTTCGAGGTGCCGCCGGGCGGCCGGACCGCGCGCGAGCGACACGCCCACGACCACGGCGTGATGATCGTCTCCGGGCGGGCGCGGGTGACGCTCGGCAACGAGGTCCACGAGGTCGGCGAGGGGGACGTGGTGTACGTCGCGGGCGACGAACTCCACTGCTTCGAAGCGCTCGGCGACGCGCCGCTCGGGTTCGTGTGCGTGGTCGGTCCGCGGTCAGCCTCCTAGCTCCGGGGGCGGTTGCGGGCTCGGTGGCGTGATCCGGACCGTTCTCGGCTTGGCGCCGCGAATCTTCGAGATCACCACGGCCTCCCCGGTCCGCAGCGTCTTGATCTCGTTCGGGTGGACGATGTAGCGCTCGACCCGCCGGCGCGTGCCCCGACCGGTGTCGAATCCGGCGAGCAGCCCACCCCCAATCTGACGGGTCTCGTCCCACACCTCCTGCGTGCCGGCGATCTGGGCGATCGTCTGCGCCGAGCTCGGGACCTCCTGGCGGTGGATGATCTTCACTGCGGTCACGCCGAGCACGAGATCCTCGAGACCGGCCGCCGCGCGCTCGAGGTCCGCTAGCTCCTGGGTGGCGACGAACACCGGCATTCCGGACTCCCGTCCGCGCGCGAGCAGCGCCGCTACGTGGTCGGCTCCGAGTGCCGAGAACTCGTCGATTCCGATCACCGCCGGCTCGAGCGAACGGCCGCGAGACGGTTCGAGCAACCGGTCGCCCGACGCCGCGACCAGGTCCTGGACCGCGAGCGTCCCGATCTGAGCCGCAAGCTTTCCGTACCGGCTGGAATTCAGGCTGAACACGACCACCTCGGATCCGGACAGTGAAGCGCGCAGGTCGATCTCCGGCGCGCCCGGGTCGGCCGGCCGGGCGAGATACGCGCCGGTGTGCGACTCGGTGAGAACTGCCAGCCGCGTCTGGAGGCCGCGAATCGCGCTGTGCTGGTCCGGGGTGAGCCCGGCGAGGTAGTCCTGCACGCGTTCGCGGTCGGAGCGGTCGAGGTGCCGGAGCGCGGTCGCGAGCCGGCGCGGGTCCATCAGCGCGACGACCTCGTGAAGCGTCGGTGGCCGGTCGGGGCGGGCGCGGGTAAGGACCTGGAGTGCGGTCTGGATGTAGCGCTCCGCCGCGCGCTGATAGTGAGGCTCGGTGAACCGCTCGGTTCCGATCAGCTTGTCCTTGAGCTCGGTCGCGTTGCCGTGGGCGAGCGGGTTCCAGTGCGCGCCGCCGTCGAGCGTCCAGACCTTGATCGGTCGCCGGGCGGCGGCCGCCGCGTCGGCGAGGACCCGCGCG
>Ga0335073_10009039_pt1 | contig 13978 bp, 11 predicted proteins | sample Lox_Sample_22_FD_207093 | JGI IMG/M metagenome (GOLD analysis project Ga0335073, IMG submission 207093) | Soil microbial communities from Loxahatchee National Wildlife Refuge, Florida, United States - Lox_Sample_2.2 | ecosystem: Environmental > Terrestrial > Soil > Wetlands | place: USA... | reverse complement strand
CATTTCCAATCCATAGCTCGAAGTTCAGCTCTGACAGCAATCGCTCAAACCATCGTGCATGTCCGGTGGCCTCCATTCCAACCCGTACCTCCACATGCCTTCGTTCCAGATCGCGGTAGAAGCGCTCCGCCTCTCCATCACTGTGGTTCAATCGCCGTTCACCGGTCTCTCCGGTCTGCGTGTCGAGATATGCCACCTGCTGAACGCTGGGATGATAATCCACTCCGATAATGATCATGTTCGGCTCCTTCTTCCGAACCTTCCGTCATCGATGCTTCAGAGTCTAAGCCTTAAGCGCAATCTGGGTGGCGCAGATGCTGTTATGAAATCAACTGGACTGGATTTGTAAACACTCGACGACTTTTCTGTTTCTATTTGCCGTTGCTTTTGGAAAGGTAGTCGTAAGCGACGACACCATCTTCATTGAGAAAAGGTAGATAGTGCTTTTGAAAGTCATTTTTCAACGTTCTTCTTACGGCGCAACGCAAAAAGGGCAGTATTTTGGTGATCTCGCGCGTCGATGTCAGATCATCCAAAAGCAGATAGCTGCCTGAATCCAAAATTCCGTGGGCAATTCTGTCCCTCATTCGCCTGAGTGGGCCGTCGAAGAGTGCGGTCAACTTCTTACCTCGAAATTCCATCGGGAATATCTGGTTAAGCGTCAACTCCTTCCACTCGCGTGGCCCAACAAAAATTGCATTCAGCCAAGCAAGCTGTTCCGTGTGAGTCGAGGGGATCACTTCGCCGAATCGCACCGGGCGATATTCCTTCTTTAGCTTTCTACCTAGCAATTCACGCCGTTTCCGGCTCGCCTCCAGAATCTTGTAAAAACACAGGAAGCGATAAGCGGGTGTATTGGAGATGAGCGCCTCACGATACAGCGCGGCGAGATTTGCGAATTCAGGGTCATAAGCCTCGATCGGAGCAGTGCTACCACCTCCTTGAAATGGAGCGATCAGCGTCAGGCTCTTATTCGACGTCGCGGTCTCTGTGACTTCAATGAGATCAACCTGAAGTGGGATATCAAGATTGGCTGCATACTCACTCAGCACACCTTGCGCGGCCTTGGTGGCTCGCATCTCCGCGTCGTTGCGGTTCTGGGCTTGAAATGGTTTCGTTTCGAGTTTAGCGAGGTAACCCTCCTTGTCAGGAAATCCTTCAAACACAAACGAATCAGTCTCGCCTTTTACAGCTAAAGCGACTTTCACAGCATCGGCAGGCGCCGGAAATGCCGGTGCGAGAATAGCGAGATGAGAGCTTCCCTGCATAAAATCCGCAAACTTCACTTCATTTTCAGGAAAGGCGCGAGCTCCAGGTTTTCCCAACACGAGGGTTACTTGATAGAGTCCGGGAAGTCCCCCAGGAGGAACGGCATTTAGGTGGGCGCTCGGCTCTTTGAAAATGTTAGTCAACACAAGGGAATAAGGTTCGCCCGGAAATCCAAGCCTTGGAATACTGATTTTCGCGTCGGGTTGCTGGTTCTGAATCTCAGCTGCCTTGTCCATGCGACTTCCCCCATGGAAAGCATAATCTGATCAACGTTACTTGCCATAAACTTTCCAGCGTTCCGCAGTCCGCCCTGCCGTGTAGTCGCCTATTGGTTCGATGATTGCCTTGGCGATGCATTGTTTGAGAATCGCGGCCGGTTCAATCGCTTTTGAACTCGCGAAGTAGTCCAATGGGCGTATCTGATTACGCGAGCGTTACAGGCTAGTCGTTGCTAATCCGAATCCCAATGCGGGTGCGAGCGTGCCATTCGGCCCTTATCAACATGTCTTCTTCGGTAATTGTTCCTGATCCAAGCTCGGGTAGTCCCAACTCTCCGAAAGCTCTGTCGTTGATCTTCGCGCTACACCAGGCGCGCAGGCGTGCTGCCCACATGGATGTCTGGTGCTGAGGTTGACCAAGGGTCTCCGGGTCCATAAACCATTCGCCACGGGCCCGAAGATAGTAGCGGCTTGGATATTTCAGTAGGCTGCTAGGGATGTTCCAATCGAGCCGATCCTCCGCCGCCATCGCGATAAGTTGAGGCACGATGGTCCTTAAAAGGACATCCGTTGATAGTAACGGGGAAGCATGTTGAATAAGCGCGCAACTCGGAGCGTACAGATACTTTGTTATCCTGCTGTCCTCTCCGAAGTCGGTGTCGACCCATAGCACGGATTCGATTGCAAGATTCCTCGCGCAGAGGACTAGACCGGGCAGGAAGTGGCACCCATAATTCGGCTCCAAACCATAGAAGGCCTTCATCCATGCTGGGTATTCGATCCCAGTTAGCCGAAAGGATACGAGTTGAAGCACATGCGCCGTCATTTCAGCGGAGATGTACATAGAGAGTAATTGCCTCATTTCGGACTCGCTAAGCCCAGCCTTAGCGTAATGGTCCGCCGCAAGGTCTCGAATTATCGCGAAACAGATTCTTAGCCCGGTCGCGAGTCGAGTTGACTTGAGGTTTGCTAATTTGTCAACAAACAGCGTCGTCGCCTGTGCACGAGCATCCGCTGAAACTCCCGGAGGCCAACTGTTCGTTCGAATCAGATGAACTTGACGATCAATCAAATCGGCTACGACCGGAGGCCACTCTATGTCGACAGGCATCTCAGATAACAATTCGGACTCATTCCACCTGAGAAAGGGCATCGCCGTCTGAAGTAAATGGTCAATGTCAGGATCCAGTGTTGTCCGGAAGCGCAGTTCTGCCGCTCCGCGTAATTCACCAATCTCCTTGTCCATTGCGATGCCGTGAGGTAACAGGTCCAACTTTTTAACTATGAGGTCAGCGATTTGCGGTATGGAGTGCTCGTCAAATCTTAGGTAGGCCACCGTCGGCCGAATTCCCGGAATATCTGTGTCATCAAGTCTGATGGGCAGAATGTATTCTTCACGTTCTAGGAAAGCTCTAGCTTGCGCACTTTTCCTCTCATGGGAAGTCCAGAGCTTTCGAGCGTAAGCTTGAGACAGAAACATTACGCAATACCTGGCACGTCTGCGATAAACCTCATCGAGGTACTCGTACAGATCGCGACCCCACAATTCATGCTCGACATCTTGATCGTAGAAAACGCGAACGCCGCGGCCAGTGAGGGCTCGGTATAGGGCTTCGGCGGGTTTCCGGTCTTCGCCGGCGAATGACAACGCAACATCGAAGTGGACGGGCTCGGCCATGCGCTAGTGTAACGCGCGATGAGAGGTAGTGCTCCGAGAGGCTTGTAGCTGTCTAGCAATCGGGAATGGACCTGCAAGATTTCAATTGTCGATTCCAGGGCCTGGCACGTTTCCAGACCCAGATGGGCTGGAAGCGCGAGTTGGCGATTGGGCATGAAAGCGAGAAACCCTCCTGGAGACATGCGCATTTCAACGAAGCTCCTGGCGCGGCAGATGCGGCGGCTTGGGTGTGTCAGACGTTAGTTACGGCTAAGGTGAGGGTCACAAGAAGGTTCCCTGTGAGCCATCTACGCCAGATCATGCTGGATGAACTCCAGCGTCGCAACTACTCTCCGAACACCGTACGTGGAGGTATTCCTGTTATGGAGATTCGGTGTGGGTTCACGGCGCTGTTCCTTCGGGATGACGTTGGGCTCCTTGCCCGGTAATCCGAAGTCGGAGCGCGAAGGGTACATTAGCGTTGTCAACAATTCACAGGGATTCATGGCCGATCCCTCTTACCTTAAAGGTCCGCCAGCGCTTCGACCGCTACTCTAGCGGCGAGTGCTCCTCGGTCGACAAGGCCCTCCACCGAACCGTCGCGCACCAGGACAACAAATGGGCTTCGCCGTCCCAGTATCTCCCTCATTAAAAACAGCGGACCCTTGCCGGCGACTTCGACCACCTCTCCGTCGCGGGGGAGAGCGAGATCGTATTCGAGGTGCCGCCAAGTGACGACTTCGATGCCCCGCTGCTCCTCAACGCCAAGACACTCGGTGACATGACTCGGGTAAAGCCACAGTTGTGCTTCGAGAGACGTCAACGTTGGGGTTTTCAACCGAAAGCTGGTATAGGTCGTGCCGAGGATCGGCCATCGAGTTTCCAGTTGCCTGCGCACGGCTGCCGGGGGCGCCACGGCCACGAAGCGCCGCTCGGCGTCGACAAACACAAACTCTTCTGCCCTGCCATATTCCTCCGCCAGGGCCGCGATCAGATGCAGCCGCGTGTTCCACCATGGAACCGGGCCAATCTGGATTTCGACATAGGCAGCATCTTTCAGCGCCTCAAGCTTCTGCTGGATGTTCGCCATGTACGAAGGACCGAAGGCCTGAGCTTCGAGCATGACCTGCACGGCATCGAGCTGACGGAGCTTGCGTGTAGATTCGAGCACGCGCAGTGAGGCTAGCACCTCCACTGCGAGATCGCCCGCCTCGTCAAAATACGCCGCGCATCGCTTCTTTAATCGGCTGCGGAGATCGAGAACTTGGGTCAGGTCCGCGTCGCGCCATTGTGCAGGCCAGTCCACGTTGTCTTTGACCAGAAAAACTAGACGGGGGATGGATTGGCGTTCCGCCGCCGACAGTTCGAGCTCCGTCACTGACTGGCGCTGGGGGTTGTTGTCCTCGGGAATGTAGCCGTACCGCCAAGCGAAGAGCCCCAGATATGCGTCACAGCCCGTCACGTCCCCTTGACAGGCGATCTCGACCAACTCGTCGCGCGCCACATATTCCTCCATCATCACGACGTCGTATTTCGCCTTCCTGAGGGCCTTGGCGACCTTCTCGCGGTGGTCCTGGAGATCAACAAACGTCGAAGATAGATAGACTTTCATGAGCCTCCTCCTTGCGGGTAGGGAGCGGCGCTGGAACAGAATTGCGCACGGACTGTCGACACCAGTTTAGCCCTGAATCACTTTTCGCGGTGCCTGGATTCCAGTCCCGAGCCCGATCGAGAGGGCGTATTTCGTTACTAGTCCGATCACTACACAGCCCTCGAAGAACAGATCGACTCCACACTCGAAGTTGTGCGAAAACTCGTGGAAACCCAATTCCTGCTCATCATTCCTGGACACCCGCCGACATATCAGGACCGATCTTCGCTCCGAAGATCGCATCGGCTGGCGCGAATCGAGCATCCATCTCACCGTCACGGGGCGCTTCCATTCGCCGGAAAGTCACGTCGGGTCGATAAGTAACTCAGAGATTTCTATTCTGTTCGAAGCGCTTGCATCGGATCGATGGAGGTCGCGCGCATGGCCGGGATGGTGCAGGCGAGCGCGGCGCAGAAGATGAAAAGCGCGACGACGCCCATGAGTATGAATGGATTCGAGCCGCTGTTGCCAGCGATGTGTGCGAGCAGGCTGTGCAGGGTTACGAAGACGACGAGTCCAGCGGAGAGGCCGCTGACCACGGTGAGCCCAATGCTGCGCGAGACGATCCAGAGCACGTGGACGCGCTGCGCGCCCAAGGCCATGCGGATGCCGAACTCGTTTGTGCGCTGGGCCACCGAGTAAGAGACGACGCTGTAGAGACCAATCAGCGCGAGCGCCAAGGCAAGCGAAGAAAAAAGTCCGAAGAGGATGGAAAACAGGCGCTGTTGCTGGACTTCGGGCTCCTGCGCGATCCACTGCTCTAAGTCGCGCACGTTGCGCTCGGTCTGCTGATCGGAGTTGATCGACTGGATCGTGAGTTGGATGGGGTGGAGCGCGGCCAGCGGCGGCCCGTCAGTGCGAATGAGGAACTGGGTGAACTCCCACATAAAGCGCGAGTAAGGCAAATAGACTGCGGGCAAGACGGGTTTGTCGAGTCCGTTGTCGACAGAGTCGGCGACGACCCCGATCACCTGCAACCAGCCGGTGGTGTCAGGAACTCCAACGAGCTCGCCTGGATTGAGCGCCGGAATCTCAAGGTCGGGTAGGCGAATCTGACTACCGATAGCGTTGCCGTTGGGAAAGTATTCGCGCGCCAGCGTCTGGTTGATGATGCACACAGCAGCGCCGCGGGCATTCTCTGTTTTATCCCAGAGGCGGCCCGCAAGCAGCGGGATGCGAAGCGCCGAGAAGTACCCCGCATCGGTGAATTCGGCGCGCATAAATTGCTTTTGTGTAAAAGGAGCGCCAAGGATCTCGAAGGGGCGACTCTCCCCACTATCGGGCGGCGTGGCGTCGGCGGAGATGGCTACCTGTCTCACGCCCGGCACTGTCGCGATCTTGCGCCGTAGCGTCTCGATATACTCGGCGCGATGTTCCCGCGTTAACAGGGGATGACGATGAAATGGCATCGGCACCGACATCAGGTGGGTAGGGTCGTAGCCGAAATCGCGATGTGTCATCTTCAAAAAGCCGCTGATCGCCACTCCGGCGGCTCCCATCAACACAACCGTGAGCGCGATCTGTGCAGCGATGAGGAGATTGAGCGAGCGGGCCTGACCTTTGCCTCCCGCGATCTTACGGCCGAGGGTTTGCATCATATGCGCGATGTCCGGGCGCGACATGCGCAGCGATGGCATAAGGCCGAAGAGAAGTCCGCTGATCACCGCCAAAACGATGGAAAAGGCGAGGATGGGCAGGTTGATGCGGATGACGGACTCGTGCATGAAGACGTCTGGGAACAGGCCGAAGATGAGCTTCGACATCCAGAAGGCGAGCAGGATGCCGATGAGCGAGCCTGTCACGGCGAGGACCAGAGACTCCACCAGCAGTTCTCGGACGATGCGGGACCGGCGGGCTCCGAGAGCCGAGCGGACGGCAAGCTCGCTACTGCGGCTCATGCCGCGGGCGAGCAACAGGATGGAGCAGTTTGCACAGCCGATGACGAGCAGCATGAGCACGGCGACAACGAGTTGCACTAGGGTGTGACCGACCGAGATGACGATGCGGTCTGTGATGTGCTCTAGACGCATGCGAAAGCGCGTGGGAAACTGCTGGGGCGCCTCTTTGGCGAAGTGGTGAAGGAGCGCGCCGATCTCCGCGTCTGCGGCGGCCAGGCTCACGCCGGGCTTGAGTTTCATGACGGGCAGCACCGAAAGTCGTTCGCGCGCGGGCAAGAGAGACATAGGAACGTAGAGGTCCCGCTCCCAGGCATAGTCTCGCGGCATAACGCCGACCACGGTATACGGCTTGTGGTCGATCTCGAGCGTGCGGTTCAGTACATCGCGGTCGCCGTTGTAGTGGCGCATCCAGAAGCCGAAGCTCAACACGACGGGCTGGCTGCCGGTTGGTTGGGCGTCTGACCGCTGAATGTTGCGGCCGAGCAGAGCCGGAACGCGGAGGAACGCGTCTCTCAGCCGTGTTATTGCAAGGACCCCGTGTTAGTGAAAATCGCGTCCAAATCCTGTACAGACACTCAGTAGAAAACAAAATGTGTAAAATTTGGAATCGCGTATCGCAAACGATCGGGAGACTTTACTCATAACTCTATGAAAACAAATGGATGGAGTGGGGAATGCCGATGTGCGCTCCGTCGACATCGCAACCCTAGGGTAAGACTATTCGAGTCAATGAGATATGTGGTGTCACGAAGGCATGTTATTCATTTGTTATTGTCAAAGGCACAAAAGCGAAAGGCCCGCCAGGAAATGGCGGGCCTTTCGCTTTCAGTCATTGGTTTTCACGACGCTTTGACCAACACAGGACCTTTGAGTTCAGGCTGGGGGAGCGAATCCTTTGACGCTCCAGAAATGATCTCGCTAATCTGCTCCCGCGTGTATCCACTCGTTTCTAAGTACTGGACCAGCGTCAACATGGAGGCTACGGGGTAACCTGCTTGCTGCCGCCGGCTGTAAGGGTTCTTGAACCAGTCAAGGTCGTCGATGAAGTCTTGGACCTGAGTCGGTATTGCGGCAGCGGTGTACTCTGACGTCGTCTCGATCTCATCGTGGCCTGCTTGGACTGCTGCTGTTTCAAGATCCATGCCCGACTGGGTTTTGTGGGTAATGTTCGTCGCGCGAAACTTGTGGGTCTTCCAAAACAGGCAATAACGCTTAGGCTTTGGATTGAGACAATTCTCGCAATGGCCGCACTCTAACCCTAAGCGACGGACAATTCGGTGAAGACGATAAAGGATGGTATGCGGAGTGAACGGACGGACCGGCGGCCGCAGGCTCCCGTCCTTGAAACGAGATCCACGATGTTGAGGGATGAAGAGAAGGTGGCGGTCGGGATGCGATTCCACCCATTTTTTCAATTTCTCCAGAAAAAACGTTGGGATGGGTATCAGTCGCTCTTTTCCTTTCTTTGGCTGCCATCCTAAGTGAGGTTTGTTCTGGACACGGAAGGTCTTCGCGGAAAAACTGATGTCGGTGTCTTCGGCATGCCCGATCTCGCCTTCGCGCATACCCAGGAAATAGTTCATACCGAAAATGAGGTAGTTCTCTTCGCTCTCCGCCTGCACTGCCTCGAAAAAAGGTGCGACTTGAGTCTCGCGATCGTAAACGGACTTGAGTTTTTGGGGCTGTTTGATTTTTCCAAAAGGGAACGGGACCTTGGCATGGTTGAAAAGAGCTCGGGTGTCTACCAAGTAGGTATGCACCGTGCAGCGAGAATTCACGCGACCCTTAACTACCCGGCTCTGTGATGCCGCTGTCTCGAAGGCTTTTCTATCTTCTTCGAGAACCTCATCCATAAAGACCCTCTTCTGCTTCTTCATAGTTTGCTCGAACAGCGCCAGGATGTGAACGTAGTGCGAGTACGTAATCGGGCCGTTGTTGTCGTGATGATATTTGAGGTATGCTTTGACGGCGTCGGCGATGGTAATCCGCGTCTGAGTCTTGTCTACAAATTCCCCACCGACGTTCTCCGCAGCTTTTTCAGCGAGAGTTTTTCCGGCCTTCAGCCTGCGCGCTTCCTCGACTTCGCGTGGATTGGTGGTGTCGAGAGGCAAGGGCTTCATCTTGCCATCCTCATAAACCCGAAGATAGTAGCGGAACTGTTCAAACTCCCGGTTTTCGTAGACTGTATCGCCGTTTGCATCTTTGAGAATGGGGGGCAGTTTGTGGCGTTCTGCAAGTGTGCCAGCTCCCCCATCGTTGTTGTTCGCGGTAGGGATCCGCTTGGGAATCATTGCAATCCCTTTGAGCGGGTACCCTCTGAAATACGCGGCTGGATAAAACTTCCAAACGTCCCCGTCCTTGACACGGATGAGGACGCCAACTGTCTGTGAACATTCTGTATTTATCATCATTTCTCTTTTCTTTCTGGAGATAGAAGTACCCCCGGCAGCGCCGGGGCCTTATGATTACCGGCTCCCTCAAGGGGTTCGATGGGCTCCTCGTGGACGCCGGCTTCCTTCTTGCCACTGCGGTAACGGAATTCTGGACTTGGCTCGGTATCGCCTTCTGCTACGGCACATGGTGGCGACTTCCGCAGCACTTCCGATACGATCAACCGAAATGCCAGCACTTTGTCCCACTGTTGAAAAGGCCAAACCCGGGCTGCCAACCCGGCGCGGCTGGGAGATGTCCCTTTCGTTGTTGGCGTCGCCGGTTGATTCTTCTTTCGACAGCACGATCAGTGTGCGGCTCCGAAGCCAGTTAGCGATCAGATGAGGATCAAACCGGATTGCTCCACCCACTAGACAGTAGGGAACAGTTCCTCGGCGACAATGTCCATATAGATTCGAATTTGAAATTGAAAGTATCGCCGCCAGGTCGTTGACGGTCAATGCACGATCAAAGCTCTCGATGAAGGTTGGAAGGTCGGTTTGCATAAATAGTCCTTTCATTGCAGCCGGCGGCCAGGAATACTTGTTTCGGCATGTCACGAGGAGTCATCCGAGTTGCGGAGTGTTTCGGTACGGCCACTCAACATTGAACTCGCGCAAATGTTGCGCTGTTTGTCTGCCCTTTGAATGGCAGACAACTCAGAAACGAGCGTCTCCTGCACTGCCTCTACGGTCTCCAGCTTGTTGAGATATTTTCGGAACGAGTAACGGAACGTGTACCAGCCGAGATTCGAGAGGCCAAACCGCTCTCCGGCTGGTTTGAGATAGTCGCACTGAAGGGTCATCGCGTGAAGAGGGCGACCGGTGATCCTGGACCCGAACACCCAGCCGTTCACGATCGTCTGTGACGCCTTCCAGTGCTGGAGTACTTTAGACAGATATTCGGGAATGGCTACGTTGTTTTCTGGATTGTTGTCGCTAAGCGCGTAGATGTTTTTTCCAACCACTGAACGACGGAAGTGAATCATTCGTCGCGCGAAGTCCACCGAGTCATCCCAACGCATCCCAAGCACGCGCGAGATAGGACCTCCGGTCATCATGGCGATGGTGGACATCACTGTGATGTACTCGGGAAGGCCCGGGTCCGTGATCAGGTAGTTGAAGTCCGCCGCTGACAACAAAAGCTCGCGTGGCTTTGGGCGCTTCCCGTTCAGAACTTGGATCTTAGAGACAGGATTAGCCGCGCAATTCAGCAGGCCCCATTGCATGGCGCGCTCGAAAATGTGATGCAGCAGCATGCGGATGTGCGTGAGGGTTTGCCGGGACAAGGGTTTTGTGCAGACCCTGTACGACGTGAGAGTGTTGAGCCAGGCTTCGATCTTTGCGGGATTTCTGGCCATGGCAACAACAGTGAAGTTGTTCCATTTCTTCTCGAGGTATCGCATGTTCGAGCCGTAGCTCTGCCGAACATGCGCTTTCACGGGCCACGCTTCATTTCGGTAGCGGGTGGCCAGGTCACCAAAGGTCATTTCCCGAAGAGGCTGCTCCTTTGTGCTCGACCACGCTTCAGATGTGTGCTCTTCCTGTTGGATCAACCGCTTCAAGTCTGGTCACCTTGGTGCCATAGTCTCCCCGGTTTTTCCAAAATTGCCGCAGAATGCCGACGTTGTCTCGCAGAAGAAATATCTTTCGATAATGGAGAGACTTACGTCACGATCGAGCGCATCCAGCTGGCCGAAGCGTTGTTGACAGCGGTGGCCTGTCCGCCGGGGACTCCGCCCATTCGCGGCTTGCTAACCCCGCATCAGGACCTTCTGCCGTCAGCCGGGGTTTCCCTGATTGGCGTGGATCAAATAAAGAATGGAGCTCGGCGCCACAGTCTGCACGAGTGCGGTATATCACAGATGTCCGCGTACGTCATTGAGACGATGGACGGCAGGACGACAAGGAAATGAAATACCAAAGAAAAACTCTGGACGCTGGAGATCGTCGTCTGAATTGGTTTGATAGCGATAAATACAGCGGGTTAGAGAAGCTTTCGAGTCTAGGCTGGTACTTTCAAATTCTGGTGCGCCGGGAACTCCTTAAACGTCTCGATTCCCAAAAAGACTTCGTAGGTTCGTCGCCTAAACGCTTGATGTCTGAGCAGATCAACTGCGTGCGGCGCGTGCCCATTGTAACGCTCAAATCGCTTCGAGATTCTGGCGTGCCGCTAAAATCTTTCCACTACCTGTCGGTGTTCCTGGCATTCGGATCTGAATCGGGATCTGTGACGCCGATTACCCTTGGTGAAATGATCGAGGACATGGAGGCGCTCCTCACGTTCATCGAATCTAGTGACTCGCTTGAACGAACAGGGAACCACCGGCCGGAAGGACGAAGTTGGGTTTCGCCATCGTTGATCGAGCGAGGGTTTGCACGGCGTGGAGAACTCAAATACAAATATTCATCGCTTGCGGTCAGTGAACTTCTTCCAGGGGCCGTAGAGTTGCTTCATCTCGATCTGGGGGCGCCCGATCGCGTTCTGACTGCCGATTTCAAGGACCTACTGAATAGTCTTCGCAGTTCTCGTCAGGTCGAGATGGAGGGGCAGCCCTACCCTGAGCTAGATTGGACACCGACAAGGCGGAAATCAAATTCAGAAAGGCCATGGTCAATTGATTCGCGCAGACTTCTTGACGGAAAAGTTATCCAGTTTCTGGATCTGATCATTTGGGAAAGGCAGGAGCACCTTACGATCTCGCCGTTAGCAAAGGCGAGTCTGCTTTTTGAGGAGCGTCGACTGCAGCGCAAGACTAGGCGTTCGATCAGATCCGTTTCTACCCGCAAGACCGTGTCTGAAGGCAAGAAGGCAAACAATCGTCTGGCCACTACCGAGACGAACGCATTTGTAGCAGTGAATCCAGATCATTTCGGGAACTACGAACTGATCGCATCCGCATCGAAGGAACTGGAACAGTCTTACAGGAACGCTAGGCGGATGGTCAGCTCTCGGAACAATTCCGAGTTCGTCCCGTCTGAAACAGAGCGGTTGGCGCTACGGAGGCAATTCGATGAGCTCTAATGGGGGCCTCTTCCGTAGCAAATAATCGTCATTGTTACTCCGGCTGGCGGAGGCGCTGATCTTCCAAGCCGGAATCGCATCATTAGAAACAGCGAGTGTCTGGTGCCCCTCTAAATCTCGTGGATGAATCACTCAGAATTTCTTATATTCTATGGCATGACCGATGAAACTAACTGTTCACCCAATGCTCAATGCGTCTGTCAATAACGCTCTGACCTCCAGGCACCCGCGATTTGTTGCACAAGTCGCACTGAAATAGATTGATATCTTTGCTGCAAAACATCTCGGGGATTCTGCAGGGGAGTTACCGCTTTCAGGTTGAGAATGGGTCTGATGCGAGAGGCTCGGACCATTCCGTTCCCGGAGTTGGCAGATACCAAGGAAGCTGCACGTCTTCTTCGCCGTCCGACGGCCACGCTGAAGCGCTGGCGTTACGAGGGTGTAGGTCCGGACTGGATCATGATCGAAGGCAAAGTGGCCTACGACGTGGCAGTTCTCCTCGATTACGTCCGCAAGAACACGCGGGTGGCGTCTGTGCGGGCCTTGGAGGAGTGAACGCGTGAAACTCTTCCGGAAGAAGAAGTCCAAGTTCTGGTGGTACGACTTTACCGTGCGCTGCGAGCGCCTGCGTGGATCCACGAAGGAGACCAATAGGACTCGCGCGGAAGGTGTCGCCGCAATCAAATTCTCTGCGGCTGTCAAGGAAGGGGATCCACTAAAAGGCAAGCCGCCAACTTTGCGGGAGTATTCCAAAGGTTTTCTGGAATGGGTCGATACCGGTCGACTGGAAGAGGATTCCCGCCGCTACTACCGCAATGGATGGCGCCTGCTCGAAAAGCTGAAAATCGCCGGCATGCGCATGGACAAGATTTCCAGGAGACAAATTGAGAAGCTCAAGTTTCCAGGGTCGCCATCGAACGGCAACAACGCCCTGCGAACCCTTCGGCGCATGTTCAGCATGGCGGTCGAAGACAAACTGATCGGCCAAGCGCCGGAGTTCAAGTTGTTCAAGGAACACGGGCGTTCGCTTCGGCTGAATGACGCCGCAGAGCGGGTCTTGATGCCGGTGGCCAAGCAGCCTCTCGAGGACATTATCGTGGTCATGCGCGACACCGGCCAGCGCAACGCCCGCGAGCTCTACTGCATGCGCGTGGAGAACGTTGACTTCGATGCCGGGACCCTAACTGTACCGGATAGCAAGACAGCATCGGGCACGCGGTCCGTTCCGCTGACCGACCGGGTCGAGGGGATTCTCCGCGATCGCTGCGCCGGACGCAAAAAGGGCTGGGTCTGGGAATCCCGCCGGCAGGGGAGACATATCAGCGAGTCCTTCGTGAACAGGCAATGGGTGCGGGCGAGGGAAGCGGCGGGTTTGCCTGAGGATCTCGTGCTCTACTGCGCCCGCCACGACTACGGAAGCTTCGTGCTCCGGACCACCGGCAACATGAAAGTGGTGATGGACATGATGGGCCAGCGGGATTATCGTACGGCCCTCAAGTACCAGCACCACGAGATGGAAATTGCGCGCGAAGCCCTGAACGCACGGCACAATCGGCGGCACATCCCTGAAATCGGCAATGGCGCAAGTGTGTGAATTCAGATTACGTATCGGGAGCTCAGGGTAGGGAAGCAAGCTGACCCTGAATCATGATGTCGGGAGAGGTAATCTGGAGTTACGCCCACGGTTGGGGATTACTGATGCGTATCGCGGCCAACCTTAAGCATTCGGCTGTTAACCGAAGGGTTGTAGGTTCGAGTCCTACCTGAGGAGCCAATAAAATCAACAACTTAGAGTAGATCAGAGCAGCCAAAAATCCGCCAATTTTCTAAA
>Ga0335073_10009038_pt1 | contig 13979 bp, 11 predicted proteins | sample Lox_Sample_22_FD_207093 | JGI IMG/M metagenome (GOLD analysis project Ga0335073, IMG submission 207093) | Soil microbial communities from Loxahatchee National Wildlife Refuge, Florida, United States - Lox_Sample_2.2 | ecosystem: Environmental > Terrestrial > Soil > Wetlands | place: USA... | reverse complement strand
GCCGCGCGTACTCTCTTTGGCCACAAGGGTTTCGAGGCGACGACGACGCGCGAAATCGCTCGCGCGGCGGATATCGGCGCCGGCACGCTCTTTCTTTACGCCGGAACCAAGGAAGATCTCCTGGTCATGATTTTTCGCGAGGAAATCGGCGCCGCTGTCGATCAAGCATTCCACACCATGACCGAGCGCAGGCTTATCGATCAGTTACTGCGCGTGTTCGGCGCCATGATCGCGCATCACGAGCGTAATCCCGGCCTCGCACGCGTGTTCGTCAAGGAGTTGCCGTTCGTCGATAACCGCCACCATGGCGTCGCGACCTTCATGGCGGCGCTGCTGAAGCGGATCGCCGACTTGATCGAGCGAGCCCAGGAGCGCAACGAACTTGATTCCAGCCTGCTGCCGGCGCTCCTCGCGCAGAACCTTTTTGCGCTTTACTTTGCAACGCTGCAGCGATGGCTCGGGCGTGAGGGAACTTCCGCCGAGTCGCGCGATCGCCGCCTGCGCGCATCACTCGAGCTCCAGTTGCAGGGACTTACCATCGCGCGATCGCGACGAGGGGCGCGCGACTAAAGGAGAATTCGCATGCCGGCACGAACCGGAAAGGAATTTCTACGCGGCCTCAAAGGCACGCGCGAAGTCTGGGTCGATGGCGAACGCGTCGGCGACATCGCCGCGCATCCCGCGCTTGCCGGCGGCGCCGCGACAATTGCGAGTGTATTCGATTTGCAGCACGCGAACGCTGACGCGTGCCTGATGCCCGATCCCGAGACCGGCGAGCTCATCAACATGAGCCACATGATTCCGCACTCGCGCGAGGATCTCGATCGGCGTCATCGCTGCCTCCAGACGATCGCCGAATTCACCGTCGGCCTCATGGGCCGCACGCCCGACTATATGAATGTGACCTACGCGGGCTTTGCGGGGCGCGCCGACGAATGGGCGATCAATGGCAACGAGCGCGGCGCGGCGAATCTCGTGCAGTATCAGAAGTTCCTGCGCCGCAATGACATTTCGCTCACACATACTATCGTGCAGCCCACGATCGACAAGGCGCAGGGCGACGCTCCTCAGGCCGGCAACGAGGTTGCGCTGCACAAAGTCGCCGACACCGAGCACGGCATCGTCGTGCGCGGCGCGCGAATCCTGGCGACGCTTGCGCCGTTTGCCGATGAGCTCGCGGTCTATCCCGCCATGCCGCTGCCCGAGGGCGCCGACGCGTACGCGCTCTCGTTCTGCATTCCGATGGGTGCGCCGGGGCTCAAGTTCCTGTGCCGCGACAGTTGCTCGACCACAGGTAGTCAATTCGACCATCCGCTCTCGACACGTTTCGACGAGCAGGATGCGTTCGTGATTTTCGACGATGTCGAGATTCCGCGCGACCGCGTCTTTATCGATTCCAATATCAAGGCCTACAACACCGTGATGACGACGGGCTGGTACCCGAACGTCATGCAGCAGACGATGATTCGCGCACAAACCAAGCTCGAGTTTGCGTACGGACTGGCATCGCGGATGGCGGAAATTATCAACGATGTCTCTCCCGCAACGTCGCAGTTGCTCGGCGAAATCTGGACCTATGGGGAACTGGTGCGCGCCGCTATCAAGGCGTCGGAGGACGAAGCGTTCGTCTATGGCAACGGCGTATGCTTTCCCAACGGTGCTCCGCTCGCCGCACTGCGCGCCATACTGCCGACCTGGTTCCCGCGGGTTGCAGAAATCATCACGTTAATTGGCTCGCACAATCTGCTGGCAACGCCAAGCGCGGCGCAATTCGATGATCCGAAGATGCGGCCACTGATCGAAAAATTCCTCTGCGGCGCGAAGGGAGTAAGTGCCGAAGAGCGGGCGCGGGTTTTCCGCCTGGCGTGGGATTTCGTCGGCACGGCACTCGCCGGTCGCAACGTGCTCTACGAGCGATTCTACCTGGCATCCGGGCCGCGCAATATGCAACTGGCTAATGTGCTTGCGCCGAAAGACCGCGCGCGTCGGCTGGTCGATCAAATACTCGGTATCGCACAACCTTCAAACGGCCACGCATCCGCAGCGCCGCAGGTTGTTAACCTGCCGCGATCCGCGTCCGGATTTCGCAAGCAGTAGTCGCAAACCAGATCACATTCAACCAACTGACTAATCGGGAGAGTATCCAATGAGTGTGCTTAACGGACCAAGAGAAGAATTGCGGCGAATCCTTTTCCAGGGACATCCCGAATGGGTTCACAGCGAAGGAGATCGCCTGAAGCTTGGCGACGGGCGCACGATCGCGGAAGCTGAGGCGACCTATCTTCCGCCGTGCGATCCGACGAAAATTCTCTGCATTCATCTGAACTATGAGTCGCGGCGCGTTGAGTTCAAAGCGCCGACAATCGAAACGCCCACCTACTTTCAAAAGCCGACCACCGCGCTCAACTCCCATCGCGGCAGCCTGTGCCGTCCGGCGGGGCGCAAGTATCTGAACTATGAAGGTGAAGTTGCAGTTATTATCGGCAAACCGATGCGCAACATCGGCCGCGCCGAAGCCTGGAATTATATTGCGGGCTTCGCGCCCGCTAACGATGTCGGATGCCAGGACTTTCGCGACACCGACGCGGGCTCGATGCTGCGCGTCAAGGGCATGGACGGCTTTTGTCCGATCGGACCGGGAATCGTGCGCGGCGTCGATGTCCGCGACTCTACCCTCAAAACCTACATCAACGGCAAGGTCGTGCAGAACGGCAACGTCAGCGAAATGCTGTTTCCGATTGACTACATACTCGCCGACCTCTGCCGCTATATCACTTTGCTTCCCGGCGACGTGATATTGAGTGGAACGCCGAAGAACTCACGGCCGATGAACGTGGGCGATACGGTTGAAGTAGAAGTCAGCGGCATTGGACGCCTGATGAACAACGTCGTCGAAGCGCCCGCAGCCGCAAATCAGGTTGGGCACCAGGGCAGCGACACCGATTCGGTGCGGCGTGTAGCGCTCGGGTCGGATTGGGTTCGCCCCGAGGCGCGATAACGGGCGGCGAGGGTGGCTTCGACCTAAAAGCGGAGTACCATCTCAGCTATGAGGCGATTTCTTCCGGCCGAGATGCTGGCGCGGCCCGAGCACTTCATCGTGATGAGTGTGCAGAAGATGCGCGCGATTCGCGCCGAGCAGGGTCTCACCGGCGTAATCGTGCCTCTCGATGAAGAGCATCTGCGCGCGCGGCTGCATACGATATACACGGGCGAGCTGCAGGCGATGGAGGCCGCGGGGCGCACGCTGTTCGACTTTCCCGACGCGCCGTGGGAATTCCAGCTCGACATGGCGCGACAGATTTGGGACGAGTCGCGGCATACCGAGATCTTCGAGCGGCTGCTGGAATATCTCGGTGCGCGGCCGGGTGATTACGTCGAGACCGATCTTCTTTACAGTTGCACCCTCACCGATGATCCCGCTGCGCGTGTCGCCGGAATGAACCGCGGTCTCGAGGGCCTCGCCTGCGACACCTTCGAGCAGTTGATTCGAATTGCGCAGCACAATGGCGATGTGATTATCGAGCGCGCCGTTGACTACGTGTTAGCCGACGAAATTACCCACGTGCGGATGGGCTCGAAGTGGATGCGCCGTCTGACCGAGGGCGACCCCGAGCGCCTCGCCAGAGCGCAGGCCTTCCAGGATGGCGTCGACGCCGATCTGAATTTCCGCGGCCGCCGCCGCGCACGCGAAGATCTGCAAAAAGACGACGGCAGGCTAATCGCAATCGCACGCGAATCGCGCCTGCTCGCCGGCTTCACCGAAGACGAAATCAAACGCCTCGCCGACTCAGCCCGCCGCAGCGCCGCTTACTGAAGTAATTTATTGCGACGCCAATCAGGCGGCCCCGCGCGGGTGGGGTCGTAGTTGGTGGCCTACGGCTAGATCGTCGTATCAGGCGCAACTTGACGATCAGTCGTAAAACAGTAAATTCACCATATCCGGCTGTCGGCCGAGGTGCTACGTTCCCGCTTCAGCAAGGGGCGTATGGTTCCAATCCGCTACAACGTACGGAGCTTGCTCGAACGCGGAGGAACATCATTGATGACCGTGCTGGGTCTCGGCATGGTCGCAATGATCTTCATAGTACTGTTCGGCTACGTAGATGGGCTCAAGCAAACAATCTTGAATGGAAGTGGCGATCGCAACTGGATCCTTCTGAGCCGAGGCGCACAGGACGAGGGACAGAGCGCCGTTACCTACGACGAAATTGAAATGGTGAGCGTGCGGCCGGAAATCGCCGTTGACAGCAACGGCCGGCCGCTCATTTCGCGCGAACTCCTCCAAGGCGTCAATATCAGCCGCGACAAGCACGTGCGCCGATTCGTCCTGCTGCGCGGCGCGACGCCGAACGCATATGAAGTACATCGCGGCATGCACCTGGTCAGCGGACGATGGCCCGCGCGCGGTCAAGTTGAGTGGGTCATTGGACAGAAGGTATATGCGCGTGAGCCCTACCTTAAGCCAGGGACTTCGTTTCACTATGGACGTCAAAACTGGACGATTGCAGGCATATTCTCAGATAACGACAGCGCCCGTGAATCGGAGATATGGACCGACTACGAGGATTTGCTGGTCGACGGAAGGTATCCAAGCGACATCGCAAATTCACTCCACGTGGTGCTGAAGCCCGGTACCGCCGAAGCATTCAAGCAAGCTCTCAAGAGCGATGGACGGCTGAACTTTGACGTTCTGTCCGAGCGCGAATACTACGCCGAACAAAGCCGGGTCATCGATCAGCTCCGCTCGCTAGGTCTCATCGTAGCTCTGACTCTCGGAATCGGCGCCACCTTCGGCGGGATGTATACTATGTTTGCCGCGGTTGCACGGCGCAAACGCGAAATCGGCGTGTTGCGGGTGCTGGGATTCTCGCCCGGCAGCATAGTCAATAGTTTCGTGGCGGAGAGCGCGGTCCTGGGCGTTGCTGGCGGAATCACGGGCGCGTTGCTCGCTTATTTAACAGCTTGGGGAACGGGGCTGAACAGCCGGTTGCTCAGCGTAGGATCGACATACTTCTCATATCAATCGACGGTAGTTGCGGTGCTGGCCGGCATAACCGCTTCCGCACTTATCGGTATTCTTGGCGGTCTGGCACCCGCATGGCGCGCCGCTCACATGGGCGTGGTTGAATCCCTTAGGGACCCATGATTGCCGCGCGCTTGTGGCTCATAGCGTTGCGCAACATGCGGCGCCAATTCTGGCGAACTGCTCTAATCAGCCTGATGTTTGCCGTCGCAGTCTTTCTCTCTACGATTCTGGTAGCAGTACCAATATCGATGGACCGCATCGCTGCAGATGCCGCCAAGGGGCTTCGGCTTATCACGATCGCGCACAACTCTTACGGCCTGCCGGCGAAATATTGTAACCAGATCAAGAAGATGCCGCACGTGGTCGCGTGTGCACCCGAAATAGAATTTAACGCGATCTACCGCGACCCACGTGACCACATCATGGCTCTCGGAGTAACCGAGGATATATTTACCGTCAGTGGCACCAATGAGTACCAGGTCCCGCCCGATATCCGTAAGAAGCTTGAGGCCGATCGTCGGGGTGCGTCGGTCGGCAGAGTATTAATGCGCGAATACGGTTGGAAACTTGGCCAGCCGATCACGCTGCGGGACGCGGACAGCAAAGTGACTTTGACGCTGATCCCGATGCTGGAATTGCCGACCTTGCTTACGGCAAGGTCGCTATTCTTCAATCGCCAGCTTTTTGATGATGCAATTAAAGATAGCTATGGTTCGAGTTCGCAAGACCTTGCATCTTTCCTGGCAGTCAAAGTCGATCGGCGCGAGAACATGGACCAGGCGATTGCGGAAATAGACGAAACTTTCCGCAATTCGCCCGCCGAAACTGAAACGACTGATGAATCTGATTCACTTAACAGCGTTATCACAGATGTTGGCGATGTAAGAGCAATCGCCTTCAGCCTGTGCAGCGTGATCCTTGTGACAATTTTTCTAATCGCGGCCAACGCGATGGCGATGATGGTAAGGGACCGCATAACCGAGGTGGCCGTATTGAGAGCAGTAGGTTTCGGAAGGGGGCACGCTGTGGCGATGCTTCTTATCGAAGCGCTTCTAATCGGCGCGCTAGGTGGACTAGCCGGCGCCTGCGTCGCGCTGTTGCTATTTCACCGGGGAATATCACTTGGCGCTCTGACCGGCGATCTCGGCTACATGGCAGTCGCCCCGGACATCGCAATTGGCGCGGTTTTCTTAGCGATGTGCGTAAGCGTCCTCAGCGCGATAGTGCCCGTGATGCGCGCCGTCCGAATTCCGCCTGCAATAGCAATTCGTAAAATTGTTTGAAGTCTTGGACTCCAGGTCTGGGCAATTCGCCGCGGCAGAAGGTCTTCGCGGACGGCGCGCCACGAGCTGGGCGGATTTCTCCGAATGTCGAGTCGCGAACCGAGATCGCGTTCATGCCGCTGCATCGAAGTCAGTGCGTCGCCGCAGCGCGGCGTACTGATTTTCACCATCTTGAGTATGACCCGGAAGTGTTGGCAGAATTCTCGCGATGGATTCTGATCCTCAACTGTATCGCGTACGACGGCTGTTGCCTGAAGATGCGCAGGCGATTCCTGGGCTGACCGAGGCCGTCAATGGTCCCGGGTACATTCACGCCGAGGTGTACCATCCCGCCGCGCTGCTGCGGATGAACGAGAGTGGCGAGCGGCTGTCGGTCGTCGCCTTGCACGAGGAGGCGGGCGTCGTTGGCCACTATGCGCTCGAGCGGCCGGACCTGGGGTTATTTGCCGAGACCGGCGAGGCGATGGTCCTGCCTGCGCATCAGCACCATCATCTGCTCGATCGGATGCGCGTGTTGCTCGAAGAGGAAGCCGCTCGGATCGACTTGATCGGCATCTACGGCAACGCCGTCACGCATCACGTGTACAGCCAGAAGATGGAGGAGCTGTTCAAAGCGGTGCCGACGGGATTCCGTTTGGGATCGGCGCCCGCCGCGGCGCATCGCCTCGAGAATTTTCCGCAGCGCATCAGCCTCGTTACGTATTTCAAATACTTGCGGCGTCCGGGCGCGTTGCGCGTGCACATTCCTGCCCATCATCAGCAGATGGCGGTAAAAATCTTCGCCGCGCTTGGCCGCAAAGTCGAGGTTGCACCTGCAAGCGAGCCGGCGCCCGTCGCCTTGACGATCGAGTCGTCATTCGAGACGAGCGAGCAGCAAGCTACGGTCACGATTCGGCGCGGCGGCTCGCACACTATCAGCGATCTTGAAAACGAGGTTGCGAGCCATCTTGCGAATGGAGATGCGGAGGTCGTGTTCGTTGAGATTCCGTTGGCTGATCCCGCAGCGCCGGCGTTGTGTGCGGCCTTGGAGGCACGCGGATTTTTCTTCTGTGGCATCGAGCCGCGCGACGAAGAAGAGGGCGATCTGATGCACATGCAGAAGCTGATGCGGCCGCTCGACCTCGCCCTGGTGCAGACAGTTGATGACCTCGCGCGTGAGTTGCTCGGCTACATAGGAAGCGAGCGCGAGCGGGTCTCGGCGAGCAAATAGTCAACACCACGATCTGCGCCGCACCTTCTGGATTGGCGTTTATCGGACTGCTAGCTTACTGCATTCCTGAAGCCTTTGCGGCGGTTTGATCCGGCCTCGTTCCGAAAGGAGATCGCGGCGGTGATTCCTATACGTTACAACCTGCGCAGCCTAATGGTGCGGCGCACCACTTCTGCCATGACGGCGATCGTCGTCGCGCTGGTGGTGATGCTGCTCTTCATCCTGTCGGGATTTGTGGCAGGTCTGAAACAAACTGTCATGCGCAACGCCGTGCTCGACAACTGGATCGTGCTGAGCCGCGGCACTACCAGCGAGCCCGACAGTTATATCAGCCGCGACCAGTATGAGATCATCAAGAGTCGTCCACAGATTGTTACTGACGCGAAAGGGGCGCCGCTGATCTCGCCTGAGATCTCAACCGGCTTCAATCCCAACCCCGACGCGCCGCGCTTGGCCTCTATGTCTACGATGCTGCGCGGGCTCTATCCGATCGCCTACCAGGTTCATCGCGAGCTCAAGATCGTCGATGGCCGCTGGCCGCAGCACGGCGCGGCCGAGATGGCGATTGGGCGCAAGCTGGCGGCCCGCTATCCGAATCTCGGGGTCGGCAATACCTATCGTTTCGGCCGCCGCGACTTCAAAATCGTCGGCATCTTCTCGGACAACGACAGCGCGCGCGAGTCCGAGGTTTTCACCGACCTCGATGTGCTGGCACAGGAAGTTCATTTCAACAGCGGTTTCGAATCGCTGCACGTGGTGCTGAAGCCGGGTATGGAATCGGCATTCCAGGATTCGCTCAACACCGACGCGCGGGTGAGACTCGACGCGGTGTCGGAGCAGGAGTTCTACGCGCGCGAGACTGGTTTCGTCGAGCAGTTGCGATCGCTGGGACTGATCGTCGCGATGATTCTCGCGATCGGCGCGGTTTTCGGCGCAATGAACACGATGTATGCGGCGGTCGCGCGGCGCACGAGCGAGATCGGCGTTCTGCGGGCACTCGGCTTCAACCGTATCAACGTTCTGGTTTCGTTTATCAGTGAGAGCGTGCTGCTCGGACTCGCGGGCGGTATCGCGGGAGAAATACTCGGTGTCGTCGTGGCATTCGCAACGGGCCTGACCGGTGAACTGCTCAACGTCGGTTCGTTCATTTTCAGATTCCAGTTAACGCCCGGCGCATTTATCTCCGGGATGCTGGCGGGGATTATCATCGGCGCAGTCGGCGGACTCCTGCCGGCCTGGCGAGCGTCGCGAATCGGCGTGATCGAATCGCTGCGCGCGGTCTGAGCGGTGCGCGGAGGCGGTTTGCAACAATGAAGCTGTTCAAGCTGATCGAGCGCAACATGCGGCGCAATTTGCGGCGCACGATTCTGACTACGCTCACGATCGCGCTCGCCGCTTTCGTTTACACGGTGCTGGTGAGCGTGCCTGCCTCGATGGACCGCGTCGTCAACGAGGCCACGGGAACGCTGCGGCTGGTTGTCCTGAACAAAACGGCGCCATGGGAGGATCTGCCCGCGCGTTACTGCGACGAAATCCGCGAGATGCCGGGAGCGGGCGCGTGCGTGGCGTTCACCGGATGGTTCGCGACCTGGCGCAATCCGAGTGAGCCGGTGTTCACGATCGCGGGCGGCCCACAACTGCGCCAGGTGTTTCCCGACTACCGGCTCTCCGACGAGATCGAGAAAACCGTCAGGGCGGAACGCCGCTCAGCGATCGTCGGTCCCGTGCTGATGGCGAAATACCACTGGAAGATCGGACAGCAGATTACGTTGCGGGGGACGGACTCCAAGCACATGGAGTTGCCATTCATCATCAAGGGCGTGGTGCCGACGACTCGCTATCCGAACACCTTTCTCATCCGGCGCGACTACCTGATGGAAGCGCGCAAGGCTAACGGCCTGGGCGACGAGGATATCGCATGGCAGTTGTTCGTGCGCTCGGACAGCGCCGCGACGCTGGCGCCGCTGGCCAAGGAAATCGACGATCACTTTCACAACTCCGACTACGAAACGCGCTCGATAACCGAGAGCGACGCGCTCGCCTCGGGACTGTCAGCGCTCGGTAATTTGCGCGGGATCATCTTTGCCCTGATCGCGGTCGTGGTTCTTACCGTGTTCCTGATTGCCGCGAATTCGACCGCGATGATGGTGCGTGATCGTTTGAGCGAAGTCGCGGTGATGCGCGCGCTCGGCTTCTCGCGGCTCGCCGTCTCAGGAATCTTGTTCGGCGAGTGTCTGCTCATCGGCATCATTGGCGGCATGATCGGCGGCGGGCTCGCGCTCAAGATGTTCTATGACGGGATCACGCTCGGCGTGGTGCTCAACGGCAACGGCGCGCTGTGGGTTACGCCTCAGCAGGCGCTTGGCGCGGTAATCGTGTCGGCGCTGGTGTGCATCGTCAGCGGCGTGGTGCCGATTATCGAAGCACTGCGGATTCCTCCGGCGCTGGCATTCCGCCAGATCGTCTGAAACATCGCTGTTCGAAAACGGGACATCGCGTCCCGCGTTCGCGACACTGCTTGTCACATCGATTGTTGTCGGCACGCTATCGCTCGCCCATTCGACCGACGCGAAGGCATCGCTCTTGCTGATGAGATCGCGGGAGGGTGCCATGCGCGCATCGCACATGGCGCCGAAGGTTTGTCATGCCTCGTAGGTTGAAAGCGAAAGCACCGCACAAGCTTGCGATCGCAGGTGTCGCGGCGCTCATCTGGCTCGTTGTCATCGCCTCTGAACTGCTAGTAATACGCGAGCTGTCGGCCGCAACGGCGCCAGCCGTGCCTGCGGCCAATTCCGCGTCCAGCCAGGAGGGGATGGCGTGGAAGGCATGACCCTCTCAGCCCACGAGGTGGTCGTGCCTTCGGCGATCGATCGCGCCGCGGATGAGCGCGCGCGGGCGATCTTTGACGGCACGCGCGAGTACTTCTTTCACTGCACCGATCAACTGTTCGCAGTGCTGATGCCACTGCAGTGGCTGGGCGCAATGCTGGCGGCGTGGTGGATTCCGCCGCTCTTCAGCAACGATCCGATACCTGGACTGTCGCGGATGATGTTCGTCGTGCTGCTGGGTGGCGCGATCACGGCGCTCACGGTCGGCCTGGCGCTGTACTATTCGGGCACCGTTCTCACGCGTCACACGATCGCGGTCTGTCAGATGCTGATGTGCGCGCTTCTGATCAACGTTGGCAATGGACGGATCGAATTTCATTTTCATATTTTCGGCTCGCTCGCGTTTCTAGCTTTTTACCGCGACTGGAAGGTCCTGCTCACAGCCTCGGCCGTGGTGGCGCTGCATCACTACCTGTTTGGGCAATATGTCCCGCAGTGCGTTTACGGTGTGCTGGTCGTCCAACAATGGCGGTGGCTCGAGCACAGCGCGTGGGTGGTATTCGAGGATATTTTTCTCTCGGTCTCGATCGTTCAGAGTACTCGCGAGATGAAAAAAATGGCGGCGCATCGGGCCGACCTCGAGATGGTTAACGAGCGTATCGAGCACCAGGTCGACGAGCGCACCGCCGAGCTGGTTGCGGCGCGCGAGGCCGCGCTCACGGCATCGCGCGCCAAGTCGGAATTCCTGTCGACCATGTCGCACGAGATTCGCACGCCGATGAACGCCATTCTCGGCATGGCAGAGCTGCTCGAGGAGACCAACCTCAGTCCGGATCAGCGCAGGTTCCTTAATATCATGACCAACAACGGCGCGGCGCTGCTCAGCTTGCTCAACGACATCCTGGACCTGGCGCGCGTCGAGACTGGAAAGTTCAAACTCGAGCAAGTCGAATTCGATCTCGAAGGAGTGACCGATCGGGTGGTCGAGACGCTGGCGCTGCGCGCGGACAGCAAGGGAGTAGAGCTCGCCGCGCATATCGCGCCGGACGTTCAGCTCCATCTGATTGGCGATCCGCTGCGGCTGCGGCAAATCCTTGTGAACCTGATCGGCAACTCGGTCAAGTTCACCGAGCACGGACAGATCGTGCTCAATGTCGAGCGCTGCCCGAACGCCGAACCGGGCTGGCTGCACTTCTCAGTCGTCGATTCCGGCATCGGGATCAGCAAGGACAAACTCGATCAGATTTTCTCCGCATTTACGCAGGCCGATTCTTCGACCACGCGCAGGTACGGCGGCAGCGGACTCGGACTTACGATCGTCAAGCGGCTCGTCACGCTGATGGGCGGCGAGGTGTGGGTCGAGAGCGAGGTCGGCAAGGGCAGCGCGTTTCACTTCACAGCCAGCTTCACCGTGGTTGACGGACCGTGCGCAGCGGTTGTCGAAAAGACTCGCAACCTCACCGCCGTCCTGTCAGGGGTGAGCGTGCTGGTCGTCGATGACCAAGCAGTCAATCGACTCATCCTGCGGGAGATGCTGGCGAGCCGCGGCGCGATCGTCGATCAAGCCGACAATGGAGCGACGGCGCTCGCGATGCTGGAGGCTTCGAGCAAGAGCGCCAAGCCCTATCGGTTGATTCTGCTCGACTGCCGCATGCCGGGGATGGACGGCTTCGAAGTCGCGGAGCGGATCAAATCGCTCAGCTACGGAGCGCTTTCGGTGATGATGCTCTCGTCGGACGATCTGAAATCGGAAATCGCGAAGTCGCGCAAGTATGGCCTCGATGCGCACCTGGTCAAACCGGTGCGGCGCGCGGACCTCTATGAGTCGATCGCAATTGCGATGTCGCATAAGCGTGAGGCAAATCCCGAGGCAGCGCCGGCCGCTGCGCCTGCAGTGGCAAACAAGAACGAAGCGGTTGAGCCTGCCAAGCCCTCGCTGCGAGTTCTGCTGGTCGATGACTCACCCGACAATCGATTGCTGGTGCGGGCTTATCTCAAGAATCCGCGCTACGCGCTCGACGAAGCCGAGGACGGCGCGATCGCAGTCGCCAAGGTCAAGAACGGCAAGTACGACGTGATCTTGATGGACATCCAGATGCCGGTGATGGATGGCCTGGAGGCGACGCGCGCGATTCGCGAATGGGAGCAGACGCTGGCAGCGCCGCGGCTGCCGATTATCGCGCTCACCGCGTCGGCGCTCGAGGATGATGTTCGCCGCACGCTGGAGGCGGGCGCGGATCGTCACGTCGCCAAGCCCGTCAAGAAGAGCATCTTGATCAGCGCGATCGACGGCCTGACAGCTAATCGCCCGGCGGCCGAGAATTGCGGCCCCGGCGCGCTCGTCAGCGGACCGCTACAGCATCGCGCGTGACCCGCGTGGCGCCGGCCGCACATTTAACTTGCGTCTGAGTTGAAGCTTCGGTAGCTGATGCTGCGTCAGAGGCGCAGGCCGGTCTGCCATGTTGCGAACCATCATATTCAACGGAACGTCGACGAAACTCATAGACAATCAATCGCGCGTGAAGCTGCCCGGGCCGGGCGAGCTGTGCTGGATCGACGTGCAGCAATACCAGGCCGAGGAGTTACACGCGGTCGGCGATGCGATGGGATTCCATCAGCTCGCGATCGCGGACTGCCAGCATGAGATTGAGCGCGCCAAGCTCGACGACTACGAGAAATACCTGTTCATCGTGATGCATTCGATGAGCATGAGCGTCAACGGCAGGCGCGGGGTTCACAGCACGGCACTCGATTCGTTCCTCGGGGAAAATTACCTCGTGACGGTGCATAGCGAGCCGCTGCCGGCGATCGACGCGCTCATCAAACGCGCCGCCACCGACCTGACCTGCTGTGCGCGTGGCGCCGACTATCTTTTCTACCTGATCGTCGATGCCCTGGTTGACGAGGCCTTTCCGATCGTCGACAAGCTTTCGGATCAAATCGAAGAGGTCGAGAGCGCGATCTTAAGGCGCAGCGAGCCGAGTCAGCTTGCGCAACTGATGCGGCTCAAGCGGCTTTTGATCTCGATGCGGCGCGTGCTGTCGCCCGAGCGCGACGTGCTCGCGATGATGATTAGGCGCGGCGATCCGCGAGTGCAGGATCGGACCGCGATTTATTTTCGCGATGTGTACGATCACGTGGTGCGCGCCTACGAGCAGATCGACGTCGAGCGCGACCTGCTCGGCAATGCGATGGACGCGTACATGTCGATGAACGCGAATCGCAGCAACGTGATCATGAAACAGCTCACGCTGCTGGCCTCGATTTTCCTGCCGCTGACGTTTCTGACGGGCTTCTTCGGGCAGAACTTCAGCGCGCTGCCCTTCGACTCCCGCTCGCTGTTTTATATTGAGATCGCGGCCTGCGTGGCGTTGCCGGTCACGATGGTCTACTGGTTCCGCCGCAGCGGCTGGTGGTAGTCATTCAGTGGCTTTTTGATTGCAAATATGTGACAATCCGTCATAATTGGCCGAGGTCGCTTGTTTCCGGTTTCGGGGGGGCCGGCTATGCGTCGCTCGATCGGCGGTGTGCTGCTGCTCGTGACATTTTTTGTCGCCGGGCGTGTGAGCCGGGAGGAGGTGGCCGACGGTCAAGCGCAGTTGCAGCAGCGGCATTTCGACGCGGCTGAGCGC
>Ga0335073_10009037_pt1 | contig 13979 bp, 6 predicted proteins | sample Lox_Sample_22_FD_207093 | JGI IMG/M metagenome (GOLD analysis project Ga0335073, IMG submission 207093) | Soil microbial communities from Loxahatchee National Wildlife Refuge, Florida, United States - Lox_Sample_2.2 | ecosystem: Environmental > Terrestrial > Soil > Wetlands | place: USA: Florida... | reverse complement strand
GTCCACCGTGCGCAACGCCGACCAGATCGTCGTGCTGGACCACGGCCAGGTGGCCGAGACCGGCACGCACCTCAGCCTGCTGGCCGGCCAGGGCCGGTACGCCGCCCTGGCCGCCTGAGCCGGCCCTAGCCGCGCCCGTGCGGCAGTCCCGTGCGACAGTGCCGTGCGACAGTGCCCCGTGTGACAGTGCCCCGTGTGACACCGTGCTGTGGCAGGTTGGTCGTATGCCGACACGACTGGTTCATCTGGTGTGGGACGCCAACGACCCGGCGGCGCTGGCCCGGTTCTGGGCCACCGCCCTGGACTGGGTGATCGCCGACGAGGCCGAGGATGAGGTGGACGTCTGGCCCGAGGGGTACAGCTACCCGGACCCGGCCGCCGTGCCGCTGGTCTTCGTGCCGGTGTCCGAGCCCAAGACCGGCAAGAACCGGGTGCACCTGGACCTGGCCAGCAACTCGCTGCCCCACCAGGCCAGCCTGGTCACCCGGCTGCGTGATCTGGGCGCCAGCCCGGTCGACATCGGCCAGGGCGAGGTGCCCTGGATCATCCTGGCCGACCCGGAAGGCAACGAGTTCTGCGTGCTGGAACCGCGGGACGCCTACCGCGACACCGGCCCGGTGGCGGCCATCCTGACCGACTGCGCCGACCCGGCCGCGCTGGGCCGGTTCTGGGCCGAGGCGGCCGGCTACCCGGTCGCCTACGCCGAGGAGCACATCACCGGCCTGCGCGCGCCCTCCGGGGTAGGTCCCTACCTGGAATTCCTCCGCGTCCCGGACGCGAAGGCGGTGAAGAACCGGCTGCACCTGGACGTGGCCCCGTACCAAGGTGCTGACCCCGCCGCCGAGGTGGCCTGGCTGCGCGGACTCGGCGCGGTCCCGGCTGATGTCGGCCAGGGCGACGTGAACTGGACCGTACTGGCCGACCCGGAAGGCAACGAGTTCTGCATCCTGTCCCCGCGCTGACCGTCCGCCCACTCATGTGCACCGAGGGGCCGATGTACCTTAGAGCACGGGGCCTGATTTGCCGGGCGCAGGCCGTGGGCGGGCATGATGGAAACTGGCCAAGTATTCGTGAGCCACACGTCCGATATGGCGCAATCCCCGGCTGGCCGCTCCTTTGTGCAAGCCGCTTTAGACGCAGTAAGCCGGGCCGGAATGGCCTCAGTCGATATGTGGCATTTCGCGGCACAGGACGAATCACCGGCAGAGTATTGCCAGCGGCGAGCGTGCGAATGTGAAGTCTATGTGGCGGTGGTCGGTTTCCGGTACGGCTCACTGGTGCCAGGCGAGTCGGTTTCTTACACCGAACTTGAGTTTCAGGCAGCCACCGCCGCCAGGATTCCCCGGCTGGTTTTCCTGCGCGACGAGACGGACGGCTCCGCGGGTCCGGATCAAGCTGACCGAGCCCTAGCCAGGCAATTCCGGCAGCGGTTGCGTGCGGCCGACCTTATCGTCCGCACCTTCACCTCGGCCGATGGCCTGGAACTCGAGGTCTTCCACGCGCTGAGCGACCTCAGTCGCACGGGGCTGGCTGAGCCGCCGGTCGCGTTCGGTGCCCTACTCCAGCAGCTACGCACGGAGCAAGGGCTGACGCCGCAGGAATTGGCCCAGAAGGCGCGGCTCAGCCTGGTGTCGATCAGCGAACTGGAGCACGGCCGGGCCGGCCGGGCGGCAGGGGCCACGGTCCGGCTGCTGGCCGATGCGCTGAAACTGACCGGGACCAGGCGAACACAATTCACCGCCGCCGCGGCCAGGGTGCCTGTCCAGCCGACTCAGCCAACTGAGGGCTCGATCCTGCCCAGAGCGGCCGTTCCGCAAATCTGGAATGTACCCAACCGCAACGCCGATTTCACCGGTCGGGACGACATCCTGCGACGGCTGCACGACGATCTGGCGGGCGATGGCACCGCGATCGTGCTGGCACGTGCGGTTTACGGGCTGGGCGGCGTCGGCAAAACCCAGATCGCGCTGGAGTACGCGCACCGCTTCAAGTCCGACTACGACTTGATCTGGTGGATAGACGCGGAACAGCCGCAGGAGATCAGCCTGACCCTCGCTGAGCTGGCCGGTCGGCTGGGCCTGCAGATCAGCAACTCCGCGGAGGCGGCCGCAGCGGTTCTCGAGCAGCTGCGCCAGGATACCGTCGGCCGGTGGCTACTCATCTTCGACAACGCCGAAGATCCGGAGGAGCTGGGCCCGTTCCTGCCGACAGGATCAGGTCACATCATCATCACCTCGCGGAACCAGACATGGACGCGGCATGCCGAACCGCTGGAGCTGGATGTGTTCACCCCGGGGGAGAGCGTGGCGCACCTGATGCGGCATGTCCCCGGGCTGAGTACTGCTGACGCACGGCGGGTCTCCGCGGCCGTCGGGCAGTTGCCGCTGGCAGTGGAGCAGGCGGCGGCCTGGCTGGCCGAGACCGGCATGCGGCCAGCGAGTTACGCTGCGTGGCTGGAAACACAAGCCGCCACTGCACTGGGACTCAACAAACCACTCGACTATGCGCTGCCGGTGGTGGCGACGTGGAATCTGTCGTTCGACCGGCTGAAGCAACAGTCGCCGGCCGCGGTCCGGCTGCTGCGAATCCTGGCGTTCTGCTCGCCCGGGCCGATCTCGATGAACCTGCTGTACAGCGACACGATGCACCAGTGCCTGCTGCCGTTCGATGACACCCTGACTGAGAAGCTGATGCTGGGCCGGGTGATCCGGGACATCAGCCGGTTCGCGCTGGTCAAGGTGGACCAGGGCACGAACTCGCTGCAGATCCACCGGCTGGTGCAGGCGGTGATCCGCTCGCAGATGAGCGACGCGGAGCAGGTCGAGGCCCGGCATGAGGTGCACAAGATCCTGGTCGGCGCCCGGCCGCGGCAGGGCGAGACCGATGACCCGGCCAACTGGTCCACCTATGACATCATCTGGCCGCACCTGGGGCCCTCCCAGGCCGATGAGTGCGACGATCCGCAGACCCGGCAGCTGCTCATCGACTGGGTGCGGTACCAGTGGAAACACGGGGAATTCGAATCCGGCCTGGCCCTGGGCCGCCGTCTGGAAAGACTATGGACCAACGCCCTCGGCGCGGATCACCAGCAAACCCTGTACCTGCAGTTCGAGATCGGTAACGTCCTCCGTTCCCTGGGCCGGTTCACCGTCGCCCGTGAGCTCCATACATACGTCCTGGGACGACAGCGCACAGTGCTCCGGGCGGACCATCCACACAGTCTGATCACTGCGAACGCGTTGGCGGCCGATGTTCGGGCGCTCGGTGATTTCCAGGAATCTCTCACCTCCTGCCGGGCCATTTACGAGAGCTTCAGCATGCTGTTCGGCGCGGACTACCCACGGACTCTGATCGCGGCACACAATCTGGGCTGCGCGCTGCGACTGGTCGGCGATTACCTGACAGCGCTCAGGCTGGACGAGGAAACGCTGGCCCGGCAGCGGCAGGTTTTCCGGGACGACCATCCGGACATCTTGCTATCGAGGGTGAGCCTGGGTCTGGACTTGCGGGAGGCGGGCGCGTTCCACGAGTCAGTGATCATGCTGCGGGAAACCTGGGAGAAGTACCGGGACGTGCTCGGCGACGACATGACCGAGACTCTGCTCACCGCGACCAGCCTGGCTGTATCGCTGCGGAAGGCCGGGAAGCAAGCCGAGGCGATGTCGCTGAATCAGGAGACCTACGAGCGGTACAAGCGCCGCTACGGCATCGACGCGCCGGACACCCAATCGTGCGCGCTGAACCTGGCCGCCGACTACGCGTCGGCCGGCGACATGACTCGGGCTCTCGATCTGGTGACCGGGGTCAGAGCCGCGCATCAGGCGGCGCTAGGTGATGATCACCCGAACACCCTGGTGGCCGCCAACAATCAGGGCTGCTACCTCCGCTGCATCGGTAGCCTCCCGGAGGCACTCGAGTTGACCGCTGACACGCTGCACCGGATGCGGCGCACCCTCGGCGACCGGCATCCGCTGACTTTGCCCTGCGCGGTCAACCTGGCCAACTGCCAGGGCGACTCCGGAGACCACGAATCGGCTGAGGCACTGGAACGTCAGACCGCCACGCTACTGCGGGACGTCATGGGCCCTGATCACCCTGACACCCTGATCTGCCAGGCAAATATGACCGTCACCTTGAACCAGGCCGGACGCAGCCATGAGGCCGACGAACTCCTGCTCAGGATTAAAGCTGATTTCGACCGCGTTATCGGCGCGAACCACCCTGATACCGAGCATCTCCAGGCTGGACAGCGCACCTACCGAGATCTGGAAGAGCCGCGAATCTAGGCGTCTTCCGTTGCACGGTCATCGGCGTCATTCTGGAAGATGCGTTGCCTGGTTGGGCAATGGCGTGGACGTAGCAGGGGCGATCTTGAAGCACACGGTGCGAGCGGGCGATGGCAGGCGAATTTCCACCCAGGTCTATGGCGACCCTGATGGACGACCCGTATTCCTGCTGCACGGGACCCCGGGCAGCCGGCTGGGCCCGCACCCCAGATCGTCGGTGCTGTACCGGATGGGTGTCCAGCTCATCGCGTTCGACCGGCCCGGGTATGGGGAGTCCGACCGGATGGCGGGCCGCCAGGTCGCCGAGGCGGCCGGGGACGTGGTAGCTGTCGCCGACGCCTACGGCGTTGACCGGTTCGCCGTCGTGGGGCGGTCCGGTGGCGGCCCGCACGCTCTCGCCTGCGCCGCACTACTGCCCGACCGGGTGACCCGAGCCGCGGTCCTGGTCGGGCTGGCACCACACGGCGCTGATGGGCTCGACTGGTTCGACGGGATGGCTGAGTCGAACGTCACCGAGTTCACTGCTGCCGCTAATGGCTACGAAGACATCGTCGCGCACACCAAGGCGGTCGCCAACGCGGTGCGGGCCGACCCGGCCAGCCTGCTCGCCAGCCTGCAGGCCGATCTGCCCGACCCGGACCGGCGGGTGGTGGCGGACCCGGGAATCCGGTCGATGCTGCTGGAAACATATGCTGAGGCGCTGCGCAGGTCGGCTTACGGCTGGGTCGATGACGCGCTGGCCTTCTGCTCCCCGTGGGGCTTCGATCCAGCCACCGTAACCGTGCCCGTCTTGCTCTGGCACGGCGCCCGCGATGTCTTCTCCCCGGCCAGTCATGCCAGATGGCTGGCCGACCGGATCCCCAGTGCTGCGGTGGTGGTGCAGGCTGGAGCTGCTCATTTCGGCGCGCTTGATGTGCTGCCAGACATCCTGCGCTGGGTGTCCGCAGCCCGTCCTTACGAGCACGACCTGGTCGGAAACGTCAGGACAACGGGACGCCCAGCCTAGATCTGCTGCGGCTCCAGGTCGCGGTTGATCCGCTGCCATTTCTGCAACTGCACAGCATCGGGATGCCCCGCGCCCAGCACCCGGGTGAAGTCAGCCAGCACCCTGGTCCGGAGGTCCTCGGCTTCGGCTTCCTGGCCTCGCTGGCGGAGGGTAATCGCTAGATTGGCTTCGCAGACCAATGCGTCCGGATGATCCCGGCCGAGAGTCCTGCGGAGCACCGTGACGGTCTGGCGTTCGAGTCTCTCGGCTGTCTCACCCTCCCCCGCATCGCCCTGGCAGTTGGCCAGATTGACCGCGCACGACAAGGTGAGCGGGTGACCCTCGCCCAAGCTGCGCCGCATCCGGCTCAGCGTGTCGTCGGTGAGCTCGAGCGCCTCCGGGAGCCGACCAATGCACCGCAGGTAGCAAGCAAGATTGTTGGCCGCTACCAGGGTGTTCGGATGCTCGTCGCCCAAGCTGGCCTGGAGCGCGGCCTTCACTCCGGTCACCAGGTCTAGTGCCCTCGGCATGTCATCGACTGCGGCGTAGTCGCAGGCCAGGTTCAGCGCGCACGATTGCAGGTCCGGTGTGTCCACGCCGTAGCGGCGCCGATAGCGTTCGTAGGTGTCCTGGGCCAGTGTCATCGCCTCGGACTGTTCGCCAGATTTGCGCAGCGAAACGGCCAGGCTGGCCGCAGTGAGCAACGTCTCGGTCATGTCGTCGCCGAGCACGTCCCGGTACTTCTCCCAGGTTTCCCGCAGCAGGCTCACTGACTCGCGGAACGCACCCGCCGCCCGCAGGTCGAGAGCCACGCTGGCGATAGACAACAGCGTATTCGGGTGACTGTTACCCAGGACGCTCCGCTGCCGGTCGAGTGTTTCCTCGTCCAGTCGGCGTGCGGCAGAGTAGTCGCCGGCGAGGCGCAGGGAACAGCCCAGGTTGTGCGCCGCACCCAGGGTCCGCGGGTAGTCCTCGCCGAACTGCTCCTTGAAACTGTCATAGGTCTGCTGGTCCGTGGCCAGCGCCCGCTGGAAGTCGCCGAGCGCGCGCAAGTCGGCACCTAGCCCGTTCGCCGTGATCAGGGCGTGCGGATGGTCTGGCCCGAGTACGGCCCGCTGCCGCTCCAGCACATAGGTATCCAGGTCTCGGGCATCACCGAAGCGGCCCTGGGAACGCAGCAGGTTGGCGATGTGGAATTGTAGGTGCAGCGTCTGCTGGTGGTCCGCCCCGAGCTGATGCGTCCACAAGTTCTCCAGGCGGCGCGCCAGAATCATGGCGGATTCGAATTCGCCGTGTTTCCACTGGTACCGCACCCAGTCAATGAGCAGCTGCCGGGTCCGCGGATCGTCGCACTCATCGGCCTGCGAGGGCCCCAGGTGCGGCCAGATGATGTCATAGGTGGACCAGTTGGCCGGGTCATCGGTCTCGCCCTGCCGCGGCCGGGCACCGACCAGGATCTTGTGCACCTCATGCCGGGCCTCGACCTGCTCCGCGTCGGTCATCTGCGAGCGGATCACCGCCTGGACCAGGCGGTGGATCTGCAGTGAGTTGCTGCCCTGGTCCACCTTGACCAGCGCGAACCGGCTGATATCACGGATGACCCGGCCCAGCATCAGCTTCTCGGTCAAGGTGTCGTCGAACGGCAGCAGTGACTCGTTCATCTCGTCGCTGTACAGCAGGTTCATCGAGATCGGCCCGGGCGAGCAGAACGCCAGCAGTTGCAGCAGCCGGACCGCGGCGGGCGACCGCTGCTTCAGCCGGTCGAAGGACAGATTCCAGGTCGCCACGACCGGCGTCTGGTAGTCCGGCGGCTGGTTCAGGGCCAGGATCCGGGTGGACTGGGTGGCCAGTTGCTCGACGTAGACCTGGGCCGGCATCCCGGTCTCCTCCAGCCACGCGCTGGCCTGCTCGACGGCCAGGGGTAGATGGCCCAGCGCGTCGGCCACCCGCTTCGCGTCGGCCAGATCCAGTTGAGGGACGTGCCGCAGCAGGTGACTCACGCTTTCGTCCCGGGTGAAGACATCCACCTCCAGTGGCTCCGCCGAATGCGTCCAGGCCTGGTTCCGTGACGTGATGATGACGTGCCCCGACCCGGTGGGCAGATATGGCTCCAGCTGCTTGGGGTCGTCGGCGTTATCAAACACCAGCAGCCAGTGCGGGGTGGTGTCGCGGCGCAACTCTTCGAGTGCCACCTCTGCAGCCTCGGCCACGTTGTCGCCTACCTTCAGGCCCATCTTGCGGGCCAGGTCGGCCAGCGCCCCGCTGATCTCATCGGCCCGCTCCGACGGGACCCACCAGACCAGGTCGTAGTCGGCCATGAAGCGGTGTGCGTACTCCAGCGCGATTTGCGTCTTCCCCACGCCGCCCAGCCCGTACAGCGCCTGGGCCACCACCACGGCCCGGCCGCCGCCCGCCAGTTTGTCGCGGAGCAGTTCCAGCGTGGCACCGCGGCCGGTGAAATCGGCGTTCCTGGCCGGCACATTCCAGATCGGCGGGATGGTGCCAGGGAACCTGGGCTCCTCGGCCTGGGTTGCCGACCGGGCCTGCGGCTGCGCAGGCCGGTCCAGCGCCCAGAGCAGTTTCGCGGTCGCCTGAGCGGCGTCCATCCGGGCCAGGTCGACCGCAGGGTGTTCGTTGAACGGCTCGGTAATCCTGATCTCGCTGACCCGGACCGGGATCAGCTGCCGGTGAGTATCGGCGGCGTCGGCCGACGACAGCGTCTTCCAGATCGACCTGGCATCCGGCGAGTGCAGGTAAGCGGAGGACAGCACCGCGATAGCCCGCGGGGCGACCTGGAGTTCGTGTTCAGCCTGGATGCTGGCGTACGCCTCACCCGAAGCGCCCGCCCCGGTCAGAACCGTGCTGCGCGGCAGGACACGGAAGCCCGCCCGGGTCAGTACCGCCTCGATCCAGTCGGCCCACATCCGGTCCTCCGGCACATAGCTCAGATACACCTGGGTGGAGGATGTCGGCTGGCGCCGGGCGAAGGCGTCCTTGTACTGCAGCCGGAGTTCCTCGGCTATCGGCCGCATGGCGGTGACCTGGCCTGCCGTGATGGAGTCGGTAATCCGCTCGAAAGAGGACAGCAGCGATGCGGGCGACCCCGGATCGTCCCCGAACGTAGCCAGGGTTTCCTCGAAGGCATAGAACGGCTTGTACGGCACCTCCACGGAGGCCCAGTACAGCGCGGCGGTTTCCGGAGTCGTCGCCGCCGGGAAGCCCTCAAACTTCATCCGGGCCAGCGCCCGGCCGACGTCCAGTTTCTCCTTCTCGCCATCTTCGATCCGCATCGGGACAGGGAGCACCCGGATATTCCGGTCGCGGTAGCGGCCGCTGATCTGGCGAGCCACGCTGGCGGCTCCCTCGATACTCTGATCACTCAGCGTGAAACAGATTGTCAAGACATCGGGCAGTTCGATCGTGCAGATATCCGCTACATCACTCAGCCCGGTTCGGCTGTCGATGAGCACGTAGTCATAATTCTGCTTCATGTCGTCCCGCATGGCGCGGAAGAAACGCCCGCCACCGAGCCGGTCGTAGAAATTGTCCCAGTCGAGCGAGCAGACCGCTACGGAATAATCACGGTTCTGACGGCCGGCTGAGAGGAAGTCCAGCCTACCCCCGTCCGGAAATCCCCAGTCCAGCGAGACGGCGTGCCGCTGCACCTGGGCGAATTCCAGGTGCCAGTCATCGTCACGTGGTCCAGGATCAACGGCCGCGGTGGCATAGTCATTGATTATCTCGATGACACCGGGGGTGGCACTGACCGTCGATTCATCCAGGAAGGGATGAAAAAATTTGTGCAGGCCTGGCGACTCTAGGTCCCAGTCGACGGTGAGGACACGCTTCCCGTTGCTGGCCAGGATCCAGGCAACGTTGGCCAGGGCCATGGTGCGGCCAGTGCCACCCTTGTAAGAGTAGAACGTGATGATCTGGCCCTCGCAGGTGTCACTCATCGGGACTCTCCGGCTCCATGCGGTCAGCTCTCCTCAGCCGTGGGCGCGCTATGACCGGGCCCGCGGGCGGGTGTGCAGTCGCTTCTTTTCGGAATCTCTTCAGCATGAGCATCGTCATCTCAGGGAGGAGCTGGCCGAAGTCCTGCAGGGTGGGGATACCGGCAGCGGCCATCCGGCAGCGCCTCGGCACGCTGGCCAGTTTCCGGCCCAACTGGCGCTGCAACTTCGCACGGAGTTCCTCTTCGGCTTCGCGCGTCCCCCGGTCGTGCGTGTTCCACGGGACCAGCACGCTCACCCAGGGCTCGGCCACCGCGTCGAGCCGTCGCAACTGTTCCTGGTGCTTGACAGATAGGCCCACCCAGGCATCCACCAAGTACAGACTGGGCGGCACGGGACGGCCATTGCCCGACCAATTCGCCATATCACGGTCCACCGCCCGGACCACCGGTTTGCAATCGAGGCATTTCCTGGCAAGTTCCTGCGCGTACTCCGCGACCGGCTGCGGGTAGTCAGGCCGGTACGGGCTCCAGGCGCCGGGCGTATCGCCGTAATAGTCGGCGGCCCGGCCGGGCGGCAGTGTCGATACGTCGTGCGCCAGCACCGCGATATGCAGTTGCCCGTCAGCCGTTCGCCGCGCGCTGGCCGGGCCGAACGCACTCGGCAGAGAGTCGAAGTCCGCTGCGGCCATGCGGTGCGCAGTACCTTCGTCCGCAAACGCAACGCTCTCTTCTCCAATAGCGATGATCCGCTCGGCCAGCCGGTGTACCGCACGGCGGTAATCGGCCCGGTAGTTCTGCAACTTCATGATTCCGTAGAATCCCTCGGTGCAGTAGCGGTCGCCCAGGACTTGATGTTCGAACTGCACGGACTGCGCGACGTAGGGCAATTTTTCCCGGGGCAGCCTGGTCCATAGCGCGGGCACGATAGCGTCGACGAGCGGGCGGCCGCGCGCCCGGTTCGTGATTTCCCTGCGGGCAAACGCAAACCATTCCCGTCCACAGCTGTCACTCTCGAAATACCGCCGCGAGTAAAGTGGCACGAAGACGCGGCAATTCGCCAGCGCAGAAATAAGCTCGGGTGACCATTGGGCGCCGATCCGATTTTCCCGGTCCATGAACCCGGCTTCTTCTGGCCGGGCGTCAGTCATTTGTAAAATTTCCTCGCACAGGTCACGGTACAGCTTGTATACCCAGCGATCCGGGTCATCGCGGTCGGCTGGATCGCGCTTGGGCGTCCGAGCATAGCTGAGGAAGAAGTATGGTCTGTCGTCACGCCCCGAAACCATTCGCGCCTTATCCCCCCGTCACGCCAGTCACACCAGCCCCCGCAGTGCACTTTGAACCATTTGCCACACTAACTACTCAGCCGGAATGATATAGGAGAGTTCTGCAAGCTGCCAGAGGGTACGCCGGGCACGTATCGCACCGCGAGTGATCATTTTTGCGATGCCAGCCACCGGGCGACCCCAGTGGGTGGCGCCGGGGCGTCAGCTGAGCTGAGGGCTATCCGCTGGCCAGCAGGCCGCCGAACGGCGCATCTGGCGAACGAAGCGCTCGCCCAGCGGGGTCAGCGCGCCGGAACCGAGCAGAACGTCGATGGCCTCGCGGGCTTCCGCGTGCCATTGCGTGGACCGGCGTCCTTTGCCCGCCGCCGCGCTGGCCAGGTGCGTGTACGCGCCCTGCAGCAGTCCGTCGAGCTGTACCTTTTCCTCGCTCCACGGCACGTGGAAAAGACGGTCGTCGGCCCGGTCGTAGAGATCGAAAAGGTCGAGAATCGCCCCGAGTTTGGCCCGCTGGAACTGCTCGATGAATAGCCGGGCCAAGGCGGCCGGCTCCGCTGGACAGGACGCGGCGATGGCACCGAACGCTTGCCGGGCGACCATGCCGACGGGCGCCCCGTCCGGGCTGGCCGTCAGCGGGGTCAGCGTGGTCAGGCCGGCCGCCAGCCCGGGCGCGTAGGCCGCGTCCTGGTCCTCGATTAGCTGCCAGGCCCGCTGGAGATCACGTTGCCAGCTCTCCACCTCAGCGTCGGTGAGCCGGGGCTCGGCCCGCTCTGAGCCGCCAGCCAAGCCTGACCCACCGTTTCGGTACGGATCGGTGTCGTCAAGAGCCAGGCGCCAGCCGGGTGCGCGCAGCACGCGCACCGGCTCCCAGTCGCCGGTCCGGCTGGTTCCGGGCGCTGAAGCCGCGACGGCCTGGCCGGCGAGCAGCGCGGCCAGGCCCAGCGTCCAGCATGCATCGCCTACTCGAATAATGACGGCGTTGCTGACCACGCTGACGGCCGCGGTCTCCTCAATGTCGTTGGCATGTGCCTGTCCTGGCTCTGGACCGAGCACCAGCCGGCCAAGCCCCGGCAGGTGCACAGCCAGGTCCATGACGGGCACCGGGACCGCGGCACCCAGCCGGCCACGCGCGGCCGCTGCGGCCGCGATCGCCCCCAGATGACCAAGATCCGCCGCCAGTGGCTGGGGCCGCTCGGCTAGGTGCGCGGAACCGGGCCCAGGCGCGGTCCCGCGTATCCGCTCCAGGCAGCGTACTGCCCAGGCCCGCAGGTACGGATGGCCGATCAGGACGGCCAGCGCATCCGGCCGTTCCCGGTCCACTCCGGCCAACACCGACCACGCCATCCGTAGCCGCGTCTTGACCGGGTCGCTTACCGCTGGCGAGGCCGTTGCTTCGCGGTACACCGCGGTCAGGAGGGCACGGACCAGGCTGCGCTCTGCCTCGGCAAGGGAGGTGACAGCGGCTGCGTCACCCAGGCCGGCCGCCAGGGAGGTGAAGCTGGCGACGCTGATCACATGCGGTTTGCCCGGCGTCCGGGTCCCCTCCTCGCGCGGCGGGTGCTGGCTGATGTGCTTGATCAACGTAAGCAGGTCGGCGCAGTAGACGGACGGATTGGCGAACCCGCTGCCATCCCCCCGGTAACGGTGCGTATACAAGCCACCGCCACAGCTGCTGACCACCGGGCACCGCTGGCACTTCTGGCATAGCCCGCCGATACCCTGCTCGCGGGCCGCGATGCCAGGGTGCTGAGCGACCATGTCGAGGCTGTGGCTGAAGACGTTCATCCCGGTTTCCGAGGCGCCCTCGTAGACCACCTTGAGCGAATCCACCTGCTCGTAACGGCCGTCGGTTTCGATCACCACCAGACCGGTCGGCCCGAGCCCGAGCGCTTCGGTCAGGCTGTCGCCGCCGCGCAGAGTGGAGATGATCGAGTCGAAGGTACGTATTTCCACCGGGCGGCCGTCCCCCATCCAGCGGTCATAGATCGCGGTCAGCCAGTCCGCGTACTCATGCTGTGCCCTGGGCTGGCGCCCTGGCGGATGATCCCAGGTCGCATGGGGCAGCAGGAAGTCGATCCGGGGCGGGCTCAGCGCCAGTAGCGCCTCGTAGACCGCCAGCGGATCATTCGCCACGTCGATGGTGCACAGCAGGCCCGCGTAAAGGTCGCGGAATCGTTCCGCCCGGAGAAGTTCAATGGCCCGCACTACCTGGGCGTGGCTGCTGCGCCCGTCGGCGTACCGGCGGTGCCGGTCGTTGGCCGCCTTGTCCCCATCGATGGAAACGCCGACCTTCACGTCGTGAGTCGCGAAAAGCTGGCAGAACTCCTCGTCCAGCCGCACGCCATTGGTATGGATCCGGAGGTCGAGACGGCAGGTGCCGTCCAGTGCCTGGTGCAGCTGGCTAATGATCCGCCCCAGCCGCTCCCGGCCGGCCAGCAGCGGTTCCCCCCCGTGCAGCACCACCCGGACTTCGCGCAGCCGATGCGTAGCCGCGTGCTCGGCGACGCGCCGTGCCGCCCGCGCCACCACATCGTCCGCGACGACCCTGGGCCGTCCGCGCCAGCTCTGGTCAGCGGCTTCATAGACGTAGCAGTGGTCACAGGCTAGATCACATCGACTGTGGACCTTCAGGACCACCTGGCTGATCGGAACGGCAGCGCCGCGACCCACTGGCCAACCAGCTAGATACTTGAGGTGAAGGCGCCGAGCTTCGGGGCTGAGGGAGCCATGGATCCAGGAATGGCACGCTGCACCAGTTCGTCCAGATTTGGCGTGGCGGACATCTCGGCGAGCGAGACCGCGTGGAGGTCTGGCAACGCTGTCGAAACCTCATCGGTGGATCTCATGGCCCTGTTAGCCCCTATCAATGTTCGCCCCGAGGCGGCTGAGTCTGATGGAACATTACGACTGCGATTAGTACCCAAGCAATGAGCTTTCACTACTCACAGTAGCGAAGCCCGGCGACACAGGGGGGCTCTGCGGGTAAGTACGCCCCTTTTTGCGGGCCCAGCCTTGCCGGTTTGAAGGCCAGGGAAAGAGGGTATCAGCCCCATCCGCAGGTTGTAACCAGGCGTGGTTACGGTTGTCTATCAACGCTCAATCGCAGCTCAGAGGCTGAGTGCCGCTCCTGGCCCGGCCCACCCTGATGAGCGATGGAACGGCCAGGCGTCCATTGCGCCCCGGATGCCCCATGCGCAGCCCCGGCCGTTTAGGCAGAAAGTCACGTTATGGCCCACGCCGCACCGGCGCCCGGCGGATCCGGCGGCCTGGGCCGGCGCGACCGCGTCCGCCCGAACCCGCTCACAGCCTTGATTTCGTCGTCGGCGGCCAGCCCAGGCCGCCGCTGAACGCGCTGATCGCGTCGTTACCTATCACCGCACCCACCGCGTTGGCCTGGCTGACCTGCAGCTGTTTGACCTGCTGGCGCAGATCCGCCACCTCCTCCCTGGCCCGGCGCACCTCCAGCTTCA
>Ga0335073_10009036_pt1 | contig 13980 bp, 7 predicted proteins | sample Lox_Sample_22_FD_207093 | JGI IMG/M metagenome (GOLD analysis project Ga0335073, IMG submission 207093) | Soil microbial communities from Loxahatchee National Wildlife Refuge, Florida, United States - Lox_Sample_2.2 | ecosystem: Environmental > Terrestrial > Soil > Wetlands | place: USA: Florida... | reverse complement strand
TGGCGAGCGTCACGCCGGTGAAGATGATGCTGGCGCCCGTGACGCGCAGCGTGCGCTCGTAAGCCTCGCGCACGCCCAGGCCCTGGTGCAGGAACTCCTGCATGCGGCTGAAGAGATAGATGCCGTAATCGACGCCGATGCCGGCGCCGAGCGCCACCATCGGCAGCGTCGAGACCTTGAGTCCGATGCCGACCAGGGCCATGACCGCGTACACCAGCACCGAGACCAGCGCGAGCGGCACCACCACCAGCACCGTGCCGATCACGGAGCGGAAGGTCAGCAGGCACATGAGGATCACCGCGCCGAACACGCCCGCGAGGATCCACAGCTCCTTCGCCTCGACCGTCTCGTTGGTCGCCGCCATGACGCCGGCGTTGCCGGCGGCGAGCCGCACCCGGGCGCCGGCGAGCGGGTTGGCGGCGCGCCACGCCTTCACCGCGGCCACGGCGCGCGCGATGGTCGCGGCGCGGTGGTCGGTGAGGAAGATCATGACCGGCACGACGTCGCAGTTCTCGTTGAGCAGCCCGGTGCTGGTCTCGATGTAGCGCGTCGATTGCGTGAGCTGGTTCTCCTCGCGCGGGATGCTGCGCCACTTGAGACTCCCCTCGTTCCAGCCGGCGATCGCCACCTTGGCGATGAAGGGCAGCGTGATGACCTCCTGCACGCCCACGACGTTGCGCATGTGCCAGCCGAAGCGGTCGACCGCGGTCATCAGATCGTGGCTGACGCACAGCGGCTGGTCGGATTCGACGATCGCCGTCAATACGTCGACGCCGATCGAGAAGCGCGCGGTGATGACGTCGTTGTCACGGTTGTAGCGCGAGTCCGCGCGCAGCTCCGGCACCCCCCTCTGGGTATCGCCGATCGGCGTCTCGCGTCCCTTCCACCAGCCCGCCAGCGCGAGCAGCGCCGCGGCCGCGATGATGGCGAGCGCCGGCCCGCGCGCGGTGATCCCCGCCGTGCGCCGCCACAGCGCCGCGAGCCGCTGCTGGCGCCGCTCGACACGCGCCCGGTAGCCCGGGTCGAAGCGCACGTAGGACACCAGCACCGGCAGCAGCACCAGGTCGGTGAGGATGACGATCGCCACGCCGATGCTGGCGGTGATCGCCATCTCGCGGATCACCTGCACCGGAATCATGAGGATGGTGACGAAGCCCACGAGGTCGGCGAGCAGCGCCACCACCGCCGGCAGCAGCAGCTGGCGGAACACGCGCCGCGCCGCGGCCTCGCTGTCGAGGCCGGCCAGCGCGGCATCGGCGGCCGCGCTGATCTTCTGCACCCCGTGGCTCACGCCGATCGCGAAGATCAGGAACGGCACCAGCAGTCCGATCGGATCGATGCCGTAGCGCAGCACCACCAGCGCGCCGAGCTGCCAGATCACGGCGACCACCGAGCACAGCACCGGCACGCAGGCGATGCGCCAGGACTGACAGTAGAGGCGCACCGCGAGCAGCGTCAGCACCAGCGTGATGCCGGCGAACAGCACCACCGCGGCGGCGCCGTCGGCAATGTCGCCCATGACCTCGGCGAAACCGATGATGCGCACGTCGATGCCGTGCCCCTCGAGCGGCGCGCGCACGCGGCGCTCGAGCGCATGCGCGACCGCGATCGGGTCGACGGGCCGCCCCTGCGCGTCCTGGTCGAGCACGATCGCGCTCACCAGCGCGCCGGAGAAATCGTTGGCCACCAGGCGGCCGATGATGCCGGCCTTGCGGATGTTGTCGCGCACGCGCGCGAAGTTCTCCGGCGTCGGTGTGAAGTCTTCCGGCGTGACGTTGCCGGCCTCGATGCCGTCCTCGACCACCTCGAGGTAACGCACGTTGGGCGTGAAGATCGACTGCACCCGCGTGCGGTCGATGCCGTCCATCACGATGATCTCATCGGTCGCCTTGCGCAGCGCCGCGAAGAACTGCGGCGTGAACATGTTGCCGTCGCGCGCGATGAGCGCCACCAGCACGCGGTTGGCGCCCTGGAACTCGGCCACCTTCGGGTCGAGATAGGTGCGCATGTACTCGTGGTGCACCGGCAGCGTCTTGGTGAACGAGGTATCGATGCGCAGCCCGTGCCGGGCCACGGCGCCGAGAATCAGCGTGCCGAGCGCGAACAGCGCCAGGACCAGCGTGCGGTGCCCGAAGATGCGGCGCTCGAGGACGCCGCCGAGTCCCGGCAGCGGCTGATCGAGCGACGCCGTCCCAGGTCCCCCCGCCATCAGTGCCCCGCTCCGGCCGCCGCCGTGCGCGCGCCGAGGGTGATTACCCGGGCGCCGTCCTCACCCACCACCGCGAGCGTCTGCGGACCCACGGCCACCGCGGCCGAGAGCCCGCTGCGGTCGCTCTGCTGCTCGAGCGTGAAGGACGCGCCTGCATCGCGGCTCACCAGCACCACCCCGGAGAGCCCGACGATCGCGACCGCGCCGCCGGGCAGGAGCGCGGCGCCGTCGAGCATCTCGACGGTGCCGGTCTCGAGGCGCCGCCAGCTGCCGCCGCCATCGTCCGAGCGGTAGAGATTGCCGCGCATGCCGCAGGCGAGCAGCGCCTCGGCGCCGAGCGGCAGCACGTCGAAGAACGAGCCCGCGTAGGGCGAGGCGAGCTCGCGCCACCGGGTCCCGGCGTCGTCGGAACGGTAGAGGTGCCCGGCCTCGCCGGCGATGTAGAGCCGCGCGCCGGGGCCTCCCACGATGCGATTGAGGTGATAGCCGCCGCCCGCCGCCTCCTCCGCTGCGCCCGAGGCGGCCGCACGCGCGGCGGGCGGCGGGGGCGCCGCCGGGGTCGGAGCGAAGGGGCGCGCGCTCCAGGTGGCGCCGCCGTCGGCGCTCGCGAAGTAAGTGCTGTAGGCGCCGACCGCGATGGCGGCGCCGTTGGCGCCGCACCAGACGTCGAGCAGCGGGCGCTGCGCCTCGGGCGCATAGTGGACCAGCCGCCAGTGCCCGCCGGCATCGGCGGTCGCGAGGATCGCCTCGTCGTGACCGACCGCGAGCCCGCGGCGCGCGTCGAAGAAGCACACTCCGGTGAGGAGCGTCTGCACCGGGACGCTCTGCGCCTGGGTCCAGCTGAGCCCCCGGTCATCGGAGTGGACGATGACGCCGCGGTCGCCGACGGCGACCAGCCGGCCGCCCGCGGCCGCGAGCGAAATGAGCAGCGTCCGGGCGGCGAGCCGCGCCTGCTCGGCGGGCAACGGCGCCGCCGGTACCGCCGGTGCACTCGCCGGCCGCGGGCCGGCGGCGGCGCTCAGGGCCGCGGCCGCCGTAAGCAGCGCAGCGAGCGCTGCGCGTCGCAGTGCCACGGCGTCACCGGATGCCGCGGCGCTCCAGCATGCTCGGCTGATAGTCTTCCGGCGAGCGCTTGATGTTGAAGTTGTAGGACCCCGGCTCCTCACCCTGCAGTCCGAGCGCGAGATACCGTCCGTTCGAGAGATCCATGACCAGCTCGAGGTCAGTCCACAGCGACGGCAGGTTGTAGTAGTTCATCGCATGCCCTTCCTGCACCCGGTAGAGCTGGCCGCGCGCGTCGTAGCAGTCGACCGCGAGGATCTGCCAGGAATCCTCGTCCACGTACAGCGTACGGCGGCTGTAGAGGTGGCTCGCGCCGGGCTTGAGCTTCGAGTCGACCACCCACACCCGGTGCAGCTCGTAGCGCGCCAGGTCCTGGTTCAGGTGGTTCTTGTGCAGCATCTCGCTGTACTTGATCTTCGGGTCCTGCAGCCGGTAGGCGTTGTAGGGGACGTACATTTCCTTCTTGCCGACGATCGTCCAGTCGTAGCGCTGCGGGCTGCCGTTGTACATGTCGAACTGGTCGGCGGTGCGCAGGTTGTCGGCGTTGGTGCCCGGGTTGTCGAAGGCGACGTTGGGCGCGCGGCGCACACGGCGCTGGCCGGGGTTGTACACCCAGGCGCGGCGGTTCTCCTTGGCCTGGTCGAGCGTCTCCTGCACCAGCAGGATCTCGCCCGCGAGGCGCGCCGGCGCGGTGGTCTCCTGCGTGAAGTAGAGCAGGATGTTGTTCATCTTCGCCTCGGTCATGCCGGGCTCGTAATACTGGAAGTAGAACTCCTCCTTGAAGTTCACGAGCGTGAAGCTGCCGCTCGCGGTGAGCGGCGCCTGGCCGACCTCGAGCGCCGCGGCGAGACCGCGCCAGCGCGTCACGTGGTTCCAGTAGATCTCGACGCCCGACTGGGGAATCGGGAACGGCACGCCGCCGAGCGCACCGGTGATGCCGTCGCCGCCGGGCACGAGCCTGCCGCTGACGGCGTTGCGCCGGGTGGCTGCGTACACGTGCTCCGGAGCGGCGGCGCTGCGGCGCGTCGGGTACACGATCATCTTGTAGTCGGGGTAGGTCTTGAACAGCGCCTTGTGCCCCTCGGTGAGCTTCGCGGCGTACTGGCTCATATTCGCCGCGGTGATCGTGAACAGCGGCTTGTCGGCGGCATAGGGGTCGGGGTAATGATCGCCGGAGCGGTAGTTTGGAAAGCCCGCGTCGGCCGGGGACTTGAGGCCCCCCGTCCAGGCGGGGATCGTGCCGTCGGCGTTGCCGGCCTTCTCACCCCCGAGCGGCGTCAGGTCCGCGCCGAGGCGCGCGGCTTCCTGAGGGCTCACCGCCCCGAACGCCACCGGCGCCATGAGGAGCGCCGCCGTCAAGCTGATCACCGTCTTCATTGCAGCCCCCTCCATTGTCCACACCCGCCCACCGGGCTTCGCGCGGCTCAGAATGAGAATTTGATGGACGCCGCGAGAAAATCGCGATCGCCCAGCAGGTTGTACTGACCGGCGCCACCGTAGTGGGTGTAGGAGACATCGAGCTCCCAGCGCTGCCGCGTGCTCGCGGTCACGCCGACGGTGCTCGCATAGCGGCCCGCGAGGAACGCGCCTCCCGGACCCGGCGACACGCCGCTCACGTCCTGGCTCCAGGTGGCGTGCGGCAGCAGGTTCCAGTTGCCGATGAGGTTGTCGTACTCGAGGCGGCCGGCGAGCACGTAGCCCCAGGCGAAGTCGCTGGCGAACGCGGAGCCGGGGATGACGCACTGGAAGCCCGCATTGACGCACTGGCCGTTGACCGCCGGGAACTCCGGGTAACCGCCGAGGTTCGGGTTGCCGCTGAGCGTGCCCGGCCCGCCGAAGCGCAGTCCGAAGCCCTCGGGACCGCCCGAGTACTTGCTCGGCAGCGACGCATAGTCCGCCCCGGCCTCGGCGACCAGCACGGCCTGGGAGGCCTTGAGGACGTTGGCCCAGACCTGGGTCGCGGTGACGTCGAAGTGCCAGGTGTCCTTGAGCTCGTAGCCCTGCACGGTCTGGCCGAGCGCGTAGAGGCCGAACTGGTTGCAGCCCGTGATGGGCGTGGCGGAAGCGGGCATGCAGTGCCCGGGGCCGGTGGTCGGCTCGCCGAGCAGCTTCGCGATCCCCGTCTCGAAGGGGCTGAGCGAGGCATAGATCAGCTCGGGCAGGTCGAGCTGCAGCGGCACGTCGTGACGGTAGGCGACCTCGCCCTGCAGCGCCGTACCGGTCGCCTGGATCTGGGTGTTGAAGGAGAGTCCCAGCATCTTGATGTCGGTCGGAAACTGCTCGACGTAGCCCTGGGTGGCGGCGTACTCGTTGGCTGCGAGGTTGCTCGCCTGGTTGTTGACGTTGCCGCCGGCGCGCAGGGTGTTGGCGCCGATGGTGGCGTATTCGGCGGCGGTACTGGCGCTCAGGTTGCCGCCCTGCGAGGCGGCGGCCTGCTGGCCGACGGCGGCACCGGTCGCGACCGCCTCCGCGAACGGCAGCCCGGCGGCGAGCGCCTGCGCGGCGGCGCCCACGGCGTTGACGGCGCCCCAGGCGTTGCCGAAGCCCGCCTGGGAGCCCGACTGGATGGAGATGACCGGCAGCCTGCTCGTGTAGTTGAGGAAGTAGAAGCCGAGCTCGGTTCCCTGGCTGAAGTTCGGCAGATACCACTTGAATTTGACGCCGAACTGGCCGGAATCCGGCGGGCGCTGGTCGGGCAGGCGCGCGATCGACTGGAAGTTGCCGATGGTGCCGCCGCCGAGCGCGCTGAAATCGACGCCCTGATCGGAGATCGCGCCGAAGCCGAGCACGATCTTGTTGCCGCCGGCGCCGGCGATGTCGTTGGTGCTGAAGTAGGCGCCGTCCGGCTCGATGATGTCCTGGTGCCAGTCGAACAGGTACAGCAGCTGGGTGCTCAGGTTCTTGGTCAGCTGCAGATTGAAGACCGCCGACTCATCCGGCAGCAGCGCCTGCTTGAGCTCGGCTCCGGGCACCTGCAGCGCCGTGACGTCGAAGTAGTCGACCTGGTTGAGGCCTCCGGGGATGAAGGTGCTCTCGCCCCAGTCCACCACCTGGCGTCCGAGCCGCAGCTCCGCGGGGCTCGAGCCCATGTTCCAGCGCACATAGCCGAAGGCGTCCAGCAAGCGCGTGTAGCTGCCGATGACGTCCCGGGCATCGTGCGACAGCGGCGTGCGGTCGGTGCTCTGACCCATGACCCAGAAGTCGTACAGACCCGAGCCGCGCACGAACACGCCGGCCTTGTCCTTGTAGCTCAGCGAGAACTCGGTGGTGCCCGTCAGCGCCTCGCTGAAGGTGCCCTTGCCGTAGTTCAGATCGCCGTCGTCGATGTTGGGACCGTAGCCGCAGCCCCCGTCGGCGATGGCGATGAACGCGCAGTCGCGCCCGCCGACGCGGGACGCCGCGCCGAGGCCGAGGGTGGTATCCCAGGAGCCGCTCCAGTCCCCGGATGAGAAATTGAACGCCCCCGCCTGCGGTGCCGCGCACAGCGCCAGGCAGACCGCCGCCGGGGCGATCAGCAGCCCACGACGCCCCATGTGAACTTTCCTCATGTCTCCCCCTGCTGCCTTGCGGCCCGGCGCCTGTGTCCGGGTACTTGATTGCGACGCTCGGTGGTTCGCTGCTGGCGCCTGCACGCCGGGTTCTTGTTTGTTCCGCAACACAAGACCTGCGCGCTGGAGTCTACGACTCGGCCACGCGGGGCGGCAAGCAGCTGGCAAATCAGCGTCCTATGATGTACCGCCGCCACTACCCGGCGGTCCCAGGCAGCCGTGGCGCAAATGGATACTTACACCGGCAAGACCGTTCTGATCACCGGAGCCTCGACCGGCATCGGGCGCGCGCTCGCGCTCGAGCTGGCACGCGCCGGGGCGCGGCTCGCGCTCAATGCGCGCGACGCGGCGCGCCTCAGCGCCACCGCCGCGGAGTGCGCGGCGCACGGCGCCGAGGTGCTCACCGTTCCCGGGGACGTCGCCGTGCCCGCCGACTGCCGCGCGCTCGTCGCGCGCACCGTGGAGCGCTTCGGCGCCCTCGACGTGCTGGTGAACAACGCCGGCGTGACCATGTGGGCGCGCTTCGATCAGCTCGCCGGCCTCGAGGGCCTCGAGCGGCTGCTCGCGGTCAACTACCTCGGCGCGGCGCGCGTGACCGCGGCCGCCCTGCCACATCTGAAGAGCGCGCGCGGGCTGATCGTGGCGGTGGCGAGCATCGCCGGACTCACCGGCGTACCCGAGCGCACCGGCTACGCCGCCAGCAAGCACGCCATGGTCGGCTTCTTCGAGTCGCTGCGCATCGAGCTGCGCGGCAGCGGCGTCGGCGTGACGATCGTCGCCCCGGACTTCGTCAAGAGCGAGCTGCACAAGGCGGCCCTCGGACCCGACGGCCGGCCGCTCGGCAAGACCCCCATGGACGAGCCGCGCATCATGACGAGCGAGCAGTGCGCGCACCTCATGATGCACGCGATGCGCAGGCGGCAACGGCTCCTCATCACTTCGCGGCGCGGGCGGCTCGGGCGCTGGGCGCGGCTGGTGGCGCCCGGCCTGGTCGACTCACTCGCCGCGCGCGCCATCCGCCTGCGGCGCTGAGCGCGCGCAGCGCCCGGTCCTCACTCGAAGGCGATCGCCGGCAGGTCGAGCGCGATGAGAAAGTACTCGAACAGGTGCTGGATCACGCGGATCTGGTTGTGCAGCCGGTGATCGCTCTCGAGCAGGTGCAGCGCCGCACGGTTGCTCTGCGCAAAGCGCACGCTGTGCTCGAACGGCACCACCTCGTCGCGCCAGCCGTGCACCACCGCCGCCGGACAGTCGACGCCGCCGGCGCGCAGCTCCGGCAACCCCTCCAGGTACAGCGCCGGCGCCATGAGAAACACGCCGCGGGCGTGCAGCAGCGAGGCGGAGGCGACCGCCACGTAGCCGCCCATGCTCGAGCCGACCAGCACCAGGTCGCCCGCCAGCTCCTTGCAGAAGTCGACCAGCTTCGCGACGCGCGCGCGCGGCTGATCGATGCCGCGGTAGTCGACCGAGTGCGCCTCGTAGCCCTCGCTGCGGGCCACTTCGGCGAGCGCGGTGATCTTGCGGCCCCAGGGACCGCTCTCCTGTCCGTGGGAAAAGACGACGTGACGGGTCACGAGCGCCTCCACGCTGCCGCCGCCGGGCTTGGGTGCCGGATCCGCATGGGCGAATAATGCAGGCAATGGAAACGTTAAGCCAATCGGACGCGGCAACGGCGCTGACGGCCGGCTGGCAGTTCTGGATCGATCGCGGCGGCACCTTCACCGACGTGGTCGCCCTCGCGCCCGACGGTGCGCTGCACATCCGCAAGGTGCTGTCGGTGCCCGCCGGGCGCGGCGCGCACGCCGATCCGGGCCTCAGCGCCGCGCGCGAGCTGCGTGCCGCATTGCACCCGGCGGCGCCGGTCGCGGAGGTGAAGGTCGGCACCACCGTGGCGACCAACGCGCTGCTGACGCGCGCCGGCGAGCCGGTGGTACTCGTCACCACCGCCGGCTTCGCCGATGCGCTGCGCGTCGGCTACCAGAACCGCCCCGACATCTTCGCGCGCCACATCGTGCTGCCGCAGCCCCTCTACAGCGCGGTCATCGAGGCGCAGGAGCGCATCGACGCCGACGGTCGCGTGCTCGTGCCGCTCGCGCTCGAGCGGCTGCGGGCGGATCTCACGCGCGCCCGCCGCGCCGGCCGGCGCGCGCTCGCCATCGTGTTCGTGCACGGCTGGCGCCACGGCGCGCACGAGCGCGCCGCCGCGGCCCTGGCCCGCGAGCTCGGCTTCGAGGAAGTCTCGGTGTCGCACGAGCTCTCGCCGCTGGTGCGCTACGTCACGCGCGGCGACACCACGGTGCTCAACGCCTACCTGGCGCTGCCGCTGCGCGCCTACGTCGGCAGCCTCAGGGGACAGCTCGCCGCGCTCGACAGCGGCGCGCGTCTCGCCTTCATGCAGAGCAACGGCGGCCTGGCGGACGCCGCCTCCTTTCACGCCCTCGCGAGCGTGCTGTCGGGGCCGGCGGGCGGACTGATCGGCATGCACTGGGTGGGCGAGCGCCTCGGTATACCCAAGCTCATCGGCTTCGATATGGGCGGCACCTCGACCGACGTCTCGCTCATCGACGGGGCGCTGCCGCAGCGATTCGAGCACACCATCGCCGGGGTGCGCCTCACGCAGCCGATGCTCGACGTGCACACCATCGCCGCCGGCGGCGGCTCGATCCTGAGCTACCGCGACGGACGCTTCGCGGTGGGTCCGGCCTCGGCGGGCGCGGATCCGGGACCGGCGTGCTACCGGCGCGGCGGGCCGCTCACCCTCACCGACGTGCAGGTACTGCTCGGGCACCTGCGCCCCGACACGCTGCCGGCGCTGTTCGGCGCGGACGGCCGCGCGCGCATCGATGCGCAGGTGGTCGCGGAGCGCTTCGCGGCGCTGGCGGCGCAGGTGAGTCCGCAGGTGGCGCACGGCTGCTCGGCCGAGCAGGTGGCGGAGTCCTTCCTCGAAGTCGGGGTCGAGTCGATGGCCAATGCCATCCGTCAGGTGTCGGCGCGCCAGGGGCTCGATGCCGGCGACTTCACGCTGTTCTGCTTCGGCGGGGCGGCCGGCCAGCACGCCTGCCGCGTGGCGCACGCCGCCGGGATGCGCCGGGTGCTGGTGCATCCGCTCGCGAGCGTGCTGTCGGCGTTCGGCATCGGCGTGGCGGACCGCCTGGCGGTGCGCCGGGCGAGTCTGCGGGCGCCGCTCACCGCGGCCGGCCTCGGGGAGGCGCGGGTGCAGCTCGAGCGGCTCGAGGCGCGCGCGCGCGCCGAGCTCGCCGCGTTCGCCGCGGCGCCGGTGCGGGTGGCGTGGCTGCTCGAGGTGCGCGCCGGCGACAGTGACGTGACGCTGTCGGTCGGCTGCGGTGCGCTCGAGGAGGTGCGCGAGGCCTTCCATGCCGAGCACCTGAAGCGCTTCGGCTTCGCCGCTCACGGCCTCGAGGCGGTGATCGAGGCCGTGCGCGCCGAGGCGCGCCTCACCTCGCTCGAGGCGGCAAAGCTCAGGGTCCCGGCGCCGGCGGTGCCGGCGGCGCTGCCGCCGAGCGCACGCGCCTGGTTCGCGGGCTGGCGCGAGGTGCCGCTCATCTCCATGGCGGCTCTCGAGGGCACGCTGACGGGACCTGCGCTCATCGTCGAGCCGCACAGCACCGTGGTCCTCGAGAGCGGCTGGTGCGCACGCCGCCTCGAGGGCGGGGAGCTGCTGCTCGAGCGGCAGGCCGCCGCCGCCGGCAGCGGCGAGCAGGCCGCCGATCCGGCGCGCATCGAGATCTCCAACAATCTCTTCATGCACATCGCCGAGCAGATGGGCGAGGTGCTCAAGGCCACCGCCCAGTCGGTGAACATCCGCGAGCGCCTCGACTACTCCTGCGCGCTGTTCGACGCGCAGGGGGGCCTGGTCGCCAACGCGCCGCACATGCCGGTGCACCTGGGCTCGATGGGCGCGAGCGTGCGCGCGGTCATCGCGGCGCGGCGCGGGCGGCTCAGGCCGGGGGACTCCTGGCTGCTCAACAGTCCCTACCACGGCGGTACCCACCTGCCCGACATGACGGTGGTTACGCCGGTCTTCAGCGGCGGCGGCGCCGCGCCCGACTTCTTCGTCGCCTCGCGCGCCCATCACGCCGACATCGGCGGGGTGACGCCCGGCTCGATGCCGCCCTTCAGCCGCGACATAGAAGAGGAAGGGGTGCTGTTCGAGTGTTTCCACCTGGTGGAGGACTCGCGGCTGCGCGAGCGGGAGCTGCGCGCGGCGCTCGGCGCCGGCCGCTGGCCGGCGCGCCGCCCCGAGCAGAACCTCGCGGACCTGCGCGCGCAGCTCGCCGCCAACGCGCGCGGCATCGCGGAGGTGCGCCGCGCGCTCGAGCGCTACGGGCTCGCCGGGCTCAGTGCCCGCATGCGCGAGGTGCAGGACAACGCCGCGCTGTCGGTGCGCAACGCCATCGGTGCGCGCTCGAGCGGCGAGTTCCGCTACGAGATGGACGGCGGCTTCTGTATCGCGGTGCGCATCGACATCGACCGCGAGGCGCGCCGCGCGCGCGTCGATTTCACCGGCACCTCGCCTCAGGGCGCGCACAACTTCAACGCCCCGCGCGCCGTGTGCATGGCGGCGGTGCTGTACGTGTTCCGCACGCTGATCGAGCGGCCGATTCCGCTCAACGAGGGTTGCCTCGAGCCGCTCGAGATCGTGATCCCGCCGGGCTCGATGCTCGATCCGCGCCCGCCGGCGGCGGTGGCCGCCGGCAACGTCGAGACCTCGCAGTGCATCGTGGATGCGCTCTACGGCGCGCTCGGCATCCTCGCCGCCTCCCAGGGAACGATGAACAACCTCACCTTCGGGGACGAGCGGCTGCAGTACTACGAGACGATCTGCGGCGGGGCCGGGGCCGGGCCGGACTTCGACGGCTGCGATGCGGTGCACACCCACATGACCAACTCGCGCCTCACCGATCCGGAGATCCTCGAGGCGCAGTACCCGGTGCTGGTGCGCGAGTTCGCGATCCGCCGCGGCTCGGGCGGTGCCGGCCGCCACCACGGCGGCGACGGCGTGGTGCGGCGGCTCGAGTTCCGTGCGCCCTTCTCGGGCGCACTGCTCGCCAACCACCGGCGCATCGCGCCCTTCGGGCTCGCGGGAGGAGAGCCGGGGGCGCGCGGCGCGGCACACATCCGCCGCGCGGCGGGCGGCGCGCCGGAGACACTCGGCGCCACGGCCCGTTTCGAGGTGGCGCCGGGGGATGAGCTCACGATCCTGACCCCGGGCGGGGGCGGATTCGGCAAGAGCGGCTAGCTAGCCGACGACCCCGCCGCGCAGGATCGAGGTCTGGATCTCCCACTCGACGCGCTGCCCCGCGGTCGCCTGGCGGTTGACCGACACGGGGCGCACGCGGCTCAGGCCCGCGCGGTGCGTCACGAGCCAGGTGTCGAACTCACCGGGGCGCGTGGTGGCAAAGCCGAACAGCAGGTTGAATTTGCCCTCGGCGACGCTGTGCGTGCCGTTGACACGCTCGTCGCAGATGACGAAGTAGCTGTCGCGCGGCGTCACGCCGGCGAAGGCGCCCTGCGCGGCGAGCGAGTCGAGGAACTCCGCGACGCGCGCGCGCGCCCGCCCCCAGGTGGCCGGGCCGTTGTGCTCGAGCAGCACCCAGCGGGTGCCCTGCTCGATGCTCGCGGCGACGTAGAGCCCGAGCCGCCGCGCCGAAAGGTAGCGCCAGTCCGAGGCGCTGCTGCCCTCGCCCGCGAGCGTGCGCGGACCCGGGTGGGTGCGGCCGGCGCTGCGCACCGCCTGCAGGGTGTTGACGCCCGCCTGCGCGAGACGCGCGCGCTCGGCATCCGACACCGTCACCGCCGGCCGCAACCCCGGGCGCAGCGATGCCTCCTCGGCCTCCACCGCCGTCCAGATGGGCCAGCTCTCGTCCGAGCGCGCGATCATCCCGGCGGCCGCCCCGCAGGATGCGAAGGTCTCGACGCGGCCGCGCAGGCGATCGAAGGCCTGGACACGCGGGTAGTACATCACCGCGCAGTCGCTGCGGAACGGCCAGCTGCGCAGCGCCGCGAGCGCCACCGCGGCGCTGCTCCAGGATGCGGGCGGATCGACCACCAGCAGCGCGCAGCGCTCGCGGCACAGGCGCGCCGCCACGTAGAGCGTCGACATGCCGACGTCCTGCTCGCGTGCGAGCGGCGGAATGCACAACAGGTTGAAGCGCTCCGCGGCGGCGAGTGCGAACAGTCCCGTGCCGCGGGCGTGCGCGCCGATCACGTCGTAGTCGGTGAGCGGCGCGCCGTCGTCGCCGTCGGGGTTGGAGAGCGTGTAGCCGGCCGCGACCCCGCCGGGCCCGCCGGCGGAGCGATCCGGACGCTGCGCCGGGAGCGTGCCGTGCACGCGTACCAGGGCCGACTCGAGCAGTGCCTGGGTGAGGAAGCCCTTCGCGCCGGCCGTCATCGACACACGCCGGTAGATCTCCTGATCCTCGACCAGCTCCGAGCCCGCGGTGCGCACGCGCTGCACCACGAGGTTGAACCGATCGGCCTCGGCCGCCGCGATCCCGTCATAGTCGACCGAGGCGCGCAGGTACTCGCGCGAGCCCGGGTTGACCGCGATCAGCGTGAGGGTCTCGCCCGCCGCCGGGAGGCTGAGCGTCGGCGGCCGCGCGCCGTTGACCACGCGGACGATGCGCGCTTCGCGCCCGCCGTTCTCGAAGAACTGCTCGACGGCGTAGGAGAGCGTCGAGGGCTGCCACAGGCCGCCGAAGTGCTGCTGGAACTCGGAGAAGCTGTGGACGGTGAGCGGCTGTGCCACCGGGCCCTTGAGCGTGCGCCCGACGAAGGCGGCGACCCCGGTGGCGACGCCGTCGATGGCCTGATAGTCACGGCTTTGTTGGGCGAGTTGTGCGCCGGACGCGCGGCTGTTGGCCACTCAAACGCCTCTTGGAGTTGTGTCCGGGGACTCTAGCACAGGGTGTCGGCCGACGCCGGCAGTCTCGCGGCGCGCGCGACTTAACGCGACTCGGTGCCGTTGCCCGCGTACGGCGCGGCGCCGCGCTCGAGCGCGCGCTGCGTTTCCTCGGCGCGGGCACGCTCGCGCGCCTCGCGTTTGGCGGCGATCTCCGCGAGCATGAGGTCGAGCCATTGCGATAGCGCAGGGGCAGGCGACTCTTTCCGCGACAGCGCCGGGGCAGGCGCCTCTTTCCG
>Ga0335073_10009035_pt1 | contig 13981 bp, 15 predicted proteins | sample Lox_Sample_22_FD_207093 | JGI IMG/M metagenome (GOLD analysis project Ga0335073, IMG submission 207093) | Soil microbial communities from Loxahatchee National Wildlife Refuge, Florida, United States - Lox_Sample_2.2 | ecosystem: Environmental > Terrestrial > Soil > Wetlands | place: USA... | reverse complement strand
CCAGCGTCTGGCCTGGTTCCGGCTGCGGCCGGAAAATCACGAAATACACCGGATGACCGTGCGCCAGCGCTACTCCCACCTGGCTGTCGGATTTGAATCCGCCGATGCCAGGGCCATGGCCGGCACGCGGATCGATAATCATATAAGGGCGCTTGGTCGGATCGACGCTGACGCCGGCACCCGGCAGGATCTGCACCAGCAGATAATTCACTGGCCGTGGCAGATCGTGTCCATCCAGCACAACGGCGTAATCGTAGAGCAGCACCGGATGTGCTTCGTTTGACGCCTCGACTTGCTCCACCACGCTGTCGCCGACCTGACGCAGCGCGTCCGCGGTGAGCACCGCGCGCTGTGCCGCATCCACTGCATAGTCGGACCACGCTTGCCACAATTCGTGCACAGCATGCGGTTCGGTCCACAATGCGCGGAGCGCGTCGCCGTGTGCGCGGGCGGCCTTACCCTCGGTGTCGACGATGCGACGCAAATGGTCCAAGGCCAGCAGGCCCAGTGATTGCCCGAGCGTCCCCACCTCGCCAAGCCGGCGGGCCAATTGCTCGGTTTGCGTCGGAATGAGTGCGAATTTTCCAAGTCCGGTGGCAGAGTGTGACATTGCTTCACCTCTGGTGCAGGACGGGCGGCGTGCCCATCGAGTCAGTTGGCGATTCTTGTCACTCCGCCCCGATAGCGTTGTGGGCATTCTAAGCCAATCGCGGATATCGTGTGTGTTATGGTTAAGCGACAGGCCAACACGTTATGCGCTTAATGTATAAGATGTTACCATGGAACAGAGTGGCGGACAAGTCGCGGTGATCGAGGCTCCGTCATGCTTCAGCGGCTCGCCTTGGGCGGTGCTGCGTCAGGCGGAAGCCGACATGATGGCGTGGCGCGCACGGCCTGCCGACATGCGTGCCGCGGTCGCCGACGCGCTGGCCGAGGCACTGTGCGGTAACCCTCCGCTGCCTGGGGCCACGGCGGCTGGCGAAGCGGTTGCCGGCGCGGTCGCGGCGCACGCCGCATCCATGCTGGTCGAGCCGGCCTATCACAACCAGTACCATCAGGCCGAGGCGGCGCGCGCCATGGGCTGGCTCTGCGCTGCCGCATGCCGCCAGGGGTTGCTCTTGCCGGCAGCGGCCGTGGCGGGCGTGCTTGCCATGGCCGGCCACGACCTGCACCACGACGGTTCGCGGCCGCCGCAAGGCGTGCTCGAGGCGCACTCCGCCGCGGTCACCGTCGCACTTGCCGCGTCATCCGGGTTGGACACGGCGATGCAGGACGTGATCCGGCGGGTTATCCTCGCCACCGACCCGCTGCGCCCCGCGGCGCAGCGCGACGCCGACGATTTGCTCTGTCGCATCGCGCAGGAGGCCGATTTGTTTGGCAGCCTGACGCCAAATCTCGGCTGGCAGCTCAGCCAGGCGCTGGAGCACGAGTACCACGCCGCCTGCTTCCACCCCGATCCGCCAGTCGCGTCCTATGCCGGCCGATTGCAACTGTTGTGCGGCGTCCGTCCGACGACGCCGGCTGGGGTCGCGTTGGGCCTCGCCGCGACGGTCGCGGACCAGATCGCCGCACTCGCCGCCTGCGGCGACGGCGATGCGGCGCAAGGCGCCGGACGGCTGGACACCTTACCCGCGCAGGAGGCGGAGGTGCGCTTTGCGCAGGCACTGAAGGAGGTGGCGGCAGCATGAGGAACCGCCAACAGGTTCAGGACTCCCCCTCCGAGCTGCGCGCGAACAAGCCGGACCCCGCGGTGCAGGTGGCATGGGAGGCACGCGGAGCGGCGTACCGCGACGGCTGCTTTGATGCCGCCCGCGCCGCACTGCAACGGTGCAACGTACTCACCGCTTTCCAGCGGTCGCGGTCTATGCGGCGCGGCTGGCGACACTCGGCAGCGCCGCGCCAGCCGAATGGTCGCCGGTCATTCGCGTGACGGAGAAATAGGTGGACCCCCAGGGGCCGGAGACTGTGACGGAACCGACCGAGCGCAAGCGCATCAAGCTCGCGTTGCAGGGCGGCGGCTCGCATGGCGCCTTCACCTGGGGCGTACTGGATCGGCTGCTGGCCGATCCGCGGTTGGAGATCGAGGCAGTGGTCGGCACCAGTGCCGGCGCGATGAATGCCGCGGTGCTGAGCGACGGGCTTGCGCGTGGCGGTCCACCGGAGGCGCGCCGACTCCTGGCGGCATTCTGGGACGGTGTGTCCAGGCTGGCGGAGACGTCGCCGCTGCAGCCCAGCCCGCTGGATCGGCTGCTGGGTACCGGCAACATGGATTTCTCGCCGTCCTGGCGCATCGCCGACGCGCTGAACAAAGTATTTTCCCCGTACGAGCTGAACCCAACCAACGAGAACCCGCTGCGCACGCTGCTGGAGGACACCGTGGATTTCGCCCGCGTGCGCGAATCCGACGGTCCGGCATTGTTCGTTTGTGCAACTAACGTCCTCAACGGCCGGCTGCACGTGTTCGAGCGGCGGGAGATCAGCAGCGCCGCGGTGATGGCTTCCGCCTGCCTGCCGACGTTGTTCCAGGCGGTCGAAGTGGACGGGCAATATTATTGGGACGGCGGCTATTGCGGCAATCCGCCGATATTTCCGCTGATCTATATGGGCGGCGGCAGCGACGTGCTGATCGTGCAACTCAACCCGATCAACATCCCAGCCGTGCCACAGGATGTCCGCGGCATCATCGATCGCATCAATACGCTATCGTTCAACTCGTCGCTGATGCGGGAGATGCGGATGATCAAGTTCGTCACCGACCTGATCGATCGCGGCGAGCTTTCGGCCGATCGCTACCTGCGGATCTATATCCATACGATCGACGCCGAGGCGGAACTGGCGGCATTGAACGCCTCCTCCAAGCTCAACGCCGAGCGCGGCTTCATGCGGCATCTGTTCTTGCTCGGCCAGGACAAGACCGCGGTGTTCCTGGACGCGCATTTCGACGCGATCGGCAAGCGCTCCAGCACGGACATCGCGGCGAAGTTCTTCTGATAGTGCCGGGTCCGGAGACAGCGCTCCGCCCGGGCCGGTCTGCTGGTTCGACGACGAGCTGTGCCGCCGCGCCTTCGATATTGGTGCGGACGAGGCCGTGCGCCGGGTCGGGCCGGAATGCGAGCGTGCGAAAATGGTGGCCGGTTGCGCCGTCCTGGTAGTGACATCGGCGATCATCACCGGAGACAACCTCGACGTGATCGACCGCCGCATCAAGACGCGGCTGCGGGGATTGGTGCGTTTGCCGACCCGAGGGACACGGCCGGCCGGCAACGATAACAGCCCCGCAACCAGCGGGCACGGCGCCGGTCCAGTGCGGCACACCGCTTGCTCGGCAAGAGTTCCGCGCGCTGCCGTTGCGATATTTGCGATGTTGTCATACCTGCCATGGCCCGCGCGGACGGGGAATCCGCCGACCTGTTAGGCGATCGGAAACCATTGGCGGCGTTGACTCGCTCCGACGCATAGGTGCGCCTGGAGTGGGGCACGCATGACCCGAAGACGATCTGCGGCGCCGCAGCGTCGCCGCGGGGCGGTGGCGGTCATGATCGCGGTGATGCTGCCGGTGTTCATCGCCGCCGCGGGTGTCGGCATCGACTACGGCATCTGGCAACGCGAGGCGAGCCGGTTGCAGCTTGCCGCCGACGCGGCAGCGATGGGAGCGGGGCGTTTGCTCGCCGCGCAGACTGCATCGGCGGCCCAGTTCGCAGCCGCGGCGATGGCGGAGGCCAATGCCGTCACGGGCGAAAGCTGGGTCGGAACGCTGAATCAGACGCCGACCGTCACGGTTGCGGCGAACTGGTCCACTGTCACCGTCACGCTGACCAGCCACGCAAATGCTTACTTCAGTCCGCTGATTGGCGTGTCCGCCCCGACATTGACCGCCAGCGCCACCTCTGGCCTTGCCGTGCAGAATACGGCCTGCGTGCTGGCGCTGAGCACGACGGCGTCGCCCGCGATCGCGGTGAACAACATGGGCAGCATCACCGCCACCGGCTGCGGCATCTTCAGCGATTCGAATGCGTCCCAGGCGATCTACCTGAACAGTGGCAGCCTGGTGGCGAAGAGCATCGGAGCGGTCGGGATCGTGGCGAAATCCAACAGCGGCAGCAATACGATGACGCCGGCGCCCACCGATGGAGATGCGGCCGAGGCCAATCCTCTTGCCAACATGACCGCGCCCACGCCTGGCGCCTGCAGCTACACCAACGCCAGCTTCACCGCGTGGAAGGCGACGCCCTATGCGTTCACCCAGTCAGCCAACGTATTCTGCGGCAACACGACGATCGGCGGCAATTCTACCACCGACACTTTTGCTGCCGGCATCTACTACGTCGTCAACGGCAGCCTGACCTTCAACAACGCCAACATCACCCAGGCGTCCGGCGTCAGTTTCGTGCTGACCGGCAGCAGCCCCGGAGGGTTCAATTGGACGAACTACTCCGGATCGTACGCGATCACCGCGCCCACAACCGGTCCGACCGCCGGCGTTGCGGTCTGGCAGACCTGTCCCGGTGCCGGCAGCGCGGCGACAAGCAGCATGAACGGCGGCTCCACGCTGGCGCTGGGAGGGGCCTTCTATACGCCGTGCGGCGCGTTGAATATCAGCAACAATGCCCATCTGGCCGCGGCGTCCGGCAACACCATGGGCGTTGTGGTCAACACCATGCAGGTGGTTGGCTCCGGCTCGATCTCGGCCAACGCGGCCTCGATCGGCAGTTCCTCCGCCGGCCAGCTCGCGCTGATCCAATGAACCACGCGGGGGCACGGCCGCGACGGCGGGGCGCCCAGAGCCGCTGGAGGGAGCGCCGCGGCGTCGTTAGCGTCGAGGCGGCGCTGGCCATCGCACTGGTGCTGATACCGCTATGCCTCGGCGTGATCGGCCTCGGCATGGCCATGACCGTCGCGGTGCGGCTGGACCGCGCGGTGCAGGCGGCGGTGTACTACGCCTGGGCGAACCAGGGGACCGCGCTCGCCTGGGGCAGTGTCGGCAGCACCAGCCTGGCGGGCGCGCAGAACGCAGCGGTCGCCGCCTATGGCACGGTCGAACCGGCCGCGACCATTACAGCATCGGTCGGATTCTATTGCGTCTCTGGAGGCTACGTGCCGGTACAACCGGCGGTGACCAACACCACCGCCTGCCCAGCCGGGGAATCGCTGGCCACCTACCTGACCATCGCCACCAGCACGTCAGTGACGCCGCCGGGCATGCCGAACGCGACGGCAATTCCGCTGTCGGTCACCGGCACGGTGCGGGTGCAATGAGCCGCGCGCCCGGCCGCCGCGCCGCCGCCCGCCGTGGCGTCGCGGCCGTCGAGTTCGCCGTCGCCAGCGCGGTCTTGCTGATGCTGATCTTCACGGTGTTGGATGTTGGGCTGGCATACCTTGCACAGCAGGCCCTGAACAACGGTGTCGCGCAGGCGGTGCGCTATGCCGCAGTCAACAGCGCGACCAGCACCGGCACCACCATAACCAGCCATTTCGTTTCGGCTGTCACACCCGCGCTGGGAGCGACCCAGGCTGGGCAATGCCACGTGACCGTGAGCTACGCTCCGACCAACACCCCAGGTGGCAGCGTCACCGTGCAAGCGACGCTAGTCTGGTACCCGCTGATCAGCTTCGCGTACATGCCGACGGTGACGTTCGCCAGCAGCCAATCGCTGGTGATCCAGCATTGAACGCAAAGGCATTGGCGGATTCTTAATCATTGCCGGGTATGACGTACGGCCATGTCGCAAGTCTTGCCGGTCTGGCCTGCGCCGCCATTACCAGTCCCAGTGTTGTCGGGCCACCCGGGCGGCCACGCAGCGGAAATACGACAGCATGGACACAGGATAGACTTGGATTCAGCAGTAAATTTCGAATACAAACGTAATCATTACGAAGTATTCATCCGCACGTGCGTGTTTTGTTCAAGGCATCAATGCTTTGTTAAACTTTGCGGCTCACCCTCCTCGCGTCGGGTCGGCAGGTCCTCGGACCTCCGAATTCCCACCCGATGCGTTGACGGAGAATGGAGCTATGTTCGAAACACTCAAGACCTGCTGGATCGTGTTGCGTGCGGACAACCGTGGCGTCACCGCGGTGGAATATGCGGTCATCGCCGGCGTGCTGGTTGCTGCGATCGGAACCGCATTCACCACCTTGGGAACCACGCTGAAGACGTTCTTCGCCGGCTTCACCTTCACCTGACCGCCACTGGGGAAGCAACGCGGCGGCGATCGCAGCGGCGTTCGGCTGACGCAACATGGTGGCGGGCATAACACAATGCCCGCCGCCCTCGTCCCCTGGATCCACTGGTTGGGGTTTTCCGCGGCAGCACGGCTGCCGGTCAACGCGGCGGCGCACGACCTCGCTGTCCGGACCATTCCGCGTACGATCCTGGCGCGCATCGCCATCCTGAGTGTCACCGCGCGTATCACACGGCACGACCTGCCGGTGGCTTCGCTTGCAATGGCAGTGTTCAGCACGGGCGGCGACGTGGCCTGTTGGCACAGTTGGTCGGGCGGGGGCGACCTCAAACTGCCGGTCGTGTTCGCATCACTGGTGCCGCTAGATCGCGTTCTGCCGGTTGTTACTGGTGTGGCAGGCTGCGGCGCCGTGCTGGCACGCCCCTATGCCGCATTGCGCCGTCAGGTCGCAGGGTTGTCACTCCGCCGCTGGCTCGTGGGGTTGTTCCGCCGCCCGCTCGTGGTGTCGCTCCGCCGCTGGTTCGTGGGGTCGTCGCTGCGCCGCCCGCCCGGATTGCCGATTTGCGATCGGCGCGCCGAGCGCTGTCGCCCGCGCCGCAGTGGCCAGTTGCCATACGGCCTCGCCATCGCTGCCGACGGCATTCCGGAAGTGCTCGAGCCATGATCCTCCGTCTCACCCTGTTCGCTCTGATGGCGGTTGGTTTGCTCGGATTCGGGACGGTGGCCTGGATCTCGGCCCATCCGCCCGGCACATCCCAGAGCAATCAAGCCGCGGCCATCGCCACGCGCCACGTCATCATCCTGGCGCGCGATGTCCGCGCCGGCACGCTGCTGAAGGCGGAAGACCTGACGGAGAAGGAACTCGGAGCCGCGGAAGCCGCCCAGCAACCGCTCGCAATGACAGTTTCCGCCGAAGCGCGTCGCAACCTTCTCGGTGCCATGGTGCGGCGCCCGCTGATCGCCGGCGATATCCTGCGCCCGGCCGACGTGCTGCGGCCAGGCGAGCATGGCTTCCTCGCCGCCGTGCTACGGGCCGGCATGCGCGCCGTCACTGTCGGCGTGGACTCGGTCAGCGGCTCTGCCGGCCTGATCTGGCCCGGTGATCGCGTGGACCTGATCCTTACCGAATCGATCGAGGACGCAACCCTGCCCGCCGGCCGCCGTGTTGCGGCCGAGACTGTGTTGCAGGACGTCAGGGTGATCGCCATCGACCAGCAGCTCGCGCAAGGCGGCGACCCGAGCGCCGATAACGGCAAGGCCGCCCGAACCGTCACCCTTGAAGTGACCGAGGACCAGGCCGAACGCGTCCAGGTCGCGGCCCGCATCGGCCATCTTTCGTTGACTGTACGTTCGGCAGAGCAATCCCGTCAGGTCGTGGACGGACCTTTGCCGCCGGTCTGGGCCGGCGACGTCTCGCACGCGCTGACCACGGTTCCCGCGCCACCGCCGGGCAACGTCCTGCGCGTCTATCGCGGCGCCGCCGACGGCAAGGAGTTCCACTTCTGATGCCTGCCGTCACGTTCGCCATGCTGCGCCGCGCCTGCTTGGCCATCCTAGTGGCAATTGCGGCCTCGATTGCTGCCGCGGCGCCATCGCCGCCGTCCGGCGACCGCCAGCAACGGTTCGAATTGGAGACGGGCGCCGGCAAGCTGCTGCACTTGTCCACTGACGCCGCCAGCGTGTTCGTTGCCGACCCCAAAGTCGCCGAGGTCCACCCCGCCAACGCCGGCACCCTGTTCTTGTTCGGGGTCGGTCCCGGGCGCACCGACGTGGTCGCCGTGGACGCCGCTGGGGCCGCCTTGCTGAACGCGCAGGTTACCGTCCTCCCGTCCAGCTTTGCCGCCTCACAGGCGGAAGCGGAGGTGCGGCGCGAAATCCCTGACACCCATGTGCTCGTTCGGCCGAAGACGAAGGGGTTGATCGTCACCGGCCAGGTCGCCACCCCCGAGGACGCCGCGCGCATCCTCGCCATCGTCCGCGGCTTTGCCGCCGCCGGCGACAGCGTCGAGGATCAGCTTGGTGTGCTCGCCTCCGTGCAGGTGCTGCTGCAAGTCCGGCTGGTGGAGATGGCGCGGACCGTGGTGCGCGATCTTGGCGTGAACTGGCAGGCGCTCGGTTCGATCGGGCGGTTCTCCGTCTCCTTCAACACCGCGAACGCGCTTGCGGCCAGCCTGGCAGGAACAGCGACCAATCAGCTCCAGGCCGGATGGCCCGACGTAAATGCGATGATCAACGCCCTGGCACAGGACAATCTCGCGCGCATCCTCGCCGAGCCGAACCTGACGGCGATCAGCGGCCAGCCCGCCAGCTTCCTGGCCGGCGGCGAGTTCCCGATCCCGGTCGGGCAGCAAAACAATCAGGTCACCATCGACTTCAAGCAGTACGGCGTGCAGCTCGGGTTCGTGCCCACCGTGCTGGCGAGCGGCCGCATCGACCTGCATGTCCGCCCGGAGGTCAGTGAGCTGACCACCCAGGGCGCGGTGCAGCTCACCGCCGGCAATTCCAGCCTCCAAATCCCGGCGCTGACCGTACGCCGCGCCGACACCACGGTGGAGCTCGGTTCTGGCCAGAGCATCGTCATTGCCGGACTGTTGCAGGATTTCGTCACCCATGGCGTCAACGGGGTGCCTGCGCTCGGCGACGTTCCGATCCTGGGGGCCTTGTTCCGCTCCGACAGCTTTCAGCGCCAGCAGACCGAGCTGGTCGTTGTGGTGACGCCCTATGTGGTGCGGCCCACGGATGATCCCGCGGCGCTGCACCTGCCAGGCGAAAGCTACCGCACGCCATCCGACACCGAGCGATGGCTGCAACTGCGCCAGCTCGGCCACGATACGGGCAATGCCGGCGCCGCCGTGCCCGGCCAGGCGGGGTTCGTGGTGCGATGAAGCTGCCGTCGTCCGAGCTTGCTTCGCTTGCTTCCGTCTGCTTGCTCGCCGGGTTCACCGCCGGCTGTGCTGCCATTGATCCCTATCAGCGTGCCGGCATGTGGCGGCCGGAGGGCGTGAACGACGGCAACATCGCCGCGATGGTGCAGGACCCACGCGATCTCGCGCGCGGCCATGGCGACGCCGGCCCGCGGTGGAACACCGGGGAAGCGGCAGTCGACCGGCTGTGGCGCGACAAGGTCAAGCCCTTGCCTGGCAATCAATCCCAGACACCGGCCGGCGCCGACAATTCCTCCGGCTCCGGCGGCGCGGCGCCATCGGCCGGTGACGCTGCGCCACAGGCCGGCACATCGCCGCCATCCGGCGGAGGCTCCTGATGGCCGCCTCGCTCGCCTTCGCCGATGCGGAGCATTCCAGTGCCGATGTCGCCGTGCGCAATGAACGTGGCGCGGCCGTCGCTTTCCTCGTCGATGCCCAGAGCGACGCACCACTGCGCGACGGCCTCAACGACCTGCTGTCCTCCCCAATCGAGCTGCATCGCGGCGGCATCCGCGCCGCCATCGCCGCCCAGCAGAAGGCACCGAACCCACTCGTCCTGATCGTCGACGTCAGCGGCGAGGACGATCCGCTGCGCATGCTCCGCAGCCTGTCCCTGGTGGTCGAGCCTGATACCTGCGTGCTGGTGATCGGGGATTCGAACGACCTGACGCTGTATCGCGAGATCACGCGCGGCCTGGGCGTCGGCGAGTATCTCGCCAAGCCGCTGACGCGCGACGTCGTGGCCCGATTCTTCGGCCCTCTGGTGCGCGGCCAGGCGCCAGCGGCGGAGCAAGTGTTCGGCAGTCAGTTCATCACCGTTACCGGTGCGCGCGGCGGCGTCGGCGCCAGCGTGATCGCCGCCAACCTCGCCTGGCAGCTTGCCACGGTGGCCCGTCGCCATACTGTCTTGCTCGATGGCGACTTGTACCGCGGCACCGCCGCCCTGCTGTTGCAGGCAGATCCCGGCGAGGGATTGCGCAAGGCGCTGGAATCGCCCGAGCGCATCGACATGCTGCTGGCCGAGCGCGCCGCCCAGCCGGTCACCGACCGCCTGCACGTCCTGTCCAGCCAGGACCCGTTCGACTACTGCGTGCAATACGCCACGGGCGCCGCAGGTGAAATGCTGACGGCGCTGCGGCGACGCTACAATTTTGTCATCGCCGACGCGCCGTGCCAGCCAGCCCCGTTCTGCCGCGACCTGCTGGCCGCCGCCGATCGACGCGTGCTGGTGCTGACCCCCACGCTGCCCGCCCTGCGCGATACGCTGCGCATGCTCGCACTCCCGTGCCACGGCGACACCATCGTCGTGCTCAACCGTCTCGGCATGCCCGGCGGACTGAAACGCCAGCAGGTCGAGGACGCCCTCCGCCACCCACCCGACGTCATCATTCCCGACCTGCCACGCCAGGTCGGTGCCGCGGTCACCATGGGCGAGCCGGCCGCGCTCCAGGGCGGCGGCTTCCGCAGCGCCATCATCGCCTTGCTCCGCCAGTTAGATCAGCTCCGCGAGACGGATGCCGGCAGTGCCGCCGGTAGAAGCTCGCGAGGGCGCTGGCGCTGGCTCGGACTGGGGCGATGACCACTATCGTGAGGCCGGCGTTCGGCCAGCGCCATGGCGTCCCGCCCGGCGCGCCGCCGCCTGGCGCGGCGGCCTCGACTGAGGCGCCGGCAGTGGCGGTCTCATCGGAGCAATCCCCCGTGTCCGCCGGTGCGCCACCCCGGGCAATCGCCGAACTGCGCGAGCTGTGCCTGGCACGGCTTGACCCGGCTGCGGTCGCAACCCTTCCACCCGATCGCCTCGGCGCGGAGGTCGAACGCCTGATCGCCGAAATCGCCACCGATCGCCGGCTGGAACTGAACGGCCGCGAGCAACGCAGCATCGCCACCGAACTTGTGCACGACATGCTCGGGCTGGGGCCGCTCGAGCGGCTGCTGGAAGACGACGGCATCACCGACATCATGGTCAACGGCCCCGACCGCGTGTTCATCGAACGCGCCGGGAAGGTGGCGTTGTCCGACGTACATTTCCGCGACCGCCCGCACCTTGCCGGCATCTGCCAGCGCATCGCCACCGCGGTAGGACGACGCATCGACGAAGCCAGCCCGATGGTGGACGCGCGCCTCAAGGACGGATCGCGCGTCAACATTGTGTTCATGCCACTGGCGCTGGACGGACCCTACGTCTCGATCCGCAAGTTCAGTAAACGCCAGATCGATTTCGCCAAGCTGGTCGAATTCGGCGCGATGACGCCGCCGGTCGCGCGCATCCTGCAGATCGCGGCGCAGGCACGGCTGAACGTGATCATCTCCGGCGGCACCGGCTCCGGCAAAACCACGCTGCTGAACGCCATGTCACGGCTGATCGATCCAGGCGAACGCATCGTCACGGTGGAAGACGCCGCCGAATTGCAGCTTCAGCAGCCACATGTCGTCCGCCTGGAAACCCGCCCGCCCAGCCTGGAGGGTAAGGGCGAGGTGACGCAGCGTGACCTGGTGCGCAACGCACTGCGCATGCGCCCCGACCGCATCATCGTGGGCGAGGTCCGGGGTGCCGAGGCCTTCGACATGTTGCAGGCGATGAACACCGGCCATGACGGCAGCATGTCCACGATCCACGCCAATACCACCCGCGACGCGCTGATCCGCATCGAGAACATGGTCCAGATGGGCAACCTGGGCCTGCCCTCGTCCGCCATTCGCACCCAGATCGTCGGTGCGGTGGACCTGATCGTGCAGGTCGAGCGGCATCGCGACGGTGGCCGGCGAGTCACCCAGGTGACCGAGATCTGCGGCATCGAAGCTGACATCATCACGATGAACGACGTGTTCCGCTGGGAGCCGCTGCCCCAGCTCGCCGCTGGCCGCCTGCAAGGCATCTATCGCGTCAGCCCGACACGACCGAGCTGCGAACGCCGGCTGGCGTATTTCGGCCTGGAGCAAGAGTGGATGGCAATCCTGCAGGAGGCCGCCGCGTGACCGCGCAGTTGCTTCACCTGTTGCTGCTGTTGTCATTTCCGTTGCTGGGCGGCCTCGGAGCTGCGGGCCTGCTGATCTCCAACGCCGAGCGTCGCCAGCAGGCGCTGGCGCTGCGCACAATCCGCGTGCTGCCACAGGGACGACATCGGCCAGCCGCCACCTCGATTGCGCGTGAACGCATAACCACCGGCACCCTCGCTCTCCGCGCCGCCACACTGTTCGGTTGCGACCTGCCCCGCGCGCAGATCTACCCGGTGCGCTGGTGGATCGCCTTGCTCGGCACCGTCGCGCTCGGCCGGATCGTCGCCGCGGCCGCGTTGCCATTGTTCGGTCCGCTCGGCTGGCTGTTATGGCCTTTGACATGCGTCTACTGCAGCCGGATCCTGTTCTCCCGCTGGGACGCGCAGCGGCGTCACCTGCTGCAGGAGCAATTGCCCGACGCTCTCGCGACGATCATCCGCTCGGTGCGCGTGGGCATGCCGGTTACCGAGGCGATCCGCCTGGTGGCGCAGGATGCGCCGGACCCGACCGGCAGCGAGTTCCGCGAGCTCACCGACGCGCTGGCGATCGGCGTGCCGCTCGATGCGGCGCTGCGCGCCATGGCGCTGCGCACCGGCCTGCCGAGCTACGCCTTCTTCGCCACCACCATCACCTTGCAGGCACAGACCGGCGGCACGCTCAGCGAGGCATTGGAAAACCTGGCCGACATCGTGCGCCGCCGCATCGGACTGAGCGCACGCGGCTACGCCCTCACCTCGGAAGCACGCGCCAGCGCAATGGTGTTGTGCGCCATGCCTTTCGTTGCCGCCGGCATGATGTACCTGCTTGCCCCCGACTACATGACCGTACTGTTCTTGACCGAGACGGGCCACAAGATGCTTGGCGTGGCCGCGATCTCGATGACCATCGGCGTCGCCAGCATGCGCGCGCTGATTGGCAAGACGCTGCAATGAGGCACCGTGGCCCATGAACGCGCTGGTGATCACCGCTGCTGGCCTTTGCGCGTGGCTCGCTGTCGCGGCGGCGCTGGTGCTGCTGCGCCGCTCTCGGCAAGAGCGGCTGGTGCACCGCCGCCTTCGCACGATCAGCGGCGACCGTCGCCGCGAACCGCGCGCCATCGCGGCGGCCGACGCGTCGTGGCTGCTGCGCGCGGTGACCTATCTCGGCACCACCACCACCCGCAGCGGCCTGGTGTCACGCGCCACGATCGCCGAATTGGAGCAAACCCTGGGCAATGCCGGCCTGCCCGGACGCAACGGCCTGGGATTGTTCATTGGCTCGAAGCTCACGCTGCTGATCCTGGCGCCTCTGGCGACCTGGCTGCTGCTGCAGGCGCTTCCCGTGGCGGGACCGCTCGGGCGGATGCTGCCGGCAGGAGCCTGCGCCATCGGCCTGCTGCTGCCCGACATGGCGGTGCGCCGCATGCGCTCCCGCTATCTCGCCCGGGTCGAGGCCGGAGTCGCCGATGCCCTCGACCTGCTGGTGATCTGCACCCAGGCCGGCCTCGGTCTGCAGCCGGCAATGGAGCGCGTCGCGGGCGAACTGCGGCATGCGCATCCGGAACTGGCGGCCGAGCTGGCGCAGACCACCAGTGAGTTGCGGATTGCCGTAGATGTCCCTCGCGCGCTGACCAGCCTGGGCACGCGCACCGGACTGCCGTGCCTCCGGCGCGTCACAGCCACACTGGTGCAGACCATGAATTTCGGCACGCCGCTGACCGCGACCTTGCGCGTGCTGGCTGCCGAGATGCGCCAGCAGATGCTGACCCGGTTCGAGGAGCGCGCCGCGCGCCTCCCCGTCATGCTGACCATGCCCATGATCCTGTTTATTTTCCCGTGTCTGTTCATTGTGATCGGCGGGCCTGCCGTGATTCAGCTCGGCCGCGCTTTCGTGCGTTAG
>Ga0335073_10009034_pt1 | contig 13982 bp, 12 predicted proteins | sample Lox_Sample_22_FD_207093 | JGI IMG/M metagenome (GOLD analysis project Ga0335073, IMG submission 207093) | Soil microbial communities from Loxahatchee National Wildlife Refuge, Florida, United States - Lox_Sample_2.2 | ecosystem: Environmental > Terrestrial > Soil > Wetlands | place: USA... | reverse complement strand
CGGCAAGTCCTCGGGCGCGGAACTGCGCCGGGTGCTGGCGCTGCAGCTCGACCCGTACCTGGTGGCGCCGCTGTGGCCGGACGCGGTGTCGGTCGCGGCGCTGCAGGCGCGGCTCGGCCTGGAGGCCGGGCGGTGGACCGAGAAGGACCTGGCCGAGGTGGCCGCGCGCAGCCGGGCGGCGGCCGCGGGCAACCCGGCGGCGCAGGTGTCCGGGGACGTCACGGCGGAAGAACTGCTGGGACGGCCGTACGTCGCCGAGCCGCTGCGCGCCCACGACTGCGCCCCGGTCGGCGACGGGGCCGCGGTGGTGATCATGGCGTCGCGGGAGCGGGCCGCGGACCTGTGCGAGCGGCCCGCCTGGATCACGGGGTTCGAGCACCGGATTGACTCCGCGTCGCTGGGGGCACGGGACCTGCTCACGGTGCCGTCGGCCGCCATGGCGGGCCGGGCCGCCGGGGCCGATGGGGTCGAGGTCGCGGAGCTGCACGCGCCGTTCACCCACCAGGAACTGCTGCTGCGCGACGCGCTCGGGCTCGGCAGCGGGGTGGCGGTGAACCCGTCGGGCGGGGCGCTGTGCGGGAACCCGATGTTCGCGGCGGGGCTGGCGCGGATCGGGATGGCGGCGCGGGCGGTCATGTCGGGCCGCGCGGGGCGGGCGCTGGCCCACGCGACCAGCGGTCCCGCGCTGCAGCAGAACCTCGTGTGCGTGATGGAGGCGTCATGAAGGCGGCGGTCCTGGGGGTCGGGCAGACGCGGCACCGGTCCAAGCGGACCGACGTGTCGATCGCGGGGCTGTGCCGCGAGGCGGCGGACCGGGCGCTGGCGGACGCCGGGCTGAGGTCGGCGGACATCGACGCGGTGGTGGTCGGGAAGGCACCGGACCTGTTCGAGGGCGTGATGATGCCCGAGCTGTACCTGGCCGACGCGCTCGGCGCGGTCGGCAAGCCGGTGCTGCGGGTGCACACCGCGGGTTCGGTGGGCGGCGCGACCGGCAACGTCGCGGCCAGCCTGGTGCAGGCCGGGGTGCACCGGCGGGTGCTGGCGCTGGCGTTCGAGAAGCAGTCCGAGTCCAACGCCATGTGGGCGCTGTCGATCGCGCCGCCGTTCAGCATCCCGGTGGTGGCGGGCGCGGGCGGCTACTTCGCGCCGCACATCCGCGCCTACATCCGCCGCAGCGGCGCGCCCGGGCACATCGGGGCGATGGTCGCGGTCAAGGACCGGCGCAACGGCGCGCTGAACCCCTACGCCCACCTGCAGCAGGCCGACATCACGCTGGAGTCGGTGCAGGCCTCCCCCATGCTGTGGGCCCCCGTCCGGTACGACGAGACCTGCCCGTCCTCGGACGGCGCGTGCGCGGTAATTATCGGAGACGAGGCCATCGCGCGTGCGAATAAGGGCCCTGTGGCCTGGATCCGGGCCACCGCGATGCGCAGCGAGCCGACGATGTTCGCGGGCAAGGATCACGTCAACCCGGCCGCCGGCCGGGAAGCCGCGGCGGCGCTGTGGCGCAAGGCGGGCATCACCGACCCTCTCAGCGAGATCGACGTGGCCGAGATCTACGTGCCGTTCTCCTGGTACGAGCCGATGTGGCTGGAGAACCTGGGGTTCGCCAAGCCCGGTGAGGGCTGGCGGATGACCGAGGCGGGCGAGACCGCCATCGGCGGGCGGCTGCCGGTCAACCCGTCCGGCGGGGTGCTCAGCTCCAACCCGATCGGCGCGTCCGGCCTGCTGCGGTTCGCCGAGGCGGCGCTGCAGGTCATGGGCAAGGCGGGCGCCCACCAGGTGCCGGGCGCGCGGACCGCGCTTGGGCACGCCTACGGCGGCGGCTCTCAGTTCTTCTCCATGTGGGTGGTATCCAGCCTACCTATGTAGACGTTCGGTCTCTATCTATGTAGAGTGAGCCGCGTGGCGTCCCAACCTGAGTTCTCCGCGCAGACCCTCTCGCTGCTGGCGGCGCTGTGCGACGAGCCGTCGCGGTGGCACCACGGATACGCGCTGGCCAAGCAGACGGGCCTGAAGTCGGGCACGCTGTACCCGATCCTGATCCGGCTGGCCGACCGAAGGCTGGTGGAGGCCTGCTGGGAAGACGAGCCGGCGCCGGGCCGGCCGCGGCGGCACCTGTACCGGCTGACGGCCGCCGGGCTGGCCAGGACCACGGGGGCGCTGGCCAGCGCGGCCGGGCCGGCGTCCGAGCCGGCTGCCGTACGGGCGGGCACCGTACGGGCAGGCTCCGCGCGAGCGGGCACCAGGAGGGCGCGGGCGGGAGCAGGCGGCCGCCAGGCGGTGGCGGGGGTGATCCCGTGAACAAGCTGAACCGGGCGGTAGCCGCGGCTGGTCGCGGCATGGCGTGGCTGCTGCCCCCCGGGCGGCGGGACTGGGTCGCGGCGGTGTGGGCCGAGGCGCACGAGGTGCCGCCGGGACTGGCGCGGCTGGCCTGGCGGGCGGGCGGGGCCTGGGTGATCGCCCGGGAAGCGCTGCTGCCGCGCCGGATCGGCCGCGTCGTGGTGTTCGCGGCGGTCGCAGCGGCGGCGGCCTGGGCCGCCTGGCCGGACTCGTCGGTCCTGCATGCCGCCGCGGACCAGTTCGGGGTGATCGCCACCGTGCTGCTGCTGGCCGGGATGCCGCTGCTGACCCGCCGGTTCTTCGGGCCGGTCGGCGACGGCCGGACCGCCCGACTGGTGCGCGTCGGCGGGTACGCGGCGATCCTGGCCCTGATACCGGCCCGGGCCGTCGTCGGGCCGTATCCGCTCACCGTGCCGCAGCGGGGTGCCGACCTGCGTGTCTTTATCGCCGACGGCAACAGCACCCACGGGATGCCGGGCACCTCGGCCGGCGGTCCCCCCTGGCCGGGTGAGATCTTCTTCCTGATCTTGACGGCCTGCTACGTGGTCCTCCTCCTCTGGCTGACCTCGCGGCGGGCGTCGCCGGCCCCGGCCACGCTGGCCGTCGGCGCCGGCACGGGCATCGTGTCCGGACTGGTCATGTACTCGGTGGCCCCGCTCGGACTCACGCAGTACGCGACCGATCCGTGGCTGCCGGGATCGCAGGTCGATCCGCTCGTGGCGCTGGCCTGGATCCTGCTGCTCGGCGGGCCGGCGGCGGCCGGGGCGCTGGCCGCCGGATGGTACTGCCGCAGGCCGGGCCGCTCTGTCGAACTGGCCCAGGCCAGGATCGGCCAGGGCATCGTGGCCGGGGTCCTGGCGAACCTGGTCAGTGCGCTGTTCGTGACCGCTCTGGGCACCGGGCTCATCGCGCTGATGATCAAGCTGGCCTGGCTGCGGCCGCTGGTCTACCACGCTCCGCACGCCAGCCGGGCCGCCGCCTACGGCCACGTGCTCCACGCCAGCGAGCACGTCGGCACGTACGTCCTCATGTGCGTGACCTTCCCGGTCATCGGGCTCATCATGAGCGCAGTGGGCCTGGCCTGCTTCATGCCGGTACCGCGCCAGTCCGGCCCGCAGCCGGGTGACGGCGGCGGCGGGCCGCCAGGCCCCGAGCCCCCGCACGATCCGTCCGGCGGCCGGCGGGCCGAGGCGGACGCAGACCCGGACCGGATCCTGGTCCCGGCCTGATCCCGGACGGGCGCAGCATGGTAGCGGGGAGGGTGCGGTGAACAGGATGAGCCGGGCGGCTGCCGCGGCCGGGCACGCCGTCGCGTGGCTGCTGCCCGCCGGCCGGCGGGACTGGGCCGAGGCGGTGTGGGCCGAGGCGCACGAGGCGCCGCCGGGACTGGCCCGGCTGGCCTGGCGGGCCGGCGGGGCCTGGATGCTCGCGCGGGAAGCGCTGCTGCCGCGCCGGATCGGCCGCGCCGCGGTGTTCGCGGCGGCCGCCGGGGCCGCGGCCTGGGCGGCCTGGCCGCAGCCGACGACCGGCCACCTCGCGGAAGGCCGGTTCAACGCGATCGCCCCGGCGCTCCTGGTGGTGGCCGGGCTGCCGCTGCTGTCCCGGCGGTTCTTCGGGCCGGCCAGTCCGAACCGGCTCGCCCGGTCCCTGCGCGTCCTGTGCTGCGCGGCGGTCCTGGCCTTGCTGCCGGCCTGCGCCATCCTCCTGGTGTTCAACCGGCTGGTGCCGACGCGGCCCGCGTACCGGCTCATCTGGTGTATCGGCCAGGGCTGGAGCAACACCCAGGGCTGCGGCGGGGTGCCCGGCAGGTCGAGCGGGGGCCCGACTTGGCAGGCCGAGATCCTGGTCATGCTGCTGATCATCGGATATATCGGCGTCACCCTGTTCCTGACCTCGCGGCGCTCCCAGGTGACCCGGAGCACGCTGGCCATCGGCGTCGGCACCGGCCTGCTGTTCGGCGCGGTCATGTTCGCGGTGGACCCCCTGGGGCTCCAGAAGCGGGCCACCGATCCGTGGCTGCCGGGCTCGACAGCCGATCCGCTGGTGGCGCTGGCCTGGGTCCTGCTGTTCGGCGGGCCGGCCGTGGCCGCCGTGCTGGCCGCGCGGCAGTGCCGCGGATCCGACGGCACCGGGCCGCGGCACAACGTCAGGATCGCCCAGGGCATCGCCGCCGGGGTGCTGGCCAACGGAACCGCCGCGCTGTTCACCGCCGTTCTCGGCACCGGCACGGTCGTGCTGATGCTCAAGTCCCCCTGGCTGCTGCACTGGCTCAACCACGGCCAGCGGCTTTCCGCGCTCGCCACCTACCGCTATGAGCTCTATACCAGCCAGGGCGCGGGCAGTTATGTCCTCATGCTGACCTGCTTCCCGGTCATCGGGCTGATCATGAGCTCCCTGGCCGCGGCCATCGCCAACCCCGCGCCCCGCCAGGCCGGCCCCCGCCTCGCTTTTCATGATCGCGAAGGATCTTTAGTCCAGGCAGACTAAAGATCCTTCCGGATCATGGGAGTCCGCGGCGGGGCGGGTCCGGGTTAGGGGCGGTAGGTGACGGGGAGGCTCTTGATGCCGTTGATCCAGCCGGAGCGGAGGCGGACCGGGGCGCCGGCCTTGGCGATGTCCGGCACGGCGTCGGCGATGGCGTTGAAGATCAGCTGGATCTCCAGCTTGGCCAGGCTGGCGCCCAGGCAGTAGTGCGTGCCCAGGCCGCCGTAACCCAGGTGCGGATTGGGGTTGCGCAGGATGTCGAACCGCTCGGGCTCGGTGAAGGCCTCCTCGTCGAAGTTGGCCGACCGGTAGAACAGCCCCAGCCGGTCGCCCGCCTTGATCGGCTGGCCGCCGAGTTCGGTGTCCTGGGTCGCGGTGCGCTGGAACACCGTGATCGGGGTGGCCCAGCGGACGATCTCGTCGGAGGCGGTCTCCGGGCGGGAGGCCTTGAACAGCTCCCACTGGTCCGGGTGGTCCAGGAAGGCGTTCATGCCGTGCGCGATGGCGTTGCGGGTGGTCTCGTTGCCCGCCACCGCCAGCATCAGCACGAAATACCCGAACTCGTCGTCGCCCAGCGCGTGCCCGTCGATCTCGGCGCTGATCAGCTTGGTGACGATGTCATCGCGGGGGCAGCCGCGCCGCTCCTCGGCCATGGCCATGCTGTAGCCGAGGATCTCGATGGCGGCCATCTCGCCGGCGTTCTCCTCGCCCGGCATCTCGTCGTCGTAGCCGATCATCCGGTTGGACCAGGAGAAAATCTTGCTCCGGTCGTCCTGCGGCACGCCGATCAGGTCGCAGATCGCCTGCAGCGGCAGTTCGGCGGCCACGTCCGCGACGAAGTCACCGGTGCCGGACTCCAGCGCGGTGGCCACGATGCGCTGGGCGCGCTCGGTCAGGACCTGGCGCAGGTTGCCGATGGCCCGGGGCGTGAAGCCGCGGGAGACGATGCCGCGCATCCTGGTGTGCTGCGGCGGGTCCATGTTGAGCAGGATGATCCGCTGCATCTCGATGGACTCGCGGGGAATGCCCTCCTTGAACCGGATCAGCGCGGTGTTCTCCTCGGAGGAGTAGACGTCGGGCGTCTTGGAGACCGCCAGGATGTCGGCGTGCCGGGTGACCGCCCAGTACCCCTCGTCGTCGAAGCCGGCCGAACCCCGGCGCTGCGTCACCCACCAGACCGGGGCCGCGCGGCGCAGCTCGGCGAACTCCTCGGCGGGCACCCGGGTGGTGTAGATCTCCGGGTCGGTGAAGTCGAAGCCAGGCGGGATGTCCGGTGCGGCCACGACAGCCTCCTTGGCTGATAATGAAACCTGTTCTAGTTTTGATTAGACCACGGAATGCGGGGGCGGGCTATGGACGGTACAGGATCCGGAGGTGGGCCATGGGCACGGCGGTGATCGTCGAGGCGGCGCGGACCCCGGTCGGCAAGCGCAACGGGAGCCTGGCGGGCATGCACCCGGCCGAGATCCTGGGCTGCGTGCAGACCGCTTTGGTGGATCGCGCCGGGATCGACCCGTCCTTGGTCGAGCAGGTAGCGGGCGGCTGCGTGACCCAGGCCGGTGAGCAGACAGGCAACATCACACGAACGGCCTGGTTGCACGCCGGGCTCCCGGAGGCGACGGGCGCCCTGACGCTGGACGCCCAGTGCGGCTCGGCCCAGCAGGCGGCGCATGTGATCGCCGGGCTCATCGCGGCCGGCGCGATCGACGTCGGGATGGCATGCGGGGTGGAGGGAATGAGCCGCACGCCGCTCGGGGCCGCGGTGCTCGGCGGCGAGAAGGGCATGCCCAAGCCAGCCTCCTGGTCCATCGACCTGCCGAACCAGTACGTCGGGGCCGAGCGCATCGCCCAGCGGCGCGGGCTCACCCGGGCCGAGGTCGACGCGTTTGGCCTCCGGTCTCAGACCCTAGCCCAGCGGGCCTGGGCGGAGGGGCGGTTCGACCGGGAGGTGATTGCGGTCAAGGCGCCGCGGGCGGACGGTTCCGGGTCGCGGGTGGTGGACCGGGACGAGGGGCTGCGAGCGACTTCGCTGGAAGCCCTGGCCCGGCTCAAGCCGGTGGTCGAGGGCGGGCTGCACACGGCGGGCACGTCGTCGCAGATCTCCGACGGCGCGGCCGCGCTGCTGCTGGCCGACGCGGACCGGGCCAGGGGGCTGGGCCTGCGGCCGCGGGCGCGGATCCTGGCCCAGTGCCTGATCGGGGCCGAGACGTACTACCACCTGGACGGCCCGGTCCAGGCGACGACGCGAGTCCTGGCCCGGTCCGGGATGACGATGGCCGACATCGACCTGTTCGAGGTCAACGAGGCGTTCGCCTCGATCGTGCTGTCCTGGATGCGGGTGCACCAGCCGGACGAGGACCGGGTGAACGTCAACGGCGGCGCGATCGCGCTCGGCCACCCGGTCGGCAGCACCGGCGCCCGGCTGCTGACTACCGCCCTGCACGAACTGGAGCGCCGCGACGCCAGCACCGCGCTCGTCACCATGTGCGCCGGCGGCGCCATGTCCACCGCGACGATCATCGAGCGGATCTAGGGGTGCTGGCTGCTGACGGAGATCACTTCGCCGGTGAGGTAGCTGGCGTAGTCGCTGGCCAGGAAGACCATGACGTTGGCGACTTCCCGGGGCTCGGCGGCGCGGCCGAAGGCTTCGCGCCCGGTCAGCTCGGTGAGCAGGTCCTCGCTGGTCACCTTGGCCAGGAACGGGTGGATGGCCAGGCTGGGGGCGACCGCGTTGACGCGGATGTCGTGGGCGGCCACGTCCAGGGCGGCGCACCGGGTCAGGGCCATCACGCCGGCCTTGGCCGCGGCGTAGTGGGCCTGGCCGGGCTGGGCGCGCCAGCCGAGGACCGAGGCGTTGTTGACCACCGCTCCCCCGCCGCCCTGGGCCACCAGCTGGCGCAGCGCGGCCCGGGTGCAGCGGAAGGTCCCGTTGAGGGTGACGTCGAGGACCTTGAGCCACTGCTCGTCGGTCATCTCCAGGATCGGGCTGGTGCCGCCGAGACCGGCGTTGTTGATCATCACGTCGATCCGGCCGTAATGCTCTACGGCGGCTTCGATCAGCGCCTGGACCTGGGCTTCGTCGGTCACGTCGCACGGCTGGGCGGCGACGGTGTCGTCGCCGTGGGTCTCGGCCAGTTCGGTCCTGGTGGCGGCTAGCCGACGCTCGTGCTGGTCGCTGATCATCACCCGGGCGCCCTCCTCGAGGCAGCGGCGGGCGGCGGCGGAGCCGATACCGGTGCCGGCCGCGGCGGTGATGACGACTACCTTGCCTGCCAGCAGGTGGTGGCTCGTGTTCATCGGGGCAGTCCGAGGCCGCGGGTGGCGATGATGTCGTGCTGGATCTCGTCCGAGCCGCCGTAGATGGTGTCGGCCCGGCTGAACAGGAACAGCCGCTGCCAGCGGTCGAACTCGGCCGACCCGGCGACCAGGCCGGCCAGGCCGGCTACCTGCAGGGCGAGCTCGCCCAGGTCCCGGTGCCAGCGGGACCACAGCACCTTCAGGATCGAGGCTTTCGACTCGTCGGTGCCGCCCAGGGTGTCGAGCGCGTACAGCCGGATGACCTGAAGGCCGATCCAGGCCCGGGCCACCCGGTCGCGGATCAGCGGGTCGCGGGCGGCGCCGGTGCGCCGGGCCAGCTGGGCCAGGTCGGTGAGCTCGCGCCGGAAGCCGACCTGCAGGCCGAGCATGGCCGCGCCGCGCTCGATGGCCAGCGTGGCCTTGGCGATCCGCCAGCCGTCGCCGGGCGCGCCGACCACGTTGGCGGCGGCCGTCCTGGCCTCGTCGAAGAAGACCTCATTGAATTCGGCCGTGCCCGTCAGCTGCTTGATCGGGCTGATGGTGATGCCCTTCTGGTTCATCGGGACCAGGAGGTAGGACAGGCCGGCGGCGCGGCGCGAGCCGGCTTCGGTCCGGGCCACTACGAAGCACCAGTCGGACAGGTGGGCCAGCGAGGTCCAGATCTTGTGCCCGGTGATCACCCACTCCGAGCCGTCCAGGACGGCCCGGGTGGCCACATTGGCCAGGTCCGAGCCCGCCCCGGGCTCGGAGTAGCCCTGGCACCACAGCTCGGTGACTTTCCTGATCGGCGGGAGGAAGCGCCGTTGCTGTTCCGGGGTGCCGTAGGCGATCAGCGTCGGGCCGAGCAGTTCCTCGCCCACGATCGAGATCCGGGCCGGCGCGGCCGCCTGGGCGTACTCCTCGTAGAAGATGACCTGCTGCGCCAGCGTGGCGCCGCGGCCGCCGTGCTCGGCGGGCCAGCCCAGGCCGGTCCAGCCGGCCGCGGCCAGGTGCCGGTTCCAGGCCAGCCGGCCCTCGGGCTCCTCGTGCTCGCGGCCTGGTCCCCCGGTGCCCCGCAGGGCGGCGAACTCGCCGGTGAGGTTGGCTGCCAGCCAGTCGCGGACTTCGGAGCGGAACTCTTCGTCCTGGGCGGTGAACCGCACCCTGGGCCTCCTCCTGCTCGCACCTGGTGCGTAGGCTAAACCTACCAAGCACTTGCTTGCTAGCAGGAGGAGCCTTGGAGCTGACGGTCCCGGCGGCTGTGACGTGGGCAGCGAGGGAATTCGGGGATGCGGAGGCGCTGGCGGTGGCGGGCGGGCTCCGGCTGAGCTACCGCGAGCTGGCCGAACGGGCCGCGGACGTGTCGGCCGCGCTCATCGCGGCCGGGATCGAGGCCGGGGACCGGGTGGCGGTGTGGGCGCCCAACGGAGCCGAGTGGATGCTGGCCGCGCTGGGGGCGCTGAGCGCGGGCGGGGTGCTGGTGCCGGTCAGCACGCGGTTCACCGGGCCCGAGGCGCTGGACGTCATCGTGCGCAGCGGGGCGCGGGCGCTGTTCGTGGCCGGGAACTTCCTGGGCGTGGACCGGCTGGGGGCGCTGCAGGACGCGGCGGCCGCTCCGGACGCGGCGGGCCGCCTGGACCGGCTCGCCCTGGTGGTCCGGGTCCCCGAGGACTGGGAGAAGTTCTTGCGCCAGGGGGCCCCGGCGTCGGTCGTGCGGGAACGGGCCCGCGCGGTCCAGCCGGGCGACGTCAGCGACATCATGTTCACCTCGGGGACCACCGGGCGGAGCAAGGGCGCGATGACCTCGCACGAACGATCGCTGGCGGTGGCGCGGGCCTGGGCCGAGTGCGGGGAGCTGACGCAGCGGGACCGGTACCTGGTGGCCAATCCGTTCTTTCATACGTTCGGGTTCAAGGCTGGCATCCTCGTGTGCCTGGTCAGCGGCGCGGCCTTGGTGCCGCAGCCGGTTTTCGACGCGGGCGAGGCGATGCGGCTGGTGGCGGCCGAGCGGATCACCGTCCTGCCGGGGGCGCCGACGATCTACCAGCTGATCCTTGATCACCCCGCGCGGGCGTCGTTCGACCTGTCCAGCCTGCGGCTGGCGGTGACCGGGGCGGCCGACGTGCCGGTGGCGCTGGTCGAGCGGATGCGGCGCGAGCTGACCTTCTCCACCGTGCTCACCGCGTACGGCCTGACCGAGGCGGTGGTGGCGACGATGTGCCGCCCGGGCGATGCGCCCTCGGTGGTCTCCGGTACGTCGGGGCGGGCGGCGGCCGGGTTCGAGGTGCGGATCGGGCCTGCGGAGGAGATCTTGCTGCGCGGGCCGAACACGATGCTCGGGTACCTGGACGATCCGGAGGCGACGGCGGCGGCTATCGACTCGGAGGGCTGGCTGCATACCGGAGACGCGGGGCGGCTGGATTCCGCGGGCAACCTGACCATCACCGGACGGCTCAAGGACATGTACATCTGCGGCGGGTTCAACGTGTACCCAGCCGAGGTGGAGCAGGTGCTGGCCCGGCTTGAGGGGGTAGCGGACGCGGCGGTGGTGGGTATGGCGGACCCGCGGCTGGGCGAGGTCGGGCGGGCTTTCCTGGTTGTGCGGCCCGGATTTGTCCTGGCCCCGGAGGACGTGCTGGCTTTCTGCCGGGAGCGGCTGGCCAACTACAAGGTGCCCCGGCGGGTGGAGTTCCGCGGCTCGCTGCCGCGCAACCCGTCGGGGAAGGTGCTCAAAACGGTGCTGAGGGAGGAGCCCTGATGGCGGACGAGGTCCTGTATAACCGGCGCGGCCGGATCGCGCTGATCACGCTGAACCGGCCGCAGTACGCCAACGCGCAGAACTCGGCCATGACCTACGCGCTGGACGCGGCCTTCACCCGGGCGGTGAACGACGACGAGGTCGCGGTGCTGGTGCTGGCCGGGGCGGGCAAGCACTTCTGCGCCGGGCACGACATCGGCACCCCGGAGCGGGACGCGGACCAGTCGTTCGAGCGCGAGGCCGTGATCTGGTGGGACCACGTGGGCAAGGAGGGCGCCGACGCCCGCTACGCCCGCGAGATGGAGGTCTACCTGGGCATGTGCCGGCGCTGGCGGGAGATCCCCAAGCCGGCCATCGCGATGGTGCACGGTGCCTGCATCGCCGGCGGGCTGATGCTGGCCTGGGTGTGCGACCTGATCGTGGCGGCGCAGGACGCGTTCTTCGCCGACCCGGTGCTGAAGATGGGCATCCCCGGGGTGGAGTACTTCGCGCACCCGTGGGTGCTGGGGCCGCGGTTCGCCAAGGAGGTCCTGTTCACCGGCGGCCGCTTCAGCGCCGAGCGGGCGTACCAGGTGGGCATGGTGAGCCAGGTGGTGCCGCGTCCTGAGCTGGAGTCGGCGGCGTTCGCGCTGGCGGAGAAGGTGGCGGAGATGCCGCGGTTCGGGCTGGCGCTGGCCAAGCGGGCGGTCAACCAGTGCGAGGACCTGATGGGGATGCGGTCAGGGATGGACTCGGTGTTCGGCCTGCACCACATGGCGCACGCCCACAACGCGGAGGTGTCCGGGGACTCGCTGGGCGGGCTCGACGCGCGCGGCATGAAGGCGTCCGGGTGACGGTGTCTTTCCGCACCGAGGTGCGGGACTGGCTGGCGGCGCACGCGCCTGACCCGCCGCTGCCGTCGCTGGATACCGCCGAGGGGTTCGAGCGGCACCGGGCCTGGGAGCGCGAGCTGGCGGCGGCCGGGCTGACCGTGGTGACCTGGCCCGCCCGCTACGGCGGGCGGGAGGCCACGCTGGAGGAGTGGCTGGTGTTCGAGGAGGAGTACTACGCCGCCGGCGCTCCCGCCCGGGTCGGGCAGAACGGGCTGTCGCTGCTGGCTCCTACCCTGTTCACGCACGGTTCTGACGAACAGCGCGATCGGCTGCTCCCCCCGATGGCCCGCGCCGACGAGGTATGGGCGCAGGCCTGGTCCGAGCCGGACGCGGGCAGCGACCTGGCCGCGATCCGGTCCCGGGCGGTGCGGGCCTCCGGGGGCTGGCTGCTGTCGGGGACCAAGACGTGGTCCTCGCGGGCGGCGTTTGCGGACCGGGCGTTCGGGCTGTTCCGCTCCGATCCGGGGGCCGAGCGGCACCGGGGGCTGACGTACCTGATGTTCGATCTGCGGGCGCCGGGAGTGACGGTGCGGCCGATCCGCCAGCTTGGCGGGCGAACCGGGTTCGCGGAGATCTTCCTGGACGAGGTGTTCGTCCCGGATTCCGACGTGATCGGCCAGCCGGGCGAGGGCTGGCGGATCGCGATGTCCACCGCCAGTCACGAACGCGGCCTGTCGCTGCGCAGCCCCGGCCGGTTCCTGGCGGCGGCGGCGCGGCTGGCGGGGCTGTGGCGACGGGCGGGTTGTGATCCGGGGCTCCGCGACCGGGTGGCTGATGCCTGGATCGGCGCCCGTGCGTATCAGCTGCACACCGCGGCGGTGGCGCGCGCGCTGGCCGAGGGCGGCACGCTGGGCGCGGAGGCCAGCATGGGCAAGGTGTTCTGGTCCGAGCTCGACGTAGCCCTGCACGAGACCGCGCTGGATCTGCTGGGTCCGGCGGCCGAGGACCGGGACGGACCGGACGCGCGCTGGCTCGAGGACTACCTGTTCGCGCTGGCTGGCCCGATCTACGCGGGCACCAACGAGATCCAGCGCACGCTGATCGCCGAACGCGTCCTGGGGCTGCCGCGATGAGCGTTCCCTCGAGGTCCTCGGCCGGCGAGTTCGCGGGGGTGCTGCACGACTTGCTGGGCAGCGCGGATGTCCCCGCGGTGGCGCGGCGGTGGGCCGCGGGAGACCTGGCACCGGGGCTGGCGCTGTGGCGGCGGCTGGCCGGAGTCGGGGTGACCGGGCTGCTGGTGCCGGAGAAGCAGGGCGGGCTGGGGGCAAGCCCGCTCGACCTGGTGGCGGCGTGTGAGGAGCTCGGGCATCACGCCGTGCCGGGGCCGGTGGCGGAATCGCTGGCGGCGGTGCCAGCGCTGCTGGCGGGGCTGGGCTCGAGCGCGGGCGCGGGCTCGGCCGTGGAATGGCTGAGCGCGCTGGCGGCCGGGGAGCTGATCGCCACGGTGGCGATGCCGCCGTGGCTGCCGCTGGCCGCGGATACTGAGGCGGCTGGGCTGGTTCTTGTCGTCAAGGACGGCTCGGTGCGGGTGGGGAGGGCAGGAACGCGGCATCGTTCGGTCGATCCGGCCCGGTCGGTGGCCGCGGTGGCCTACGGCGAGGTACTGGGTACGGTCTCCGGCCTGGCCCTGGAATTCGGGGCGCTGGCCTGCGCGGCGCAGCTGCTCGGGGCGGGGCGGGCGCTGCTCGACGCGTCGGTGCGGCACGTGCGGGTGCGGACTCAGTTCGGGCGGCCGGTCGGCGCGTTCCAGGCGGTGAAGCACAAGCTGGCGGACGTGGCCATCGGGCTCGAGTTCGCCCGGCCGCTGCTGGACGCGGCGGCGCTCTCCCTGGGCGAGGGTGATGCTACGGCTGAGCGGGACGTCTCGGCCGCGAAGGTGGCGTGCGCCGATGCCGCCCGGCGGGCGGGCCGGGTCGCGCTGCAGGTCCACGGCGCGATCGGCTATACCGAAGAGCATGACGTGAGCCTGTGGCTGCTCAAGATCCGGGCGCTCATCCCCGCGTGGGGCACCCCGTCCGAGCACCGCGCCCGCGTCCTGAGTGGGTTAGAGGTAGCGCCGGGCGCGGGCTTGGGTGAGGGCGGCGGCCAGGTGCGTGCGCGCGGGGTCGGGCTGGCCGGTGTCCCACGCGGCTAGCGCGGCGACCAGCGGCGACCAGCGGCCACTGGTGGACCAGGCCGTGGTAGGTCCAGGGGTACTGGGCCTCGGTCATCACCGCCGGGATCTCGCCCGACAGCTTGATCACGTCGTC